>MWVY01000298.1_pt1 | contig 11948 bp, 13 predicted proteins | sample 1047251 | NCBI WGS metagenome assembly MWVY01 (sample SAMN06349983, study PRJNA376086) | soil metagenome | isolation source: MS7-5 sample Antarctic (ecotone) soil | place: Antarctica | collected 2015-01-13
ATGTGGACAAGCATCCCTCTCTTGGGACCGGCTGAAAGCCGCGCAGCACCGGCCCGATGGGCGAATCTATTCAGGATCGTGAATCTGGACTTCCGAGAAAGAACCTTCCCGGTAACAGGGTGAATAATACCGTTCCGGCTTATTGATGTCACAACGCCTCCACTGCCTCCACCCACCAGGAGTAACCCGTGAGCCGTTTGAGGAGGGCGGGGTTTTCCCAGTAGGGTACAAGCGTCTGGGTGAGCGCCTCTTGCATTAGAGCAACGCTCTCGAATATCCTGTTGGATAAGCTTCGCCTGAACTCCTGAAACCATCTCTCCGCCGGGTCCAGCTCTGGCGAGCGGGGCGGGAGCCTGAGAAAGCTGATGTTCTCTGGATACGCTATTTGCTCGGAGCGATGGCTTGGCGCGCCGTCGAACACGACGAGAAGGTGATGATTGGGGTATCTCTTTGAGAGTTCGCCCAGAAACATCCCGAGACATACATCATCCATCCCAGGCAGGTACATGCAGAAGCTCTCTCCACTCGTTGGCTCCACCGCTGCGTACAGATAGCTCCACTTGTAGGAGCGTTTCACGATCCACGGCGGACGAAACCCCGGTGGACAGTAGCGTCTGCGATGCCAGTTTATAAGTCCGAAGCGCGCCTCGTCAAAAGCCAGGACCTTTAGAGGCTTGCCGTTTTGGCAGTGACGCTCTTTTACCTTCTGGATCTCGCCAGCGAAGTTTTTTTAAACGCATCCTGCTCTTCGGGGTCGGCTTCCTCGTGGCGAGGACGACCAGTCTTCAGCTTGATCTTGTGTCGTCTGAGTAGTTGACCGACGCCATCAGGATGAGCGTACTCGATGCCGCGGCGCTCGCGCAAGAACTCGTCGGCTTGAGCGATGGTGGCGATCTCCCCCCGCTTCATGCTCTCCTTTAGCTCCTCCAAAGCCTCGGGCGTCGCCAACTCCTGGCGGCCACGCTCATGCACCCTGCTCTTTAGAAGTTCCTCGATCCCGCCCTCCTGATAGGTTGCGAACCATCTCTGGCATTGACGCCAGGAGTAGCCCAAGGCCTGGGCGGCTTCTCCCAGGTTGGAGCACTCCCCGGACTTCAAGAGCCTTAGCATTCTGACGCGCTGGAAGAGGTGAGAATAACGATGGCGCTTTTCGAGATCCTTTAGATCCTGCGGGTCTTCTTTGATTACCTGTGTGTAGAGTATCTTTGCCATGCCCCCATTATGCCATCAACAACGCGGAACGGTATAAGGTGAGAGGAAGGGCCAGAGTCCCGGCAGCTTAGACTAGCCAAGACCCCGCCCTTCTCTTGCCCTTCGCCTTTAGCGGGCTAGTCCCCACACTCAGTGTTCCGGGGACAGATCGCAACTATCTTATGCGGGAAACCCTCGGCCCGTCAAAGCCGTATATCGCATGGCCCTTTTGCGAACGCGCCACCACTGCCTTGCCGCCGGAGAAGTCCTCCAGGTCTGGGACCGCTACCTCACCCACATCAACTGCCTCTCTCTCACTCCTGGCTTCGGAAATTTCTTGCCCACCCATGAGGTTATTCACGCACCCATGGGCTTACCAGATGGCTGTCCGTAGGGGGACAGGAGGTCAGGCGTCTATTCTCAGGCTATTCTTGCGGTTGCGAACTTCCGAGAACCCCGTACACCGGAAGCCCTGGTTGCCGAGAACACGTCCTCTCGGAAGTTGGGTGTATAGCGCGGGGGCGGGGGCGATCTAAGACACAGGATCTTCCTCGTCGGGGACGATCACCTCCCTGATCCCCTCCGAGGTGTGCCACTTGTCGCGGTGGTCCAACACCCCGATACGAAAAGAAACCGTGCTGAACCGGCCGCGCGGCCACCTATCTAGCAACTCGTGCAGTCGGACCTCGTTCGTGACGAAGCGGACGCTTTGGGTGGGCTGGAGGTCCCTCGGTAGCACCTTCTCGCCGGGCGTCTCGCCCTCGCGAGGGAAGCGTACCTCGTTCTCCAGCAAGGACCGGTCAAGCTTGGGTTCGCTGGGCGGGGGAAATGGGATGCTCTGCCCCTGGCCGGACCTATCTTTAGAGCCGCCCTTGTAGAAGATGCGCACGGCCCGAATCGTGGCCGGTCCTGAACCCTCGTTGACGACCCGGCAAGACCAGGCCGTGTCAAAAGTGTCGGGTATCCCGCGGTGGTCGATCGTCACCCGCAAGCGCGGATACCGGTCCCTCTGCTGCATGAGCGTGTTGTAGACGGACAAGAGAAGCGCGACTAAGGCGACAACGGCGGTGATCCAGTCGGGGATCATCCGAACACCCTACGCCACCAGGGCCGGCGCTCTGTGCCCGTCTGCGGGCCAGGGGCATCGGACCGGGGCGTTGCACCCTCCGGCTCCTGCTCGACCGTCTCAGCGGCGTCTCGCTCGTCTGAGGGCGCTTCTATGGCCGGTATCCGGCTGGTCAGCGCGACGATGATGCGGCGGTTCTCCCGGTTGGCCTCTTCCAGGGACCTGACGCGGTCTTGCAGCTCGGCGATCAGGAGGTCGGTGCGATCCTCCGACCCCTCGACGTGTACGTCGTCAACGTAGGCGTCCAGGTACACGTACACCCTTCCGTCCTCACCCTTGTCGGACCGGATGGTGTCCCGCCTTATGCGCTGTCTGACGGCATCCTTGCTGACACCCAGCACCTCGGCCGCTTCCCTCAACGGCATACGCCGTACCCCACGACGTTCTCCCACGCGTACCCTCCCGTACCCCGAGTGCGTACGCCCACATGCTAGACGGTCCCGTATCCCCGCGCCACGGGCGCGGGGCACTTACCCCCGGAACCGGCCCGCGCTGGCCAGTACATCATGAAGGACATCGTCCTGATCAGCGTGGGCCTCGTGCTCGGCGCGACCCTGCACGGCGGGCGCATCGTCTCCGAGCGTGTCCGGCGGGCCGAGGATTACACGAGGTACGCCGTAAGACCCGTTGAAAGCCGCAGGGGCGAGGCCGCCAGGGTCAGACATTAGGTCCGAGGAGCCGACAAGGCTCGATCCATTGAGGCGTCTGTTCGCCGGGGAGCAGAACGGGTAATCTGTTCGCGTGGCGGAAGGAAGAGACCATTCCGAAGCGGAAGAGGGGAGAGTACCGACGCGCGAGGAGTTCCTGGAGGCCCAGAAGAGGGAGCTAGCACGGCACAACCTCCGGCTCTCGGTCTTGATGGGCAGGGACGTCTTGACGCCGGAGGACCGCGAGCTGCTTACCGGCGACACCCCGGCGGCCGAGGTGCGCGATTTGGAGACCGTCCGGCGCTGGTCCGCGTCTCGGTCTGCGTCGCGGGGCGTGGACCAGCGGAGGTAGGCACGGGGGTCTGTTCGCCGGGGAGCCACTTCCGAGGAGCGCTTCCGGCGGAGTTTCCGGCGGAGGTCCCGTCCTACCGGGGGCGAAGAGCGGCGTCCAAGCTCATTGATCCCTCAACGTGCATTTTGGGATCGTAGGTTGCTCTCTACCACCGGGCCCTTTGCGCGACCTACGGGCTCGCGCCGCCGCTTCGGCGCGCCCCCCGTTCGCCCTCTTGCCCGTCGGGGCGTGGCCCGGGGCGTGGCCGGAGGCTTTCGGGCAGGAAGGCGACGTGTGGCTTGCCGGTTGCAGGGTGTATCCTAACCTCGGAGGCGACGCCGTAGACCGTTTCTATGAGCTCAGGCCGCAGCACCTCGTCCGGGGTGCCCGAGGCGAAGACCTCGCCACCCGAGAGGACGTAGATGCGGTCGCAGAACAGGGCGGCGAGGTTGAGGTCGTGCAGGGCGGCGAGGGCGGAGACGCCCAGGCCCCTCACCAGCCCCAGGACCTCGAGCTGGTGCCCGACGTCGAGGTGGTTCGTAGGCTCGTCGAGCACCAGCAGCCTGGCCTTCTGAGCTAGCGCGCGGGCGACGAGGACCTTCTGCTTCTCCCCGCCCGAGAGGGTGCTGAATTGACGCTCGGCGAAGGGAAGCATCCCGACCCGCGAGAGGGAGTCGTCCACGATCTCCCGGTCCTCCGCCGTCTCGCGCTCGAAGAGGCCCTTGTGCGGTGAGCGGCCCATCGCGGCGATCTCCCTAACGGCGAAGTCGAACTCGCCGGGCGTCTCCTGCGGCACGACCGCCGTCCGGCGCGCCATCCGGCGTACGCTCGACCGTAGCACGTCTTCTTCGCCCAGCGAGATCAGGCCGGCCTGCGGCTCCAGGACCTTGTAGACGCAGCGCAGGAGGCTGGTCTTGCCGCTCCCGTTCGGCCCGATCAGGCCGACCACCTCGCCCGAACCGACCTCCAGGCTGACCCCGCGCAGGATCTTGCGCCCGTCCGCCCCCCAGACGATGTTCTCGACGTCCAGCCTCACCCGCCTTCGCCCCCGAAGGCGCCTCTCTTGCGGCGCATCAACCAGAGGAAGAACGGCGCGCCGGCGAGCGAGGTGACGACGCCCACCGGCATCTCCTCTGGCGAGATGGCCGTGCGCGCCACGACGTCCGCCCACACCAGCAGGATCGCTCCCGAGAGCGCAGCCGCCGGCAAGACTCGCCGATGATCCGCGCCGACCACGAGCCTCACCGTGTGCGGCACCATCAGCCCGACGAACCCTATCGTGCCGCTCACCGCGACCATCGTGCCGGTCAAGAGACCGCAGAGGATGAGGAGTCTTCTCCGGAACCCGTCGGTCTCCACGCCCAGCGTCACCGCGGTCTCTTCGCCCGCGAGGAGGGCGTTCAGGGAGCGCGACTGGGCGAGGAGCAGCGCGGTCCCGCCGATAAGGGCCGCGGACGGCAGGGTCAGGTACTCCCACCGCGCCCCGCCCAGGCTCCCGAGCGTCCAGAAGAGGACGGAGCGTACCTCCTCCGGGTCGTCGGCGCGCAGCACGAGGAAGCTCGTCACCGCCGAGAGGGCGTAGGAGGCAGCCACACCGGCCAGGATCAGGCGCAGCGGCGAGGTATGCCCGCCGGGCGAGCGGGCGAGGGCGAGGACGAGCACGAAGGCGACGGACGCCCCCACAAAGGCGGCGACCGAGAGCGAGTAGATGCCGAAGAACTGCACGCCGCCCGCGATCACCAGCACCGCCCCCACCGACGCCCCTGAGGAGCCGCCGAGGACGAACGGGTCGGCCAAAGGGTTGCGGACCGCGGCCTGCAGGGCCGTCCCCACAACCGAGAGCCCCGCCCCCACCACCGCGGCCAGGAGCACCCTTGGGAAGCGGATCTGCCACACGATCTGGCCCTCCGCCGCCGACCAGTCCGGCCGCAGAAACCCCGTCGCTTCGTGCAACGCCACCTTCCAGACGGTCAGAGGCGAGATCCAGACCGGGCCCACGATGGTCGCCAGCGTGACCGAGGCGAAGAGCCCCGCGAGCAGCGCCAGGAGCACCCCGGAGAACCCGGACGCGACCGGCTTCCCGCCGCCCTCACCCTTGCCGCCGGTTTCGTCCACGGCGCTAGTCGAACGCCTTCGGGTGGATCGCCTCGGCGATCTCCCGTACGCCCTCGACGATCCTCGTCCCCGGGCGCACGACGAGGTCGTCGTTTACGATCGTTACGCGCCCATCCTTCACGGCCCCCAGCGCCGGGTAGCCTGGCCGCCCCGAGATCTCCTCGACGGTGACGCCCGAGGAGCGGCCCGCCAGGTAGTAGTCAGGGTCTCTCTGCAGGAGCGTCTCCTTCGAGTACTCGGGGTAGGCATCGCCGGTGTCCGCGGCGACGTTCGTACCCCCGGCGAGCCGGATGGCGTCGTCTATGAAGCTGCCGGGGCCGGCCGTCTGCAGAGGATCTCCCCAGACCTCGTAGAAGACGGTGGGCTTGGGCTCGCCGGCGACCTTCTCCCCGATCCGCCCCAGCTCGTCGCGCAGGCGCTCCTCGACCACCCGCCCCTTCTCCCGCTCGCCGACCAGCTTCGCCACCAGCCCGACGCTGGAGATCGCTGCGTCCACCGTCTTCGGGTTCAGCACGACCACCTTCGTCCTCGTCTTCTCGGCCATGTCTTCGGCGTAGCCCTCGGTGGCGCCGTCGAAGGAGAGGATCATGAGGTCGGTGTTCAGCGAGAGCACCTTCTCCACGTTCGGCCCGCGGTAGTCGCCGACCCGCTCTACGGCCTCGACCTCGGGCGGGTAGTCGTCGGCGGTCGTCACCCCAACGACCCTGTTGGCGGCCCCCACGGCGAAGAGGGTCTCGGTCACGCTCGGGGCCATCGAGACTATCCGCTTCGGCCTGGAGTCGAACGTCACCTCCCTGCCGACGGCGTCGGTGATCGTGAGCGGGTACCCCGAGGCTTCCTCCGGTCCGGAAGTGTTCGCCCCCGAAGGACCGCCCGCCGGACCGTCGCCCGAGCAGGCCGCAGACAGAGAGAACAGAAACAACAGCATCGGCAGCGTCCAGGACGCTTTCTTGTGCATGCGAGACCTCCCATTATGCGGAACGCTATCTACGCCCTTGCGCGGGGGAGGTACTAGGAGAAACCGCTACAAACCATGCGCCCCGCTCCTTCCTCGAAGAGCCTCGGCCAAAAGCCCTAGCTAAAGGGCCTTCCGCTTTTTCGGGGCGCCGGGCAGGTCTCCTGGCTCGCAGCTTCGACGATCCTTCCCGCGGCCTTCCCGGGCTCCCATGGGCCCAGTGGCCGGAGAGGCCGTTCGCCTCTCCCTTCTGGCGGGTGGATCTCGCCGCTCACAGTGGCGGGACCGCTCCGGATTCTCACCGGATTCCCTAAAACACCGCAGCGTCCCTTACTACACTTCTCGGGACAGGGTAGCAGCCCACGCCAACCCCATCAACGGATCCGGAATCGGTCCCCCCGCATCTCGTTTCTCCGGCACCACGCGGCGTACCGTTCAGCCCCCACGACGACGGCGTCGTGGACCGCCCGCGCCAGGTCCGCCCCGACCCGGGTCGCGGGGCCGGCGAAACGCACGCGCGAGCCCGAGGGTCCCCCGGGGCAGGCCACGCAGAGCGAGTCGGTGGCCGTCCCGGCGCGACGAACGGGCCGAGCGGATCTTATCTGCCGACGACGTCCACTCCGTGATCGCCCACGCCAAGAAGGGCAGAGACAGGGCGTTGGTGCGTACCCTATATATAGGGGGACTCCGCGTTGCCGAGGCGGTGGGCCTGCGGAGCCGCGACCTCGTGGCGCGAGACGACGGCCGAGGCGGCCAGATCGGCGTGTTCGGCAAGGGCGCAAAGACCAGGCCAATACTCTTACCTGGAGGGCTCTTCGAGGAGCTCTCTGTCCTCGCCTTGCCCGATCCCGAAGCCCCGCTGTTCCGCTCCCAGAAGAAAGGCCCGGACGGAGGGCCCAGGCCGATCACGGCGCGCCAGGCGGAGAGGATCGTCAATGCCACCGCCCGCCGCGCAGGCCTGAAAAACGCCTCGGAGGTCTCTCCGCACTGGATGAGGCACGCCCACGCCTCCCACGCGATGGACCGGGGCGCGAAAATCCACCTCGTGCAGGCAACGCTCGGGCACTCCGACATATCCACCACCGGCCGCTACCTGCACGCCCGTCCGGACGAATCCTCGGCGCTCTACCTCGGCTCGTGAGGAGCGCCGCTCCTCCCCCATCGGTGAGCCGCATCCGCACCGTCAGGAGCACCAGCGCCTCCCGGTCGCCGTGGCGATGGCGGGCCAGGAGCGAGAAGTGCTCCCGACCGTAGCGATGGAGCACGACCAGGCCACCCAGCCGGGACCAGGCAGACCGGACCTCCTCGAACGTCTGGGCCTCGCACCACTCCCCCAGCGCGTCCTCACGCAGCTCAAGCAGGTCCGGGCAGCGCCGCTGTCCCTTAGCGCACATCAGCGAACCATCCAACGCAGAGCAGCGTCCCCGCCCACGAAACGAGGGTGGCACCGGAGGCACCACATCGGCTGGTCGCGGCGGCGGTCGTTGCGGGTGCCGAGCAGCGGGCGCTCGTGGCTGCTGACGCCGCACCCGGCGCACGGCTTCGGTTGGCGCGAGGTATCTTGCTTGACCCCGGATTGGGGTAGACTCGACTTGCTCAAGGACTTACCTCCTTGTGCCGTGCCGGGAGCGTTGAGGGCGCTGCCCGGCTTTTACTTTTCCGCTACATGATGTGGATTGTGCTGAAAGCACCCACGACGGATAGCGGTTTTGGCACCCTGAAATATACCACGCGTGGTATCGGAAAGCAACCCTGATACGGGTCCTCAGAAGCCGTGCGCCGCCATAAAAACGGCGAATCAGGGTTGCATCATGTGCGTGGTACTGGTATCGTGCTGGTACATGCAGCAACCCCGTAAGGAGGTGCGTCGGTTGGCTCGAAGGTACGATGTCCGTATCTACAACGGAAGGCTATTCACCCCGCTACCCGGTCTGCGGAGGATCAGGAACGCGAGAGACCTCTCCGTGCGAGAGCTGGCGAAAGAGGCGAGCGTGGGCTACGTCAACATCCTGCGCATCGAGAACGAGCAGCAGAAGGCGACGATGTCCTCCTTCGAGAAGCTGGCGATAGCCCTCAAGGTGGAGAGCCTGGAGGAGCTGCTGCTGGACGACGAGAGCTTCGAGAGGCTCGCGGAATCAAGAGGAGAGCTGCTGACGACATGATCGAGAAAGAGAGGAGGTCGCCCTCTGCTTCCCGGCTCAGGCGACCTCGAAATCCGCATCACTCGGAGGTGATGGTTGTCTAAGGATATCACGGACGGTATGAGCGCCGCGAGGCTCTCGAACCGCCACAAGGCCATTCTACAGCAACAAAGCGCTACCCCCCACCGCTCCGTCCTGCTGAAAGCGCAGCTCGGCTACGCGGATCGCGGGAAGCCGACGTTCCCGTGCGAGGGCAAACGCCCGCTCACGAAGCACGGCTTCAAGGACGCCTCAACCGACCCGCGCAGGATCACCGCCTGGCGACATCGGCGGCCGCACGCCAACATCGGTATGCCGACCGGCGAAAGGTCGGGCGTATTCGTCCTCGACGTGGACAGGTCCGAGGCGCTGGAGGATCTGGAGCGTGAACACGGCAAGCTGCCCGAGACCCTGACGGCCGAGACGCCAAGCGGAGGATGCCACCTCTACCTCCGACACGTCGAGGGGATCACCAACAGTCCGGGCGGTTTGCCCGCAGGCATCGACGTGCGCGGCGAGGGCGGATACGTCCTGGTCCCGCCGAGCGCGGGGTACTCGTGGGAGAACCGGGCGGAGATAGCGGAGGCTCCCGAGTGGCTGGTGGAGTTGGTCACGGAGAGGAGTCCGGAGGCCAGGCCAGAGCGCCAGGAGACCCGACCAGTTGCCGCCGGCGAGGTGATCTCGGAGGGTCGGCGGAACACTACGCTCACGAGCATCTGCGGCAGGCTCCACGACGGCTCTCGCTCCGAGGCTGAGCTGACCGCCGAGCTGCTGGCGATCAGGGACACTCGCTGCGAGAACCCCGACACGTTCACGGACACCGAGGTAGTCGCCATCGCCCGATGGACCTACCGCAAGGAGCCATGCAAGGCAGAGAAGCCTCCGGAGGTGGAGCAGCTCGTCAGGGAGCTAGAGCAGGCTTTCTGGGGGATGTGGGGTGAGGATTTCAAGGGACTCGGCGGTCAGTCCGACCGCGACCTGCTCAGGGTATGCCTAGAGTGCGCCGAGCGGTGGGGAAGGCACAACGACGCCGGCGAGATCGAGTTCGACCGGAGCGAGCAGGAGATGGCACTCGAAGCCGGGATCAGCCGACCGACAGTGCGCTCCGCAGCCGAGCGTTTGGGGGAGAAGATCGGGCTGCGGCGCGACACCCGCAACCGCGAGAAGGCCAGCCATGCTGGTACGTGGATACTCCCGTCACCCGCGCAGGTTTTGCCAACACACACCAACGCTTCGCTCTCCCCTGTAGAGAGAGACGTTGATGCTGTTGTAAAGAGTTGCGCGGCCTTTCGCGTTGTCGGGCTGGAAACGCCGTGCTTTCGCCACTTTGGGCCGGTCGGCAAGGGGAGGGGTGGCGTCTTGCTCGCGCTGGAGGCCTTCGGTCCGATGGGCGCGGAGCGGCTCGCCCAGGTGCTCGGGGTCGCCCGCCCGCGCGATCTCCGTCGCCGCTACCTCGATCCGCTGGTCGAGGACGGCCGCATCGAGCTGCGTGGCGGGGTCTATGGCCTGCCTGACGACCACGTTGACAGGTGCGAGGAGGCACGCAGCAGACGCTACAGCACCGTTCGCCGGCGTCGGGTGCGCTCGTACTCCCCGGAGGAAGGTCGCTACGTTACCACGGTGGTCGAGGTTGGCTCGGAGCGTAGCGAGAGGGAGAGGGATGATGCTTCGCGTAGGTCATACGCCGACCAGCGCGAGCTGTTCCTGTGTCGGCTTGCTCTCGTTAGTCCCGAGGCGGATGAAGGATGTCGCGCCTTGCTCAACCAGATGGATGAGGAGCTGGAGACCGTCGGCGGGGTGCGCGACATCACGCATCTGCGCGAGGCGGAGCCGGTTGTTGGGCGCGAATCCGATGCTGAGATTGCAGCGAAGCGGGAGCATCCTTACGGGTGCGAGTGTCCGGAGTGCCACTACGTGAAGCTGAAGGAGGGTGCGGCGTGAATCACGAGACGTTCCTAATCTCCTATCCAAGAATATCGAGCGGCCAGAGTGCCGGAAGGGAGTTGAAGTAGTGGGAATCAAGCTGATCTACGAGCCGCTGCACAAACAGGGAGAGCCGGACATCACGCGCCCGGCGATCATCTGCGACGTGTGCGGTCGGGAGACGAAGGGAGGCTGTCCGTGGACCGGGTCACGGTGCCAGAGGCGGCACACATCCTCGGCATCAAGGAAGAGTCCGTCAGGAAGCGTGTCAGTCGCGGCACCTTGCGCTCGGAGAAGGACGCGACTGGCAGGCTGCTCGTGTGGGTGGACGGTACGCAGACAGTCCGTGACGAGTCCGTAGACCAGTCCGAGACGGACCGCGACGAGCTGCTGGAGTCGAAGGACGAGACCATCTCCATCCTCCGGGACCAGCTCAGCGAGGAGAGGGAGGCCAGGAGGCGTGCCGACACCATCATCGTGCAGCTTACCCAGGCCACCTCGAACCTCACCGACCGGCTGCGAGAGCTGGAGGCACCCGCCGACGCGCCAGAGCCATCCCAGACGGGCGAGGACGGCGCTCAGGAGCGTACCGAGGCCGCGCCAGGGGTGCAGGCAGGGCAGGGCGACACGGACGAACCTCGCAGCTCGAAAAAGCCGTGGTACAGGAGGTGGTTCGGTGGCTGACCGCGATCTTCCCTACGAGGTCCCGGAGCTTGAGTACGTGGACGTGGAATCGAGATGGCTGGCTCGGTTGCGTGCGAATATAGACGACTGGTGGGGAGACCAGACCTCCATAGCCTCCTGCGTTCGCTGCGGGCGCTACATGGAGGACCCAAACAGGGACAGCGCCGGAGACCCCATGCACCAGGACCCGGAGGATGATCGCGAGGCCGTGTGCCTCGACTGCCTTGAAAAGGCGCTCATCGACGGCTTCAAGAGAGACATGGAAGGGGTCATAGACGAGCGGCTTGACCTCAGCGACAAAGACCGCACTACCCTGAAGAAGGTGGTGGAGCTGGTCGTTACCGAACCAGACAAGGTCCTCGAACTGAAGGACCTGGGCAACCAGGTGCGCGAGCTGGAGAAGCAGAACGGGCGCCTCTGGTTGGCGTTGGGGATCGAGGGCGGCTTGCTGGCGGTCTTGCTGACATCGGTCGTGGCGATAGCACTCGCGCTCGCCTCCTGAGCAGGCTCGACTCCGTGCCCGCGAGAGTCGGGGAGCGGTGCAGTAGCCGCTCCCCAGGAGTACATCGAGGTCCGGGTCGCGTGGAAGAGGCGACGCACAGACCGCTAGACCGATTCTACCCGGCGCTCCCGTATTCATCATCCCGGATAAAGATGCGGGACCACTAGATGTGGACAAGCATCCCTCTCTTGGGACCGGCTGAAAGCCGCGCAGCACCGGCCCGATGGGCGAATCTATTCAGGATCGTGAATCTGGACTTCCGAGAAAGAACCTTCCCGGTAACAGGGTGAATAA
>MWVY01000299.1_pt1 | contig 11932 bp, 12 predicted proteins | sample 1047251 | NCBI WGS metagenome assembly MWVY01 (sample SAMN06349983, study PRJNA376086) | soil metagenome | isolation source: MS7-5 sample Antarctic (ecotone) soil | place: Antarctica | collected 2015-01-13
GGCTCGCACCGCTGGACCGGCTCCAGCACCGCGGGTGCAAGATCGCGCGGCGCATGGGCCACGGTGCAACGTGGTATCCGAATAACACGGGCTCGCCTCCTAAGCCAAAGGGAATGCACTGGAGCACCTGGGAGCGACACAACCGGGAGCTGGACACGGTGGAGGCGCGGCGCAATGCCGCATGGATGCAAGCGGTAGCTCCGTTCCTGGCTCGTGCGGACAAATACAACCGGAGGCAAAGGTGAGAGCGGGACCCGACTCCCAACCTTGCCGATTCTTGGCCTTTTCTAACAGACGATTAGGGAGTAAAGATGCGAGCGACTAGACAGAAAGCGGCGGCCGCCAATACCGACACGCCACGGCTCCGGGCGCTGGACTTCCAGGAGGCATTTCTCCGGACGGTGACACCGGAGGACGTGGCGGCGATCGGTAAAACGCTCCTCGAGATGGCAAAGGGAGGGGACCTAAAGGCCGCTTCTCTCGTGCTGGATAGAGTGCTAGGGACTCAATCCGTGCTAGCATGGGCCAGCCGGGAACAGGCCACAAGAAACGCGATAATGCTGGACACTTTCTAAGTGCCGGGCCGCGTGGTGGCGCTTGCCTCCGGGAAGGGAGGAGTAGGGAAAAGCACGCTCGCACTCGCATTGGCGGACGTTTGGCGCTCTCTCCTCGAGCCGGAGACGGTGGCGCTCGTGGACCTGGACCCGCAGGGCGGCGCCACGGTAGCGGCTGGAGTGCCGGCCGCGCGGGACCCTCTCCGATCGGAGCCCGTCACCGTTCACGGATTCCGGCTCTATTCGGGCGGGAGGGCTCTGGCGGGCGCTACAGAGCCCGAACTCGAGCGGCGACTACATACCGCAATGGCAACGGCGGCGCTTGTCGTGGTGGACCTCTCACCGGCTCTTACAGACGCTCCGCACGCGGTAACTCTCCCGCTATCGGAGCCGCTGTTAATCGTCGCAAGGTGTGACGCGGCCGGACTTCCAAACGTGGCGGAGGTGGTGGCACTCGCCGGGGCCGCCGGGTGCTCGTGGTGGATCGTGCCGACATTCCGCAAAAACACGGCTCTTTCACGAGAGGCGGAGGCGTTTCTCCGTGGACGCTATGCGGATCGTGTCACGCGGACAGTGATACCGGAGGACGCGAAAGCCGCGGAGGCGGCGGGAGCCGGGCGGCCGGTGACGCTGACAGCTCCTCGAGGGAGAGCCGCCGGCGCGGTGCGGGAGTTGGTGGCGGAGTTGCAAGGCGCGCCTCTCGTGGTATCCGTATGAGCAAGACAAAGGCACGGCTCGGCAACTTGGCGGTAACTGGCGGAGACGCGGCGGAGCTGGCGGAGCGGGTGCAGAGCGTCCAGGCAACCGCGGCCGCAAACCGCGGGGAGCTTCTCCGTTCCGTGGCGCTGGACTCACTCCGGCGCTCTCCCTGGCAGCCGCGGCAAGCTATGGGCGGTGAGGCGCTCGAGGAGCTGGCGGAGAGCATACGCTCCCGCGGCATTCTGGAGCCGCTACTCGCGCGGGAGCTGGAGGGCGGCGCGCTGGAGATGCTGGCCGGAGAAAGGCGCCTGGAGGCCGCACGGCTGGCCGGGCTCTCCTCCGTGCCGGTGCGAGTGCTCCGGGACTTGTCGGACGCGGACGCTCGAGAGGTGGCACTCGTGGAGAACCTGGCACGCGAGGACCTCACTCCGTGGGAGGAGGCGCACGCGCTGGCAGCTCTCCGGGAAGCACGAAAGGCGGAGGGCAAGCCAACTGACGTGCGAGCACTCGCCGGAGTGGCCGGCCGGGGAAAGACGAAAGCCGCGGAACTACTGGCGATCGCGGACGCTCTAACGCCGGCAGTGGTGAAGCTCGCCGGGCCACTTGTCCGCACTCCGGACAAACTCCCGCACGAGGCGCTCTATGGGGCCGCTAAGGGCGCGACGGAACGAGAGCGGGCGGACTTGCTGGCACGCTACGGAATGGCCGCAGCTCCGGCGAGAGAGGCCGCTAACCGGGACAAAAGAGCACGGGCGGCAAGGCAGGGCGGCAAACCGTACACGGTGCAGAGAGGACCGGAGGGCAAGGTGTCCGTTGCTATCCGGCGGCCGGTGGAGGAGCTGGACCCGGAGGACGCGGCGGCATTGCTGGAGCAGCTCCGGCCAATCGTGGCGGCGCTCGAGGGCCGGGCGAATGTCAACAAAAGTCAACAAATGGGGGGATAGATGGGAGCGACAGTTACAGCACGTCCGGAGGCCGTAGAGGCCGTGCATCGGGCATTCACCGCGCCGCGGCTCACAATCGGAGAGCTGGCGTCACGGCTAGGTATCCCGCGGGAGACGCTGGCGAGCTACATAACCGGCAACAGGCGGACGCCGGCGCCTATCGCTCGCCGGCTGGCGATCGTGCTCCGGCAACACGCGGAGGAGCTGGCGGCACTCGCCGCGGAACTGGACGAAGTGACCTAAAGGGTTCGACCGCGAGCAGCTCGTCTCTTCCCCCAACGGACAGGAACGCAGAGATTCGTTTTTCATCACGCGATTCAATACTTCCGGGGTACATGCGTTCAGAACTCTTCCATCCACCGCCTTACGCCGACATAGAGCGCGCGATCGACGAAGGATGGGAACTAATGCGGATCGTAGACGGCTACTTATCGGAGCGGGAGGCGCGATGCTTGATGGCCGCTGTTGCCGTCGCGCCGGCATTGGGAGCAAATGTAGAGATTGGGAGTTTCAAGGGCCGCTCTACGATCGGCATCAGTTACATCTCGAAACGATTCGGACGTGGCAGAACCGTGGCAATCGATCCGCACACCTCCCCCTCAACAACCGACCCGGATCTCAGGGGAGAAAGCTCCAGTCTGTGGGAATTCTCAAGAAATCTGAAAAACGCGAATCTTTTTGAGGACATCGATCTTCGCGTCGGCTACTCGCAAGCGGTTGCCAGGGAATGGAGCGAACCAATAAGAGTCTTGTGGATCGATGGGGATCACACCTATGCCGGAGCAAGAGCAGATGTGTCGCTTTTCAAGCCATATCTCGCGCCCGGTGCGTTACTGCTCATGCACGATGTCCTGGGGACTCACTATGGCTCTCTTAGGGTCTTCGTGGAAGAGGTGCTCGGCTCGAATGATTTTGGACCCGCCGGATACTCGGGATCAATCGGCTGGGCGCAGTACAGGGGGCCCGGCGGAGACAAAATAAAATATCGATTGGCCCGGCGCCTCCTCGCGATTCCGGCACGTCAGATCATGCCTGTCGCACAATCGCCCCGCGGCCTGGCCGGATGGAACAAGTTGCGCTATAAGATCTGGAGGCCGCTTGCGCCTCACGGATTGGTGACACCACGCCGGCTCTGGGAGAAGATTCGGTAACACGATGAGACCGTGCGCGACTGGAATTGCGCGGAGTTAGAATCGACTAATCAGCAAGCCCGTAATTCCGCCCAGCACCGCCCCTGCTGCGCCCAATTTCAACGCCAACTTCCCACTCGGATGACAGAACGTGGGAGAGTCGACGCACAGATCGTATCTATCTTGCTGATAGCCGACATACCCGCCTACGACGGCGCCCAGAAGACTGCTGGCAATGACTATTCGAGTTCGTTTTGATGATGCTACCACTGCGGAGGCATGCGCGCGATCGCTCGCAGGTGCAACAATACCATTGACGAGGAGGCGCGCGGCGGGAATCGAACCCGTGGGCGGAAGAGCTGGCGCTTGCGCCACCGCAACAATAGGCGAAGCAAGAATTGCCATCCCCAACGCCGAGTGTGCGGCCCAGATGCGAAGCTTCGCCTCGCACGATCGTACAAAGTCAGTGATCATGAGTACCTCCGAACAAGGGTCGAGAGTTGCATCGCAGCCTCCAGTTACCCTACGGTGAGGGGGAGGACAGCATCTATCCAGCAGTGTAGTGCGCATTTCTCAAGAGCACAATGCCGATTTCGCTGGCCAGGTGCCCCCAGTCCCGGCGCTGTCCGCACTCCGGACAACTGAACATAAGCGGAGTGCTTGCGTCCGTATAACATGGCACTTAGATTGAGCGCATACCCATTTACGGGGCGCGCAATTGGCCGGTAAGCTCGAGGCAAGGGAATGTGTGAAAGAGGCGACGGGTACGGCGCTGGTAGTGGCGCGCGGGGACAACCTCTCCGCGTCACGATCGGCGCCGCTTGCGTTTGATGCTCCGGACCTCCTGGAGATGTGGCTCGCCGGCAAGAATGAAAAGACGGTGCGTGCATACCGCGGGGACCTGGGGGCGTTCGCAAAGTGGGCCGGTGCTGCCAGCATGGAGAGCGCGCTCGAGGCGTTCCTAACGCTCCCGGCACCGGCGGCCAATGGTGCAGCTCTCCGCTACCGCGGCGCACTCCTGGACTCGGGACTAGCGGCCGCAACGGTAAACCGGCGCCTTGCCGCTCTCCGCTCCGCTGTATCGCTTGCGCGCCTCGTGGGCCGGGTATCGTGGGCGCTCGAGGTGCCGGGCGTGGAAGCGTCACCTTACCGCGATACCCGCGGGTGTGGCGTGGACGGATTCCGGGCAATGGTGCGGACGGTGGAAGGGCGCGGTAACGCTCGCTCGCTGCGTGACCGGGCACTCCTCCGGCTCCTATTCGACATAGGGCTAAGGCGCGCGGAAGTGGTGGAGATGGACGCGGAGCACTTCGACGCAACAGCCGGCACGCTCTCCGTGCTCGGAAAGAAACGGCGCTCACGGGAGCTTGTGACGCTTCCAGCTCCTACGCGCGCGGCGCTCGAGGCATGGCTCGAGGTGAGAGGATCGGAGCCGGGGCCATTGTTCCGGAACTTCGACCGTGCCGGAAAGAGCGAGCGGCTCACTGGCCGCTCCGTTGCGCGGATCGTGGCGGAGGTGAGCGGCGCGGCCGGCATTGGGCTTGTGAGGCCGCACGGGCTCCGGCACGCGGCAATCACGCACGCGCTGGACGTGACGGGCGGGGACGTGCGCCGGGTGCAGAAGTTTAGCCGGCACCGGGACCTCCGCACACTGACAGTCTATGACGACAACCGGCAGGACATAGCCGGGCAGGTGGCGGCGCTCGTGGCGGGTGTGGCGTGACTGACGATAGCACGCGCGGGCTCCGCCTCGAGCCCGATGTGCCGCCGGCTATCATGGCGGACGTACCGGAGAGCGAGCGTAAGGCGGTGCGGGAGGCCTGGCTCCGTCTCGAGCCGCACCGCCGGGAGAAGCTGGCCGGTGCCTCACATGGCTTCGCCGTGACTATGCTCCGACACCTGGCTATCGGGTGGGACCCGCTGGCACCGCTTAACCGACTTCCGGAATCCGCCGGCGGCGGGTGGGCGCGCAAGGTGCGCTTTGCATTCCCGAATGGCGGCGGCGAATGGATGTGGGTGCGAGTGGCGTCTCCGGACGCGATAACAGGCGAGTTGATGAATGAGCCGGAGCACGCGCCAAACGGGGCGCTCGGCTCGTCTGTAGGGCTCCGGCTGACACCGGACGGATTTGCGGAGGCCGTGCTCGTGAAGGAAACCGGGTGAGCGATGGACACGCTACGGGGCCATTTCCGGAGCCGGTGCTACTCACCGGCACAGAGTTGGGAGAGAGCACTCTCCCGCTCGAGGAGCTGCAAAGCCGGGCGCTGGCCTATCTCCGCGCCAACGCACAAGGGCGCACAGTGGTAAACGCGCTCACTGGCTGGACAATCGGAATCGGCCGGCGCGGCATTAACAAAACGCTGAATCATGCGGCGCGGCGGGAACACGTCCAATCCGTGCCGGCGCTCGTGCCTCTCCTGGAGCGTGCGGCGCTCGTGTTCACGGAGGCCAACCGGGACCCGGACGAAGTGCGGAGCGTGCCGCTTGTTCACACCTTTGCGGCGCTTCTCACGATCGGGCGGGAGGAGTACCGGGTGCGCCTCATTGTGAAAGAGACGGGCAACGGCCGGCGGTTTTACGATCACGACTTGAGCGCAACGGCAGAGCCCGCCGATTCCGCACGGGCGGCACACCTTCCCAAAGAAGGGGCGGCCAACGCGGAGCCGGCGGGCTCTCTACCAAAGCTAAAGGCAGCGCCGGCGACGGACAAGGACGCCCGATGCCTTGTGTCCGTCAACACGCATTATCGGACTCTTGTAGACATTGGGGGAAGAAGTGCAATCCGGGCGGCATTTAAGGTCCGGAGTGCGCTGCTGTTGGTAACGCTTCTCCAAGTTGCCTGTCAGGACAAACCAAAGCCCACTCCCACTGCTACTGCTACTTGGCCTGACGGAAGTGCTGCCACTGCGGGCGACTCGGTGGTTATTCCAGAAGACCCAGTCTTAATGAAAGTGGGACTCTGGTTGCTATACGAGGATAGGTGCGACCCGGACGTTACCCACTACCGTGTGCCAGACGGGACCGTCGCATCATTGGCCGGCACTTTCTGTTGGGTTGACGGAGAGTGGTATGCGAAACTGGCATTTTCAAAACAGCAAGAGCGCGAGTTACGCATAAAGTCCGACAATGCTTGGTTACCCCTCTCAGAGTTGACTCCAAAAAGGTGAAGACCGCCGGTCGAGTACCTCAAGGCCGGGCGCCGCTTCCATTGCTCCCGTGGGAGGAAGTAAACGGAGTGGACGCGGAGAAGGTGGCGGCGGAGCTTGGAATCACGCCAGCGAAAGCGCCGCGGAAATACCCTTGCCAGTGGTGCGACAGCTCGGACGCCATGCACGCCTACGCTGGCGGTGGCGTTCATTGCTACTCGTGCGGCCGTTCCGCAAGCAACGTTGACCTATACGCGGAGGCGCTAGGGCTCGCTCCCGCGGACGCATTAAAGCAGCTCGCCGGGAGGATCGGAGTATTTATCCCGGACGCACAGACTCCGGCGCGCCGCTCACCGGCTCCGGCAAGAGTGCCGGTGCCCCATCGGATGGGAGCCAAAAAAGCGGCGCGCGCTCCTAAAGCTCCAAACGCGAAGGAGGCCGCACTCCTCGAGGAATACGCGGCGCTCCGGGCAGATGGTGAGATGCCAGCGGAGCCGGCCGAAGTGTACGCCGGGATACTGACAGTCCTCCAGCTCGGGGGCCTGGGCGCGGAGTACCTCGAGGGCCGCGGGCTCCAGGCGGAGGCGGCCGCGCTCTATGGATTCCGGGCAATCCCGGCGGCGGAGTGGCGAGAGCTGGCGGCGATCCTCCGCGATAGCTACCTCCCGTGCGAACTGGCACTAGCCGGGCTATGGGATACTGACAAGGGCCGCCTGTCGCTTCCGTGGAGCGGCCGGGCTCCGGCTCTTGTGATTCCCTACCGGCACAAGGCGGCAACGATTGGGCTCCGGTTCCGGAACCTCACTCCGGACTGTCCGAAAGGGAAACGATACTGGACGCTCTCCGGCGTGACGCTCGCTCTCCCGTTCAATGCGGACGCGCTCACGCCGGACGGTGACTCCGGAGAGCTGCACATTTGCGAGGGAGAGCTAAACGCCTACACGCTCCGGGAGCACGGGCTCCGGGCAATCGGACTGCCTGGCGCGGGCTCGTGGCGGAGCGAATGGGCGGGGATGATTGCCGGCGCGATCGGAGAGGGGCGCCTTGTGGCGTGGTATGACAGTGACACGCCTGGACAGAAAGGCCGGGCCAAACTTGCGGAGAATCTCGCGGAGACACTCGGGAGGCCGTGGGTGGTGAAGCACGGTAAAAAGGTGCAACTTCCGCCGGGCAGGGACGCAAACGACTTACACAAAACCGGAACACTGGATGCGAAACTCAAACGGGCGTGCTGGCGTGACTGACTCGCCGGACATACTAGAGGCCGGTTCCCTAGCGGACGATTTGCCGCCGGAAAGTGCGCCAGAGGACAGGCGAGCGGAGCTAGGGCGGCAAGTCTTATCGGAGGTTTTATCGGACCTTGAGGTGGAGCGATCGCCGGGAGAAGCTGGAGGCGTACCGATACCCGCGGCCTGGGAGTGTGTGCGGGCGGTATTGGGCGGCGCTTCTCGGGAGAACTTGGAGCACGCGCACGCGGCGGAAAGTGCGGGAGAGGACCTCCGCCGGCGAGAGGCGAGCGCGAAGCTCGTGTATTGCGAGCGGGAAGGATCGCACCTCCCGCCGGGACTTCACATTGTTACCGGGCAGACGGGCGGCGGGAAATCGGCGCTCGTGATGAACTTGGCGCACGCCGCGATTACGGCCGGGCATCCGGTCCTCTATGTCTCCCTGGAGCTGGACGCTCCGGAGATTGCGGCGCGGCTCGTGGCGCTGGAATCGTGCGGCGGGGGTTCCGGAGGCGGCGGCCTTTCATGGAGGGAACTCGCGCTCCGGCGCGGGCTCTCGCCAGCGGACAGGGAGCTACGCAGTAAGACGGTGGCCGCTCTCCGCGATCGTGCCGCGTGTTTTGTGGCGCTCGTGCCGGAGGGCGGGCTGATAAACGGGGACGTGCGGCGGGAGGCGCTCGAGCTATGGAGAGAGCACGGGAAAACTCCGCTCGTAATTTTCGACTACCTACAGGCGGCCGCGGTGAGAAACGCGGAGCGGTACCTCCAGCTCCGGGAGCATATAGCCGCGGTAACGATGGAACTCCGCCAGCTCTCGCGGGAGAGTCCATACCTAGAGGGCTGGCACGGGTGCCCGGTGGTGGTGCTCTCACTCACCGCCCGCTCCAATGTGAAGGGAGAGGGCAAGGCGCGGGGAATGGACGGGAAAGCTCCGGACGCTCTCCGACATGAGGACCTAGAGACGCTAAAGGCGCTCCCGAAAGAGGCCGGGGAGGTGGAGGCAACGGCCGTAACCGCATGGGTTATGGCGCTCGGAGAAAAAGACACCGGGTACGCTGGCGCGCGGGCGCTCACTCTCCGGCTCGTAAAAAACAGGATCGGCCGCGCCGGCCAGTGGATTCCCTTCAACTTCTACGGAGCGACCGGGAAGCTCGAGGAAGCGCCGGCGCGTTATTCCGCACCGCTGGAGCCGCAAAAGAATGAGGAGATGGGAGAGGGCCGGGGAGCTGCAAAGCGGAGCAAGGAAGGAAGGGCGCCGGCCGTCTCTGGACCTCCCGCCGATGAGGAGGCGTTTTAGTGTCGGACAAACCGCGCCGGTTCCTCTCACGGGAGGACATTCTCAAAGCGCCGAAGGCGGACCCTAACGATCCCGCGCAAATCGCCGCGCGCGAGAAAGAGGCGGAGGAAGCAGAATACTTTAACTCGCTCACATCGAAATGTTTGGAGGCCGGACGCCAGCTCGCTGATGAGGGGAAAGCGGACTTTTCGTTTGCTCCGCCTGGCGTCCTCTATGACGTGACAGACGGAAAGGCCGGAACGCCGGGGAGGAGTGAAGCGGCTGGCGTCATTTTCATTCTCTCAAGCATTGTGCGGAGCGAGTATAAAAGACGACTTGCGGAGCGATACCTCGAGGATACGGGACTCGCTCCGGGGGTGGCCGCTCTCGCACACACAATGGATAGTCCGAACGCGGAACGCCTCATGGACTGGCGCCGGCTCACGAAAGAGGAATCGGCCGAATACCGAAAAGCACTAGGGACCCTTGAGCGGCTCAATTTGCTTTGGCAACAGGCACTCGGAATGGCTTTGGCAGAGGAGCCAAAGCCGCCGGGCACTGCGGAGGAGATGGAAGCGGCCGAAGCAATCATTGAGCGATCACGATTCACCGCAGAGGACGCGGACGGAAAAGAGGTGACAACGCTCGTGGTTTCTGGCGGCGCCAAAAGTGGGCACCTTGAGATGCCAGGGGCGAAAGAGGCCGCGGCGATCGTGGAAGCTCTCCAGCCAAAAGCGATGCTCCCGGTAGAACACTACGCGCAAGAACAGGCAAAGCTCCTCACGGACTCCGCCGGGAAATGCCAGCCAACTCCGCGCGAATGGCTCGCCGCACAAGAGCAGGAATCGGCGCTGGAGGCGCTTGGATTTGGGTTAGAGCGTCTCGCACGAGAGGACGCGGAGAGGCAGCTCGAGGAGGCAAACCGACGCGCGGAAGAAGCAGAGAAAAAGCTCGCGGAGGCCACAAGGGTACTCCCGCTCCGAATCGGGACCCGTGCAGTTAAGGCGCATACCGCGCGAAAGAGTGACTATGTAGAGGCGCTCCGCGCGCTACGCAAGAACAGGCAGATAACCGCGGCCGATCGGCGACTCTTGGAAAGAGAGGAGCCGATCGCGCTCCGTGGAGATGAACTCCTGGTTAGTGCTGGATTGCTGGAGGTTGCGCGGCGGGATGGCGCGCTACGTCCGTTCGGGCCGGCGCGGGCTCGCATGGGCGGTATCGTATTCGACGCGCGGCTCGTGGTTGATGAGCCCTCCCTCGAGCAATTCGCGCGGCTCATAGGATTCCAAGCCGGTACAAATGGACGCATAGCGCCGGCGGACCGGCGGCGCATAGAGGAGGCAATCACGCGCCTTTCCGGGGACGTGCGGCCTATCGTGGTGGAAAGTGTGGAGATGCGGGGAAAGACGCGCGTTTCAGAGTTTCAGATTGTCCAGGATGTGCCGGTGCGCCGTACAACCTACGCCGATGGGCGGCGGGTGCTCGAGCTTCATGGCTCCCTGGCGCTCGGCTACTGGTGGGGACACATACTCCTCTCGCCTCAAAGGTGGGAGGAGGCGCGCAAAGCGATCGGCGCACGCTACACGGACGATGCAATGAAATGGGCGGACGTGTATTTCCGGCGGCTCGTGCTGGCGGTAGCGAACGAACACAAGCGAAAGAAAACCCCACTCGAGGAACTGGCGGCCGGGCTCCCTAAGCGCCTCAAAACAGCGGGGCTCCTAGAGGAGCTTGAACTCGAGGGATACCGCGCGAAGGAGGGAGCCACAAAAACGGCGCAACGGCTAGAAAAAATCTTCGATTTCTGCATAGCCGCCAACTCGCTCCAGACATGGAGGCCGGACGGATCGGCGCATTACATGATGACGCTCCCCCATCCGGTGGAGGTGACGCCGGAGGACGCGCGGACCGTTCAAGAGGAGATTTTTCCGGCTCTTTTGGGCAGCGGTGACGCCATAAACAAACCGGCGGAGGTGGCGGTTTGAGGCCGGTTCCGTACCCTCCCGGCGGAAAACCGTACCCTCCCGGCGGAAAAATGTACCCTCCCGGCGGAAACGCTCCCTCTGTAGCGCATGGGCTAAACGCTGCGATTGCCAGCACTTACGCCGGTTCAGAAGTGAGCCGGAAAATGCCTAGTACCTCTGTAGTACCCCGTAGGGGGATACAGAGAGGAGCCGGGAGCCCTCCGCTATCGCTCCGGGGCTCCCGTCCTCTTTGTGCAAGGCCGCTTTTACTACACACCTCCAGCTCGCCGGGCACTATCCCTTTTCCGATCCGGCACGGAGCTGGCGAGCACGGGAAAACCCCGCCTAAAACCCCGCTCCGCACCGATGTTTTCTCCGCTTTTTTCTCTCCGGGTTTATCGAAATCCCGTGGCAACTTAGCGGTTTTCTTGGCGGTTTTCCGGCCGCTCCAGGTGCTCCGGTAATGGGCGGCATTGGCTCCTCCCGTTGGGACGGACACGCTCGCCGGCGGCGCATTGGAGAGGGCACGCTCGAGCTTCCGGTATCGGCACTCCTGGAACTGGCGAAAGCTCCGGCCGGAACAGTGGCCGGCTTTGCCTGGGGAGAACGGCTCAAACTCCAGGCGACGATAGAGGAGAAGCGGGGGCCGCTCGGGAATACGCTAACAGCACGCCGCGTAATCGTTAGTGACTTGGAGGGCGTGCAGCTCGGCGCTGTAATGCTCCTGGGCTATCGCGCTCCCTTTGGCGGAGTGCGTTGGTGGCTCGCTTGTCCGGAGTGCGGACAAAGGCGCCGAGCGCTCTACTCCGTGCATAGTGTCCGCTGGCGGTGCCGGAAGTGCTCCGGGCTCGCCTATCACTCGCAACGGCTCGCACCGCTGGACCGGCTCCAGCACCGCGGGTGCAAGATCGCGCGGCGCATGGGCCACGGTGCAACGTGGTATCCGAATAACACGGGCTCGCCTCCTAAGCCAAAGGGAATGCACTGGAGCAC
>MWVY01000300.1_pt1 | contig 11914 bp, 12 predicted proteins | sample 1047251 | NCBI WGS metagenome assembly MWVY01 (sample SAMN06349983, study PRJNA376086) | soil metagenome | isolation source: MS7-5 sample Antarctic (ecotone) soil | place: Antarctica | collected 2015-01-13
CGGTGGAGCAAGAACAATTCGTGACCCAGATCCTCGCAAACCGCGATCTCCAAGTGGATGCGCTAGACTAAGGCAAAAGGAAAGGCACCGCGCCGAACGGTGCCTGATCCAAAACCACGACCTATACAGGAGGTCGCAGTGCAACGAGAATCTTACCACGAGCACAATATCCCTACACGCGCCGATGTATTACGCGCAGCTCTTGCCTACGCGGAGAGAGGAATACCCGTGTTCCCTTGCAAGCCGGGCGGGAAGGAACCACTCACCCGACGCGGCTTCTACAACGCCACCACGAACCCGCAGCAGATAACCGCGTGGTGGAATGCTAACCCGGAAGCCAACATCGGCATTCCTACGGGAGAGCGGAGCGGGCTGCTAGTCCTGGACGTGGACCAGCCTGCGGGCCTGGACGCCCTCGAAGCCTCACAGGGGAAGCTACCCGCCACCCGTACGCACGCCACGGGCAACGGGGGACTGCACTACCTCTACCGCTACCCAGACGGCGAGCACTTCGGCAATTCTTCCGGTGATCTCCCGGACGGGTTGGACATTAGGGGAGAGGGCGGGTACGTTATTGCCCCGCCTAGCGCCACCACACGCCAGTATGAGGTACTGGACCGGCTCGCCCTGGCCGCACCCCCGGAATGGCTACTGGAAGCCCTCAGACGGCCACAGAGCGCCGCTGGCGTGCCCGTCTCGGCAGGGATCGGGACCGAAAACGGCACGAAACGACCGAATAAGCATTCTAGGCCCTCGACAGAGGCTACAGGATCGCATCTAAGCGTCTCGGCAGACGGCAAGATACCGGACGGACGACGAAATGAGACGCTTTTTAAGTACGGATGTGCTCTCAGGGCGCGTGGATTTGACCAGGCGGCAATCCTTGAGGAGCTGGAGAACACGAATGAGCGGCTATGTAGCCCGCCCCTGGACGCCGGCGAGGTCGAGAGGATCGCCGCAAGCGCGTCCCGCTACGAACCGGGGAACACCTCGCCAGGACCGGACGCCGAAACGCTCGAAGCCCTGGACGGCATCGAAGCCGAAAATCTGTGGGGCAGAACATGGAAGGGCCAAGGATGGAAAACGCCGCGCTCGGTAATGGTGGAGCTGATAAGGGAGGCTCGGAAGCACGGCAAGCCAACGAAGGCGGGCATAAGGGTTTCTATCAGCGTGCGTCAGCTAGCACTAGCCGCCACCACGGGTACGCAGGCTATCACCAAAGCTCTCAACAAACTGGAAGCCTCGAAGATCATTCGGCGCGTCAAAGGTTCTGGCACGAAGTCCGGTGCTTATGTGCTGCTGGCACCTACCCGCGCTAGGTCACTACACCCAACCACAGGGGCAGCTCCTCCCTCTAGTGTAGTGATCCAGCGCGCCCCCCGACTCCGCTACAACAAGCCGGTATACGAAGCGGTGGATGGAGTGTCCGTCCGGGTTGGTACGGTTCTGCGGTTGGGCAAGACGGCGGAAGAAATCATAGACATTCTAGAGAACGCTGGCGAGACAATGAGCGTTGCCGATCTCGCCGCAGCGAAGGGTATCACCCGCTTACGGGATCTCCGCAACCGTGTCTTACCCCGCCTGCAAAGCGCCGGCGTGGTCGAGTGTTCCGATGACGCTGTGAAGCTACGCCCGGACTGGAAAGCCGCGCTTTACAAGAGGCGCGAGGAGGATCAGGAGTTGGACGATTACGAGCGCGATAAGAGAAAGTACGCGGAAGAAAGCCGCGTGTGGGCTTTGAAGCTCGAAGCCCGGAAACTGGAGCGCCTGGGGATGGACCTTGACCAGATCGCCGCCGAGCTGGAAATCGGCATGGAGGACGTTTACCGCCTCCTCGAAAAAAAGCGTCCAGTGGCCGATTTTGCAGATGGCTACATCGAGGACCTGGAGATCGTCGAGGTCGATCCGGTGCCGGAGACGGTTGAGTCAGAGGACTTCGAGGAGATGCCCGAGCCTACGAAGTCGCTCCTTACCCCGCTCGCCGTTGCGGTTCGCGACTACCTGGAGCGCCACCCGCGTGACGCCTCACAGCCGCCCTACTGGATCGCTAACACCCTCTGGTGCTACGAGCTGTACCCCGGCAAGCCCACCCGCCATGAGGTAACGGTCGCTCTGGAGGAGCTGCAAGGAGAACGCCACCTGCAAGCCGTCGCCTGAATTTACGAACGTGCATAAACAATCTACCCTGGAGGATCACCGTGACCGAGACACTTAAAAAGCCGCAGACCAGCATACCCGACCTCGAAGCCGCGCTAAGGAAATCACAACAGCAGGAACGCGCCCTGGCCGTCGAGGTAGGGGAGCTGCCCAGCAAGATCCAGCAGGCGCACCGTGAGGACGCCCAACGCAAGGCGCAAGCCGCACGCGAAGGTGGAGCTGGTCCCGAGGTCGCCGCCGCTTCCGATCTTTGCGAGGTGCCCGATCTCCGCCAGCGAGAGGACGAGCTGCCCTACCTGCGTTGGAGTGCCGCTATTCGTACTGCGGCTCTTGAGATGGAGCTGAACGGTGCTCTACAGGACGAGCATGAGCGCAAGGCGGAAGCGGTGCAGGTCCAGATCCTCCCCGCCAAAGAAGCGGCGGACGCTGCCACGGCGGAGTTTGAGCGTGTCAGGAGAGAGTACGCGCAAGCCGAGCGGGGCGTGGACGTGTATTCGGCCTACAAAGCCGAAGCCCAGAAGCGGCTCGGCTCCCTCGAAGCCGAGTACCCCGGTGCGTAGCGGTCCCGACGAGCAGGAGATGGACGAGCTGAACGCCATCATCGCCCGCGAAGACGAGGAGCTGGACGTTCTACGCCGCATCGTAGAGGACGAGGATACCGAGATGGAGGAGCTTAGAGCCATCATCGAAGCGGAGGACGAAGAAACGGCATCAGAGTAGGAAATGGGGGCGTTTAGCCCCTTTTGAGAGCCATTTGAGAAGCAAATCGGTGAACAAACGCGAGTAAGAGAGAGCCCGGCAACCAAAAATCGGGCTCTTTTTCATGCCCAGAGGTTTCACGCTTTGCCCCGGTCCAACAGGGGTAATCTCGCATGGCTACGGCTAAAAGCCACAATGAAACGTTGTGAAAGAATTTCACCCTTGTTTCGTCCTTATCGCACGCTTCTTTCTCCCCAGGATGGGCAGAACTGATCCGATTGTGTCGAAAAGTGCGCTCCAGAGGAACTGATCTGAAAAATTGTGTACGGATTTTGGTCTGAAAAATTAGGTATGGATTTTGGGCGGGTTAGCATAAGCAAAGGGGCTATCAATCCACGTTCGCTGTTCCGTCTGACACATGGGCGTGAAATCGAGTCATGAGTCATGAGAAGGTCGAGTGCGCCAGCGGATCGAAGCAAAAAGGCACCCCGCAGGCGCGTGAATCCCGTCTAAGGGTTTCGGGGTATAAGGACACCACCCAGGGGCTTCGAGAAGCGTAGGCGGCAACGTGGTGGCTCTCAGAAGGTAATCAGAGGGTAGTCGAGCAGGGGAAGCGAGAGAGAAGCCGGGATCTTCGCTCTCCCCCGGTCCTAACGCACTTGAAACATGCACACGAGAACAAAGCACATCGCATCTTCTTATGTACGATCTTGTGTACCTCATTGACTCCTACATAAGAGCAACGCATACACCCTTACCCTTGCTGCATCACACGTCACCCTACCCTTGTCGTGGCGTGGGTATGGGCTGGGTGGATGGTGGTGTAGCTCCTATGCGCTGGCGCTACCCTTACCCTTACGTGCTGTTTCCACGAACTCATCGTCGCTGAAGTAACCCTTGAGTTTGAGGTGTTCTACCCTACGCACGCCACACCAAGTTCGTCGCGGTTATTGCCTTCTGCAGTCTCGTGAACCTTGTTGGTTGGATCGGCGACCACGTGGTAGGTTCTCCCCCAATCACCGCCCGGTTTATCGCACTCGGTGCTTGGCAAATCAACTGTAACAGTTTTCGTGCCGACGTTGGCAAACTCAAGAGACTCCAGTTGCACATCGCCGCAGTCGTCAAATACTACTATCTCCACCGTTTGTGTGGGCTCCGGTAACCGGGCGGTACTCACGGCTGCTGTAGGGTCGACTGGAAGATCTACGATCCGCAACTCGACAGAGAACACCACTTTATCGCAGTCCGATTCATCAGCGTCAATTCTGACAACCAAATCAATGGGTCCAGAAAAAGGTGATCCAGACATGTTTATTGCTCCTTTCTGTACTTTTGACTAGCAACAATAATCATTAAACCACCCTTGTGCAAGTCAAGGGAGAGGGCGGATCTGCGGGGTTACAAGCAGGCGCCCCAACTTCGTAGAACTCTACTTATGAGCACTTCATCGGCGGAACTTCCGCTAATCGGCCTTCTCGGAAATTCGTCTGTTTCCGCTATCCTGCCTCGAGCTACCCTGGTTATAGCCAAGAGGAAACACTTGGTGATGCGGGGAGACGAGGGACGACATGCACCTGGACTATCCGATGCACGGATCTCATAACCATGGACGTATCCGAAGCCGACTCGCCGAATTATCCCTTACGCTCTATAGTGGACTCTTCGATCTCTCGTGAGACAGACCCATCTCCTTCTGCTCGCGTAAAGCCTCTTCGAGAATCTTTAGCCTCTCAATATGCTTATCCATGGATTCCATGTTGAACCCTAAATCGTTTTTTTCAGCCAACTTCTGTTGCGCGGCACCTAAATCGTTCTTGTAGAGTGTGAAATCATTTATGAGACGCTGAAGCGTCTCCATAACCTCTTTACGATACTCTTTCTGACAGGCGTCTCTCAGAGCGGAAAACACAAGGGCTCGCGAACGATTTGCATGCTCGAAAAGCATAGCCAGGTAAAGAGCCATAAGCAGCTGAGCACGACGTTCTTTGTTGTCGTCGGGCAACCCTTCTTCTCGGACTCGAACTGCAATGTAGGCGACCGATTCCTTCTCCTCCTGGAGGGCTTTAACCATTTCATTGTGTCTGGCTTGCCGCTCTTCTAGGTCCGCTAAGGCCCACTGCTCTTGTTCCTGTCGATCCTGTTGGCGCTGGTTGAACCATATGGTTCCGCCAGCGATAACCGCTGGAATGATCAAGAGCCGCAGCCAGTCCCAGAGCGTTCGCTCAGGGAAGCCGGTCCATTCCCATCCGAGGGCGTAGCCGCAGACCACGATCAAGAACGCTAGGGCCACGATGCTGGTAGCCCACCTGACCTGCTTTTTGCTAAGCCCCCAGCTAGACTGTTCTTGTTGCGCCACCCGGTGCTCCTCTCCCTGCAGGGAGAAGTATGAAGCATCGCACGGCCTAGAGCGAGTCTTTACGTCCTATCCACCCCCCCGCATATCTATCCAACACCGCTACATGTGGTGTTGGATAGATATGCTTCACTCGGGTGTGAGAGCTCGTGAACACTCCTATCGGGGCGGGGCTATGCAAGATCCTGCATCCGAACTTCGGAGAATTATCCTTCCACGCACTCGGGTGAATAAAGGGTCAAGAAAAGGGCCGGAGCGTCGTAGCCCCCGGCCCTGTAGTACGGGTTTGTTAGCTTGCCACTAGCTCAGGAGATCTTTTGCAGCACCCTTCTTCTTCTTGAGGGACCCCTTATCCTGATCGGCCTGTCCCTCTGCCTTTCGGTCCTTGTTCCCACTCAGAGAACCCGCAGCCTCTTTGGCGCGGCCCTTGGCCTTGTCCAGCGCCCCTTCGTTCTTGTCTTTCCTGCTGTCCCTACCCATTGGAGTATCCTTCCCTCTCTCGTACGATAATTGGTCTTATACCCGTCCTGGCCAGCGACAAAAACGAGGGTCAGAGCCCCGCACTGCAAGTCCCCAGTTCGCCCAACGTCGGAGAACGCCTCTTCCACGCTGTTGGGTGAATACGGCCCGAACTGCGAGGTTCAAGACGCAGGCTGTCTAGTATGTTTACACCACACTTGTAATGACGCGGGCTCCTGGCGATACAAAACGTTATATCTATGTGCTACCGTGGCTTCGACGATATAGGACAGGGCGGGCGGAAGACCTTGATCTCACCCTCGGGCTTCCGCACCGCCCCCGACACCACCGATAGGAGGTGCTAAGTTGGACCTTACCATCTTCGTGTTGGCGATGCTAGTTACGCTGGCATTGCTCGCCGTGCTGATCCAGCAGATCAAGCGGTAGAGTGACAGGGACGGGTCGGGGCATACGGCACAGGGCTTCCCTCGACCCGTCCGAGCTCCTGCGTGGCAGTCTCATCCCCCGAACACCCTGCGCCACCAGGGCCTCCGTGCGCCCTCCTGAGCGCCTGGGGCATCGGAGCGCACCTCACCCCTACCCTGCTGCGCATCGCCCGCCCTCAACTCATGTCCGCAGTTCGTGCAGCACCTGTCCGCCACGGCGACGTCCTCCCCGAGTAGCTGCCCCGCGCACATGGTACACGTTCCACCCCATAGCTCCGGTCCGAAGGGCCTGTCCCAGGACCGGGGCCTTTAATACAGCCGAGGGGTATTATCTGGTTCTTATATTTACTGCCCTGGAGACGCCGTGGCGGTGGCCGACGCGCTCGCAGAGTCGTATTCCTGCAGCGGGATGTTGCTAAGGTCGAATACAGCAGACTCGTCCTCCATAAGCTCCACGTCGTCGAGCTTGAGCGTGAAGCCGTTGGCGTCGGAGGGCACCTCGTAGATCACGCGCCCGTCCGTGCTCACGCCGGGGTTGACCGGCTCGAGAAATATGTCGAGGTCCACCGGCATGAACTCATAGGCGTCGAGGTCGGTCCCGAACTCCCTGCCACTAGAGTCCTTGAGGACCATGTGCAGTTCCGGGTCGAGAGTGACCTCCTCGTCGCGGTTGTTCGTGAACGTGAAGTCGACCACCACGAACCTTCCGCGCTTCTGCGTCCCGAAGTTGCTCTTGAGTTGGTTCGTGAGGAAGGCGTCCGTCACCTTCCACTGGACGTTCCCGACTCTGACCGTATCTCCTACAGCGGCCTTCTTGGCGGCCTCCCTGGCAGCCTTCCTAGCGGCAGCCTCCTCGGCAGCCTTCTTAGCGGCAGCTTCCTCAGCAGCCTCCTTCCTGGCAGCAGCCTCCTCGGCAGCCTTCTCAGCAGCGATCTCTTTCTCAGACAGCTTTCGTGTAACCACCCGAGAATACTCGGCCTGCTTCGTGCCATTTTCTGCGGTGATCCTGATCTCGTTCTCACCGACATTGAGAAATACGGGCGTAGAGAATGAACCGTCTTTGTCGAGGGTTGCGCTCTGTCCGTTGACTGTGACGTCCGAAGTCACCGGCTTGACCTTGCCTGTCACCTCAACCGTGTCCCTAGTCACCGTGGTCGAGTCAGAAGGCGAACTGACGACAAGCTGCGGTTTTATGGTAGCTTCTCGCCCTCCTCCACTTCCCTTGTTCTTCTCTCCTTCATTCCCCCCTCCATTCGCTCCTATTGCCGCTAGGCAAGCACCGACCACGAAGACAACGAAAAACACACCCAAGCACCCTAGGACGAGCCGTCCTGCAGTCCAGCGCCCCCGAGGTTGTGCTTCTGACTGCTCAAGGGGTTGTGCCCTTGTCTCTTGCTGTGGTGGCGGAGGAACAGGTACATCTGCCTCAGGCGTGGGGACCGTTGCTGCCTGATGGACCGGTGTCCCACAGTTTTGACAGAACCGATCCTCCGGGCTTAACTCATGCCCGCAGTTGCCGCAATACCTATCCGGTGCCTCAGCCACAGTTTCATCCTCCCCTTCTTCCCGTTGGGCGCGGTCTTCCCGCTGCCCACCGTTAAGCAACACGTGCATCATACGGCATGTCGGCGCGGCGTGAGTTCTTGACCCGGTCCCCGTTCGTGCCTAACATGACTTTCGCCGCAGAAGCAAAGCGGGGGAAAGGACTAGAGGTCATGCCTTTTTGCGGAAATTGCGGAGAAGAACACCAGGGAAGCAAGTTCTGCCCGAACTGCGGAGCACCCCAACAGCCCTTCGTCCAAGCCGAAGAGCACACGCCGCCTCGGATGGATGAGGACGAGACGACTGTCTGGGAAGGCTCGTCGAAAGACCTGATGAGCGCCGCCTCTAGTGGTCGGCTAACCTCCTCCCGTTACCGACTGACCAACAAGGCCGTCTACTTCGACGAGGGCCTGCTCTCGTCTAACTCGCAGCAGGTGCCCCTCTGGGCGGTCAGGGATGTGGACGTCAAGCAGGGCATGTTGCAGAAAGCGCGCGGCGTCGGCGATGTCATCGTCCACGTCGAGCACTCCGACTACACCGGCAGAAGCGTTGTCGAGATAAGGGACGTGGAAGGTCCCTTGACGGTGCGAGATCAACTAAACAAGTACGCCAACAAGGAACGCCGCGAGTACGACCAGAGGCAGAAGACCCAGTGGTACGGGCGAGACAATTAGCCGTAGTCCTGTTGGATCCGAGTCGGGTTAACCTCCCCTTCTGCTATCCCCCGAATACCCTCCTCCACCAGGGCCGACGCTCTGTACCCTCCTGAGCCTCTCCCGCACCGGACCGGGGCTCACCCCTTCCCTGCTCCTCCTCGGCGGTCTGGGGAGCTCCTGGCTCGTCTGGAGCTTCGCTAGCTTCTATGGCCGGGATCCGCTGCATGAGCTGGGCCATGAGGGTGTCGTGACGCCGCCGCTCCTCCGTGCGGGCCTCCCGCTCCTGCTCTAGCTGCCCCTCGACGTAGCGCAGCCGGTCGCGCAGCTCATCTATCATCTCGGTACGGCCCGTTGGGTCGGTTGTTGGTTCGGCTTCCAACATCACGTACAACCGCCCGCCTTCGCGTTCGGCGTCGAGTGTGCCACGCTTTACCCGCATTCTCACGGCATCCTCGCTGATGCCGAGCACGCGGGCCGCGTCGTGTACGGTCATACGCCCTGTCTTGTCGGAGTTGGGTTGCATCGACCCAAGAATACGACAATCTGCAAGCATCTGCCGGAAGCACCACATATGGGTACACGTTTGCGTGACACCTGCATATGGTGGTTTTCCGAGGGCACAATCCGAGTCCATCCACTACCGGGGCGGTTTAACGGGCACATGGTGTGGCGGTTGTATGGCACTATGGGTTTGGATCAACAGGTGGTTTATGCGTGTTATCAGCCCGCATCCTCCGACCTGTTGATCTCTCCGGGTAAGTCGGCGAGTGGTTCTGCAGGGTTCTTGCTTGCCGACCTACCCACTAAGGGCACTACAACTGCGACGAAAGGAGCACCATATGGCAAACAGACAAAACTTTTGGGATCTTGTGAACACGCAACAGGAGATCGCAGATCTCCTCGCAACGGACAGAACCGTCGTGAGCAAGATGATGGCGGGCAAGCGCGGCATGTCCCCAGAAACCGCCCGCAAGCTCGCCGCCAAGACGGGCGAGGCGGCTCCAACGCTCTATCTCAAGAGTCAGTTGCGCTCTATGGAGCACAAGGCCGCGACTAAAAGCATGAGCGAGGCTGGTTTTTCTGGGAGCGAGCCAACATGTCATGCGTAACTGCACGAAGCAGTTCTACGACCACGAGATGCGGGCTGCAAGGAAAGACCCTGAGTTCGTTTCGGCGGCGAACCGTCTGCGAGAGATGCTGCTGAAGGCGTTGGATCTCATTGGCCCCGACACCGGCAGTGGAACCGATCAAGGACCGACGTTCACCACAGGCGACCCGGTAGAGGCCGCGCTCAAGAGCCGCGACGCACACGGTAGAGCCATCCCTGATACAGGTGAACCGATAGAGCGGGACGGGTATGGAAGGCGGGTTAACTGATGCAAGGACTCACTACTCTCTCAGTCAAGAACAAAACGGACGACGATCTGATGGTCGGCGGCTTCTTGTTCCCCGCCCACTCCGAGGGCGTCACGCTCGAAACCTACGGGCATAGAGTCATGGAGATCGCCGCGAACAGTAGCTTAGACGTTCAGGTGATCTCTACCGAAGGGGACGGAGAGGGGAGCTAGGGCGATGGATGCGCTAGACTAAGGCAAAAGGAAAGGCACCGCGCCGAACGGTGCCTGATCCAAAACCACGACCTATGCAGGAGGTCGCAGTGCAACGAGAATCTTACCACGAGCACAATATCCCTACACGCGCCGATGTATTACGCGCAGCATTGGCTTACGCGAGAGAAGGTATCCCGGTGTTCCCTTGCAAGGCTGGCGGTAAGGAACCGCTGACCCGAAACGGGTTTAAGGATGCAAGCACGGACGCGAGCAGGATTACCGCGTGGTGGAATGCTAACCCGGAAGCCAACATCGGCATACCGACCGGCGAGAGCAGCGGGATACTCGCCCTGGACGTGGACCACCCCGCCGGACTGGACGCCCTCGAAGCCGAGCACGGTAAGCTGACCCCCACCCGTACGCACGCCACGGGCAACGGGGGACTGCACTACCTCTACCGCTACCCAGACGGCGAGCACTTCGGCAACTCATCCGGTGATCTCCCGGACGGGTTGGACATTAGGGGAGAGGGCGGCTACGTTATTGCCCCGCCTAGCGCCACCACACGCCCGTATAAGGTACTGAACCGGCTCCCCCTGGCCGCAGCTCCGGAATGGTTGCTGGAGGCCCTCAGACGGCCACAGAGCGCCGCTGGCGTGGTCCCCTCGGCGGAGATCGGAGCCGAAAAAGGCCCGATACGACCGAATAAGCATTCTAGGCCCTCTGTCGAGGCTACAGGATCGCCTCTAAGCGTCTCGGAAGCCGCCCCGATACCGGACGGACGACGAAATGAGACGCTTTTTCGGTACGGCTGTGCTCTCCGGGCACAAGGATTTGACCAGGCGGCAATCCTAGACGAGCTGGAGAACACGAATGAGCGGCTATGCAGCCCGCCCCTGGACGCCTGCGAGGTGGAGAGGATCGCCGCAAGCGCGTCCCGCTACGAACCGGGCAACGCATCGCCAGGACCGGACGCCGAAACGCTCGAAGCCCTGGACGGCATCGAAGCCGTACACCTGTGGGGCAGAACATGGAAGGGTCAGGGTTGGAAAACGCCCCGCTCGGTAATGGTGGAGCTGATAAGGGAGGCTCGGAAGCACGGCAAGCCGACGAAAGCCGGTGTGAGGGTTTCTATCAGCGTCCGTCAGCTAGCCCTGTCCGCCAGTGTGGGAAAGAAGGCTCTCATCCGTGCCCTAGACAAACTGGAGGGCGAAAATATCATTCGGCGCATCAAGGGATCTGGTACGAAGTCCGGAGCCTACGTGCTGGTGGCACCTAGCGTCGTTAGGTGCCACCACTCAACCACTAAGCCTGCTAGTCCCTCTAGTGGTGTCACCCAGCGACGCCCCTCTACCGTCCCGAGACTCCGCTACAACAAGCCGGTCTATGACTCGGTGGATGGAGTGTCCGTCCGGGTTGGCACGGTCCTGCGGCTGGGTAAGAGAGCCGAGCAGATCATCGACATTCTCGAAGCTGCGGGCGAGAGTATGACCGTCGCCGCTCTCGGTGCCGAGTTGGATATCGTGAACCATAGAGACCTTGCCTACGGCACCCTACCACGCCTTGAGTCCGCTGGCGTGGTCGAGTGTTCCGAGGATGGCGTCAAGCTGCGCCCGGACTGGCTCGCAGCCCTGAACCGCAAGCGCGAGGAGGATCAGGAGATAGACGATTACGAGCGGGACAAGAAGAAGTACGCGGAGGAGAGCCGGATTTACGCCCTCAAGTTAGAAGCTGGCAAGCTCTCCCGCGTGGGTATGAGCCTGGAGGAGATCGCCGCCGAGCTGAAGATCGGCATGGAGGACGTTTACCGCCTTCTCGAAATCGAGCGTCCAGTGGCAGATTTTGCAGATGGGTACATCGAGGAGCTGGAGGCCGTCGAGGAGGTCGAGGGGTTTGACTTCGAGGATGATCCGGTTGAGGACTTCCCCGAGCCTACGAAGTCGCTCCTTACCCCGCTCGCCGTTGCGGTTCGCGACTACCTGGAGCGCCACCCGCGTGACGCCTCACAGCCGCCCTACTGGATCGCTAACACCCTCTGGTGCTACGAGCTGT
>MWVY01000301.1_pt1 | contig 11909 bp, 12 predicted proteins | sample 1047251 | NCBI WGS metagenome assembly MWVY01 (sample SAMN06349983, study PRJNA376086) | soil metagenome | isolation source: MS7-5 sample Antarctic (ecotone) soil | place: Antarctica | collected 2015-01-13
TAGGCTTCTTTCTGACAAACATCCCCCAATTTACTCAAGGGGACACCCACTACCAAAATCACTATTTAATATTATCAAGCATTACAGTCGAAAAAAATTGATTTTTAAAAAAAGTGCGGAAAACAGGAAAAGATTACTTAAACAGGCATCCTGAAATAGAAACTAAGATTTCAGTAAAAAGTAAAAGAGAGTTTTACACAACAGATTCCCCTGAAGATTTTAATGCGAAAGCAACTATATTCTTTGGTGAGCATGTTAGTTCCTTGCATGCTGATCTGTAATTTTTATTTACCTGAGTTCTCTTAACCAATCATTGATGCCTTTGGTAATTTTTTTTGCAACATCACGATGAAACTTTTTATCAAGTATCCTCTTCTCGTCTTCGGCATTACTCAAAAAAGCAACTTCAACAAGACAGTTTGGATATTCTGTAGGTCCGCTTAATGCAAAATTAAAAGCACCAATATTGCCGAAATTGTTCAGCTTTAATTCCAGCATCCTGTCTAAAATATATTGTGACAATGCACGAAAACCAATGTACCTGTAGTAGGTGCTGGCACCTTTTGTATTTTGATTAGATGATGAATTTAAATGAATGCTGATCAGTATATGAGGGTCTCTATCACGAAGCATAATTGTGCGATCTATCATGCCTATATCTACATCTTCTGTACGCGTCATAAAAATATTTGCCCCTCTGCGCTTTAATCTATCTTCTAATTCTTTGGCCATTTTCAACGTGTAGTCTTTTTCCAGCACCTTACTTGTTATTCCGGAAGCACCAGTGTTAGCACCTCCATGTCCTGCATCAACTGCAATTACCAGATCTCTTAATTTAAGTGATTTAGGTTGCCTTTTAACTCTTAGCTGTAAAGTATTCTTGTTGTAAGAGATGAAGTATCCCCAATGTTGCTGATGGTTTAGCTGTATATGAATGCGAAAGACATCATCTTCTATTTGCTCGTACCAAACGTTAGCGATCTCTTTTGCTGTTTTCAATTGTGTAATCCAGTTTGTGTTATTTACAACACCAAATATGTCTACGATGATCTTAGAAGGGCATATTTCCTGGAAACTTTTATATGGTAACCTTTCCGGTAATGACACAGATAGATAATCATAATTTTCATCACCCCACACCCTCCAACTTGAAGTGAGGTAATAAGGTTGAATCTTTACTGATGTATCTAATCTGATATTTTGTTTTGGCAGATAAGCAAAGTGGCTGGTCGATAATTGAACCTTATAATCTGCTTTTACGCTATCTACAATTTTTAATAAAACACTTGTATCAAGGTAGGTCAATTTAGCTCCTCCTAATCTATCATCACCTAAGCCATATTCGAGGTAGGGCAGCCTGCCTGTTGTTCTCCCGTAAAGGAAAGTTTGTTGGGCAGAGGAAAAAACAGCAATTAATAGAAATGATACAACCAGAATGAATTTCATTCTGTTAAGTTAATCAATGATGTTTCAAGAATTATTACATGAGGGCTATCAAAAATTTAGCATTTATCTTCTTATACATTACGACTAGAGAAAGTAATCATTCTTCTCAATTAATTCATTTGCAATTCTTCTCTTAGCCTCCTTACTGTTGAAAGGCTTCACTTTTGTAAACCGTTTTACTCCCATCAGCATCATGCGTTGCTCGTCGCCTTCTGCAAAAGCATTAATGGCATCTTTACCATACTTATGAATCCTATCTGCAGCATCGTATAGGTAACAATTCAAAATATCATTATAAATACCCAACTCTCCATTGCTCAACTTCATTACACGAAGCAACAGGCTTTCAGCTACGAAAGTTTCAATTGCAATATCAGCAATTGATAACAGTATTTCCTGTTCATTTTCCAATTGTATCATAAGTTTTTGAGCTGCTGCACCTGCCGTAAGCAAAAGAGTTTTCTTGAAGTTGTTGATGATCTTTTTTTCCTGTGTAAATGGAGCTTCGTCATCATCATTAAAGTCAGGTATAGACATTAGCTCCTGTTGCACCTTCATGGCTGCACCCATTAAATTCAACCTCCCTTGCATAGCTCTTTTTAATGTCATATCAACTATCAGTAACCTGTTGATCTCATTGGTGCCTTCAAAAATCCGGTTGATCCGGCTGTCGCGGTAAGCTCTTGATATATTGTATTCTGCACTAAAACCATTACCTCCATGTATTTGTACACCTTCATCTACAACAAGGTCTAAAGTTTCGCTGCCATGTACTTTTAAGATCGCACACTCTATAGCAAATTCTTCTGCAGCACCCATCAAGGCTTCATTTTCAGGTTTGCCGTTTTCCAGCAGTTCATGTTCTTTTTCCTCAATCCATTTAGCAGTGCGGTAAAGTGCAGTTTCATCAGCAAACGTTTCTATAGTAATTTGAGCCAGTTTCTGTTTTATAGCACCAAAGTTGGCAATCGGCTGTTTAAATTGTTCTCTTGTATTTGCATATTGAATACTGGTGGTAATTGCTTTTTTAGCTCCGCCTAAAGTGGCAGCGCATAACTTTAAGCGGCCAATATTTAGAATATTGAAAGCTATTTTGTGCCCTTTACCTATTTCACCCAATAAATTTTCTACAGGTATTTTACAATCCTGGAAGTACAGTTGAACAGTAGATGAACCTTTAATGCCCATTTTATGTTCTTCAGGACCTTGTATAAAACCTTCTGAACCACGCTCAATAATAAAAGCAGAGAACCCACCATTCCCTGAACTGTCTCCTTCCACTTTTGCAAAAACGGTAAATACATCTGCGAAACCGCCGTTGGTGATCCAGCACTTTTGGCCATTAAGAAGCCAGTGTTTTCCATCTTCAGTTAATCGTGCAGTAGTTTTAATGCTCAATGCATCACTGCCGCTATTTGGTTCGGTTAAGCCATAAGAGCCAACCCATTCACCATTTATAAGCTTTGGAATATATTTTTGTTTTTGCTCATCAGTACCAAAATATAAAATTGGTAATGTACCAATACCGGTATGCGCAGCAATGGCAACAGAAAAAGAATGCCCGGCGCCTAAATATTCATTAATGATGGTTGATGTGACGAAATCCTTTCCCAGGCCTCCATATTCTTCAGGAAATGATGCAGCTAATAATCCCTGCTCACCCGCTTTTTGCACTAATGATCGCATGTAACCGGGTTCCAGTGTGTCGATTCTATCCAGGTTAGGCAGAACTTCACTTTCAAGGAACTGTTCACACATATCCTTAACCATTTTTTGTTCTTCATTGAATTCTTCCGGAATAAAAGTGGCTTCTGGTTCACTCTCCTTAATTAACCATTCCCCACCTGCAATCACTTTATTTTTTATTGCTTCCATTATTCAATTTCTTTTTAACTGTTACACTTTTTAGCTCAAAAGCTTCTCACGCTGTTTAGTATTGGCTATTTCATTCAAATTTTCATATACCTTCTGGAGCACGTTTTTACATAGATTAATATGTTCTGCAGGAACACCAGCTAAAGCTTCATTTAGTGTTTCTTCCGCTAATTCCATTGTTTGTTCTTCCAGCTTTTGCGCTTGTTTAGTAAGGAATACCTTATTAATCCTGCGGTCGTTTTCATCTGCAACTCTTTTTACAAGATTCAGCTTTTCCAGGTTATCTACTAAACGGGTAACACTGGGTTTATCACGAAATGTTGCATCACAAAGATCTTGTTGACTTAATCCATCTTCTTTCCATAAGTGATAAAGAACACTCCATTGCTCAATAGTTAAATTAAGGCCGCTCTTATTGAATTTTTTTTGGAGGTTCCTTGCAATAGCAATAGAAGCTTTGCCGGTAATAAAGCTGTATAACTCACCCTTCTTAAAATAGTTGTTTAACATATAGTTGTTTATGCAACTAAGTAAAGTTAAGGAATTTATCTATTCTAAAGCAGATCAAATATTATTGATGTTAGCTTTGAAATAATGTTGCTGTTGTTTATTGTTACTGCTTTTCTATTAGTATATGCTTCTCTTATTTTTTATTATTGGTATCACTGGGAGCAATTAAAGAGTTTTAGTCCCTATTCTACAAAATCATCAACTTTTTTATCAGTAGTAATAGCAGCCAGGAATGAAGAAAAAAATCTGCTTACGTTATTAGAAGCTTTACAATTACAATCATATCCAAAACACCTGTTTGAAATTATTATTGTAGATGACTTCTCAACTGATGCAACATCAAAAGTTTTGCAGTCCTTTATCAATGATCAAATCACCTTAATTAAGCCAAATACTGACGCAGAATCCTCTTCAAAGAAAAAATCTATTGAAGCAGGTGTAATGAAAGCAAGAGGTGAGTTAATTGTTATTACAGATGCGGATTGTATACCACCTGTAAACTGGCTAACTACTATTGAAAGTTTTTATAAGAGAAAAGCAGCTAAGTTCATTGCAGCACCGGTAAAATACGTACATGATAATTCAATGTTACAGCTGTTCCAGGCTATTGATTTTATGACATTGCAGGGAATTACTGCTGCCAATGTTCATGCAGACTTTCATCGTATGTGTAATGGAGCTAATCTTGCTTATGAAAGGCAGGCATTTATTGAAGTAAATGGTTTTGAAGGAATAGATAATGTGGCAAGTGGTGATGACATGCTTTTAATGCATAAAATTTGGAAGCAACATCCGGAGAAAATTGCTTATTTAAAAAGTAAAGAAGCGATTGTTACCACTCAACCAATGTTAAGCTGGAAAGATTTTCTTATGCAGCGCCGCCGGTGGGCAAGCAAAACCTTGTACTATGACGACAACAAAATCATAACAGTACTTGCTTTTGTATATTTTCTAAACCTGTTATTCTTTGTTTTAGTTATTGTCTCTATCATATATCCTTATTACTGGCCACTGGTGGTATTTTATTTAATTGGAAAAACCTTAATAGAGATTCCATTTGTGAACAGCATTGCTAAATTTTATGATGAGCAAAAAATTATAAGGTATTTCATTTTACTCCAACCATTGCATATAATATACACAGTCATTGTTGGATTAATTAGCCAATTTGGTAAATATGACTGGAAGGGAAGAAAAACAAAATGATATTTAGCCTGTTTCAATCCATTAGATTACCCCGTATGCCTACCGTAAATTTTAAGACTAAGTTTTGTAAGACATCAATAATGGTTGTTTAGTTTACGCATTCAATATTTCATGCTGCTCAATATAAGTTGCAACTCATTTGCTTCATAGCCGTTTTACAACCATAATTCAATTCCTGTACATTTGTTTGCATCAAACAGAACATATGAAACTTTTGGAAAACAAAGTGGCAGTTGTTACCGGGGCAGCACGAGGAATAGGTGAAGGAATTGCAATAAAGCTGGCAGAACACGGTGCAAATGTGGCCTTTACATTTATCAGTGAAAGTAGTGGTGAAAAAGCCACTTCAGTTCAGGAACGGCTAACCGGAATGGGTGTTAAGGCAAAGGCATACCGCAGCAATGCAGGTGATTTCAAAGAATGTGAAACATTGATAAATGAAATTGTAAAAGAATTTGGTTCTGTAGATATATGTGTGAACAATGCCGGAATTTCTAAAGACAATTTGCTGCTTCGCATGACACCAGAACAATGGGATAATGTAATCCAGATTAATTTGAAGAGTGTTTTTAATATGACGAAGCAGGTTATTAGACCAATGATGAAGGCAAAAGCAGGGAGTATAATAAATATGAGTTCTGTTATTGGATTAATGGGAAATGCCGGACAGGGCAGCTATGCTGCGAGTAAAGCAGGCATTATTGGGTTTACAAAAAGTGTTGCTAAGGAATTAGGGAGTAGAAATATTCGGTGTAATGCTATTGCACCAGGATTTGTTGAAACAGATATGACTGGGTATTTAAAAGAAGGAGAGCAGGCTGATAAATATAAATCCGGTATTCCATTAGGAAGATTTGGAACATCAGAAGATGTAGCAAATGTTACTTTGTTCCTTGCATCAGAATTGAGTAGTTATATTACAGGTCAGGTTTTAAGTGTTGATGGTGGTTTGTATATGTAAGTTGCTCTGCACATCAATTTATAAATAAATTATAGAAAAAGAATAAAGTTGAGTTGAATTGAACAAAATGAAATAAATACATGTTGTAGATTTGATTGTGCGAGGTATTGTTCACATTTAACTTTGCGATTGGACTCGGTAGGCGTGGAAATTCCTTGTAACAACTGAAAGAGAAGAAATGTCAAACAATAAAAAATAATTTTAAAAATGATGAACTTATTTAAGGGTAAAATACTCGTTATTGTTATTGCTCTGATTGCACTTGTTACCTGTTCAAAGAAAGGTGGAACTTCAACTGAGCAAGAAGAAAATTTGGTAGTGATAATTGAACCGGATCCGGGAAGCACAATCGCCAGAGCACTTGGAGCTTCATATGACCTTAAGGTTATTGTTCAAAGTAAAATGCCTGCCCAGGGAGTAGAAATAAGTATAACATACCGTAAAGACTCAGATAACAGTATAATTTTTTCTCAAACGCTATCAACAAACAGTTCGTCAACTAACGTAACAATAAACAATATTCCTTTAACTGATGTTGGTACAGTAACAGTAACCGTTACTTCAAAGAGTAAACCAACAAATATTGCATCAAAAACTTTTAAATTGGCAAGGAAATAATTATGGATTTTTTCAAGTGGTAATGGCATTTATACCTGGAACAGCGGGTTTCATTTTAAACAGTTTAATATCACCTCACAGAATTCTTAAATTTTATAATTGCTTGTTTGGTGTAGTCACTTAAAACCAATCTGCCACTGATCTTTGCCCTTTGCGATAGCAGATGATCCCAATCATCTGTTCCTTTCCATAAAACCCTTTTTAATTCAGCTACAGCTTCAGCACTTGTTTGAGATAATTGTGTTGTTAATCGGTGAATGGATTCATCCATGCCATTAACCTCAGGGTGTAACTCTGCATACAAGCCTTTTCTTCTTGCCCAATCTGCATTGCGCCACATTGTTGCGTCAATGGCTAACTGGCTGAATGCAGATGTGCCGATCTTTCTTTCAACTGCAGGCCCAACTACAAACGGACCAATGCCGATAGCCAACTCACTTAATTTAACATCAGCACCTTCAACAGCAATGGCGTAATCTACCGCTGATGCTAATCCAACACCTCCTCCTACACATTTACCATGTATTCGCCCAATGATAAACTTCGGGCATTTACGCATAGCGTTAATAACATTTGCAAAACCGCTAAAAAAATCAAATCCTTTTGTTTCGTTATCAATAGCAGATAATTCTTCAAAAGAAGCTCCTGCACAAAAAGCTTTTTCACCTGATGATCGTAGAAGTATTACATGTGTATCATCATCATTGCCTGCTGCATGAATTTCCCGACGCAGATCTTCAAGAATGCGATGCGGGAGGGAATTGCTTTGCGGGTGAAAGAATTCAATTGTGGTAATATTTTTATGGGTTTCCGATCTTACATATCCTTCCATAATATTTTTATTTAATTCTCTTCACCATTGTCAATATAGTTGCAATCCCTACATGTTCATTTGTTTCATCAAACATTTCTACAAGCCACTTCACTATACCTTTTGGAATGTCATTTTCTTCCTTAGGATCCTGTGGTACTTTTTCTTTGCAGGTAAATTTTATATAAATCTCAGCTCCCGGATAAACTGGTTTTGTAAACCGCAGTTCATCAATTCCATAATTTAAAAGAACAGGTCCTAATTCACTGCCATCTACAAATAAACCTGCTGCTGCACTCATTATAAAATAACCATGCGCCACCTGTTTATCAAACATGGCATTTGTGAAATCTGTTTTAGTTTTATGAGCATAGAAATGATCTCCGCTTAACTCTGCAAATGCATCAATATCCTCACTGGTAATTTTTCTTTTTTCAGTAATAATCTGATCACCGACTTGTAATTCTTCATAATGTTTCCGGAATGGATGAATATCTGAAATATTTCCTTTTGCATTAGCCTGGTACTGTTGAGTGATTGTTGTGATAGCAGTTGGTGATCCCTGTATTGCTACCCGCTGCATGTAATGTTTTACTCCTCTTACACCCCCCATTTCTTCACCGCCACCTGCACGACCAGGGCCACCATGTATCAACATAGGCAGTGGAGAGCCATGACCGGTACTTTCTTTTGCATCTTCCCGGTTTAGAATTAAAATTCTGCCATGGTGTGTGGCGGCATTCACAACAAAGTCTGTTGCTAACTGATTATTATTTGTTACAATTGAACAGCATAATGAGCCCTTACCTTTTTTAGCCAGCACCACCGCCTCATTCAAATCTGTATAAGGCATAATAGTGCTTACAGGTCCGAAACATTCAATATCATGAACATCTTCTGATTTGAAAGGGTCTGTATTCATAAGTAAAACGGGAGAAAGAAACGCTCCCTTTTCAGCATCAGCATCTATCACCTGCACACTATCTAACGAACCGTAAACAATTTGGGAAGAAGCTAATAGCTTTTGTACATTCTGCCTTACTTCATCACGTTGGCCAGTACTTGCTAAAGAACCCATACGCACTTTATCATTCAGCGGATTGCCAATAGTTGTCTGAGAAAGAGATTTTCCAATGGCGAGATATAAATCTTCGAGCATATTTTCAGGCACAAAAATTCTTCGGATTGCTGTACATTTTTGACCGGCTTTAACAGTCATTTCTTTCCTTACTTCTTTTAAAAAGATATCCCATTCCGGTTGATCGGGTGTTACATCACTTCCCAAAACAATACAATTCAAAGAATCAGATTCCATGTTGAATGGAACACTTTGCTCTAAAATATTCTTGTTAGCTCTCAACATTAGCCCTGTTGATTTAGAGCCTGTAAAAGTTACTACATCCTGTGACTGTACATGATCTAATATATCACCTGCACTGCCACAGATTAATTGTAATGCACCCTCCGGTAAAATTTTTGAAGCTATAATTTCCTTTACTACGGCTTCAGTTAAATACGAGGTTATGGTTGCAGGCTTTACAACTGCAGGCACACCGGCCAGCCAGTTAACCGCACATTTTTCGAGCATACCCCATACAGGAAAATTGTATGCATTTATATGTACTGCAACACCTTCCAATGGTACCAGAATATGATGTCCCATAAAAGTTCCACCCTTACTTAAGCCGATTGGTTCCCCATCAGTACAATAAGGAAGATCAGGGAATTTGCGCCTTAAAGAAGCATTTGCAAAAAGATTTCCTATTCCTCCTTCAATATCAATCCAGCTATCAGCTTTAGTTGCGCCGCTATGATAACTTAATTCATAAAATTTTTCCTTCTTCTCCAGTAAATGAAGAGCTAAAGCTTTCAACATTCTTCCACGTTCATGAAATGTAAGTTTTCGTAATGCAGCATTACCCACTTCCCGGCCATATTCCAAAATTGAGGCGAAGTCTAATCCCCTGGTTGTGGCTGCTGCAATCACTTCACCCGTAACAGCATCATAGAGCTGCTGCCCTTCTCCGTCTCCTTTAATCCAGTTACCGGTAATATAATTCTCAAGTTTGTTCATTCACTATAATTTAAAACAGCGGGTAAAGTTATTTGAAAATAACTTTGATGAGTTAATCTTAATACCTGGCAAAATGAAGATAACAGCTTGCATTACCTACTTTTTAATAGCTATTGTAAACACAAATTCATGCAGCAAAAACAACGATTGTAAGGGCAATGCCGATGATCGTGCGTGCATTGAAATTTATAAACCCGTATGTGGTTGCGATGGAAAAACATACCCAAACGATTGCTATGCGCAAAGAGCCGGTTTAAAAAAATGGAGGGAAGGAGAATGTACTACCCGACAGTGACACCAAACTGACGAAGGTGATGCAATGCATGTTTATACAGCAAGTGAATGTTTTGCTCAAAGTCTAAATCTCCAAAGAAAGGATTTCGTGTAACATGTTCCTTTTCTTCATTGAACCTGGTGAATAAATGATCGATCTCATGCTGCAATTCCTCTATAGCTTCTTCCACATTATGATGTCTTACAGGAGGGGGAACATCAGGCAGTAAAGGATTTGGAGTATTTTCCTTAAAAGGTTTATCAGACATCATAAAAGTCTGCATCTTACCTATATTTTCTGCTGGTGTTACAAATTCAGATATTGCAGTTCTCCCGGATGCTATTCTTACAGTATCTGAAAAATGTTCAACCATCTGCTGCAATGACATTTTACCCCATATAGGGTTACAATCAGCGGGAATAGTTTTTAATAAAGAAGTGAATTGATTCTTTAGAAAATCTTGTTTACCAGTCATGCTGTTTCTTTATGAATTTAGCTACCATTGTTCATTGCAGCTTCAATGGAATTACTTAAAGTTCCAAAGATTTCATCCATTGATCCCTCACCTTTAATTTTTTCCAGTTTTTCTTGTTCAGTGTAGTATTCTGCCACAGGGGATGTGTCATTTTTATATACAGCAAGTCTTTGCCTGATGATCTCTTCATTTGTATCGTCACTCCTGCCGGACGTTACTCCCCTATTCAATAATCTTTTCACCAGTTCATCTTCAGAAACATCCAGTTGCAAGACCTTTGAAATACTGGTTTTCTTAAGCGTTAATAATTTATCTAAAGCTTCAGCTTGTGCAACTGTTCTTGGGAAGCCATCAAAAAGAAAACCAATAGCATCGGGATGTTTTTCGAGGCTGGAATCAATCATACCAATTACCACCTCATCGGGAACTAATTGCCCTTTGTCCATAAATTTTTTGGCCTCAAGCCCCAATGGAGTCTTTTCAGAAATTTCTCCCCGAAGTAGATCTCCTGTAGATAGATGAATAAAACGGTATTTATTAACCAACTTTTCCGATTGTGTACCTTTCCCACTTCCCGGAGGGCCAAACAAGATCAAATTAAACATAAGCACCTGGTCGCGTTAAAAACAAATATAGCTATTCAGGAATAAAACTGTATAGAGCAACTACCGGATTCAATTGCTAATTAGCTTTTGTTTGGAAACTAAACTTCTTATGCTTTCGTAACTTTATAACTACTAAGAGAAATGAAAAAAATATTCATATTGCTATTACTTGCATTTGCAATGCAGAATTGTACTCATTCACAATCAAAAACTACCCCAATGGCTTCAAATGATAAAAAAACAGAAGATAAGACAGCCGTAAACCCGGTTTATTCGAATACAGATTCTTCAAAGGTTAACCTGAAAGATGAAGAATGGAAAAAGCTTTTACCTTCTGATGTTTATTACATAGCACGTCAAAAAGGTACCGAAAGACCGTGGAGCAGTAAATACGAAGGATTTAAAGAAAAGGGTACTTATTACTGTGCAGCCTGCGGCAACTCACTATTTGTAAGTGATACCAAATTTGAAAGTGGGTGTGGCTGGCCAAGCTTTTACCAGCCAATAAGCAAAAGCAGCATTATATATGAAGCTGATCATTCACTTGGTATGAAGCGTACGGAAGTAATGTGCGGACGTTGTAAAGCACACCTTGGGCACGTGTTTAATGATGGTCCTCCTCCAACTGGTTTACGCTATTGCATAAATGGTGTTGTACTGGATTTTACAAAAGCAAAGGAAGCAGAAGAAAAATATAATAAAGAGAGCAGTAACTAATTTGCTCTTTATTTTAGTTGATCGTGTTCAGGTCTGATGCTCCATACTACAACTAAGCCAACTTAGCTCAGCTGGTAGAGCATTTCATTCGTAATGAAAGGGTCGTCGGTTCGAATCCGATAGTTGGCTCTAAAATGAATGCAAACTTAACCTGCGGAAACTCTTTTCTTTCAAGCCTGTCTATAACCTTAGATATTCCTAATGAATAATTAGTCGTCCCTTAAAAATACAAGTAATCCACAATTGGTAAGAGTTTGAGGAAAAAAAAGCATGAAATAGTCTGCAAGAAAATTGAAATTTATATTCAAAATCTTGCAGATTAAAATATGCTTGCAAA
>MWVY01000302.1_pt1 | contig 11900 bp, 20 predicted proteins | sample 1047251 | NCBI WGS metagenome assembly MWVY01 (sample SAMN06349983, study PRJNA376086) | soil metagenome | isolation source: MS7-5 sample Antarctic (ecotone) soil | place: Antarctica | collected 2015-01-13
ACTTGCCGGTTAGGTATGTCCACACGCGCTCTGCGTGGTCCCCTACCAGCCACTCTGCAAGCTCCAGCGTCTGGGTGAACTCGCCCCGCTTCAAGCCGTGCTCTTTCACCCAACGCGCGGGCTTGAGGTCCGCGCGTAGCGCCCGCTCCGTCAAGAACTCGGTAGCCGTATCAAGCTTGCGCCAGTCGGCGTTGTGAGCAACGCGCTTCTCCCGAACCTCTATGTCTGTTTCGGGGTCCGCCGCCAGAGCCTTGGCGAACCAGTTAGTCACAGAGCGCCAGGCTTTCAGCCGCGCCAGGCCAAGCTGCCAACACCCCCGCTTAATGCATTCGGCGAGGTCTGCGTCTTCATCGACTGCCTTGGTTGCCGGGATGGGCACGTTAATTATCTTCTCCTTGGCCTCCGCCGGCGCCCCGAGCGGGGCGCGGTAGCTTATGAGCATCTGCCCATCCTCCGCCGCGTCCTCCATTAGGAAGCCGTCCACGGCCCACTGGTGAGCGAGGAGCGTTATCTCCACGACTTCGAGCTCTAGTCGGAGATGCCACTCCAGCTGGCCGGGCTCACTCAAGATGCGCTCGAAGGCCTCGCGCTCCGCATCAGACCAAAACTTCAAGAACGTCCCTGCTATACGGCGGACGGTCTCCACATCCTCGGACGCAAGCGGAAACTCCTTCTCCTCCTTATTCGGCTCCGGCGCCGTGGCTTCGCTCGGCGCCGCTATCTCCTGGAGCGCTCCGCGCATGCTCAAATGCGCGGAGCCCCGCGTATTTGCCCGTATCTCGTCGCGGTGATTGTGGAGGCGCATGTATTCCTGGGCGGTGCGTGGGGCGCCCTCGAAGTTCTCCTCTAGCCACGGCAGCCATGCACCGTGCGCGCACTCCGCCTTCGCTCGCGCCAGCAGCTCGCCCGCCCGGATGCCGTGCTCCACCGTTTTGCGGAACGTCCCGACAAATGCGCGGTGCTCCGCGTTTATCTCGGCGGCGAGGTTCTCCAGAGTCCCTGTTGTCTCTATCCTTTGTAGGTCGCTCACGGCGTGTCCTCTGGCCGAGTTGCCTTCTCGGCGTAATCTAGTTCACCCTCGGAGCGCAGGTAAGCGAGGTAATCGAAGCACTCTGTGAGGTAGAGCAGCTCTTCAGTGTTGAAGCTGTGCGACCGCACTAATCCAAACGCCAGTTTCCCGAGTTCTTCGGCCTTCGCGTCGCCTATGAACGCTCTCAGGGTTCGCGCAGGCTCGTCGCTGAGTTTCACGGTTCCTCCCTCTGTAGTGTGGTCTCCAGGGACGCCACGCCAGCTTCGCCCCCACGCATACGAAGCGCCGCATCTCTGCCGGCCTTCATGTAGCACCTGAGAGCTTCGAGATAGCTTTCCCGGTCCCCACGCATCGCGGCCTCGTGGGCGGCCGTCTCGTGCTCGTCTAGCACGCGTAGGTCGTGAAGACACTCGGGATAGTTGCGGCCTAGGTAGAGCAACGCTTCGGCGGCGCGCTCTGCGGCCCACTCGGTATCCCACCGCCCGACCGACGCTCGCGAGGCAGGGATCATGCCGCGCACCATTCACAGTCGCACTCGCCCCCATGAACGTAGATACCGCTCACCTTCTCGGGCAGCTTCTTTCGCTCCGTGGGCCCCGGGGCAGCCCCGGGGCTGCCTGAGATGTCGTATGGCCTCTTTAGCACGCCCGACCACGCAAACCTTTCCGCCATGCCTTCCCGCACTAACTCTCTAATCCGCCGCTCCTGCTCTGTCGTGACCACCGCTCCAACACCAGGGTCAGTCTTGTGGGCCGCCTTAGCCTTCCTGGAGCGTGCTATGTTCTCGCGTCCGGCCTCAGAGCCCCTGGAGGTCTTCGCCTTCCTATCCCTGGCGTGGAAGGCCCTGCTCTTCAGTTCATAGCGCTTTCGTGCAACTGAGTCGGCTTCCACTTCCTTACCTAGCGTGCGCTGATCTTCGAGTGCCGCCCCCCAACCGTCGGCGAGGCGGAGCACCCCGCCATCCGAAGGCGAAGCCACGACCACGATCCCAACCTCTACTAACATCGGTAGGCTGCGGCGCCCCAGATCTCGGGGGCGCTTGTGGTGCAAGAGAACGGCCAGCTCTCCGAGCGTAAGAGCGCCGCGGGTAGCCAGCGCATCTATGATCGCCGAGCGTGTCTTGCCAAGCCGCTCTATCCGCTCCCTGGGATCCGGGATGCGCGAGATCTCGCCCTTGCGGTACTTCTCTCGCACCGCCTTCGATGGCTTCCAGGACGGCTGCGACCACCGAAGCCGGGGAGGTAAGTCACCAGCACCATATCGGGGGGCGCGCAAAGGTAAGTCACCAGCACCATATCCTTGTAGCTTCTCTGTTACGTTCCCTTCTTTCGCCCTGTTCGTTTCGTTGTCTTCGGTGCGGTACTTCTGATCTATATGACTTACCTTTGCGCGGGGGGGTGTGTTCTGGGATATCAGCACGAAAGCGCCGGTCTTATCGGCGCTTCGGCCTGAATTGTCGCGGTAGAGAAGGCCAGCGTCTTCTAGTCGGTTCAGGGCGCGCCACACCGTCCGGGTGGATATCGCTGCCGCCAGTGCGAGCGGTCCCTGTGCCTTTTTGACTCGTATGCCGTCAGGGTGTGTCTTCCCCTGGCGCCTAGCCGCCTCAATCAGCATCAGGTAAACGTCGCGGGCTGTTGCGCCGCCCCTACCCCGCCACTCAGTAGACCAGAGGCGGTGCTCCAAATCTTCTATCCCTGCGCGCAGCTTCTCATCCTTGGTTAGTCTGATGCGCGATACGTCCTGCTCCTCGAAGCGCCGGCAGAGCGCCTTCAGCTGTGCGGCCGTCCCACCAGCGACGAGGAAGTCGTCTGCACCTCTCTTCGAGCCGTCCCGACGATCATCCAGATACGCCACCCGGACATCCGCGCCGCGTTCCGTCAGGGCCTCTACAAGCCACCTCAGGGCGTCGTGCACGTTGTCATTGGACTGCCAGTCCGAGTCAAAGACCACGAAGACTCTACGGCCTTCTAGGCGCACGTGGTTCCAGCACCTAAGTAGCCGCTTCGGCCTCGACTTCGGGGCGTGCGCCATCCATACGCCGGTTAGCGCAATGGCCGCAGCACCCCGGCTTACCAGCGCATCGGCCTTCTTCACGCCCTCGACTACGAACAGATCCCCGGTGCCGGCGTTCACCTCTGCGCGGCACCTTGGGTGGGTGTCTACGATTACCTCGGACTCACCGGGGCTCTCGTACTTGAGCTTCGGCTTGCGGGGCTTATCCGGACGAAGCTGGAGTCCTGTTGTCGCGCCATCGGGGGAGTAGGTAGGGACGACGAGCCCAAGGCGGCGCTGGTAGTCTTTAAACTCCTGAGGTATCTGAGAACGGCTCCGGGCCGTGTAGTATCCGCGCTCCGCCGCTACTTTCGGGTCTATACCGGAATCGTCGTAAAGCATCCCCTGGTGAGAGTCGGAGAGTGTCTTAGACCCGTGGTTCGGGTAAGATATCATCTGCACGCCACCTGAACCTTTTGTTTAGGCTTGCGTGTGGTGCGGGGATCCGGGCTGGCTTGGAGGCGGGTGCCGGACTCCCCTCTCTCTATTTCTTCGGTTGTGTGGTACTCTTGATTCATTAGCGGACCTCCCTTGAAGGTTCGTTTTTTGCTCACTGGGGTGTGGGAACCCCGAGTGTGCCGCCCAGCGTTGACCAAGAGGAGAAACGCTGGGCACTTTTATGTCTTGAGAAGCATACGCCATCGTTCCTGCGGTTTGTAGCATCCAACACTCAACGACTAGTGCAGGCTGCTAGTCTTCTACGAGGTCGGCAGGCTCTACCTCGAGGGCGGCTGCCAGTTTTCGCACGGTGATTGCTGTCGCGCGCCTCGGGGCGCCGGCGTTCTCTATGCGATTGATGGTCTCCGAAGCGACGTTGCTCGCGCTGCCCAACTCACGCTGGGTCATCAAAGCGGAAAGCCGTAGCTCTCGCAGTTTCTTCCCGTCTACCAGTTCCGCCACAGCCTCCATGTTCTCTCCTTTTTTTGGGGATTAGCAACTTTTCCCTTGATTCTACTTGACGCGGATTGATTCGTCAAGTAGAATGAGGTTGTTGGAAAAGGAAATGGCCCCGCGGGTGGTCCAACACCCCGGAGCCCGGCCCAAGAGGAGGCACCTCATGGACGAAGTAAGGATAGCGCCAAACGGCGAGGCCTTCAGCGGAGCGCCCCACGAGGGGACCGTGGCGGTTCCGCTCGGAGGGAAAAGGGCTGCCGTAGTAGACGCGGCAGACTGGGAGAAGGTAGGCGGGCATCGGTGGCAAGAGTTTAAGTCTCGAAACACGTCCTACGCTGTGCGGTATGTCAGGGTTTTCATGCATCGGGAAATACTGGACACGGAGGAGGAAGTAGACCACAAAAACGGAGACGGACTTGATAACCGGCGTGCAAACCTGCGCCCCGCTAGCAGGTCTCAGAACGCCCAGAACCAGCCAAAACAAAACCGGGCGACAAGCAGCCGTTTCAAGGGCGTTCACTGGAACACGCGCGAAGAGAAATGGGTAGCACGGGTCGGGATAAACGGAAAGAGAGTTTATTTAGGGTCTTTCCACAGCGAAGAGGATGCCGCGCGCGCATACGACGCTGCCGCGCAAGAACGCTTCGGCGAGTATGCACACCTGAACTTCCCGCGTGTTCCTCACCCCTGCAATGATGGGTGGGTAACGGTAGGCCAGCTCGTCGACGACCCAGAGACGGGCGAAGAGGTAGAGGAGCACGCGCTTTACCCCTGCCACCGCTGCGCCGAGGAGGGTTCATGAGGCAGAGGGAAAGTGCCGACGTCGGCCCCCAGCCACCCGAGTGGATCAATGAGCCCTTCTATCAGCACCGCTCACGCCGAGCCTTCGAGGCTGCCCGTGAGCAAATACGCGAAGAGAGGAGGGTGTTCCAGCTCGTACGCGCCGGTGAACGCCTGGCCACACCGGAGGAGAGGGCCGCGGTTTCGGAAAGGTTCCCTAGGCCACCTTACGCCCCACCCGGGAGAGGCGGCCAGGGTTCAGTCGTGGCCGTCGTAGTTATCGCTACGGCGCTGGCGCTGGCAACGTTTATGGCGCTTCTCGTGTACTTGGTCGTATATCTAATTGGAAGCTAGAGAGGAGGTGATGGCGTAGACTGACGGTTCGCAAACCGGCGGCTTGCGGGAATGAGGCGACGGTTTGCGAGAATTGGGAGTAAGATACGGCAGACAACACGGTCGAAAGACAACGTGTACGAGTATTGAAAATAGAATATGCTGCAAATAGTCGGGTTGCAGTCATTGGTAACGGTGACTGAGGATTGAAACCCATGCCTGCACGGACGGGCTGGTCTTCCTGACCTAGTTGCAGTCATCGGTAACGGTGACTGAGGATTGAAACACGAGTTTAAGGTGCCGACGGCTTGGAGTTTCAACTGTCTCAGATGAGACAGTTGAACAAGGTTGCAGTCATTGGTAACGGTGACTGAGGATTGAAACACGAGTTTAAGGTGCCGACGGCTTGGAGTTTCAGGTGTCCCATCTGGGACACCTGAACAAGGTTGCAGTCATCGGTAACGGTGGCTGAGGATTGAAACTATGGCGTTCTTGTGCGGTACCCACAGTATTGTTGCAGTCACCGAACGTGGTGACTGAGGATTGAAACATAGTAGAGAGCGTAGAGAGTCTCTAATCTCGCACGTTGCAGTGACCGAAGCTGGTCACTGAGGATTGAAACGACGAGTGGATAGCGCCGGTCGAGGACCTCAGCGAGGTTGCAGTGGCTGAGGTTGGTCACTGAGGGTTGAAACACGGTCGTGTCAAGGCCGGTCTCTGCCACGGTGGCAGTTGCAGTGGCCGAAGCTGGCCGCTGAGGATTGAAACGGGCACATGACCCCCCGGGCGGCGGCCGAACTCGCGTTGCAGTGACCTACTTTGGTCACCGAGGATTGAAACGTTTACGACATAGCACTTATTCAGAAGCGTATCTACAACGTTGCAGTCACCTTTCGGGGTGGCTGGGGATTGAAACGTTATCAACACGCTCGTTGAGGCAAGGAAGCTGGTAGGTTGCAGTGGCCGAAGCTGGTCACTGAGGATTGAAACTTGAAGCTCATTGCGCTCCATGCTTGTTTTCTCATGACTTAGTTGCAGTCACTGTAGTTGGTGACTGAGGATTGAAACTAGGTCCTTCTCGCCTGCGAGGTATCTCTGAAGTTGCAGTCGCCGGGTGTGGCGGCTGAGGATTGAAACATCCAAGTCACTTCCGGACGCTCAGTGGGCCGTACGTTGCGGCCATCAGTAACGGTGGCTGAGGATTGAAACGCATGACCATCGGGCGCCGCGTGCGCATCCGTGTTGCAGTCACCGCTACTGGTGGCTGAGGATTGAAACGTTTACGACATAGCGCTTATTCAGAAGCGTATCTACAGTTGCAGTGACCGAAGTTGGTCACTGAGGATTGAAAGAAAGAGGATGATGGCAAGAGGAGAGGAAAGAGAGATGAATGAGGAGCTTTACGTACTACAGTGGATAGACGACCGCGAGGATCTCATCGAGCACATCTTGAAAGCACGCACGCCGGATGAAATAGAGGCTGCCCAGCTGCAAGCAAACGCCCACCTTTCTGATAATCCCGACGATCTTGGGGTTCGGGCGGCGCTCGAGCAGCTTGCTATCATGCGCTTCGCCTGGCGTACCCACCCTTATCGGGGCGGCCCCCACTAACTAAAGGAGGAGAGAGAGAAGGTGCTGATGAAAAGGTTACTCTCGGCTGCACTACTGGGTGCCATCATAACGGCGACCTTGCTACTCGCCCCTGGGTGGGTGCACGGCAGTGACCAGACCTTGGTACACGCGCCCACCTTTATGTCCTATGCTATCCCCATAATGGTGTTAGGACTGATAGTGCTGGGAGCGCTAACCATCGCCTTCGGGCTTGCGCTTGGAGCAAGAACTATCTACCTGAGGCTACGTTCGGGTGGTTGAATAGCCACCGCTGTAGAACGAGGTTGGGCGGTTCGACTTTCTCCGTCGTCAGCACGACCAGATATCTGGCCCACCTACCCCTATCGGGCCGGCCCGATGCGGCCTTTCACAGCTTCGCTAGCCGTGAACTTCGCCTAAGCAGAATTCTCGGAAGTTCGTCCCGGCCTCGTCAGTGTGTATGCGTACACAGAAACCTAAGCCCGCCCCGCCCGAACCCCTCCCGGACTTAATGCCGTCTCAGGCGAAGCCACTCGCGCCCCGCGATGAACGCCGCTGCAAGCACCAGTACCATCACCAGCGTAAGGGGTCTGTTGCTTAACAGGTCACCGATTACCGGGGCCAGCGCTACAGCGGGCCAGAGCGCCACCACCGTCCCGACCACCGAGACGAGCACGAAAGCCACCACAAGCCAAGCGAACCCCAGCGAGGCTATTCTCGCACGCACGTCAGCTTCGCTAGGGGTGCCTTCGGTGTTCCTCTCCGACATACCGATACTGTAGCGAAGGCGCATCGCCGGGGCAACGTTGATCCTGGCGCTAAGCCCAGCCCCAGCGAAGCTAGCCCTAAGCCCTCCTCCTCTCTGGTCCTTGTGGCGGGCGCATAATACCCGACGACAGGGTGGCCTGGATCAGGGCCACCTACCCCCATCGGGCCGGCCCGATGGGGTGTCTCGGAGATGCGGTAGCTATACGGTACTTGCGCCAGTAATTATTGTTCTTTTATCGGTAATCTACCGCCAGGGCAGGTCGTACTACTTCGAAGGGGTGTTCTCGGAAGTTCAAAAAGCGGTAAGGCTTGCGGTAATCAGCTACCTCCACATCTTACGCCACCACGGCAATCTAGCCCGGTCGAGTTCGTGCTGTAGCTTCTCAGCACGCTGACGCTCTGCGTCGGCGCGTGTGATCTCACGCTCGAGTGCTTCGCGCAAGGTGCTCTCGGCCTTCTCTGTAAGCTCGATTCTGCCGCGTGAGAGGCCCAGTTGGTACCTAAGCTCCCTTACCTCAACCTCGAGGTCGGAAGCGCTCAGCGGCGATTCTCGTGCGTCTTGTGGCCTTTGTAGTCTTGCTGGGCGGTCACGATCGTGGACGGCGTGCATGGGTATGCGCCAACCTCGCCTCCTGGCGGAGCCACCACTACCCTTATCGGGTGGGATCCCCTCGAGCTCGCCGGCGCGTAGCATCTGCCGTATGCGGCCGGGGGTGAGCTTCAGGATTCGGCCAGCCTCATCGACGCTGTAGAAATCTTCTTCCACACGAGCATCCTACCCTTACCAGGACCCTTCGCGCCTATCCTGGGCCATCCTCGGCGCTCTGACGGGAAGCTTTGGCGTAGTGGTCAGGCAAACCCTTCGAGAGAGGCGTTTTGCGACACCACTCACAACGCCCACTAAAGCTCAGGAAGTAGGGATGCATGCATCCTATGCGTTCGGCCTTCTCTAGCGGTGTTTCTTCTTTGCCTGTCACGGTGCCGTGACTATCGTTATTCACCCTTAGTTTTGCTGCGCTTTTTGTAGAACTTCCATAGGCGCTGATTTTGGTAGCATCGCACCACACTCCCAACGCCGGCCATCGCTGCAAATATGAGAGTGGCGAGTGCTAGTGTAGTGTCGTGCATTAGGATCCTAAGCCTCGGAGAGGTCCTCTATCGGGTCCGTCCAACCTTCGCCGCCTTCGGCGTAGAACGACTGCGACCACTCGGGATCCGAGGAGTTACGCGCCGCCTCTACCAGCGGGTGCTCGGGTGGCGCGTCAGCTTCGCTTCCGGCGCCCATGCGGGCCATCGCGTTCATGAACGCCTCTTTGGCGGCCGACTGCGGGAAGCGCTTTACCGTGCCGTCTGCCTGAGGAATGACTATCATCTCCTCCTGGGCGTCACGCTCTAACCTCTTCAGCCAGTTCCTAAGCGTCATAGTTCGGTCCCTAGCCTGCGCCCTACGCCCCCCACTGGTTACCCCTAGCGGAGCTTTGGATGTGCGCCTCTAGCTCTTCGAGACGACGGCGGATTTCGGTGCGCTCCTCTTCGTCAAGCTCTAGGCGCCTCTGGGCTATCTCAAGCTCGCCTTGTTCTATGTCCAGGCGAGCCAGTGCTATCAAGGTGGTGTATCCACGCGACATCGTGTTGCCTTGGGGTGGCGTGAGACTCCCTTCTTCCACGGCCTTGATAACGGCCTTCACCTCATCCCAGAGAACCGCCACGCGCTTTGCCGCCTTGCCTCTTCCCCCCTTGGAAGCCACGCGGCGTCGCTTCTCGGCGTTCTCCGGCGCGTGGGCCCAACAGAGTTCGTGCTGGCCCGTCGCGGGTAGCGTGCAGGGCTCTCCATTTGCTTTAGTCGCGCGGCAAACGTCCATTAACTAAGCCTTTCTCTGCTTCCGTCGAAGGCAAAGCCATCCGAAGCCGTCCACACCTCTCGCTCGCTATCCCACTTGAGGCCGTAATCCGTCTCAAATCGGGTGGCCCATGCCTTCTCGGTGGCCCCTTTGGCGATGGCCTTCTTGACCTCATCGACCCTCTGGTGGCGCACGTAGTTGGCGTCGTGGGCTTCTGACTCTAGGGGGGGCCACACGAGCACGCTGAAAATGCGCCGCTCGTCGGTCCAGTCGAACACGTCTACCAGGACTGGCGTCTCGAGGGCCCTGTTCCACCGGCGTTTCTCCACCTGCCGAGGCATCCTCCCCGCGATCACGCAGGAGGCGAGAACCACCCTGAAGGCGGCCTCCTCTAAAAAGTCTCCCACGGCAAGGGCGAAGGCGCGCCAGATAGGCAGCACGCGGCGTTGGTAGAAACCCCTTACTTCCACGGCCGCCTCTTCCCGGGAGAGCCGAGGGTCGGCTTTAGAGCAAGCGGTGCCTCTTTCGGTAGCAATAAAGTGCTAGAGCGGCGTGGATCGTTGCTGCCACGGCCTGGGCGCTCGCCAGGCCTCGGGAATGGCGGCTCTGGGGCGCTACCACCGATAAGGTCTAGAAGCCTCTCTGAATGTGCGCCGCGCTCTAGTGACTCGTGGTGGCGCTCCTTGCGAAAGCCGTCCACCACCCCATGCTTATCCATACCTAGCTCATCACACACCGAGAGCACACCACGGCAGATGGCGCCGCCCTGCACGCCACCCACTTCCAGGCCTCGCCCGTACTCTTGCTTGAGTGTCTCTGTCCTGTCTGGCTTGAAGGGACCCTTGGCGCCCGTGTCCTGGCGGTCTATCTTACGAACGATGCGCGTGGCTTCGTTCTGGGACGCGAGGAGCTTCTGAGTGTCTGAGGTGGTGAGAGCCTCTTCGGCGGGCATGGGTATGGAGAACCTCTCGCCCGAGAGTGCCTGCTTCTGTAGCAGATCCTTTGCCTTCTCCTTGCCCGCCGCTATCTTATCCTTGGTTCTCTCATACTGCTTCCATGCCTGCTCGGCCTTGTGCTCATCCGTGTAGCGTGGGTCTTCCTTCAACTCGCGGTAGAGGCTACGGAGGTTGCTCTCCTCCCGGTCCGCGGCCTTCCACGCGTCACCGCCGGCGCCGTCTGCGCTGTCCCTTAGCTCTTCGTAGGTTTCGCTCATGCTAGCCGCCCAACGTCCCGGGCCCCGGGATACCCGAACCGCTCCCGACGCCACCCTTACCGGAAGCGCGTGGCTTCCTTTTCGGCTCGCGGTTGTCCTTCGTCGCGGCTTTTGGCACCTTCTGTCCCTTGAGGCTCCCGCTCCATGCTTGTTTTCTCATGACGTTGCTCCCTTCTCTTCTGTCTCTAGGTCCTTCACGCCAAGTGCGCTGAGTACTCGCTCCTGTTCTTCGTGGGCCACCGCAACGTTGGAGGATGGTAAGCGCAGCACGAGATGCTTGCCTAGCGCAGCTCTTACCACCTCGTAACTCACTTGCTCAACTTTGTCGATGGCAAGCGCTACACGGGTGCCTGCTGCGTTCTGGACGGTAATGAATCGCTCTTTCTTCGCTGTCATCTATCTAGCCCTTTCGCCATACTATGCTCCTTTCGTAGCTTCGCTAACGGTTCCTTCCAACGTCTCTATCAGTCGGTCCTTTTCGTCCATGCGTGTCGCGTACACTCTGCGCAGATGCTTGGCCCATGCCAGCCTGGAGCGCGACTCCTCCGCTTCTAACTTAGCGTTGTGGCGCCTTACGGACTCCGCCCAAAGCTCTTCGCGGCCGCGTTCGGCCTCGGTTTGCCGGCGCGCTTTGTCGCGTTTGGCAATTAGCGTGTCAAGGTCCCTCTCGGCCTTCTCACCCGCTGCGCGGTCCCCGCTTAGGGCCGCCCCTATAAGCTTCACGGTGTCCACGTATTAACCCCTCTCACTTGCCTTTGTGTCTTTGGTGAAGTCGTGGGCAAAGGTTGGAGCGGGACGGGCTTTCTTGTTCGCGAGTCGAATCGCGACGGCCCGCCCCATATGCCCCTGGCCGGGGAACAACGACCCGGCCGCTCGGTTGAAGAAGGAAGGCAGGGAGACGGATAGGAGGCCGCTGCGCCCCGCTGCCGTTCGCCGTGTTGGGTTCAGCGCTCCCCGCCGTGCTGACGTGGCGGGAGGAAAGTGGGCATGAAGAACCCGCCCGGGCATTACTGCTACCGGACTCCCGACCCATCGTTAGATGGTGTTTTGTGTTCAAGCTGCCTCTTTGTCTGCTTTGTTGCACGCCTGCATTTTACTCCACTCCAGCGACATCTTCACTACCTGCACGGAAGCTGGTGAGGCTTCCTTCGGGATGTAGCTGCGGTTCCTCTCCAGAAGGACCCGAGCCGCGTCCCACAAGGCTCTCTCCTCTTCCTTACTCACTTGTCTCCACTCACCTCGAAACTTAGCCACCGCTCGTGTCGTTCCGCGCGTGTCGACGACTTGCCGGTTAGGTATGTCCACACGCGCTCTGCGTGGTCCCCTACCAGCCACTCTGCAAGCTCCAGCGTCTGGGTGAACTCGCCCCGCTTCAAGCCGTGCTCTTTCACCCAACGCG
>MWVY01000303.1_pt1 | contig 11889 bp, 18 predicted proteins | sample 1047251 | NCBI WGS metagenome assembly MWVY01 (sample SAMN06349983, study PRJNA376086) | soil metagenome | isolation source: MS7-5 sample Antarctic (ecotone) soil | place: Antarctica | collected 2015-01-13
GAGGGCCGCATCTGCACCCATGCGCCGAACGTCATCGCGAAACTGGCGCATGGCGGCGAGCACAGTTTTCTGAACGTCATCGGATTGCCGGTCGAACCAAGCGCGCATTTCTTTTCTGTTGGAATTATCATCATCGTTATGGTTGGGTTGGGTATTCATGCGAATTGTCTCCTGTGGGGTTGTAGGGGTGACTCTTTTTGTTTGGTTGCACGCCAAGCATAGCAGATTATCAATACTGAGTCAATACTACAAATGTACTAATAGTGTGCTATGTATTGACTAAGAGCGCAAAGACGTGTACTATACATACATGACTGTTTCTATATTAGTGCAGGAGGCATCGATGGAAGATACAAAGATAAAGCGCGCATCATTTAGTCTTGAGCAGGAATACCACGATTTGTTCCGTGAGATTGCCCGGCGGACGCGTCGCAGCATGACCGATGAGTTGCGCATGATGATTGATGCGCGGGCAATGGCAATCGGGCTTGAGCCGTTGCATGAAGTTGACCCGGACTCTTATTGGAAAACATCGAAGGTAGAAAATTAGTTAACTAGATAAAACTTGCCACCGCAACGGGTACGAGCCGTCCGGTGGCGTGAGCAAAGTCTAACAAGGAGACTTTACTGTGACCCATTATAACAAACGAGACAATTTTGTGCCTGCTTTGCGTGACCCATCGCCGCGCATCGTGGAAATTGAAGTACCGAGAGAACTCCCCGCACCACCACAGACTGTTCTACTGCCCCATGCCGGGTACGAAGACCGCGCACGAGGTTTCTCCATTGCTACAGCACCACTAGCAGCCGTTGTAGGCCTCGTGATTGCACTCGTGGCTATTATCGGCTGGCAAGTACCCATCGCAAGCCTAGCGACGTTGATGCTGGCTTTGGGTGGCTTTGCCTTGGTGTGGCTAATTGCCTACATTGCCCACACGCTAATCTCCCCAGACGGAACTATGTTCAGCCACACGATTCTTGCATGGGGCTATCTTCGCCGTGAACAGCGGGAACGCCATCGCCATTACCGGGAGGTGAACCGTGACTGATGCGCGCCCAGAGGGCACCCGAATCATCTCCACAGTCGAACGTAAGGGTGACATTCGCCAATCAGAACCGGCACGCCATACAACGCTCAGGAAGGCCGCAGAGGCACTTTCACGGCGCAATGTGGACGCTGCTGTGTGTGAGTTGCTTAATGAGGCTGTGGCACGACTGGTGCAGCTTGTCTATGAGCAGGATGCCGGGGGCTACTGCAACATAGACGGAGCAACCGGCAAGCTACTGGTACCATTGCCGTGGGGGCGATTGGGACATGCAAGGTGGGGCTTGCGACCGATTGAAGGAATCATCCTGCGCGAGATTATGTTCGATTTGTCCTTACGTAAGGACAATTTGTTTCACTTCGACCGTAGTCGCCGCGCTTGGTTCATCAACCTATACAACTACGCCAACGTGCACTTGGCGCGCCAATGGGTGACTCAGCATCAAATAGATGTGGTGATGTATAGAGCAGCTCGTGATAAGCGCATGGGCTGATGGGTGGTTGGCCTAGTGTGAAATCCGTGGTGTTGGGTGGTAAATACACGAGAGGAAATGTTATGAACATTGAGAATCAGATTCAACCACAGACGGGTGACATCATCATCATTGGCGCGAATCAGGCAGATCAACGCGACCATTTGATGGCGCGTCTCTACTTTATGCGCCATGTCATCGCCCTACCCGATTGCGGGCGTCTCTATGACGCTTGGGACGCATCTCCACAGTTGTCACAGCACGCGCTCTTTGCCACCGCTCTCAGCTTTGCCAATCTACGCCTACACGTTGGCTATGCCTGGTTGCCGGACGAGCTGATCCGCTATTGGCATTTGCGCCGTGAAGTGGCGGCTCGGCAGACCACTATCGTCGTGCCGCATGAAATCGTAGGCGGCACTGATCTGCCGGCTGGCAAAGGACACGGCAAAGGCAAAGGCAGCCGTGAGGCCACACTAGAGAAATATGTGGAATGGCATTTCCGTTGGACTGTGCCGCCGCGTGAGAGTTGGCGCGGTATCGCCCGTTGGGATGCCGCCGGTCTGCGCAGACAAGATGAGCATGGACAGCCCGACGAGATCCAGCGCAACTGGATCAAGAAAGCGGTGCCAGAAGTGGAGCGGCTCCTACGCCTGGGAAACAAGGTGGCCGGGCATTTGTCCCACGACTAACCATCCATTTGTACCATGGTACAAAAAGCCACAGGCATAAAAATTGGGGCAAAAACTCGCCATTTGTACCATTACGTAGCGTGCTTTTGAGTGCTAGGATGAGGAAAGTTGAACGGTAATTAATTTTGACCAACGGAGATAAAAGATGATTCGCAAGGATGCAAGAATCGGTTTGCGGCTAACTGAAGATGAACTAGCGAAGGTGGAGCAAGTTCGTGTGTTGACCGGTTGCTCCATTAGCGAAGCCGTGCGGTTAATGGTGCGTGGCACACAGTTGAAGACTGTAGCCGTTATCGAGATAACGCCACCAAACAGTTTTGTGCACGCCTAAAAGAAAAGCCACCAGTTTACGGCTGGCAGCTCTTCCAACTACGGTAGTACCCCGGCAAATGTGCCGAGTTTATATAGTCGAGGCGATGCCATTGGAATTAGAGCGCCACAGGCAAAGCCATTTCAACAAAGGAGAATTATCTTGTTTGACCCAGAGAAGTACACGCAGGGCAAGTGGCTAAAGGGTAGCGACCTCCCCGCAGGCAAGCAGACGATTGTTACCATCAAAGGTGGGCGCGAGCATACCTTTGAAAAGACTGGCGAGAAAAAGCCGGTTCTAAGCTACATCGAACTTGCCGCGGAGATGACTATCAATCCCACTCAGATGGGTACCCTGATGTCAATGTTTGGCAAGGAACCAAACTTGTGGTTGGGCCAACGTATTGCACTAATGCCCGTCCCAAGTGGTTTTGAGGGCAAGCCGACCATCATGATTATGCCAGCGCCAAGTCAGTTTCCTGGTGCCACTGCCCATGGTGTGCCGCCACAGCAGCCACCACAAGCGCCAAATGGCGATGTCATCTTTGGTAGTGGGAACAACTAGTCTGTAGACGCCAATGGGCAGTCCTTCTTAGCGGGATGACTGCCCATTGGTAAACATTGACTTACTTCTACGCCTATCCTAGCACAAAGTGATGGGCGTTAACAAGGGGTATCAGATATGGATTTGAAATTTGAAATTGCTGTTAACCGGCAATTTATAAATAAGCTAGGCAAAGGCGATCCACGGTGGGGTGAATATAACGATACGTTTGAGAATGTATTTTTGACCCAAGTGGAGCTGCGCCAGGAAATCCGCAAGGGCCATGCTATCACGTCGCCTCACCATCACGAACGGCACACGTTGCCAAGTGGCAGACAGAGCGCATATCGCCATAGTCTGAATTGGATATCTTCTCAGCACCTGGGGCTAGATCACGATGATCTAGGCTTTGATGCAGTGCTCGAATTGAACAATGGCTTTGTCTGCAAGCATGGATCATTTATCTACACCACACCAAGTCATACCCCACAGGATCCACGCACGCGCACTATCTTCTTACTTGAACGGCCCATCACCGATAAAGACGAATACGCCGAGGCTTCTGCTGCGTTGCACTGGAAGTTTGCCGGGTACGCTGATAGCAGTTGCACAGACTTGGCACGAAACTTCTTTGGATCCAAAGACTGCGAGATACGCAACATAAATAAAGTGTTGCCAATGGCCGTGTTGGATGAATTGCGCGCCGAATTCTGTGCGGCAATGGAAGCAGAACGAGCCAACCGCAAGCCTGCAAGCCATTACCAGGCATCCACGCCAGAACTAGCCAAAGTTCAGGAGGCGATGAGATTCATCCCAAAGCAACCAGGCTATCACGATTGGCTTGACGTGCTAATGGCTGTGCACAGTGAGTTCCCCGGCAGTGATGGCGTTGCCATTTGCGAATCATGGTCGCCTGGTTTTCCCGATGAAATTGAGCGCAAGTTTGCCAGCTTCAACCGCAATGGTAACGGCACGGGCAAGGTAGGCATTGGCACCGTATTTCACATGGCCCAACAATGTGGATGGCAAAAACCCGTACCCGTACCTGTATTTTCTAATTTCAACTTTGGCATGTCTTCCCAATTCGCACAGGATGAAAGCGAAGATGATAACGATCCTATCGTGTCTATAGTGGGCGAAGTTAGCGATATGCCACCACTGCCAGAGGCTGCGCACATTGACCCAGAAGTGGCAGATGGTGCAAGCCCTTGGCTAGATGACTACATTGAGCACAGCCGAGGATGGTCCCCACGTGCCTACGATGGCTTTCACGAAGCCACAGGGCTATGGGTGGCGTCGACAGTGGCCGCACGCCGTATACGCCTTGACGTAGGTGGCGAGCGATACACCAACCTAGCCATTGCTCTTGCCGCACGAACTTCTGTTTATGCCAAGACGACAACCGCCAAGGTGGGCATGGATGCGCTCAGCGAGGCAGGGCTTACCTATTTACTTGCCCCAGATGACGCTACACCTCAAGCCTTTATTAAGAACCTGGCGGCGCGAGTGCCTGCTGACTGGGGCGAATTGCCACGAGAAAAGCAGCTTCAAATTTTGGAGCGCGTCGCCTTTGCAGGACAAAAGGGTTGGTTCTTTGATGAGTTTGGGCAGAAGGTAAGCGCCATGATGCGCGAGGGTGGGCACATGGCCGACTTTCGTGGGCTACTCCGCAAGTTTGACGATACGCCTGCCACCTACGAATACGTCAGTGTGAGCCGCGGCAGCGACGTGATCACTGCGCCTTATTTGGCACTGTTGGCAAACCTTACACCAGCAGACCTTAAGCCTTTTGCCAAAAAAGGTGCATCCCTGTGGGGCGATGGCTTTTGGGCTCGTTTTGCCTTTATCACACCACCACCAGATGAGCCGCGAAAAAAGGGGCGATTTCCTGAAGGCAAGCGCGTTACGCCACCAGCTATAGTGGCAAAGCTAAAGGAATGGCATAACCGTTTGGGCATTCCTACGCCACAAGCGGTGGAACGACTAGACCCTGAAGGCAAAGGCAGTGGCAAATTCGACTTGTTTGTCGAGGCACCAGCGCCACGGCAGTGCATACTGGGCGAAGGCGTTTTTGAGGCATTCTACCGATACCATGACGCACTGCTTGATATTGTGGAGCAAAGTTCTAACCATGACCTTGATGGCAATTACAGCCGCATGGCAGAGAAGGCGCTGCGCGTGGCAATGCTTTTGGGCAGCCTTGAGAATTATGACCAGATCGAGATCCGGCACTGGGCTCGTGCTCAACAGATAACCGAATCTTGGCGGCAGAATCTACATCATCTCTACACAGAAGTCACCGGCTCAGAGCAGTCACGCGGCGAAGAGGTCGAGGGCAAGATTATGAAGCTGATTGTTGAAAAGGGCGGCGAACAAGGGTTGACAAAACGCGACATTCATCGCGGCGTCAGAGGTGTCGACAGTAACAGCGCAGGCATCATCCTGCAAAGTATGGTCAATGCGGATTTGCTCGAAATGGTTCAAGAGGGCAAGGCAATTTATTACAAAGTAGCCGGGTAAGTGTCGACATGTCGACATGTCAAAGTGTCAACAACATAATAATATGTTGACACTTTACATAATAGTAGTGGTTTTAGGGCAAGTGTCAACACAATTGGAGTTTGTGAGTGTTGTTGACACGTCGACACGTCGACACTTGTTGACAGATAGAAAGAGTGGCGCATGGTGGAACTAGATTACGGCAAGCCTATACGAGTGTTCTACTCAAATCTACTCAGCATGGGGCTTGACTTACATGTAGACCACGGCAGGCTGACTGTAGACGGTAACGTAGACATACTTAGTCCTGTGCTGAAGGAAGAGATCATTAAGCGCAAGCAATTCTTGATTGACTTGTTGACACCAGCTCCGGTGGCTGAGTTGGCACCTTATTTCGGACGATTGCTGCGCTTAGACGAATTGAAAGAGGCGCTTAGGTTGGCTGAGACGATACAGGCAAAGGTGGACGCTACTCCGTGCAATGGTGGTTGGTTGCTCGTGACAAGTAAATATCCTGCCCTAGACGCTGTGGACGACAAACAAAAAGCCTCCGCCCCGCGTGCAGAGCACAGTGGCGACGTGTGGACAGCAGCACGCACCCATGACAATGGCAATTAGCTTGACAAAAACACGGTGAAACTAGGCGAAAATAGCTTATGATATTGTGGGGTATCGCAAGCTATCAAGAGAGTTTGGAGGGCAATTGAGCGACAACGAAACGCAGTTAACACCACAGATCATGAACGAATGGCAGTTGACGAAATCTGTCCCTTCGGAGCTGGGCAGCAAATTAACGCCTGCCATAGTTGCCACGGTGCTGGGCAACCTAGCTGCCGGGTGCTATATCGAAACAGCTTGCGCGGCAGCGGGTATCTCGAAACAGACTTATTACAACTGGCTAGAGCACGCAGAGGAAGATCCTGATTCAGCCTATGCCGAGTTTGCTGCACTTGTCGAGAAGGCACGCGCACAAGCCGAGGCTGCCAACCTACGCATCATTCGCAAGGCAGCAAACGATAGTTGGCAAGCGGCAGCATGGTTGCTTGAAAGAGTTTACCCAGACAAGTATGGGATGCGTAACCGCACCACGCACGACGGTGGTATGTTGATTGCAGCCACCTCTGCCGCTGGGCTGATTGCAGCCATGAGAGATGCTGCCAATGGCGAAACTTAATCCCAAGCAGCAAGCCGTAGAGCTTGGCAAGTGCTATAGCAACCCTGCCTATTTCGTGGGCACCTACTGCCAGATCTACGACCCTGTGTCAACAGACTGGCTGCCATTCGACTTGTGGCCATCGCAGCAGGACGCATTGAACGTCATCCACGCCAACAGGCTCGTGTGCATTCTCAAAGCACGCCAGTTGGGCGCAACGTGGTTCACACTGTCTTATGGCTTATGGGCCATGTTATTCCGCCCAGCGCAAACCCTCTTGCTGTTCAGCCGTCGCGACACAGAGGCCGTCTATTTGCTCTCTAGCGACCGTCTGAGGGGCATGTACCGTCGTCTGCCCGATTGGCTTGTCTCAGGGCACACAGTGACCGCAGACTCTGCCCACGAATGGGGATTGAGCAATGGCAGTGTTGCACGCGCATTCCCTAGCAACAGTGGCGATTCCTACGCTGCCACGCTCGCCATTGTGGACGAAGCCGATCTCATTCCCGACTTGTCAACGCTGCTACGCTCCGTCAAGCCCACCATTGATGCCGGTGGCAAGTTAGTTCTACTCAGTAGACCGGACAAGTCAAAGCCTGTGTCACCCTTCAAACGCATCTACACAGAAGCACGCCAAGATCGTAATGGGTGGAAGGCCATCTTCATGCCGTGGAACAGTCATCCTGGCCGCACCCAACAGTGGTACGAGCAACAGAAGATCGACATTCTCTCACGCACAGGCGCTCTGGATGACCTGAGCGAACAATACCCAACCACGGACACAGAAGCATTAGCACCACGCTCCTTAGACAAGCGCATCCCATCCGAGTGGTTGCAGGCTGTTTTTATGGAGTCAACGAGTGTCAACCCCTTGGGCATACCCGGCTTGAGTGTCTATGGTGAGCCACAGGAAGGGCGTGAGTACGTCATCGGTGCCGACCCTGCCGAGGGCAATCCTAACAGTGATGATTCCGCAGCCACAGTCCTGGATAAGGCCACAGGCGAAGAGGTGGCAGTGTTAGCAGGCAAGTTGCAGCCGAGTACATTCGCAAGCTACGTCAATCAGCTTGGCGTTTGGTACAACGCTGCCAACGTCATGGTGGAGCGCAACAATCACGGTCATGCGGTGCTGCTGTGGATGGCGGACAACTCCAAGTTGCGCCTACTGAACGGTCATGACGATAATCCGGGTTGGCTTAGTAGCTCCAAAGGTAAGGCGCTATTGTACGCCACCTGCACCGATGCTGTTCACAACAAGGAAGTGATCATCCACAGTTTCGACACATTCGCCCAACTCGCCTCTATTGATGGCAGCACCTTACGTGCCCCGGAGTCGCAGCATGATGATCGTGCTGATTCTTTTGCCCTCGCCTGCGCGGGTATCCACAAGGCAACCTCTCAGGTGCAAATGGTGCAGGCAACGGTGGCAAACAGACGGGGAACGCCACGGGTATTGCAGGGAGTACGCTTCTTATGAACACAACCTACGCACCACTCGTAAGCGGCAGCTGCTACGAATATGGTGATCTGCTGCTAGAGGCTGGGTGGATGGCAGAGATGGGAACGTGGCTGCTCGTGATACTTGATGAGGATGCCAACTACCTGAAGGAGCAGCAGGGGCGTCTGGTGGCCTTTAGATTGCGCCTAGACGCCACAGACTTGTGGGACGAGCTGGTTTTCGTACTAGCGCCCCACAAATGGCCCCAGTGGCATTATTTCGCTGTGGACTGTAGACGGATTGACCCGGCGCAACTGGAAATTATCGCCAATTCGCGCAGTGAGTTACTAGCAAAATATGCACTAGAACGTGAGATTTTTCGAGAGTTACTATCCCCATTGTGGGAGAAATGAGAATACAGATGACGCAGCAAATTCGTGGCCACTTTAATGAAATTCTGAACCCGGAAATACCCATCGTCTGGGACTCCGCACAGGAAACAGTGCAGCCTACACCCGCACCAGCCGAGAAGCAGGAACGAAAGTGGTTCCACATTCCAGATGATAAAGGGAGTGCATCCAAACCATTTGAGTACAAACGTCCCACGCCGAAACCGGTGGATAGAGACAAAGTTTACTTTCGGATCCCAACGGAGGATAAATAATCATGGCCAAATCATCAGCAACGGCGCCAGATGCCGAAAACTTGCTAGCACAACTCCAACAGCGTTCCAGCATGCTTCGCTCCGTGGCGAGCTTGCAGGCGTCCCACAGCGAATTACAGCAAGCCGGTTCGCGCGGTGAGTTGGTCTGTTGGAATGCGTGCAAATTGCACGGTGAGACTGGTTTCGTTCGCTATTCGCCAGGAGAACCTATGCCACGCCTGAATGCTGAACATGTACTGTTGAAACCGGAGGTGCGCGCCGTTACGACCAAAGCGCGTTGGGCGGCCTGGAACGAGCACAAAACGTTGTCAAGCTATCTAGAGGGCACCGTGACAGTGAAAGCGCGTCTACGTCGTGCCCGGACCGAGCACAGTTCAGCCACGGCGGAGATAGCCACTTTGGAACAGGCACTCGCGACTGCGAAAGCAAAACTGCGCGGGGCTGAGGCTGAATTATCTGCCGTTCAGTCTGAACTGGCTCATTTCGTCCAGCGTGCACCGTCGCCAGTAGCCGCATAACATCGCTGTTTCTACCAGGATTTCTCCTGTGGTATCTCTTTAGTCTCGCACCTGCCTATCATGTAATAGTGGTAGGCAGGTGTGGAGCAAAACAAACTATGGCGTTGGCTTCTTTATGGCCCACTGTTTTGTCCTGTGTGGTTCTTTCCTGTAAAGTAGCCAGCAACGGCACCTATAAGTGCACTAATAACTGTCTGCGCCCATTGTTGTTGAGTTGGATTTGGACTAAGAATTATGATTCCGAGGCATATCACGCCTACAACAGCGCCACCTCCGATCGCAACATGAAACACTCGAGCATCTCTTTTCAGTTGCTCTTTTTTTTGCTCACGGAGGAGCTCGTTATCCTTAGCCTTTTCACTCAATTCGTGTTTCTGAAGCTCTTGCTGCATGACAAGGCGCGTCTGAGCTTCCAGGGGGAATTCGCGGCGGGTAGTACTCTCAGTACTCTCAACGTAAGTTTGATCACCTAGAAATGTTAAGTTGTCTCGTGGTTGCTCTAACGGAACAATGTCGGGGGCACCTTGTTCACTCATGCCTTAACCTTTTGAGGTTCAGGAGTTGATGTCCGAATTGATTGTAGGATTTGTTCAATCAGTTGCCTGGCTCCAGGGTCAGAATTATAAAGAGTCCTCATAAACTGGAGTGTATTGGCAGCTGGCCCTACAAGAGACCATTCACAACTAATGAATGTGCATCCGGTAAAACTAATTGGTGCAGAACCAGAATATTCCAGTATACATTTCTCAAACACACAATTTTCAAACTGGATTCCATCTATTGCAACCGTTACACCTACATAGCGGCTATTAATAACTTTATTTGTTAGCATTTTTGGCTCCTGTCAAAAACGAGACGAATGGTGAGCGGAGATTGAGAATATGCGCTAAAACAGCGAAAGTCAAGGACGCACATGGGGCTAAAAGAGGGTTTGATCGAATTCGATCAAACCCTCTTTTAGCCCACCAGCCGTGCCCACCACGACCGGTGGCGCTCTATGGGCGGTGTGTGATTTTGTGGTGTGGTCATCGATACGCGCGGCGAAAGCCATTCGTTTCTGCTTCTTCTGACGTGCAGAAGTAAAGCTCGCCGTAGTCGGGGTTGATGACAGTATCAGCGTAGAATTCGTCACCGGGCATGTGGTAAATTGGTTCGCCACTATTTACAGACACGTTGCCTTTGATGGGCGGTGCGCACCAATCTGGATAGAATGTGCATCCATCAGGACACCCGCGCGCTTCTGCCGTCTCTGTAGCATAATACCCAGCCTCTGATGTACGATCTGACGCATCAATAGTAAGTTCCCATTCCACTATCTCTGCCGTCTCTGTGGCCTCTACGTCCACTTCCTCTGTAGCAGTAGCCTTTGCTTCTCTTGTAGCCTTCTGCTTTGCAGCCCTAGTTCCAAAAGATTGCACTAGCGAGGCACTTCCTTTTGCTTCAACCGTAGCCTCACTTGTGGGAGTATTTAGCACCGGCGTTGCCCTAACGCGAGTTGGACTTATTGACGACGTAGAAGTTGGTGTAGAAAAGGCACTGTTGCAGCCATAGCCGATAAGAAGCAAGACGCAAAAAAGCAAAAAGGTGGGAAGTTGTTTTTTTAACTCTTGTTCTGGTGTCATGTCCTACTCCCATCTAGCAATCTTGCCCACCATGACCGGGGCGGCTGTTGCTTGTCAGAGAGTATCAACGTTGTTTTGTGCCACCCATCTGTCGCAACATCGAGACGTTCCCGCAAGTCTGCAATCACCTCATCTTGACGCTGGATCATCTCGCGCAACAGTTCAACTTCGCGCTGTACACTATCCGCGGATTCCGCGGACTGACGCACATCCTGCTGTGGAATCTCGCCAACTGGTTCGTAATGGCGCAGCAGTTCGACAGGCTCAATTCTCCACTCCTCATTTTGGTTCTTGATGGCGCTGACTTTGCCGGTCTTGATAGCTTTGAGAATCGCAGACTTACTTACACCCGCAAGCGCAGCCGCCTCTGTTGCAGTTAGAGCCAAGGTACACCCCCTGTGGAATTTCTCACACTTTGCTGTGGAATTACGCGTACTAGTTGTAACGACGGTGGAGGCGGTGATTGGATACTGCGCGCACGCGTGAGTGGGAAGTTATTTGTTATTTCTGAATTTCCAGTTGGAAAATCAGGTTGCACCTAGCGCGCACACGCGAGTGGTAGGGGCACCAATAGCAAACGCCCCAACCGTGTAGCTGGGGCGTGGGTGTGCTTATTCTATTGTGGATGGTGCTAGAAGTCAATGCCTGCCACAATCACCCTGAACGCGGCGTCAATGGCGCTCTGGTCAGCGTGGGCGACTTGCTCCGGGTTGTCCACTGCCACAGGCTCCACAACAGGCTTGGGCGTGGGCATGGCGCCAATTGTGCTCAGGGGCGCATCATCGCTAAATTGCTCATTCAGACGTTTGAGGGCCGCATCTGCACCCATGCGCCGAACGTCATCGCGAAACTGGCGCATGGCGGCGAGCACAGTTTTCTGAACGTCATCGGATTGCCGGTCGAACCAAGCGCGCATTTCTTTTCTGTTGGAATTA
>MWVY01000304.1_pt1 | contig 11876 bp, 10 predicted proteins | sample 1047251 | NCBI WGS metagenome assembly MWVY01 (sample SAMN06349983, study PRJNA376086) | soil metagenome | isolation source: MS7-5 sample Antarctic (ecotone) soil | place: Antarctica | collected 2015-01-13
GTCGGATTTCCGCGTGAATCCAAAATCTCACGCGCCCAGACTTTTTCGATTAGACTCATTAAATAACTGCTCCTGAAATAAATTTGTAAAAAAACTTCCGATTAAATTTAGCGTGAAAACCGGCTAAAGACAAAGAAAAGAAGATTATTTAGAAAAGATTAAAAGTTATGTTTTCCGGCTTTATTCTAAAATAAATCAGCAATCAACAAATTTGTTTTGACGTAAGAGTTAAAAACCTTAAAAGTTTCCTTTGCGCCTTTGCGGGAAATAAAAAAAGAATCGCTTTTTATCTACTGCTTGTATTATTTGGGAAAATTTTCTCCCGCAAAGACGCAGAGGCGCAAAGTAAAGAAAAGAAAAATCACTTTGTTACTTTCGATTCTTGGATTTCTTCAACTGAATGACTGAAAATTTTCGCAAAATTGGCGATAATTTTGTCTTCGACTTCCGCTAAAGACAGTTCGCACCCAAGTAGTCTTTCCATCGAAGTTACCGGCTCGCCTTCGCAGGCGATTATCCAATTGAAAAAACTTAAATCGGTATTTACGTTGAGCGCGAAACCGTGCGTCGTTACCCAACGTTTGATGTGAACGCCGATTGCCGCTATCTTTCCTTCCTTTGTATGCACGCCCGTTAAACCTTCGATTCTAAAAGCCTCAATCGAAAAATCAGCCATCGTTTTGATTAAAACCTCTTCCAAATCGCGGACGTATTTATGGACATCTTCGCGGTCAGGCGAAAGATTGATAATCGGATAACCGACAATCTGCCCAATCCCGTGATACGTAACTTTTCCGCCGCGATTTGTTTCAAAAACCGAAACGTCCAATGTTTTGAGCATCTCCACCGTTGCCAAAACACCGTCGGTTCTGGCGCGTCGTCCGAGCGTAAAAGTATGCGGATGTTCCAAAAGCAGCAGAAAATCCGACTCGCGCTTTTCGATTACTTCCTGCTCGATTTCCTTTTGCAGACGCAAACCTTCATCATAAGCAAAGCGTCCAAGACGGCGAACTTGTAGTTGTCTTTTCAGCATCTTTAATTTGATGATAGAATTTTCCTGACAAATTTACGAATTTACAAAATTACAAATTATGAAAAACAATAAAAACTTAATGAAGTTCGTTATAATTCTAGTGTGCTTGCTGTGTTTGAATTTTACGGTGGACGCGCAAAAACGCCGAACTCCAAGAAAAAAGACGAGAACTCCGGCAGCAACTTCCATTCCGCCGTCAAATATTGAAATTAAAAACGGCGCGGGCAAAGTGGCAATTCAGATAAAAAATCTGACAAAGTTTATATATGTGCTGGGCGGCGTGGCGAAAAGCATTGAAGACATTGATAAAGATGCGAAAACGAGCAATTTTTCGCAGACAACATTAAACAAAAACACTGAAAATAAACAGAGATTAATTCAAAGCATTAGAAATTTTCGCGCCGGGCTGATCGCCTTAGAAATCGAATTTCGCACAAAACCCGCGCTCAGAAATTATCTTTTTCCGATTCAGGGAATTTCCGACATCAGCGGCACTGCCGAAGAGCAGTCAACGGCGGGTCAATTTACCGAATCCGGCAAAACGCTTCTGCTTGTCGTTGAAAAATTGGCGGATACATTGGCAGCTTTGCCGTAGGTAAATTGTATAAATCAAAAAAAGAAGCAGAGTGAACTTTTTGCGACGATTCACTTTGGCTGTCTTCCTCTGCTTAGTTACGCGCCGGAATTTGAACAAAAACATTTTGTTCAAAACGCAGCTATCAGTAAATATAAATTGAAAAAAAAGAAAAGTTTGTAGCGCACAATACATTATCAAACAATTGTTGAAATTTTTAAGTATGTTTTTGCATTGTCATAATCATTGATTATAAAGTGGATACAGAAAACTTTTAAGTTCCTCTTGTAATTTCTTACCTTATAATATATAAATCTAAGCTGACAAACCATTTCTTATTTCTTGATAAGGAGATTATAATGAAGCTAACTAGAAGTTTTTTAGTAACTTTTCTAGGTATTTCCCTTGTTTCCGCGTCTTTCCTGAGTTTAGCAATCCAAAGTGTTTCCGCCCAAGATTCAGGCATCGCAATCCAACGTGGTTATCGTACCGGTTATTCGGACGGCTATATGTCCGGTTATCGCGACGTTATTGACAACGCCGCAAAAAGCTATAATAAACACAGCGAATACGCCAAAGCCGACCGCGCCTATAATAAAGATTACGGTGCGTTGGAAGATTATCGCGACGGTTATCAGCAAGGATTTGAAACCGGCTACGATACGGGATTTGAGAAACGTTCATTTGATGCGACTATTCCGGTTGGATTAAATAAACGCGGCATTATCGCGGTAAAAACAACCGTTGAAACTCCGGCGGCGCAAACAATAGTCAGTGAGAATAACTCTGTAAATGCGGCAGTTGAACCGGCTGCAGACGATCGTGTTGAAGAACAAGTTATTGTAACTGCACCGCCTGAAGCGGTCGCAGATGCCGCAAATACAACGGCGATTACTGCGCCAGTTACGGCAGCGAACACTGACGGACAACCGCCGGTGATGACAAATAAAACGGAAAGAGCCGTTTATTTGATAAATGACGGGACAATAATGCTTATCCCGACAGATACCGAGTTAATTGTCGAACTGCTCAACGACATTAGTACAGAACAAAGCCGCGAAGGCGACAAATTTACGGCGCGTGTCATTTCGCCAAATGAAATCAGCGGCGCGATTATCGAAGGCAGAGTTTCCAAAATTCAAAAGCCCGGCAGAATAAAACGTCGTTCGGAAGTTCTTCTATCATTTGACCGCATTGTTTTGACGGACAGTCGCTGGAGCAATTTCAACGCACTTTTGACCGAAGTTTTACCGACAAAAGGCGACAACGTCAGGCGCGTTGACATCGAAGGCATAATTGAAGGAAAAAGTTCGGTTAAAGATGACAGCATCAAAGTTGGCGCGACGACCGGCGCGGGCTTAGTTATCGGCGCAATTGCCGGAGGTCCGGTCGGTGCGGTGGTCGGCGCGGGTGTCGGTGCGGCTTTTGGTGTCGGCGCGGTGGTTATCGAGCGCGGCAAACACATCCGGCTCAACAAAAATCAGCAGCTTCGCATCAAATCCGCCTACGATACACAGATAAGATGAATAATTACGAATTAACAATTACGAGATTGCTTATTGCTCAATGTCGTAATTTGTAATTTGAAAGCGCGTAATTGACTAATTCTTCGGCGGAAACCGAACCTTGCGCCGGTTTGTTCCGCGAAATTTGGTAAAGGTTTTTCTTCTTTTTGACTTTGCCAGATTTCGCGGATAATTTTTGTAATGATAATTGCTTTGCTGACTGACTTTGGCACAAAAGATTATTTTGTCGGTGCGGTGAAAGGCATAATTTTGTCAATTAATGAAAACGCGCAAATTATTGACATCACGCACGAAATTCCGCCGCAGGATATAAAATCGGCTGGTTTCACGCTCCGCACCTGTTACAAAGATTTTCCAAAAAAGACGGTGTTTGTTGCGGTTGTTGACCCCGGTGTCGGTTCAAACAGACGGGCGATTTTGGCTGAAACCGAAGATTATTATTTCATCGCGCCTGACAATGGTTTATTGAGTTTTGTTTTTAACAAAGAAAGGAATTTTCGCGTTCTTGAACTGACAAACGAAAAGTTTTTCAAATATCCAATCAGCCGAACATTTCACGGACGCGATATTTTCGCGCCTGCCGCCGCGCATCTTTCAAACGGGGTGAAACCTACTGAATTCGGGAAAGAAATAAAAGATTTTGTACGCTTTGAGGAAAGCCAGCCGCGAAAAGTTTCAAAAAAAGAAACCGAAGCCGAGATAATTTACGTTGACCATTTCGGAAATTTAATTACCAATCTGACGCAAAAAGATTTGCCGGAAAGTTTTACAATTGAAATTAACGGTAAAAAAATCAGCAGATTGCAAAACTTTTTTGCTGAAGCCGAAAAAAACGGGTTATTTATGATTTTGGGAAGCGCAAGCTTTTTGGAAATAGCCTCTTTTCAAGATTCGGCGATAAATTTATTGAATATCAAAGTCGGGCAAAAGGTTATATTAAAAGAAAATAGCTGAAAACAAGCCTTTACTTGTCAGTTACAAACCGTTTTGTTAGATTTAGTATGATAGAAAAATTTTATAATTACAGGGATAAAATATAATGAGTACAGCAACAGAATCAACCGCCGCCGGACTGCGCGGCGTGGTCGCTGCACAAAGCAAAATCGGCGATGTTAACGGTGAAGAAGGAATTTTAATTTATCAAGGTTATGACATCCACGATTTAGCGGAAAATTCGACGTTTGAAGAAGTCGTTTTCCTGCTTTGGAATGCGCGTCTGCCAAAAAAGGATGAATTAGAAGACTTCAAAGGTAGATTTCAATCGAATTATGGAATCCCGCCGGAAATCGTCGGAATGCTAAAAACTTTTCCAAAAGATGCCGAGCCGATGGACGTGCTTCGGACGGCGGTTTCGGCTCTTGATTTCTACGACCGGGAAGGACACGGCACAGACCGCGAAAATGCAATGAACGCGGCTGTTAAACTTACCGCACAACTACCGACGCTGGTTGCCGCGTGGGACAGAATCCGCAACGGCAAAGACATAATTGCGCCGGACAAGAGTTTGAACATTGCGGAGAACTTTCTCTATATGCTGCGCGGCGAAAAACCGGAAGCCGACGAAGCCCGAATGTTCGATATTTGCCTGATTCTGCACGCCGACCACGAACTCAACGCTTCGACCTTTACGACTCGCGTTGTCGCCGGAACTTTGGCGGACATTTACGGCGCGGTAACAGCCGGAATCGCCGCGCTTGCCGGACCACTGCACGGCGGCGCGAATACAGCCGTGATGAAAACTTTACTTGAAATCGGCTCGCTTGAAAACGTCGAGCCGTGGCTTGACAAAACTCTCGAAGAAAAGCGGAAAGTAATGGGTATCGGACACGCCGTTTATAAAACGGAAGATCCGCGGGCGACGTGGCTTCGCAAATTCTCGCGGACATTGGGCGAGAAAAAAGGCGAAACGAAATGGTTTGAAATGTCGCAGAAACTGGAAAAGCTGATGCACGAGAAAAAAGGAATGTTTCCGAACGTGGATTTCTATTCGGCTTCCGTCTATTATCTGATGGGAATTCCGCTCGACCTTTACACGCCGATTTTCGCTATTTCGCGTATTTCGGGTTGGACGGGACACATTCTCGAACAATACGGCAATAACAAACTCATTCGCCCGCGTGCCGAATATATCGGCGAACGTGATTTGAAATACACGCCGATTGACGAAAGATAGTTTGATTTATCAAGTTAAGGAAAGGCTGGCAAAGGTTTTTTGTCAGCTCTTTCATTTTTAAAGCAAAAGTCAAAATTCTGTTGTATAATTATTTAAAATCATTACTAAATTAAAAATTAAGGAGTTGGCAAAATGAGAGAAATGCTATACGTTTTGACATTTGTATTTATTATTATTGTTATCGGCAGCACGGTGATTGTTGCCCAAACCGATATGAAACCACCCGTTGCGAAAAAAGAAAATAAGGTTACGAAAATTAACGGTTATGAGTTGAAAGACGATTACTTTTGGCTGCGCGATAAGAAAAATCCCGAAGTCATTAAATATCTCGAAGCCGAAAACGCATACACCAACGCGGCGATGAAACCGCACGAAAAGTTTGTCAAAAATCTGTATGACGAAATGCTCGGACGTATCAAGCAGACGGATTTGAGTGTGCCGTATAAACTTGGTGATTACTGGTATTACACGCGCACCGAAGAAGGCAAACAGTATCCGATTTATCTGCGGAGCAAAACAAAAGAGGGTAAAGACGGTAAAGTTATTTTAGACCAAAACGAGATGGCAAAAGGATTTAAATACTTTGCCATCGGTTCGTTTGATGTCAGCGACGACGGCAATTTGTTAGCATTTTCAACCGACACGACGGGTTACCGGCAATACACTTTGCAGATAAAGGATTTGCGGACAGGCAAAATTTTGCCGGACAGAATCGAGCGCGTTGATTCGGTTGAATGGGCAGCCGACAACAAAACCTTGTTTTATGTAACCGAAGACAACGTAACAAAGCGTTCCGATAAATTCTGGAAACACACGCTCGGTGCGGACAAAGACGATTTGGTTTATAAAGAAAAAGACGTGCTGTTTAATATGGGTGTCAGCCGTTCACGCGACAAAAAGATGCTTTTTCTGACATCTTCTGCCAAAACGATGCAGGAAGCGCGATATATGCCCGCCGATAAAATTGACGGTAACTGGAAAGTTATTCTGCCGCGCAAAGAAGGACACGAATACGAAGTTGACTTTTACAATGGCGAATTTTACATCACAACCAACAACGATGCCGAAAATTTTCGCGTCATGCGTGTGCCGGTTGACAATCCGGGCGAGAAGAATTGGAAAGAGTTTATCGCGCACAATCCGGCGATAAAAATTGACGACGTTGATTTTTTCAAAGATTATGCAGTTGTTTCCGAGCGCGAAAACGGGCTGGAATATCTGCGCGTGATTGATTTGAAAAGTAACAAATCAAACCGCATCGGAACGCCTGAAAGCGTTTATACAATGGATTTGGGAACAAATCCCGAATTTGATACGCTAGCTATTCATTACAATTACGCTTCGATGATTACGCCTGTTTCGACTTACGAATACAATTTCAAAATCGGCAAAAGCGAACTCCTTAAACAGCAGGAAGTTCTCGGCGGTTTTGATAAAACAAAATACGAAACCAAGAGAGTTTGGGCGACGGCACGCGACGGCGTGAAAATTCCGATTTCTCTGGTAATGAAAAAAGGCACAAAGCTCGATGGCAAATCGCCGATGCTGCTTTATGCTTACGGTTCTTACGGCTATTCGACGACTCCGAGTTTTAGCTCGGCACGGCTGAGTCTGGTTGATAGGGGAATGATTTACGCCATCGCGCACATTCGCGGCGGCAGTGAACTCGGCGAACGGTGGCGGCAGGAAGGCAGAATGTTTAAGAAATTAAACACTTTCTATGATTTTATTGATTCCGCCGACTGGCTCGCCAAAAACAAATATACTTCGGCTGACCGCTTGGTTATTCAAGGCGGAAGCGCGGGCGGAATGTTGATGGGCGGCGTGGTCAATATGAGTCCAAACTCGTTCAAAGCGGTTATCGCCCAAGTTCCGTTTGTTGACGTGATGAATACGATGCTTGACGAAACCTTGCCGCTGACGACCGAAGAATGGATTGAGTGGGGAAATCCGAACGAGAAAAAAGCGTTTGATTATATGATAAAGTATTCGCCGTATGACAACGTCAAAGCGCAGAATTACCCGAATATGCTGATTGAAGTTTCGCTCAACGATTCGCAAGTTCCCTTTTGGGAAGGCGCGAAATTTGCCGCCAAACTTCGCGCCTTGAAAACCGACAACAATACAATTTTGCTCAAGACAAATATGGGCGCGGGACACGGCGGCTCATCGGGACGCTACGACAAATTAAAAGAAGTCGCCTTTGATTATGCGTATGCGCTGAGTCAGATCGGAATTACAAAATAAGAAATTTACAGGGATTTCAGGTAAACATAAAAATTCCTTAAGTTTATCTTTTCTGATTTCATCTTCGCGCCTTTGCGGCTTTGCGGGATTTTTTTTGTAGTGATAAAGAGATACAATTACATTTGTTATTGTAGTTACCGTTTCCCGCAAAGGCGCGAAGAAAAATTTCCCCCAAACTTCAAATTCTCCACAAAAAATGTGCAAATAGTCAATTTGTGAAAATCATTCTTCCATATCTGCGAAAAATAGTTAAAATGGTATTAAAACACGGCGTTGGCATTCAATTTCAAGCAGTGTCAGAAAAAATGAGGAAATACTGAGAAGAGAATTACATTTAGAATAAACTGTAACTTCGGAAAGAAATTACAGTTTTTACATAAACAACGGACGACGGACAACGGACAACGGACAAAATATGTTTGAACAATTTACGATGGGAATCGAAGAGGAATTTCAGATTGTCGATCCCGAAACGCGGGAACTGAAATCGCACGTTTCGGAAATTCTGGAAGAAGGCAAACTGCTTTTGGGCGAAAAAATAAAACCCGAAATGATTCAGTCAATGATTGAAGTCGGCACGGGCGTTTGCGCTAACATCCAAGAAGCGCGGGAAGATATAACCAAACTGCGCGGCGTAATTTCCTCGCTGGCGCGAAAAAAGGGAATGGTTATCGCCGCCGCTTCGACGCATCCGTTTTCAAAATGGTCTGAGCAGACGATTTATGAACACGACCGCTACAAATTGCTGGTTCAGGAACTACAGATGGTCGCGCGTTCACTACTTATTTTTGGCGTTCACGTCCACATCGGTATTGAAGATTTAGAACGCCGCATTCACATTATGAACGCCGTGCGATATTTCCTGCCGCACGTTTTGGCGATGACGACTTCTTCGCCGTTTTGGTTAGGATTCAATACCGGCTTGAAAAGTTATCGTTCGGAAGTTTTCAAAAAGTTTCCGCGCACCGATATTCCCGACCATTTTGAATCTCATCAACAATTTCAAAGTTACGTTGATTTACTCGTCAAGATGAATTGTATGCAGGACGCGACGAAAATTTGGTGGGACATTCGCCCGCATCCGATTTTTCCGACGCTTGAATTCCGCGTTTGCGATATTCCGACGCGCGTTGACGACACCATCGCGGTTGCCGCGCTTTTCCAAGCAATTGTTGCTAAACTCACCGTCCTTCTCGATAAAAACTTAGGTTTTCGGCTTTATCATCGAAGACTAATTCAAGAAAATAAATGGCGGGCGGTTCGCTATGGATTGGACGGGAAACTGCTCGATTTGGGCAAACAAAAAGAAGTTCCGGTCAAAGATTTAATCCGCGAATTACTTGAATTTGTTGATGAAGTTGTAGATGATTTGGGTTCGCGCCGGGAAATTGAGCATATCCACACGATTTTAGAGCGCGGAACTTCCGCCGATGAACAATTGAAAGTTTGGGAAGAAAACAATCACGATTTCAAGCCGGTCGTTGATATGCTGGTAAAAAACACGATGGAAAATGTGCCAGAAATATGTTTTGATTGAAAATTATAAAAGACTTTTCCACTTTTCAGATAAATGCGGTTTCGTGCAATAAACGATTTTCCTTAAACCGAGCCAAATCAAGCATCGAAACATCTAAAAAACTCGCTTTGCCGTCCAAAATTATTTCCGCAAGCGTGCGTCCGGTCGCCGGCGAGTGCATTACGCCGTGTCCTGAAAAACCGTTGGCAAAATATAATCCTCCGACATTACAGCCGCCCAAAATCGCGTGATGATCAGGCGTATTTTCATACAAACCGGCGCGGCATTTTTCTCGGACGACTTCGGTTTCATACAAAAACGGCACACGATGTTTTGCCTTTTCATAGACTTTAGCAATAAAAGATTCATCAAAATTCGTGTCGAAAGAAGGCTTTTCGTCCTTGTCGGGATAAGCAAAAAGAATTTCCCTTTTAAAATCTTTCGCCGGACGAAAATGAAAACCGCTTCCCAAATCAATTACCATCGGCAGATTTTCCGGTAAATCGGCTGCGCTTTTTGCCCAAACTATTTGACGTTTTAAAGGTTCGACAGGCAAATTAACGCCCGCCGTTTTTGCAATCTCACGCGCCCACGCGCCCGCGCAAATCACCACCGTTTCGCATTCGATTTTCCCGCGATTTGTTTCGACTGATTTAACTTTTCCGCCTTTTGTTTTAATCGAAAAAACCTGTGTTTCAAACTCAACTCTCGCGCCGTTTTCCAACGCTTTTTTCGTGAAACCTTCCATTACAGAAAGCGGATTGATAAAGCCGTCGCGCCCACCAAAACTTCCGCCGACAATATCTTCGCAGTTCAAACCTTCGACGATTTCAGAGATTGTTTTCGCGTCAACAATCTCAATATCTTTCACGCCGAATGATTTCTGCCTTTCGACATTTCGCTTTAAATAATCAAACTGCTTTTCATCCGTTGTAAAAAACAAATATCCGCGCGGTTCGTAGCCGCAATCAAACCCCCAATTTTTGAAAAAATCAATCGAATACAGCGACATTTTGATATTGATTTCCGTTTCAAACTGGGTGCGAATGCCGCCTGTCGCTTTGCCTGTCGAACCTTCGCCCTGCCGCGTTTCTCTCTCTAAAATTAAAACATCTTTTACGTCTTTTTCAGTTAAATGATAAGCGATGCTTGCGCCGACAACGCCGCCGCCGATAATGATAATTTCGGCATTTTTCATAAGAATTCAGCCACAGAGAACACAGAGTTCACCGAAAGATTCTGTTAGTTTGCTCGCTATTCTCTGTGTTTTCTGTGAACTCTGTCGCAAATATTATTTTGCAAATACTTGCGAAAAATCCGCAAAGCCTTTAAACTCCAGCGCGTTACCGCTTGGGTCGAGAAAAAACATTGTCGCTTGTTCGCCAACTTCACCGGCGAAACGGATTTTCGGTTCGATAATGAATTCAACGCCTTTGCTTTTAAGTTCTTCGGCAAGGTTTTTGAACTCGTCCATCGGCAAAACAATACCGAAATGCGGAATCGGAACGTGGTCGGCATCAACGTCGCTAGTTGCTTTTACGCCTGTGCTTTCGGGCGCAAGATGCGCGACGATTTGATGTCCGAAAAGATTGAAATCAATCCATTCGGCGGAACTTCTGCCTTCTTCGCAGCCTAATGTTTCGCCGTAAAATCGGCGCGATTCTTCTAAATCTTTAACGGGAAAAGCTAGATGAAATAAGTTGTTCATAATGTTTTTTGCCGCGAATTACACAGATGACACGAATATATTGTCTGTTTTCTAATTCGTAAGTAATCGGACAGAATTATTTTATAAGATTTTTTAACCGTCCCGCTTCGCGTAAACACGGATTAACTCGGATAGCTGATTGACAAAGATAAAGCCTGATTTTCCAATTATTTCTTATCGCGTGTTTATCTGTGGTTTAAATATGCTTTAATGCGTGTCCCTCTACTTAGAATTAGTGTTATTCGCGGCTAAATTGATTTCGCTATTTGCCGAATCGCACCTAAATGATAAGCCGTATGGACGACGATTACCATCGCGCCGCCGACTTTATCGTCGTCCCAATCCTCGATTGTCTGAAAAGTTTCCGTTACTTTTTGATATGCTTTGTTTGTGTTTTCCCGTAGCGCATTCCATTCGGTTTCACCGACTGTTTTTACCAGCCAACTTTCGTTCCAATCAACTTTTTCGGTTCTGCCGTTCATAAACTCAAGCAGAATAACGAGATAAAATCTGGCGTGTTCGAGATGCGCGGCGATGGTTGCGCCGTTTTCTCCGATTGAATGCGAAGCCTTTTCCGCCGAAATTTTTTCAATCGTATTTAAAACGCCGACACCTCGGTCGAGATACGCGCTTCCTTCGGGCGACGAACCTTCAAAAGTTTCCTTGAGAAGAGATAAAATGTTTTTTGTAAAAAATTCTTGGTTTATTGTTTCCATCTTTTCCTCAATTTTTATGTTTTTTATTTGTTTATGTTAATCTTTGATTTTCAAACTATGTCTGTCGAGAACATCGAAAAATTTATTGCCGAATTTGCCAAAAGTCTGCACGAAGAAACTTTTGTCAAAATGACCTTGGGCAATTATCGCGGAAACGACGCGCATTTGCAAAAATTGTTGATTCGCCTTGTCGAAACAAAACGCGGCAAGCGGCTTTTCTTTCTTTATCGTTACAACACGCGCGACACGGCGAAAAATTACGATTTTTCGGAAGGCGAAAAAATTGTTCGCCAAGTTTTGGGAAGTGATTTTTTTAGCGGTCATCTTTTTACGACGGAAAATGATTTTCAACTCGACATCGGCAAAAAAGGAAAATCGCGTTT
>MWVY01000305.1_pt1 | contig 11864 bp, 15 predicted proteins | sample 1047251 | NCBI WGS metagenome assembly MWVY01 (sample SAMN06349983, study PRJNA376086) | soil metagenome | isolation source: MS7-5 sample Antarctic (ecotone) soil | place: Antarctica | collected 2015-01-13
AGACGCTCCTGGAGGAGATGGACCGCAAGATCAGGGCCGCCTAAGGGAAGTCGCCCGACTATCGGCACGAGAGGGCCGGGACGACCGCCCTGGCCCTCTTGCCCTTATTCACCCGCCTTCCGAGAGCACCTTTTCTCGGAAGCTCGTATCCACGATCCTGTATGCAACGCTCCTCGAAGGCTTCCGGGAACCCTCCCACTACATCGCGAGGCATGGTAGTCAACACTACATGTTGTGTATCCGCATGGATATGCGCCCTCGTGGATGCTTGAGACACCGCATCCACCCGCCCGGATAGGCCTACTCATCCGGGTGGTACATCCAGTTGACCTTGGCCCAGGGGTAGAAGATCGACTGTAGCACGGGCTCGGACTCGATCTCGGACTCGATCTCGACCACCTCGCCCTCGGGATCGGCCTCGAACTCGACCACCTCAGTCTCGACCTCGACTATCCCGTGGCGGACGACCACGCCTCTGTCGCTCACTTCCTCCAGCGTGCCCACCGTGTCGCCCCCGTACATGTCGGTTCCGATAATCACGGTCCGATCTATCCAGTCATCGGGTTTCGCCATCGTCGCCCTCCCTGGTCGCTATCTCTCGTCGGTGCATCTTACCCCTCGACGGGGTGGCCGCGCCCATCAGCGGGCCGTGTAGCAAGCCTCGTGCACGAGCACGTCGCCCCCTTCGCGGATCTTGACCCCTTCCCGACGTGCCGACGTCGGAAGGGGGCGGGCCGTGGCGGGCCCGGGAGGGCGTAGGGCGTCCGGGACGCTTGGATGCGTCGGGAGGCTTCCCCGAGATGTTTGATCGTCTCCTTGAGCCCGGCGTCTTCGTCGATCATGAGCCAACTGTACACCCGTGCGCGGCATAGGTGTCCGATCATTCCACGTCGCCAGGGACGCTGTACGCTCTTCTGAGAAGCTGCTGCATAGCCCCGGTGCGACTCCCTGGAACCTCCCTAGCCTAGCCCGGCCCCTTCCTCTTGCCCTTATTCACCGAGGTTCCGAGAGTGAGGGGCTTCTCGGAAGTCCGCGTAGCCCCGGTCCTATGCCGAGTGGTATGTTTTAGGCTCCTTATGTGCAGGGTACACATAGATGCAGAAAGTAATCACCCCAATACGGAGGCATCTCTACAGTGCATAACATCACCGATACCAACAAGTTGGACAAGAAGGGCGAGACGGCCCGAACGGTGTCTAGGACCGGCCAGAAGTCCGCTCACACCGCGATGGACTACGCGCTTGGGGCCCAGGAGATTAACATCGAGATCCTGCGGCGGACGTCACAGGCTTGGATCGAGGGCTTCCGCTACCAGGCAAGGTTCTCCCAGGGGATGGCCCAGGTATTCTTCGGGCAGTGGGGGAACTCGTTCTCGGGCACGACGCACGCGGGCCGCCCCCCCCAGGAGCAGGGCAGGTCTGAGGTTACCGAGATAGCCGCAAAGGACGCCCAGCAGAAGGCCGAGGAGCAGAAGGCCGAGAAGGTAGCCAGGGAGACTTTGGGGCAGTGGGCGAACGCGTTCAAGAGCATGCCGCCTTTAGAGCGCCCCGGCCAGGAGCAGAGCAGGCCTGTGGGCATCGAGCCTGCCACCAACGGCGCGCAGAAGGTCACCGAACCGGCCGCCCAGGACGCCCAGAAGAACACCGAGACGGGCGCCTTCCCGGTCGAGGGCTACGACGAGATGAACGTCGGCGAGGTCTCCGAGCGGCTCGACGGCCTCTCGGAAGCCGAGTTGAAGAGGGTTGGAAAATACGAGAAGGACAACAAAGACCGCGGGACCCTCCGCAAGGAGATGGAGCAAAAGACAGAGACCACTTCGTAGAAGGACAGAACACACACCGTCAGAGAAGGGTGGTCTATATGGCCGACATAGGCACGAAGATCAAAGATGCGGTGATGAAGGCCGCCAGGGGCAAGGGATCCGGTGGCAAGAAGAAGGGCAAGAGCACCGGAGGCTCGGAAAGCGGCGCGGACAAGGCCAAGAGGGCCATCAAGAACCTTCTGAAGTAGAAGAGGATGTTATCGGGCCGGGACCCTACGGGGTTCCGGCTCTTCCTCTTGCCCTTATTCACCGAGGTTCCGAGAGTTACCATTCTCACAAGTTGCGCCAAGTTCCCGGCCTTGTTACTCTAGGCACAACCGCCCTGACGGGGGGCGTGAGGAAGGAGCAGCGGTATGTACGCACGGGTAACCACGAGTACGAGGCTGCATACTCCATCTGTTGACGTATATGGGAGCGTTCAAGTTTTGTCGGTTCAGGCCAGAAAGCCGCTCACCAATCGGTTGAACTCGCCGCGTTTCTCTCTCGGAGGCCAGTGACCACAGTCCGCCAGGACATGTAGCTCGGACCCCGGTATCAGGGCGTTGGCCTGGGTGAGGTTGAGGATAATCGTGGTGCTACTCGTGGACCGTTTCTCGGCGGCAGTGCGGCAGCGGCTCGTTTACTGAAATTCCATCCCCGAATTTTGTCTCATGTACAATTCTGCTTTGGGGCCACGAGGGGAGTGTGTATGGACCTTAGCATCTTGGCAGGATTGGGGTTCTCACAAGCACGGCATGTTCAGGGTCGCGCTTCCATTGCGGATCTTTTCAAACCTAGCCAAAGGTGCGGTATCTACGTTCTGCACTTCTCGAACGGCGACCTCTACGCAGGGCAGGCGGTAGACGTAACGCGGCGATACGCGCAACATCGCGTCAAGTACAAAGACATAGAGAAAATATCCTTCAGACAAGTGCCGAGCGTTCATCTCAACGATGAAGAGAGAACCGTTATCTGGACTCTGGAGCAAGAGGGACAAGTGCTGCGGAACATCACTTTCGCCAGCATTCCCAAGGGCGAGTCGGATTTTGATCTCATCATGCCGTCAGAGGAGCAAACGCGGTGGCTGAAAGACCTATCATACGTCGATGATGGCGGCGACCGGTTAATCAACTCCGCTCTTCGCCGCAGATACCACGACCGATTCCAGAGCCTACTCGACATGCCATACGCTAACGTAGCGCTCGATGTTCTAAAGACTTACGCCAGGGTCGGCATTCCAGCGTTGCGGCGTGGCGAAGTTTCGTTTTGGGCTTGTTCCTGTTTACCCAAACGGAACACCTATTCACGAATTAACATCTACTGGCAAGAAACCTTGACAGCGTTTACCCACAAGAATGAACTATGGTTTTCTTTGCATGTCGCGGACTCGCCATTTGTTCGCATGACCGACCAAGCGTTGAAGCGCTTATTTGAACGACACCCAGCAGCTGTAGCTATCGATCATCAGTACAAACCGGGTGGCCCAGATCAGGTCAATTTGGAGATTCCAGCCGAAGCAGCTGAGGCGTTCATTAAGGAACCCGAGGTACTTTCCGCGATCCGACTATTCAACTTGCGCCTCATGCAGAAAGGCCCCTGCACTTATGGCAGATACCATTGCATGGACTTAGCGGATGTTCTCCTCTTCGACTAGTTTTGACACCTCTTCCCAACGTATCATTAACTCTTATGGTCAGGTGGCCCTCAAAAAGCGGACGCTCACGAACCTGTACAACGCCCGCCCGACGTGGCTGGCGAACGCCCACGCGCGGCTCGACCGGGCCGTCTACGCCGCCTACGGCTGGCCCCCCGAGACCACCGACGAGGACGTGCTAAAGAACCTGCTCGCCCTCAATCTGGAGCGTTCCGAGCGGGGGGCCCCCCTTATTCACCCAAATGCCTAGGATTCTGTTTCCCGGAAACCCGCATTCACCCGCCCGGATACGCCTTGCCGCGCCGGAAGAGCAATACGCGCCGTCGGGTATTATTGGACGATAGCCTCTTCTCCGCCTGGGGGCCCCTTAGGTGGCGGGGCTGCTGAATGCGGGCTCCGGGTTTAGCCAGACTTTGTAACGGCATGACGGCTTTCTAAGAGCCTGCGAGTAGCGGACCGGACCTGTACCATGTCCCGGAATGGAGCGGGACCGCGTCACGATTCAAGAAGCGGCACAGCGGCTAGGTATATCCGAGTCGGGAGTCCGCAAGCGCGTAAAGCGGGAACAACTCGACTCCACCAACGAAGGCGGACGTGTGTACGTCCACCTGGACAGCGTCGGGACTGAGGCGGACCCGGTCCCGGACAGTGTCCCGGACAAGTACACCGCACGCCTGGAGGACGAGGTAGCCTATCTTCGGGAGATGCTACGCCGGGAGCAAGAGATAAACGCGATGCACGCTTCTAATTTGCGGGCGCTGTCGGCTCCGGAATCCACGCCGGGGCCGGTCCAAGAGGAGAGCCCCGATCAGGGTGACCGAGGCCCCGAGACCGCTACAGCGCGCCCGTGGTGGCGCTTTTGGCGCTAACCTTCGCCCCGCTGGCGGCGCTTATAAGCGGCCAACTGGGCCATGTAATCCCGCCTGGAGTCGAACAGCCACCCATCGTCGTCCGGCGCGGCGTAGCCCTCCGGGAGGTCCGGGAGGTACGGATCGACGGCGTCCATCCGCAGTTGTATGGCACGCCGCACAGGCTCCATACGCTCGCGGTAAGGCTCCAGGTCGGCCTGAAGCTCGCGGTCGAGAACCTCTAACCTCTGCTCGTAACGCGCCGTGACCTCGGATACTTCGGAGCGGATGGCGGAGACCTCCTCGGCCTGCGGACCCAGCCACTCTTCTATGTCCAACTCCAGGTCGGCTTGCGCCTCGGTTTCGATCGTGGCGGCGTCCGTGGCGAGGTCCACGTCCCGAAAGGCGGACACGGCCTCCTCCACAACGCGGGCGAACTCTCCGGGATACAGAGCCTCCAGGGCGTCCAGCTCCACGGCGCCCGCACCGTGGATAGCCTGCCAGTTGCCCTTGCGCTTGTCCTTGTCCTTTACCGGCGTGCGCGGCAGTGAGTAGCGCCGGACCTGCTCGGCGGTGAGGATCAGCGGCTCCAGCCGAATATCACCGGAGTAACGCTCGAGCCCATACTCGATCTGCCGCGCGACGCTTACGGGCATACTACCGCCCGCCGGATCGAAGTCGCTGATGTAGAGGATGCGACACGGCTTATCGAGCGCCTCGACTCTGCCCAGCAGCTCCACGACGGAAGTTATGGACATAAAGCCCACACCGGTAATTAGGTTGACGCCCCACCGCTCGCACAGCGGCAGTAGCTCATCGTTCATCGTGGATTTTTCGCACCACACCTCGACGTGATAGGGCTGGAGGTTGTGATCGTACTCGTAGCCCGTCACCCACGCCTCGGGCATCGGCATGAAGGCCCGGAGCCGGGACTGTATCCGGGGCAGCTCCCAGTCCGGAAACTCGTACTCCCAACCCGGCTCCTCTTCACGGGCGAGCATGAACCGGCGCGGCTCGGGGTTGCGGCGGTCCACGAACAGCTCGGCGGCTACAAAACCAAGATGGCGGGCGTGTCTACCAGCGTCGCATAGGGTGTTCCAGGCCTCGTCAGTATTTGCGTACGGCGTGCCGTCCGGACCCGTAACACCCTCGTACGAGATGAGCCGGTAGTGGACCCGCCGAAGATGCGTGCCCCGCCCGAACCCATACCGCTCCCACAACTCGGCAAACCACCTAGCGTCCCGGACGTGCGCCGGAGTACCGGTGAAGAATGGGTCGTTGTTACGGGACAGAGCCAACAAGTCCGGGATGGTAGACGCGGACTCCTTAGCAAGTTTTTTGATCTTCTCGTAACCCGACAACTACTCTCCTCCAGTTAGGGGCCGGGACCACGATAGCCCCGGCACGGTGGCGGTTTTAGCGGCCCGAGCAGCGGCGGCAGGGGATCGGCTCGAAGACCTCGGCGGTCTCTCCGTCCTCATCCTCCACGAGGTGGCCGAGGTACACGACGCCCTCGAAGCACGCGAAGCACTCGGTAGCGGGTTTGGTGGATGTTGCGGTAGTCTTCGTGGTGTCCATTGGTCACTCCTTTGGGCCGGGCCTCCGGGGGATTGCCGTCTCCGCGGGGGCCGTTTGTCATCTATTGCCATTATAGTGTATAATCCTGCCATGTCAAGAAACGGCAGGAAGCGAGGAGCAATGGAGCTAGAGCGCCGATACTCTTTGAAAGAGGCTCAAGAGACCCTGGGCATCAGTGAGCGGACGATTCACCGATGGATTAAGTCCGGCAAGCTCAAGAGCTACAAGCCCGGGCGGGACCACCAGATTCCGGAGAGCGCGATTCGGAAAGTCATAGAGGATAGTGAGGTCTACCCAAAAGATTTAGAGCCGCCGCTACCGTTTGATAGCGAGGAACGGCGGCGGCTCACTCAAGTCCCGGAGGTCCTGGGCGAATACATGCTCGGGCGCATGGAGCGCCACGAGGCCGAGCTAGACGCTGCCGACAGCGCGCACTTTAGGACCGCCACGAGCGCGACGCTGTGGCTAGCCGCCGTCGAGGAGGAAGCCGCCGCATGGTCGGGCTGGGCGCTAAACGAAGCCACCAAAATCATGCCCGTCCCGCGGGCGGGCTCCACAGTTTCGAACCTCGTTGAACGCTTTTACGATGGGCTGGAGCTCATGGCGTTTCGGATCCCGTTCGAGGGCTTGAAGAACAGGGCCGAAGCGCGCATAGAGGCGATGAACGGCGTGCCGGACGAACTGGCCTCCCTGCGCCTCGCCAAGGCCGACGCCGCCGTGGACGAAGCCCGCGAGCGGTTCGAGGAACTGCGGGCCGTGAATGGATAACGGACATGAAAAGGGCCGGGGGCGCAATCCCGGCCAAACCAACATCCACTTGAAAGGACTAAGCGAATGATAACCGATAATCCCGCCGAACACACTGGGTTAGTGCTGTTGTTTCGCGTCGATCAACCAGAGCAGGCGGCGGCCTTGCACGGCTACAGGGCCGCTTTCGGAGCCGCGACGCACATCGAAGCCCTCGACGAAAATACCTACATTCTCCACATTTTTCCCGGTGTTTGCTCTTGCGGAGACGCGGCGTGAATAGCGCGAAGGACGCGGCCGCTGGGTACGGCGGGTACGGTTGGTGTCCGATCCCGATAAAGTCAGCGTCCAAGCAACCCGCCCTCGCCCAGCTCGCCCCGTACCTCGACAGGCCAGCGACGGCGCAGGAGCGCGCCTCGTGGTCCTGGCCGGGCGTCGGCATAGTAACCGGGCCGCTCTCCGGCGTCCTCATCCTCGACGTTGACGGCCCCGAAGGTGCGGCGGAACTGCAAAAGCACGGCCACCCGGCGACGCCGATGGTGCGAACCGCCAGCGGAGGCGCGCACCTCTACTTCAAGCACCCCGACCACGCCGTCAAGACCGGGATCCGCGTCGCTCCCGGCCTCGACGTGAAGGCCTCCGGCGGCTACGTCGTGGCGCCGCCGTCCGTGGGCGCGAACGGCAACCCTTACGAGTGGGTGATCTCGCCAGAGGACGCGGATCTCGCGGAGCCTCCCGAGTGGCTTATGCGCCTCCTTGAAGGGCGGCGGTTCACGGCGCCGGCGGGGCCGGTGGGCGAGCGGATCCCGCCGGGGCGTCGAAATAAGGATCTCGCGAGCATAGCGGGGACCATGAGGCGGCGTGGGATGGGCGAGGCGGAGATCCTCGCGGCGCTCCGGGTGACGAACGCGGGGCGCTGCGAGCCTCCGTTGGAAGCCGAGGAGGTCGAGAAGATCGCCGCGAGCGTGGCGCGGTACGAGCCTAGCGAAGCTGGCGACGTCGTGAACATCTCCGTCAACGGACACGGGAGCGCCCGACCGCCGCACGGCCACAACCTTACCGATCTCGGCAACGCATCGCGCCTGATAGCCCACCACGGCCACGACCTTCGGTACTGCTACCCGTGGGGGTCGTGGCTTATATGGGACGGTCGGCGCTGGTCGCTGGACGAATCCGGCGAGATTCACCGCCGCGCCAAGCAAACGGTGAGGGAGATATACCGGGAGGCGGCGGACGCGGCGGACGATGAAACCCGAAAAGCCCTCGCCAAACACGCGAAGGCTTCGGAGGCCGAGAACCGCGTCCAGGCCATGATCTCCCTCGCGAAGAGCGAGGTACCGATAATGCCGGCGGCGCTGGACGCCGACCCGTGGCTGCTGAATACCAACAACGGAACCGTAAACCTCAAGGCCGGAGAGCTGCGGGAGCACCGGCGTGGCGACCTGCTAACCAAGCTGGCGGGCGAGTACGGCCCGGAGACCGCCGCCCCGACCTGGGCGGCTACTCTGGAGCGCGTGCTGCCCTCCGCGGAGGTCCGGGCGTTCTTCAAGCGCCTATGCGGTTACGCCATAACAGGCGACGTCTCCGAGCACGTTCTACCGGTCTTGTACGGCGCGGGCGCGAACGGAAAGAGCACGGTCCTGAACGCTCTCCTAGAAGCCGCTGGCGAGTACGGGATGCAGGCGGCTCCCGATCTCCTGATAGCCAAGCGCGGCGGACACCCCACCGAGGTGGCGGACCTGTTCGGTATGCGCGTCGTCGCGTCCATAGAAGTGGAGGACGGGCGTCGGCTGGCCGAAGCGCTCGTAAAGAGCCTGACGGGCGGGGATAAGGTGCGGGCCCGGAGGATGCGCGAGAACTTCTGGCAGTTCGACCCGACGCACACGGCCTTCCTCTGTACGAACCACAAGCCGGAGATCCGGGGGACGGACGCCGGGATATGGAGGCGCATCAGGCTAATACCCTTCACCGAAACCATACCGCCGCCCGAGCAGGATAAGCGACTGCCGGAGAAGTTGCGGGCGGAGCTGCCGGGGATTCTCGCCTGGGCCGTCGTGGGTTGCCTCGAATGGCAGAGGAGCGGCCTCAAGGCTCCCGACGAGGTACGCAAGGCCACCGGTAACTATCGCGCGGAAATGGATGTTATCGGGGCGTTCTTGAAGGACTGCTGCGAGCAAGGAACGGAGCACGACGTAGCCGCGAAGGACCTCTACACACGCTACAAGGCGTGGTGCGACGAGAACGGCGAGGCGGCCGAAAAGCAACGCACATTCGGTAGCAAGCTCTCCGAAAGGGGTTACGAGCGCTATCGCGGGGGCGTCGGCGGGGGGCATCGTTGGAGGGGTCTGACCCTTTGCGATGTTGCGTTTTGCAGGGGTTCTGACCCTACTGACCTAAAAATGACTATAAACGGCTCGAAAAGCACTCGTGTAGAGGTTAACGACACTTTAGGGTCAGAAGGGTCAGAAGGGTCAGTAAACCCGAACGCGGAGCAGGCGCGGAAGATAGCGAAACTAGTCCACGAAGGCACGGGGGAGGACGCCGCGCGGACGCAAATCCTCGGGGACTTCGACGGCTGGATTGACTCGTGAACGGCGCGCCGGGGAGGGGGTGCCGCATGAGACGTTGAAAGCGTGGCCGCATCGGAAGACGGCGAAGCAGTGAAAGGCGCGTGGCATCGACGCAACGGACGTAAGTAGAGCAGAGATCGCGGAGGCCCAGATCGCGACGTTCATCGCGCGGCGGGCGGAGAAGAACGGCCAGGGACGGCCGGAGGAGGAGGCGTGGCAGGCGTCCGTACGCGCCTACAACGCCAGCCGGGAGGCCGAGCGTCGAGCGGCGTGGTCGGATTACCACAGGGGCCAGGCCGAGCGTTTACGCCGCTCCATGATGGCTCTCGTGGAGCTCCACGAGGGCAAGGCGCGGCAACTATCAAGCGAAATCGAAGGAAGGGAATCAGCATGAACGTAAACGAGAAGTTGAGGGCCAACCGCGAGCGTTTCGGCAGGAAGCTCGAAGATGTACGCGCCGATAACGACCTCTCACTCGAAGGCAAAGCCCGCCAGCTGCGCCCGGTGTTCGAGGAGGCGAAGGCCCTGGACAGCAAGCTCCGCTCCGAGCGTATGGCCGACCTGCGCGAGAGGGTGCGCGCCGCCGAAAAGGAAGCGTTCGCCGCACCCTCGATGCGTGACGCAGACCCCGCCGCCGCGCAGATGAACTACCGCCACGCGCTCGACGGGGTGGGCGAGATAACCGACGCCCGGATACTTTCGAGTCGCCTGGAGCGAGCGGTCATAACCGGCGACAAGGCGCTTGCGAGAGCTACCGCGTGGCGTGCCAACGAACTCCAGCACGACGGGGTGGTCCGCGCCTACCTCGACTCCGACGAGGACGCAAACCGCAAGTGGACGGCGTGGGCGGAGGCTTTCAGCGAGGTGGAGCGCGTCGAGCGGCTCGGGGAAAGCTTGGCTTTGGGAGACGCGCCCCTACAAGAGCCGGACGAGCTGCGCGGCCTGGTACGGGAAGCCTCGTTCGGATGATGACCGGGGTGGGAGTCGTGGTGTCCGTAAGGTCCGCGGGCGTCCAGCCATACGCCTTTCCGCTCCCACCTCTGGCACATGGCGGGGGGGTGTGTCGCTAATGCCTCTGTGCGCCGGTACTAAGCGGGACGGGGGGCGGTGTGCGACCATCGTAAAGCCGCCGCAGACCCATTGCTACCAGCACGACGCGGCGAGGGCTGGCGAGCGCCATAGGGCCGCGTCGAAGGCCGCCAGAAGCAAGCCAAACCGTGAAGTCAAAGGCTACAAGCAAGAAGTACGCGCCTTGATAACCGAGGTAAAGAATGGCGGCCAGGACCGCGCCGACGCGGCCGTCATTCTGCAAGGGTACAGGGTCTTGAAAGACTTTTGCGAGCTTGAGCGCCGGGTTCGGGAATTGGACGAACTCGAAGCACGGCTTGCGGATCTGGAGCAAGCTAGCGGCAATGCAAAGGAGAAGCGATGGGCGACCTAGAAAAGCGGCTAAGGAAACTGGAGGCCGTCCACGCCACCGGCGCTACTAGTGAAACACCGGTCGAGGACGGTAGCTGCCGAGACTTTTTCGAAGCGGAGATGGAGTGGATCTCGCTCGATATCGTCCGTGGCCGCGCGCCGTACTTCACCCTCCACGCGGACGGCGGGTTTCGTACCGTGGATGGTCGTTTTGCCGTCTCCTTGCACCGCCTGAACATTCAAGGGTTGTTCCGAAAAGACCCGACGAGCGAGGAGTGGGCTATTTCGGCGGAGCGGTGGGAACGGCTTCTGGAGGAAGACGAACAGGCGGCGGACGCCTTGGAGCGTCTCCTTGCGCTGGCGGAGAGCGCGATCCCGCCCGGAGATTACCGAATGCCCAACTACAAGTGGCACGACCTGGGCGAGATCAACGACCGGATGGGCGACCCTGATCTAGGTTCCGTCTTCGTGGACGCCGACGAGAGACAGGCCACAAGGCGCATGGTCTACGTGTTGACGCGCGTTCCCGAGGCGCAGGCGTTGCTCCGCGAGATCACGAGACGGCGGGACGAGTTCGCCGATGCGGAGGGGGGCCACGAGGTTTGATCCTCCCGGCCAGCGCGAGGCCGATCAGGGGTCTAGTATGCGCGCCATGGGGACCGGACGCCGACTAACGCCGCGACAGGCCGCCGACCAGTTAGGGGTAAGCGTCGAGGCCGTCCGGGGACGCATCAAGCGCGGCACCATAGCCCACGAGCGCGACGGGGGACGGGTGTTCGTGATCCTGGACGCCGACCAGACGACGACCGGCCACGACCAGGGTGGCGACCAGTCGGAGCTTGTCGCCCAACTCCGCGACGAGATAGCGTTTCTTCGGGACCAGGTGCGCCGGCAGCAAGAGATAACCGCGCAGCAGGCCGTCACCATGCGCCAGCTCTCCGCGCCCGCGGAGCCCGACGAGTCCACGACCGTAGACCAGGACGAAGAAGAGCCCCCGGAGAGTACCGAGGGCGCGGAGACGGGCACTCAGCGCCCTACGGGGGTACCGTGGTGGCGTGGGTGGTTTGGAGGGTAGCGACGAAGGTCGGTCGCCCGTGTCCATTGTGAGAAGAGCGTGGAAGTGTGTCGCCCTTGCAGCCGGGGTAGAAAGCCTATGGAGCACAAGCCCCAAGGGAAGGAGCACAGAGCATGGCGGACCGAGGAAAGTCCCAAGACGTCAACGAGGCGGCCAGGAGCTTCGCAGAGAC
>MWVY01000306.1_pt1 | contig 11823 bp, 7 predicted proteins | sample 1047251 | NCBI WGS metagenome assembly MWVY01 (sample SAMN06349983, study PRJNA376086) | soil metagenome | isolation source: MS7-5 sample Antarctic (ecotone) soil | place: Antarctica | collected 2015-01-13
TTCAAATACCTTACTATAAAAACAGATATTATCGCCGGTGGAGCTTCGTTGGCACCAAGCCTGAAATCATTTGGTGCAGACGCTATTGATGCACGCAGTATATCTGAATAGTCATGTACGGCTTTTATTACATTTACAAAGAAGGTTAAGAACATCAGGTTTGTTTTTGGCGTTTTACCAGGTGCTAATAAATTTACACCAGTATCTGTTGCCATACTCCAGTTGTTGTGCTTTCCGCTTCCATTTATACCTGCGAAAGGTTTTTCATGTAACAGAACCCGTAATTTATGACGTGCCGCAACCCGACCCATAACATCCATCAACAAAGTATTATGATCTACTGCAAGGTTTACTTCTTCGTATATGGGGGCACATTCAAATTGCGCAGGAGCAACTTCATTATGTCTGGTCCGTAACGGTATTCCTAAACGATAACTTTCTTTTTCAAAATCACGCATAAACGCATAAACACGTTCAGGAATAGAACCGAAGTAGTGATCTTCCAACTGTTGTCCTTTTGCAGGTCCGTGTCCATAGACAGTTCTGCCACACATCACCAGATCAGGTCGTGCATTAAATAAACCTTCATCTATTACAAAATATTCCTGCTCCCATCCTAATGTAGCAGTAACGTCAGTAACATTCCTATCAAAGTAATGGCATACATCAACTGCTGCACGGTTCAATGCCTCGAGTGATTTTAATAATGGAGCTTTATAGTCTAAAGATTGTCCTGTATAAGAAACAAATATGGTTGGAATACATAAAGTTTTTCCATTTCCCATATCCATGATAAAGGCAGGAGACGAAGGATCCCACGCTGTATATCCTCTAGCTTCAAATGTAGCTCTCAACCCACCACTCGGGAATGATGAAGCATCAGGCTCCTGCTGTATTAATGCATCTCCTTCAAATTGCTCTATCGGGCTACCATCGCTTCTGATTGTAAAAAATGAGTCGTGTTTTTCTGCTGTACTTCCTGTAAGCGGTTGAAACCAATGAGTAAAATGGCTCACACCCTTAGTTTCAGCCCAGGCACGTAGACCGTTTGCAATTTGGTTAGCCATTGCACGATCAATTTTCTGTCCTGATTTAATTGAGTTATTTAAGCTTTTGAAAGCCTCATTGCTTAAAAATTGTCTTGCTACCTGTTGTGTAAAAACATTTTCCGCAAAAATTGCAGTGATCCTGGTAGGCGAATCAGGGAAAGAACAAGTGTTGTTTAAAATATTATTCAATGCATTAAATCGGAGAGACATGATATAGATTTTTTTCCAAAGGAATGAAAAAAAGTGCAGTTTAGATGCAAATCAGCAGTTTTTTTCTACGATTGTTGAAAAAAGCTTAATAAAATTTTCTGATTCGAGCAAAATAACACCTGTTGGTCAAAAAAGATAAATATTATTTTTTATTACTATCTGACTTAAGTATTACTGATTCTATCCGTTGCCAATTGATTTTAGCTACTAATGGGATTACAAGAAACGGTAGAATTATACTACGGTACCGCACAATTGCACCTAAGAAACTTACCGTATAACCAATAGTTATCAATGTAGAAAATGAAAAGAATAGGCAAAACAGTAGAAAGGGTGTGAGTCTTATGCCGTTGCTTCTCCAAAAAAGGAATATTATAAATAAAAAGATTAAAAAATTGATCTCTACTGCCGCAGCTAAAGCTAATAGATGTTGCACATCAGATGGAAAAGGCCTGATGGCAGATAATGCTATAGCCTCCGGTGCATTATAAATAAAGCTGGTAAAACTCGGTTGCAATTCCGTTACAGCAACAGCAGAACCTCCTCTTAACTCCAAAAAAGCCTGTTGCTTATTCACTACAGCTTTAGGAAAATCAAGTTTAGGATGAATGTACCTGACAGTAAAAAATAATAATATAAAAACTAAATAAAGACTTGTAAAAACAATTATAGGCTTAACAAACATTCTTGATGACAATATCCAAGCAACCAGTGCAGGAATTAGAATCACCAGCAAATAATTACGAAGTCCGAGGATTATCAGAAAACATAAGAAGATGAGCAAATAGTTTTTGACCGTAAATTTTCCTCTTTTCAAACTAAAATAGATAGTGTGTACTATTAATGCTATAGCCAGGAAAACAACTCCGTCTTTATGAATTCCGCTTGTCCAATAAATGAAAGAGGGGAGTAGAAATGTGGCTAGTAACACCTCTATTCTCTTAGCTGGAAAAACATCCCGCATGACCCGGTATATTGCAACGGCTCCGAATAAAGAAATAAATGAATAGAAAATGACATTAATATAATAATGACCAAAACTGAGTAAGTTGAACAGTGCTATAATTTTAATAAATAAATTCAGGTGTAGATCATTCCACCATGATTCATTGCTGGAGAAAAATTTTGAATAGCCGCCTTCATAAGGGTTGTGAAATAAACTTGTAAAAAATTCCTTTGGATCCGATTTCAATAAATTGTATTCATGTAAGCTGTTATAGTAATAACCCCAGGTATCAACCATTTGTGCCAGGTTTCCATAATAAACACCAACCCACCCATAGAATATTCCAGCTAAAACTTTCAGCAAAAAAATTATGATCATCTGTGATTCCGTTAACCCTGCATTTATAAAAAATTTTGTTTTGATAACAAGCCAGGCAAAAATTAAAAGGTAAGCAGCGAAAAGCAGGTGCTCCAAACAGTTGATTTTAAAAGCTTGCAAAATATAATTTATTATCCACAAACGCTGATTACTACAGTTGAACAAAGAAGCCAAAATGTAGTTTTACAATATGGAGATAACAGCAGAAACAGCTAAACAGTTAAGGTTAACAGAAGAAGAATTTGAATTGATCCGTAGTAAATTGGGTCGTACACCAAACTTCAATGAATTATGTGCCTTTTCCGGAATGTGGAGTGAGCACTGCAGTTATAAAAATTCAATAAAGTGGCTGAAAACGCTCCCTCGGGAAGGAGGCAAAATGCTGGTAAAAGCGGGAGAAGAAAATGCAGGATTGATGGATATCGGAGATGGGTATGGAGTTGTTTTCAAAATTGAGTCACACAATCATCCCTCAGCTATTGAGCCCTACCAGGGAGCTGCAACAGGAGTTGGAGGAATTCACAGAGATATTTTTACTATGGGTGCAAGGCCAATTGCAGCACTTAACTCCTTAAGATTTGGAAAACTTGAAGAAGAAAAAACTCAGCATCTTTTGGCCGGAGTCGTACACGGCATTAGCCATTATGGAAATTGCTTTGGGGTGCCTACAGTTGCTGGGGAAATATATTTCGAAGCATGTTACCATACTAATCCACTGGTAAATGCAATGAGTGTGGGTATAGTAAGAATTGGTGAGACAATATCAGCAACAGCAAAAGGAACAGGTAACCCTGTTATATATGTAGGCAGCGCAACAGGTAAAGACGGAATTGGCGGTGCTTCTTTTGCTTCAGCAGATATCACAGAAGAAAGTGTAGAGGAACTACCTGCAGTGCAGGTTGGAGATCCTTTCCAGGAGAAAAAATTATTAGAAGCGTGCCTGGAAATAATTAAAACAGGTGCTGTTGTAGGTATGCAGGATATGGGTGCAGCCGGGATTATTTGTTCTACTGCAGAAATGAGTGCTAAAGGCGGAGTGGGAATGCGTATTGATTTGGAGAAAGTACCCACACGTCAACAAAACATGAAAGCATGGGAGCTGTTATTAAGTGAAAGCCAGGAACGTATGCTATTAGTGGTAGAAAAAGGCAGAGAAGAAGAAGTAACCAGCATATTTGAAAAATGGGATTTACCAAGTGCAGTGATCGGTGAGGTTACAGATGATGAATTACTTACTTTTTATATGCACGGGAAATTAGAAGCTCAAATACCTGCAGAAGAATTAGTGCTTGGAGGTGGCGCACCACAGTATGAGAAAGAATATAAAAAGCCTGATTATTTAGAAGAGATCAAAAGATTTTCAATTGACCAGGTAAAGCAACCGGAAGATCTTAAATCAATTGCAGAACAGTTGATACAGCTACCCACAATAGCATCTAAAAGGTGGATATTTAATCAGTATGATAGCATGGTGGGAACAGCAAATGCATCAACCAATAATCCTGCTGATGCCGCTATTATACTGGTTAAAGAGACAAACAAAGCACTGGCTGTAACAGTAGATTGTAATAGCCGGTATGTACATGCTGACCCTTATAAGGGAGCAATGATAGCTGTGGCCGAAGCAGCAAGAAACATTATTTGTAGTGGCGGAAAACCACTTGGAGTAACCAACTGTTTAAATTTTGGAAATCCGTATGATCCTGAAGTTTACTACCAGTTTGTAAATGCAGTTAAAGGCATGGGAGAAGCTTGCAGAAAATTCGATACTCCTGTAACAGGAGGAAATGTTAGTTTTTATAACCAAAATCCTGATGGTCCTGTTTTCCCGACACCTACAATTGGTATGGTTGGATTAATTGATGATTTGCGCAAAAGAATGACATTGGATTTTAAGGAAGATGGTGATCTGATTTATATACTTGGTAGTTTGTTCGAGGATATGAACTGTTCGGAATACCTGCATAAAATAATAAGTGTTGAATTTTCTCCTGCACCATATTTTGATCTTGACCAGGAATATGAATTACATAAAATACTTCTTGAGCTTATTGATAAGGAGTTGATCACATCTGCACACGATATAAGTGAAGGAGGTTTATTTGTTGCATTGTGTGAATCTGGATTTGTTCGTGAAAAAGGATTTAATATAAACGCCCTGCTTTCCACCGGCGAGTCAATAGGAATACGAAAAGATGCTTTTTTATTTGGTGAATCACAAGGGAGGGTAGTGGTTTCTGTACAACCGGAAAAACAAAAAATTTTTGAAAGCCAGCTACACACCTTTCCTTATTTACATATTGGAAGAGTAATAAACGGCGAAATTATTATCGATGGCCAGGATTGGAATTACATAACCTATTGGAAAGAGTTATACAATACTGCAATTGAAAAACATCTTACAAGAGAATTAACATCTGAAGCTGCTTTGAGTATGATTTAATTAAGTTTGAATCTCCTGCACGCTTTAGACTATTATTTGGGGACAATTTCACATTACACCTGAAATTTCAAATCCTATTTGGTTGTTAAAGAATTTAGCCGGGGGTACAGAAATAATATCGATATACAACCTGAAGAAAATTCAGAACTGATATTTTCATTTACATTTGAAAGCATTTTTTAAAAACAGAAGCATACGATTATTACAATAAAATCTATAATATGAACAAGGAAGATCAATCTAATAAAAACATACAAGGTAATGGTACAGGTGGCGGCAATGGAAGCTCACAAAAGAGCGAAGAGAATCAAAATATACTTACCACAAGGCAGGGACATCCGGTTGCCGATAATCAAAATTTGCGCACCATTGGTAACCGCGGCCCTGCAACAATGGAGAACTACCAGTTCCTTGAAAAAATGTCACACTTTGACAGGGAGCGTGTTCCTGAACGTGTAGTGCATGCACGAGGTGCAGGTGCACATGGTGTTTTTGAAGCTTACGGAACCGTTGGTGATGAGCCTGTTTCGAAATACACACGTGCAAAGTTGTTCCAGCAAAAAGGAAAACAAACGCCTGTGTTTGTTCGGTTTTCTACTGTAGGTCATGGAGGTCATTCACCTGAAACTTTAAGAGATCCTCGCGGCTTTGCTGTTAAGTTTTATACTGAAGATGGTAACTGGGATCTTGTAGGTAACAATCTAAAAATATTTTTTATCCGTGATGCAATAAAATTTCCGGACTTTATACATTCTCAAAAACCAGATCCTGTAACAAACATTCAAAGCGGAGAACGAATTTTTGATTTTATCAGCAACACACCTGAAGCAACTCACATGGCAACATTCCTGTTTTCACCATGGGGTATTCCAGCTAACTACAGGAAAATGCAAGGTTCTGGTGTAAACACCTACAAATGGGTTAATAAAGATGGTGTTGGTGTTTTAGTGAAATATCACTGGGAACCATTGCAAGGAATTAAAAATTTAACACAAGCACAGGCAGAAGAAATACAAGCAAAGAATTTTAATCATGCTACACAAGATCTTTACGAAGCAATTGAAAGAGGTGACTTTCCGCAGTGGGAATTACTTGTACAGATAATGGAAGATGGCGAGCATCCTGAACTGGATTTTGATCCTTTAGATGATACCAAGCTTTGGCCAAAAGAGCAATTCCCATGGTTGCCTGTTGGGAAAATGACGTTGAATAGAAATCCTGTAAATTATTTTGCAGAAGTTGAACAAGCAGCTTTCGGTACCGGTGTTTTAGTTGATGGGTTAGAATTTTCTGATGATAAAATGTTGCAGGGAAGAACTTTTTCTTATTCAGATACACAACGTTATCGGGTAGGTGCCAATTATTTACAATTGCCAATTAATGCACCAAAAAAGCAGGTTGCCACTAATCAAAGAGACGGACAAATGGCTTATCATCATGATCTTGTTCCGGGAGTAAATCCGCATATTAATTATGAACCATCAAGCTTAGGTGGATTGAAGGAGGCTCCTAAAGCAGGTGAAGATCATTCACCATCTTACAATGCAAATCTTGTTCGGCAGAAAATTGACAGAACAAACGATTTTGGGCAAGCAGGAGAAACTTACAGAAATTTTGAAGATTGGGAGAGAGATGAACTTATTAATAATCTTGTAAATACACTGGCGAATGCAAACAAGATAATACAAGATAAAATGATAGAAAATTTCACTAAGGCTGATGAAGATTACGGCAGGCGTGTTGCAGAAGGTTTAAAAAATGCTGCAGCTAACAGAGGAGTTGTTGGTGCACCATCAGGTGCTACAAAAACCGAAGAAGGAGTAAAGCAAGCTGAAGAAGTTTCAAGAGAAGCAAAGCCTTATTAAGTTTATTTGATATTCTAAAAAGCCGCTTCTGAATAGAGGCGGCTTTTTAGTTTAGTACATTTGCTTTATGCTGATGATGAGTATTTTATAATTTTAAGATTGTAGACCCACCATGAATATTTCCCTGCCATCTGAACTCAAAAAGTTTGTTGAAAAAAAGGTAAATGAAGGATTATACCAGAGTGAAGCAGATGTTATTGGTGATGCTTTGCGCCAGTTAATGGCAAGAGAACTTCTGCCTCATATAAATGCATTAGGTTCATTGACCAACTTTACTGCTTCTGATGTCAAAGCAGTATCAAACATGAGCGAAGATGCCGATATTGAAGCTAATGTCTTCGTGATTCTCATGCAGGTCGCAAAAGAGATGGATAATGACTTGAAAATGATTATGGCGGAAATTAAATCAATGACTGCAGCAAAGCAGAAATTACGTGAAATAATAAATAAAATAAATAAAGATATAGCGAACAATCTTGGTCAAATACGCCGTAGACCTCCTCTCAAATTTCAGAAAGATGGCATCGGAAGTCAGAAAGCTTACCACGTTGTACCAATACCGTTTGCCGATCCTGAGTCGATAGGAGGTGTAAAATTAATTCCTACAGATCTTTTTAGTGGAGAGATCATTGAAGTTTCTCAGCTTGTGATAATTAAAGAAGAAATAACTGCTAAGCTGGATAGCATGAATGAAATGTCAGAAATGACCTCACTCCATTTACAAATGATGATGGATAGGAGATCTAAGATTTTATCAACATTGTCAAACATTTTAAAAAAGTTAAGTTCAACTCAAGAATCTATTATTCAAAACATCAAATGAAAAAGTTTGAAAAATCTTTTGATAATTCTACATGTAAGTTCGTGTACCTATTGCTTTAACTGGTAAATTCTATTGAATTCATGAACAATGAACTTCATACAATCAATTGTTTTCTTTGCTCTAGTAATTGATGGCTTAAGTTCGGTCTTATTTATTTTTCTAGTTTCTATTGCAGATAACAGGATTTCTTTCAAATCACCCGGTACTTTGCTAAGACAATATTTTGCTGCATTAAGCTTGGAAATTATTTCACCGGTTTCAAGTGTATAGAGCTGTCTTGCTACTCCCAAAATTCCCCATTCTGTTAAGCGGGGGAAAAGTGTTAGTAGGAGATACTTTAAAATGATACGGTGAATGTTTGGTTATCCAGGAAGTCCAATACGTATTTATGTTCTTGTGAAGTTGTTTATTTACCTCATTAATGTCTACATTGATTGGGAGTTCTGCTGCCGGTATTCCATAAAATGTAATTGAAGATGTTTTCAACTCCCATAAGCTTACTTTGTCAAGTTCAAATTGCCTTTCGAAGTACATCTTGTTCCTGAAAAAAGAGGGGAAAGTGATCTGATCGTTTTTAATTCCATCAACCGTTAAATAATAACCATTGAGTTTTGGGTGGGAATAAGTCTTTTCAATACTGCGATGGATGCTTTCAAGTTTGTTTATAATATTCTTGCCTGGAATTAATTTTAAAACTGTTATAAAATCAATGTCGCTTTTCCTGGAGTAGTAGTCACCTAATGTTATTGAGCCTGTTACATACACTCCTTCAATAAGATTTGGAAGAATACAACTGATTTCAGAAACATAATAATCAAGAATGCGGTTTATTTCAAGAGGTACTTGTTGCAGTTTATTGTTCATGAGAAAACTTGCAGCTAATGTGGTGGTTGCGTCTCACCCACATATAATGTTGTCTGATTTCTTTTAGCATTTTCTGAACAACATCAAAGTCAATTTTGTCTGGCTTTGTAAACCTGATACAGCCTTTTCCAATGCTCACACCTTTTAATTCATGTTTATATTTCACCATTACATCTTGTTTAAGTATATACAGCCCAATAAAGTTTTTCTGACTTGCAAATCCAACTTCAGGAATATTATTCTTAACATAACAAGGCCCTCCATACATCATTGCTTCATCATAACCTCTGAGTTCCTTTAGACAAAGCTTCCTTATATTATTAAGGGCCTCTAATCTCTCTTTAGGAACTTCTTCTAAATACAAATCAACATTAGGTGCATTGCTTTGCATATTTTTTTAGTATTCTACTCTCTATCTGTAGTATTCTGTAAAGACATACTAAATCAAAAACCCTTCAGCTCCTTATACACTACACCATCTTTCATTACAAAAACCACCCGTCCAAATGCATTAACATCTTTCAACGGATCGCCGTCTACAGCAACAATGTCTGCCAGCTTTCCTGCTTCAATACTCCCTAACTGGTCTTTCATGCCTAATAAGTCAGCAGCATTTACAGTTGCTGCTTTTATTGCTTCCATTGCAGGCATACCGGCTTCGATCATATATCTGAATTCCATCCAGTTCAGACCATGTTTAAAGACTCCCGCATCCGTTCCAAAAGCAATCTTTACTCCTGCTTTATATGCTTTTGCAAAGGTGTTTTGGATCTTTGGACCAACAGCTAAAGCTTTAGGGGTTACAAGGTCAGGGTAATAACCGGCAATCTTTGCTGAATCACCTACAGATTTTCCTGCAGTAATAGTAGGTACATAATACACCCCATGCTTTTTGAATAACGAAATGGCTTCATCATCCATGTAAGTGCCATGTTCTATTGATGAAACACCGGCACGTATGGCTCTTTTCATTGCTTCGGCTCCGTGTGAATGCGCCGCCACCTTCATTCCATAATCTTTTGCTGTTTCAATTATTGCTATAAGCTCATCATTAGTAAACTGAGGATTACTTCCGTCCTTCGCAACACTTAAAACACCACCGGATGCAGTGACTTTTATTAAATCTGCACCATCCTTATAACGTTGACGTACTGCTTTTCGCCCTTCTTCCGGACTGTTTATTACACCTGCCTGCGGACCGGGATCACCCATCAAATCTCTTCGGTAACTGTTTGTTGGATCTGCATGTCCACCTGTTGTAGCAATAGATTTTCCAGCAGTAAAAACCCTTGGACCTGTTATTAATCCTTTGTTGATGGCGTTACGCAAAGAAATATTAACACCGGTGCCACCTAAATCTCTTACAGTAGTAAACCCTATCATTAAAGTCTTTTCAGCAAAGGCTACACTTTTGAAGGCGTAGTCTGCAGGATTAAGGGTGAATCTTTCAACGTATTGATTTTTACTGGTTTCATCTTCCAGGTGCACATGCGTATCAATCCAACCTGGGGTAACTGTTTTGTTTTTCAGATCAATAACTTTATCCTGAGCAGTGCCTTGTGTAAACCCCTTTTCAACAGATACTATTTTATTCCCTTGTACAACAATTGTAACGTTCGTTCTTGGTGAAGAAGAAATACCATCTATTAAAGTGCCACAGTGGATATATTTTTTTTGTGCCGAAAGTTGTAAGAATAGTACCAATGATATCAATGTTATCAGTATTCTCATTAATATTTTATTTGTTTAAATATAAACAACAATTCAGCTTCTGTGGAAATCAGTCAATTAACTATAGCAGCATCAATTATCCACACGCTGTTAAAATGGGTTTTACACCCCAAAAATTAATGTAGGTTTGCATGACCTCCTCAGGTACTGATATACAAAATCGAATCATCAGTACCCGCTGGTCAATAGGAAAAGGCTACATTGTTGATTAGCGAAAAGAACCCCGAAGAGTGCGACGCAAGGAACGATGAAGAGTATTAATGTTGCCGGTTTCCAAAAAATAAAATATCAACTAATTAACCATCACAAATGGCTAAATATATTTTTGTTACCGGTGGTGTTACTTCCTCCCTTGGAAAAGGCATTATTGCTGCCTCACTTGCAAAATTGTTACAAGCAAGAGGTTTGCGGGTGACCATTCAAAAATTTGATCCTTACATCAATGTTGATCCGGGTACGCTAAACCCGTATGAACATGGGGAATGTTTTGTTACTGAAGATGGTGCAGAAACCGATCTCGACCTGGGCCACTATGAAAGATTTTTGAACATCTTTACTTCACAGGCAAATAATGTTACAACAGGGCGCATTTACCAAACTGTAATTAATAAAGAAAGAGAAGGCGCTTACCTTGGAAAAACTGTGCAGGTAGTGCCGCATATCACTGATGAGATAAAAAGAAGGTTTCAGCTTTTAGGCCATACCAGTAAGTATGATGTTATTATTTCTGAGATAGGAGGTACAGTAGGCGACATTGAATCTTTGCCATACATTGAAGCAATTAGGCAATTACAATGGGAATTGCCCGAAGAAGATTTGCTTGTTGTGCATCTAACTCTAATTCCCTATTTAAAAGCTGCAAAAGAATTAAAGACAAAACCAACACAACACTCAGTAAAAATGTTAAGCGAAAGCGGAGTTTTTCCTGATGTGATTGTTTGCCGTACAGAAGAGCCTTTAAATGCAGAATTGAAACATAAAATAGCCCTGTTTTGTAATGTAAAACCTGAAGCCGTTATTGAGGCTCCCGATGCTTCAACTATTTATGAAGTTCCGCTGTTAATGATGAATGAAAAACTGGATTTAATTGTTTTGAAGAAATTAAATATTACAAAATTTAATGAACCAGAACTTGATAGATGGAAAGAATTCTTAAATAAACTGAAGTATCCTAAAGCAAAAATTACTATCGGTTTAATTGGTAAATATGTGGAACTCCAGGATGCATATAAATCCATTTTAGAATCTTTTGTTCATGCAGGTTCAGTTAATGAATGTAAAGTGCAGGTTGTCTCCATACATTCAGAATTTATTACCGAAGAAAATGTTGCAGAAAAAATGGCTAACCTTGATGGTTTACTGGTAGCACCAGGTTTTGGTAACAGAGGAATTGAAGGAAAAATTAATGCGGTAAGATTTGCCAGAGAGACGGGATTACCATTCTTTGGTATTTGCCTGGGAAGTAAAGATGTTCAAAAATCTTTCATAGTGGCCCAGGTCGAGATCGGTTTCTG
>MWVY01000307.1_pt1 | contig 11811 bp, 12 predicted proteins | sample 1047251 | NCBI WGS metagenome assembly MWVY01 (sample SAMN06349983, study PRJNA376086) | soil metagenome | isolation source: MS7-5 sample Antarctic (ecotone) soil | place: Antarctica | collected 2015-01-13
CTCACGAGCGTAACCGTCCTTCGTGGTTGACGTTCCCGCCTTTCGCTCGTAGCATCGTCTCTCTGCCAAACATTTCGCTATCTGAGGAAAACAGCAAAAAACGCTGTTTCCTCTCAACTCTGACGTTATACCGTTTCTTGTTAAATTGAAGTGATGCGTTTTGCAATCGTTTTTATTTTTGGCTTCCTGATTTTTGGTTGCTCGTCGAAAAATGAGCCGCGCACTGAATCCGTTTTTCCAATTATTGCTTCGACCGCTACACCGCAGGAAACGCCTTTGCCCGAACTTGAATGCGAAAATATTACGGGCATTCTTGGTTCTGCGTATATAAATTTTGACGCAACGACAGTGCTTTACTTTTATGACAAACCGGACACATCGCAAACGCCCGCACAAACGCTTCGGTTTTATGAGGACACGACATCAAAGATGTATAGCTTTCGGGCTGAAGGTGAAAAATCTTACTTTGAGCTTAACCCGGAAAGACACAAGCTAGACTATTTTCTTTTTGACTTAGCCGTTAAAAGTCGGCGCAACGGTTGGCTTGAAGTTGTCGTCGGCGAGCAAAAGGACGAAACGCTTTAGTTAAAGGAGAGCAAAGCTGTGCGGTTTAAGGACTGGCTACGAGATATGAAAGAATCCTTTGCTGTCGGAAGAAAAGATTCCAAAGCCAATCCGCTTCGCGCCAAACCTGACGCAACCGCAAAGGAAGTTAATTTTAACGGACGAGATTGTTTTGAAGTTGAAGATATGAAAGGCGATTGGATTAAGGTTGTTCTACAAAATCATTGTAGCGACGCGCCAAAACAATCCGTTTCAGGTTGGCTTCGTTGGCGAGATGAAAACGGCTGTTTGTTGGTAGAGATTTTTCCCTTTGCTTAACGGACGGTATAACAATTCAATGGACATGAGGGCGAAACAGCGACTTTCATTTAACGGTTCTTCTTTTCCTGTTGCTTACTTGTAGCCGGTTTCGCCCCACGTCATCTCAGCCGTTATGCCCTTTCTTTTGAAATAACGGAATTTGTGAGTTATGAAATTAAATTTCTCAACTAAAATAATAAGTAAAGTCTTTCTTTACTCAATATTGCTTTTGATTACTTCTTGCAATAGTTCTGAATTTAAAAGCGATGCACAAGTTGTCGAAACAACTAACGTGCAGGTTAGCAATAATCCTGAAGTTGTAAATACAAATAACGTTCAAACTAGCAAAGCCACTCAATCCGATGACGGCTTAGAACAAATAGCAAGGAGGCTGATTGAACTCTACGACAACAAAAATTGTAAAGAATTTTTCAATGCCTTTCCGAATACTTTTGAAAAATTCAATCAACTTTATGGATACGATGATGAAACAGGCGCACGAAGGTTATTCTCACAAACAGAGCATATACCTTATTTCTTCAAATGTTCGGAAGTGTCTGACCGCGAAAGGCTTGAAAAAGTTATCAGAATAGGAATCAATGGTAAATGGGACGCAGATTCTATTGGGGAGTTTCAATTATTGGCTCACCTTCTAATAAAAGACCATCCGAAAGAAGCAAAAGAAACATTAAACAATTTGCCGGATGAAAGAGCCGCTTCGTTTTGGTATTTTTTGTTTGATAGCCCGCATCCAAATGATAAACAAAACGTATTAAGTTTCAAGTTAATGCAATCTGCTTTAGGTAAAGACAGCAGACAATCAAAACTATTAGCGGAACAGTTTCAAAAACTGAGAGATTCAGACGACGGACACGGGCGTTGAAAATATTCGAGGTCATTTTTAACTCGTTGAGCGATGCAACGAAGAACTTTGAAAATAAACGAGGGCATAACAAGTCAATGGACGTGAGGCGGAAACAGCTACTTTGTTATCACGTTGTCCGTTAAATCTAAACTTGTCGCTGGCGGTTTTGCACCACGTCAACTCCGCCGTTCGGCGTTTCGTGATGGAAGCAAATGGCTTGCTCTTTGAAGCAGTAAAAACAAACGACGTATTTTCTTAAACATTGTCGCTTTGTTGAGCGTGATTATCTTGACGTGCTAAACTTGTGTGAAATGGAGGTAATAACATTGTGGAAATCACTTTAACTGCTGTGTTCCAGAAAGTGCCGGAAGGTTACATTGGTTATGTCGAAGAATTGCCCGGAGCAAATACGCAAGGCGACACTTTAGAAGAAGCCCGCGAAAATCTAAAAGAAGCAATTGCGCTGGTGTTGGAAGCCAATCGTGAGCTATCGGAAGAAACACTTGTAGGTGTAGACGTAATCCGCGAGCCGTTGCAGATGTCAGCCGTATGAAACGCCGCGACCTCGTTCGGCATTTAGAAGCGCACGGTTGCGAGATGTTGCGTGAAGGCGGCAACCACACGGTTTACGTCAATCGTGCTAGAAGAAAAACAACGGCAGTTCCGCGCCAGCGAGAAGTCAACGAATTTTTGGCGCGGAAGATATGTCAGGATTTAGAAATTCCTGAACCCTAAAGACACGCCTAACAAGTTATTGGACGCGGACGGCGCGGGCAGCGACTTTCTTAAAACATGGCTTGGTTTCCCATTCGTTGCATATGTTTGGTTTCGCGCTGCATCAACTCCGCCGCTAAATCCATTTTTCTTATGCCCAAATTAATCTAATCAAATAGTAAATCCCAATTCCCGCGCCGATTAAAAGTAAAACTACTCCGATAATTGCCAGCGCGACAATAAGTTTAAATTTTTTGTAACGATTTTCGCTCGTCGGCGACAGCGAGGTTTGCGGAAAATACGGCGGTGGTCTTTTGTCCATTAAAATCTCTCCTCAACAAAATAATTTATCTCTATCTTGGCAATGGTTGTTCCAGATTTGCAAGCCCGTAAGCTAAAACTGCCATCAACGCGCCGTTTTCGGCTAATTCATTCGGTTTGATTTTGTCAAAAGTATCGGCGGCAGTGTGATGATAGTTAAAATATGTGCGCGTGTCGAACCACGGCGCAAATGACGGAACGCCTTTTTGCGTCAGAGCGTCTGATGTCGGCGGCAACGCCATTTTCTTGTAGTTGGACGAGTCCCGCGCCTTGTTCCATTAAAATTTTGGAAAGCAATAAAATCTATACCGAAAAATTATTCAAAAAACTCTGTGAACTCTGTGTCTGCGGTGGTAGATTTTAGCTTGAAAACCGCAAACAATTTTATTTTGAAAAGATGTCTATTATTATTTTCCCGCATCGCGGCTGATAGTTACAACCGCAATCTCCGGCGGAATTAAAAACCTAAACGGCAAAATACTTACGCCGATACCGGTGGTTACAAACATATCAACATTATTTTCTTTGATGTGTCCGAAAGCATATTTTTGACCGTAGCTCGATGGCACAATCGGCGAACCGATGATCGGCAGCCAAACTTGTCCGCCGTGCGTGTGCGCCGCTAAAATAAGTTTCAGATCCGGTGATATTGAAAGTTTGCCGGTTATTATCGGCAAAATGTCGGGACTGTGTTCGAGCGCGATAACATCACCGGATTGGTCGCCGCTACTGAGTATTTGTTTTAATTCGTTGGAAAAACTGTCCCAAGTTATAATTTTCAGATGGTCTTTCAAACCGATTATACGCAGTTTTTGCCCGTTTTTTTCAATAACCGCAACTTCATTTTCCAAAACTTTATATCCAATTTCTTCTAATGCGCCCGAAACTTCGTCATCGCCGAGCCGCCCGTCATGATTGCCTAAAACAGCGTAGACTCCGTATTTTGCCTGCAAACCTTTAAGGTTTTCGGCGACTGTCGCAATCGGCATTTTCAAATCATCGCTGATTAATGATTCGGAAACATAATCACCCAAAAGCACGATTATATCCGCATTTTGCTCATTGGATTTTCTGACTATTTCACGAATTTTTTCTTCCGTTACGCCGCGCGAACCGCCGTGAATATCGGAAATTGTCACGATTTTCAACCCGTTGAATTCGGAATTCCAATTCTTAATTTTCAGTTCGGTTTTATTGATTACCAGCCGAAAAGGTTCAATGTAGTAAGCGTAAGCCAGACACGCCAAACTGATTGCTGCCAAAACCCCAAGAATTGAAAATTTTTTTGGCAAATTCATCGTTATTTATCGCTCGGAAAATAGATTTAAGACCGCAATTTCAGGCGGAACGCGAAAGCGCAGCTGCGGTCCGGTGCAGCCGACTCCGGTTGTAACAAAAACGTGCTTTGAATCAACTTCGACAAAACCTTCCATAAAACGCGGGTCGTTGACAAAAGCAATCGCGCCGTAAAGCGGAAATTTGAACTGCCCGCCGTGCGTGTGTCCGGCAAGCATTAAACTTATTTCATTTGGTGCTTTGAGCAGCGAATCCGGGTTGTGCGTGATGGCAATGATATTTTGTTTGTTTTCAATTTGCCGGAAAGGTTCAAGCGGCACGCGCCTTTTTTTCCAGTAATCTTCGATGCCCCAAAGATTTATCGTTTCATCGCCGACCTTTATTTGCAAAACTTCGTTTTCTAAAACCTCAATGCCCGCGTCTTCCAATTCTCTGGTAATTTTTGCTTCGTCATAATACCAATCGTGATTGCCGATTATTGCATACACGCCGTATTTCGCTTGGAAACCTTTCAAATTTGCCGCGACTGTTTCGCTCGGCATTTTCAACGCGCCTTCAGCGATGCCCGTTTGCGACACATAATCGCCGAGTAAAACTATCAAATCGGGATTTTGCGCGTTGGCAAGTTCAACTAGCTTTTTAATTTTGTCCTCATCAACGTAATGCGAGCCGCCATGAATGTCGCTGATGGCAACAATTTTGAAACCGTTTAAGTTTTTGCTCCAATTCGGAATTTTCAAGATTTTTTCACGGACGATTAAACGGCGCGGCTCAATATAATATGAATAAATCCAGACCAATAAAAGTATTGATAAAACAATCGCAAATGTAATTAAAATTCTTTTGAGCAGTGTTTTCATTTTTATCTTTTTCCGGTTTTTGCGCCTTTTACGTCTTTTTGGTTAAATTTCCTTTGGGAAATATTCGCGCCAACGCTTATCTACCAATTTTGCGACATCTTCGCGCACTTCAACCTCCGCCGGATACCACGGTTTCATCCGCGCATCAATGACAATCGGCGCAGTATAAGTTATGTGATTGTTGACGATTTTTATTTCTTTCGCATAAATATCGGTCGAAGGATTAAACCGTGTCCAAGTCGCCCACAGAAATTTTTCGGTTGTGCGGGCAAAACTTGCGTCGTCGTGCAGAACGACAATTTGCCAATCATCAAATTTGCCGGATTCCGCTATTCTTTTACCGCTTTCGTTATCAGACCCATAATCACTTCCTTCGACAACCAGACAACCGCCGCAGAAAACTTCAGCGCGTTTTATATAATTTGGCAGTTCACCATTAAACTCACGATTCAAATTTCTTTTCGCTTCGCCAACGCCGACAAGCATCGCTTTTGAGCCGTGATTTATTTTTCCCGATGCGTAATCCAAAGTGTCAAAAGAAGTTCTATCAAAGATAAAGAAATCGCTTTCCCAATTGACTCTTTCGAGAATATGTTCAAAAAGCGATTTAAAATCGCGCAAGTTCTGCGGTTTATCGGTCAAAAGCAAAAATTTTGTTAAGGATAATTGACCTTCGCCAAGGATGCGAAAGCCTGCGCCGAGTGCTTCGCGGGCATATCGTTCTTTAACAACCGCCGCCGCCAGCGAGTGAAAACCGGTTTCACCGTAACTCCACAAATCAAGCACGGCGGGCATTACCAGCGGAAACAAAGGCGAAAGCAATTCCTGCAAATAATCGCCGATAAAAAAATCTTCCTGACGCGGTTTGCCGACGACGGTTGCCGGATAAATTGCGTCTTTACGACGGAAAACGGCTTTGGCTTCAAAAATCGGGTAATCGTGCTGTAAAGAATAATAACCGTAATGGTCGCCAAAAGGTCCTTCGGGTTTTCGGGTAAAAGGCGCAACTCGTCCGCAAATCGCAAATTCGGCTTCGGAGATTAAACGATGGTGATTGAGCAATGGATTTTTGACGGTTTCGATTTTTCCGTCGGCTAAAACCGAAGCTAAAACCAGTTCGGGAACGTCTTCGGGCAAAGGCGCGATTGCCGACAAAATCATCGCGGGCGCGCCGCCTAAAAAAATTGTTACCGGCAGAGATTCATTTTTTTGTTCGGCTTCAAAATAATGAAAACCGCCGCCTTTGTGAATTTGCCAATGAATTCCGGCGGTCTGCGCGTCGTAACGCTGAATGCGATACATTCCCAAATTATGTTTTCCACTTTTTGGGCTTTCGGTATAAACCAGCGGCAAAGTAATAAACGAGCCGCCGTCTTTGTGCCAAAGCTGTAAAAGCGGAAGCTCGTCTAAATTTGCAGGTTTTTCGCAGATTTGCAAAATAGGAGCGCGTTTTACTTTTTTTGTGCCAAGTTTTAACGCCGTCAAAGCTAAATTCCGAAATTTCCAAAGTTCTTTCGGCTTCGGCGGCAGAAGAACTTCAATCATCTCAACCGCTTTTTTGACAAGTTCCTGCGGCTTTTTGCCAAAAGCTAAATCAATTCTTTTTGCCGTTCCGAAAAGATTTGTAATAACCGGAAAATTTGAACCTTTAACATTCTTGAAAAAAAGAGCTTTTCCCTGTTCGTCAATCACGCGGCGATGGATTTCCGCAATCTCTAGATATGGGTCAACTTCCGTTTCGATTTCGATTAAATCGTTTTCCTTTCTCAGCAATTCGATAAATGAGCGCAGATTTTTGTGCATAAACTAAAATTGATTACAAATCAAAAACTTTTGCCCACGAAATACACTAAAAGCACGAAAATAAATTTTTGATTTATTAATTTTCGTTTAATTCGTATGTTTCGTGGGCAAATTCTCTACTCACTTCCGCAAATTCTCTTTACTCAAATCGAGTTCAGCAGCTTTGATTACTTCGATTTTCATATCGGGAAAACGCTTTGCCAAATCGTCTTTAAATTTTGCGTAATCACCGACAATGATAATATCGCCGCCTTTTAGATTTGCTCCGGCAAACTTTTGTATTTGCGCGTCGGAAATGGCTTGGACACTTTTCATATAAGAATTAAGTTCGCTTGCCGAAAGTGCAAAACTGTATAAATCGGCAATCGCCCCGGCAAGTCCGCGGGTTGTTTCCAGATTGCGACCAAAACCGCCCGTCAAAACCAATTTGCGCGGTCCGAGTTCGGTATCGGGAATTTCGCCGTTTTCTAGTTTTTTAATTTCATCAATCACCAAATCAGCTACTTCGGCGGCAGATTCGTTTTTCGTCTGCGTGCGCGTGGAAAAGTTAGTATTATACCAACGCCAGCCGAAACTGCTTCCCGCGCCGTAACTTAAGCCGCGTTTGATGCGGATTTCCTGATTTAAACGGGACGAATAACCACCGCCGAGAACCGAGTTTAAGACCAGCGCGGGATAATATGCAGAACTTGTCGCTCCGACACTTTTTTTATCATCCCAAACTATTCGACCATTTCCCTCGATGTCTTTAGCAAAGGCAACCGCCGCTTGACCGGAATTCGGTAAATCAACTACCAAAATCCGCTTAACCAACGGTTGCTGCATTTCTTTCTGTTTTCTCATTGCGGCTGAGTCTGCCGATTCTGTTATTGTCTGCGATTTTTTAGGTGATTCTGCCAACGCGGATTGATTTTTCCACTGTCCAAAATACTTTTGCGCCAAAGCATTTGCTTTAACATCTGTAATATCACCCGTAAAAATCAGAACCGCATCTCGCGGCTCATAATTTTCCTTGTGAAAATTAACAATATCATCGCGTTTTATTGCGTTAATGCTTTCCGGCGTTCCGCCCGCCGGATGTTCGTTAAAACTGTATTTCGATGCAATATAATTTGCCAAAAACCCGGGTTGTTTCAAATTGTAAGCTAAACTGTCCTGAGTCTGAGATTTAAGCAAATCAATCTCACTCTGCGAAAACGCAGGATTTAAAACCGTATCCGCCATAATCGCCAATGCTTGGTCGAGTTTATCCGCCATTATGTTGACTATAACAACCGAATTATTCCATCCTGCGCCTGTATTTATTGAACCGCCGAGAAATTCCATCTGCTCCGCGATTTGCGTGGCAGTGCGCGTTTTTGTTCCTTTTGTCAGTAGCGATGCGGTCATATCCGCCAATCCCGCTTTTGCGTCATCTTCCATTTCCGCGCCGGATTTTACCAGTAATTGAACCGTTACAAGCGGCACATTTTTTCTCTCGACCACAACAACCTGCAATCCGTTAGGCAGAGTTTTTTCCTTGACCGCCGGAATTGTTACTGATTTCGGCGCAGACGGCGCGGGCGGCGCGTTCTGTGCGAAAATTGAACCGCAGAGAACGCCGAGAACGCCGAGGATTTTCAATATATTTTCCATTTTCCGTTTTCCGTTTTTCATTTTGTTTCTTCTCCTTTTGCCTGCTCGTAATAAATTACGGTGCGGTTTTTGTCGTTAAAATATTTTTTCATCACGCGCTGCACATCTGCCGCAGTTACGGCTTGCAGTTTTTGTATCTCGGAATTCACTGCGGTCGGGTCGCCTTGATATGCAATCGCGCGTTCGATGGCGATTGCTTTGCCGTCATTGGTTTCACGTCTTTGCAAAGTTTGCGAAATCAACTGATTTTTCGCTTTTTCGAGTTCTTTGGCGGAAACCGGCGCGGCTTGGATTTTATTCAACTCGGCAAGCAGAGATTTTTCCAGTTCGGCGGGCGTATGACCTTCGGATGCGATTGCCAGAAAATAAAGTAAGCCTTTGTCAACGCGAATATCGGCGTTAAAAGATGCTTCCTGCGCGATTTGTTGTTTATAGATTAATTCCTGATAAAGCCGCGAACTTTCGCCGTTTGATAAAATCGTTTCGGCAATCCGCAAAGCGGGAATGTCCGCGCTTTTTGACGGCGGCGCAAGATATGTAATCGCTACTGCCGGAAACGGCACAATCGGCGCGGTTTTCAGCAGACGCTTTTCCTGCGTGCGTTCCGGTTCGACTTCGGTTACACGCGGAATTTTGCCGCTCGGTTTTGGAATTCTGCCGAAATACTTGTCCGTCCAAGCGTCAAGCTGCTGCTGGTTAAAATCGCCGACGACTATCAAATAAGCATTATCGGGACGATAAAAGGTTTTATAAAATTCTTTTGCATCCTTTGGCGTTGCCGCGTCCAGTTCGTCGAGATTGCCGATAACGCCGCGTTTATAAGGATGTTTATCATAAGAAAGACTGCTGATAAATTCGTAAAGTCTGCCGTAAGGCTGCGCCAGAACGCTTTGGCGAAATTCTTCTTTGACGACATCTCTTTCGGAACTAAAATTTGCCTCGTCAACATTCAAATTCACCATTCTGTCGGATTCTGCCCAGAGCAGAGTTTCGAGATAATTTGACGGCACAACTTCATAATAATTTGTAAAATCGTCCCACGTCGAAGCGTTGTTATAGCCGCCGACATCTTCGGTGAGCCGGTCCATCATCTCGTTTTTCATATTCTCTGTAGACTTAAACATCATATGCTCAAACATATGTGCAAAACCCGAACGTCCCGGCGGATCGTTTTTTCCGCCGACATCATACCAAACGTGGATTGCCACCGTCGGACTGGAATTGTCCTGCACAGAAACTACTTTCAAGCCATTCGGCAAAGTTCTCTGCTTGATATTTAAAGGCGCGATTTTTGTTTGTCCGAAAGTTGTCAAACAAAATGACAAAGCCAAAACCACAGTCAAAAGAATTTTAGAAAAATTTTGCATAATTTATCCTTTTTAAGAATTTTTGGTTATTACGCATTGGAACGCAATGGTTTTTTGATGTTCTGAGTCCAAATTTTAGTTTGCTTTTTTCTCAATCAAATACGCACGCTCAAGCGTGGATTCTAAACTTCTCTACTGATATTCATAAAATCCTTTGCCTGATTTACGACCTAACCAACCGGCATCAACATATTTTTTGAGTAGCGGACACGGGCGATATTTCGGGTCGCCAAGACCTTCGTGCAGAACATTCAAAATCGCCAGACAAACATCTAAACCGATAAAATCTGCCAAGGTCAGCGGTCCCATCGGATGATTCATTCCGAGTTTCATAATCTCGTCAATCGCCTCCGGTGTCGCTACGCCTTCATACAAACAAAAAATCGCCTCGTTTATCATCGGCATCAACACGCGGTTTGAAACAAAACCGGGATAATCATTGCACTCGACGGGAACTTTGCCCAAGTTTTCCGACAAATTTTTAACCTTCGCATAAGTTTCGTCAGAGGTGGCAATTCCGCGAATGATTTCGACCAATTTCATCAACGGCACGGGATTGAAAAAGTGCATTCCGACAACTTTATCGGGACGATTTGTAACCGCCGCGATTTTCGTAATCGAAATAGACGAAGTATTTGTTGCCAGAATTGCATCAGGCGAAGTCAGATTATCTAATTCCTGAAAAATTCCTTTTTTAACTTCAAAATTTTCGACGGCGGCTTCGACCACCAATGAACAATTTTTGAAATTATCAAAATCGTTCGTCGCTCTTATTCTTTTAAGAATTTCGTTTTTATTTTCGTCCGTTATCGTTTCTTTTTTAACAAAACGGTCAAGGCTTTTGCTGATATTCTGCACGCCGCGTTCGACAAGTTCGGGCTTGATGTCATACATTACAACTTCATAACCATTGCTCGCGGCAGTTTGAGCGATGCCGTTACCCATCGTTCCCGCGCCAATCACACCAATAATTTCACTCATTATTTATTATTCCTCTCAGATAAAAGTTCTTCTGTAAGTGAAAAAGTAAAAAAGTGAAAAAGATTTGGCATATTCTTCAACCGGCACTTTTTCACCTTTTCACCTTTTTACTTTTTCACATTTAATCTCTCTCGACAGCCATTGCCACCGAATTTCCTCCGCCCAAACAAAGCGCGGCAACGCCTTTTTTCGCGTTTCGACGTTTCATTTCATAAAGCAGAGTTGTCAAAACTCGTCCGCCGCTGTTTCCGATAGCGTGTCCGAGCGCAACTGCTCCGCCGTTGACATTGACCTTTTCCATATTAAGCCCAAGCTCCTGCATCACGCCGAGTGCCTGCACGGAAAATGCTTCGTTAAGTTCAAAAAGGTCAACTTCTTCCATCGTCCATCCGGCTTTTTTCAAAACGTTTTTCACGCCTTCGACCGGAGCCATCATAATCATCTTCGGTTCGATTCCCGAAGTCGCATACGCGACAATTCGCGCCAGCGGCTCGATTCCCATTTCTTTGGCTTTATTGGCTGATGTAACAATAATCGCGGATGCGCCGTCATTTACGCCCGGCGCATTTCCCGCCGTAACCGTGCCGCCTTCTTTCTTAAACGCCGGTTTTAATTTGCCGAGCGATTCAACCGAAGTGTCATCGCGGATTGTTTCATCGTGGTCAAAATTAATGGGGTCGCCTTTGCGTTGCGGAATTTCAATCGGCACAATTTCATCGTCAAATTTGCCCGAATCCCGCGCTTCCATCGCTTTGCGGTGCGAATTAAATGCGTATTCATCCTGCGTTTCCCGTGAAATTTTGTATTTTTCCGAAACGACTTCGCCCGTGTTTCCCATGTGCCAATTTTCAAACGGACACCACAAGCCGTCGTGAATCAGCAGGTCAATATCGGTTTGATTTCCCATCCGGTAACCTTCACGCGCATTCGGCAAAGCATACGGAATGTTCGACATTGATTCCATTCCGCCCGCGACGACAAAATTCGCATCACCAAGTTTAATCGCCTGCGCCGCTAAAGATACGGCGCGAAGCCCTGAACCGCAAACCATATTGACGGTCAAAGCTGAAACTTCCGGCGGAAGTTCCGCCTTCAAAGCCGCTTG
>MWVY01000308.1_pt1 | contig 11786 bp, 19 predicted proteins | sample 1047251 | NCBI WGS metagenome assembly MWVY01 (sample SAMN06349983, study PRJNA376086) | soil metagenome | isolation source: MS7-5 sample Antarctic (ecotone) soil | place: Antarctica | collected 2015-01-13
ATGATGAGCGCGCCGAGCAGTGCAGGCAGAAAGCTCATAAAGCTGCTGAGAGCGTTGGTGAACGAGTACCAGATGGCGTCGCCGGTATCTCGAAGGCTCGCACCCCTGTCCTGTAACATGGCAACTCCTTTCGTTTGCTGTGGAAAAGCTATGGGGGAGATAAGCCGCTTTTACGTCTAATCTGGCGGCGAGTCAATAGCTATTCAGTGAAGTTCACAACCTCCGCACGTAAGCGTCCAAGTCGCTACGCTTCACCCGCCAGCCGCGCCCGATGATCCGCGCCTTCAATTTCTTCTCTCCGATGGCCACGCGAAGATGGTTGCGCGACAGGCTTGTGAGCGCAGAGGCGTCGGCAAGTGTCAGCATGATCTTCTCGCCAACACTGACCCCGAAGAGCCCCGCACGCGTCTGTTCGCGGCTTCCGGCCATCGCCTCTAGGGCGGCGATGAAGCGTTCTCGGTCCTGTGGTGCGACAAGGGCCGAAGATGAGCTGTTCGGGGCTGCTAATGGCGCCGGAGGATATGCTGGCGCTTCGAGTTCGGCCTTTAACTTTTCTACCGCCTGCTCGTCAAAGTCCGCCTGCCTGCCGGTCCTGCCGCGGACGTACTTCACTTCGCCGAGTCTGCCCTCTGACGCGTACCGCTCGACGAGCCGCGTCGAGACGCCTAACCGTTCTGCCGCCTCTCTTTTGTTCATGGACGCAAACTTATATCACAGCCGCGAACAGACGCGCGACGGGGCTTTGCGGGCCTTACCAGAATAGCCATTCCTGGGGCGCATTCGCCCTGTGGCGCGTTTTATGGGCAGTTCCTAGGAGAGGGAGAGGGGGCGCTTTTTCTAGTATCACGCCCACCTGCGCACGGGCGCTTTGCAACTGCCCTTGCTCCGAAGTGCTTTCCTTCTATCACGCCCACCTGCGCGCGGGCGCTTTAAGGTGTTTCCAGCTTCTAAACGTTTAGAAGCCGTGTCATGGCCGAATCACGCCCACCTGCGCACGGGCGCTTTGCGCGTGTAAACGTTTACACCTTCGGCCATGACACAGCGTCTAAGCGCTTAGACGCCCGTTAGCTTAACCATGTTTGAATTAAAACTCTCACGAGTTTCGTCCCACGGCGCCTTTAAAAACGGAAACCGAGTTCCAGATTTAAGTGCGTGAGAGTCACGCCCCCACGCGTGGGGAGATGTTTTAGCGGACTCCGCTAAAACCGACAGGTCACGTCACACGCCCCCACGCATGGGGAGATGAAGACTGACTTTTCGGCCACCAATGCTTTCGGCGTGCGGCCGCGCCCTTCATTGCGGCTTTCCAGTGTCACGCCCATGCGCGCAGAGAGGTCATGAAAACCGATCCCACAGCGGAAACGGTTTTCACCAAACCGCTCGAAGGCTTGGGCGCTGACATTGCCCTACTCAAAAGAATCTGCGCTGAGCATATAGACGTTGTGGATTCGATTGATCAAGAGGTGAAGGGCAAGCACGGGGGAGACAGGAAGTCAGAGAAAATCAAGGGAGTGATTCACTCCCTTGATACCTCAGATCAGCGCGACCGCTCCGGCCAGCATACAGACGTTTTGGACTTGATTGATCAAGAGGTGAAGGGGAAGCACGGGGGAGACCACGGCAATCAGCATACAGGTGGCAAGGATAACAATGTAATACTTGCCACCAACCCTACAGGAAACGAGCGTTCTTACGCTCTCCGCCGACTCCGTAAAGACCGCCCTGATCTGCACAAGAAAGTGATTGCATTCGAGATGTCTCCACACGCGAGGGGCTATTACTCCATGATAAAATTTCGGAACGTTCCGAAAGTCACGCCCGCCCGCTGACGTGTTATCGGATGCCGCGCGCGCCGGCGTGCCGATTGCGCACAAAGTAAGAGCGGCAGGGTCTCACTTCCCTGCCGCTTCCATCTCACAATCTTTTGAGGAATGTTTAGCGCGCCCCTCTCTTGTGAGTTTGCGGACCGGGACACGTACCGTCTTTGCTTCCCGGACACCGGATGTAGCCGCAGCCGCCGCGCGCTAACACCCGTTCGATGTACGGCGCCGTGTCTTGAATCTGTGAGAGGTACTTGCTCCCCTCGTCGCTGATGAAGTTCCCGACGCAATCGCGCAAGCGGGTCGGCGTCGCGGGGTTCGCCATTACGCCCGCGATGTGGCGCGCCAGTTCCGCGCGATGTTCTGCGCTATCGTTTTGCTTCTTAGCCATTAGCGCTTACCTCCTTTCGTGCGCTTGGCCTCTCCACGCTGGTAGTAGTCGAGGCACGATTCGATGTACGCGGGCGTCTCGCTGACCGCTTGGCAGTAGTCTTCCGACAGCGTGCATAGTTCGTCCGCGATAGCGTTGTAGAGCGGCGTCGGCGTCTCCGGGTTCTGGAGGATCGCCGCGATGTGTTCAGCGAGTGCGGCGCGCGGCGTCACGGCAAAGCCGGGCGCGCGCAAATCAAGCCGCCACGCGACCTCGAACAGGTAGGCGAGCCCTTTAGGGCCGTAGGCATGCTTCGGGTCATCTTCCGGCGCCGGCGCGCCCGTGCGCTCTGCGGCTTGCGTGATGGCGTGAGCGACGGCGTTACGGATGAAGTCCGGGATCGGTTCTTCGAGGAAGGCGTTGACCTTGACGGCCGCCGCCCTGTTCTCTTCCTCAGTCGTTTTCACCGCGCGCCTCTTGCGCGGCTGCTTCGTTGTAGTATTCTTTCGTGTGCTCATAATTTGTCCCCTTCGAGGAATGAATTGTGGGTGATGGGCTAGGGAGCACGGAGAGGGTGCTTTCCTAGCCCGCTTCATTAGCGACCTGTTCGCGCGAGCCTTGCCGCACGCCGGCGAATGATCATCTCGACCGCCGCCATGTAGAGGTGCAGGGCAACTGCCGCCATCCCATGCTTACACGCAACACCGTCACGCGTCTGGCAGGTGCAGTCCACCGTCTTGAAGCCTTCCGCGTCTCGGTAGCACTTAACGGTGTAGAGCGTTCCCGCCTGGCTTCCGGTCACGGTGTACTCGCCGTAAGCGATGACGCGCACTGTCGGGTGCAACTCTTTGGCTCTCTCGACCGCCTTACTGATGTCTGTGTCTTCCAATCTGAACATTTCGTTTTAGTTCCCTTCGTGTGGTGTTCCCTAACCGACAAAAAGAATTCTACCGTGCTCGGCAAGGTTTGTCAACATAATTCTGCTGTGCTCGGCAAGATTTTCTTGAAAAAAGTTTGCCGCTCATGGTAAAGTGGGCTCCCATGAGCGAGAGAAGCCTATCTACCGCACAGGTCGCTGAGCGCATTGGCGTATCAGAGCGAACCGTCCGCTTGTGGTGTAAGCAAGGGAAATTTCCGAACGCCCACACAAAAGAGACGCCTTTTGGTGACTACTGGATAATCCCCGAAAGTGACCTTAATGGGTTTGAGAGGCCACAGCCGGGCAGGCCATCCAAGCAGGCGGGCAGCACAGAAAAAGCAGCCACAGGACGAGCAAACGCCAATGGCGGCACTCCTACGAAGCGGGCTGCTAAGAAGAGAGGGAAGAAGTGAGTGGGCCGCGCAATAAGAGACTAAGGAGAAAAACACCAATGGTAAATCCAGTCAAAACTAAAGCGAAACTCGAAAAGGTCAAAGCCGGGGCGGAGGCCGACCTCGAAGCGGCAAAGGCGAAGACTGAGGCGAAGATCGCCAAAGCCAAAGCCAAGCTCCACGCCGCCGAGGCGCAGACCGCCGGCGCCGTCGAGATGGCGGAAATTAAAGCCGACGCAGACTTGGCGAAGGTGGCGCCCGCCGGGCGGATCGGCAAGAAAAAGGGCAGCAAGAAGTGACCCGCGCGCAAGCACCTACCCTGACAGCCCGGCTTTGGAGTGCCATTCAAGGCAGGTGCATGCGGACAGGGTTGCAAGGTATTCACAACGCGCGAGTTGGACAGGGCGCGATGTGGAGAGGCTTCCGGGTGAGCGGCTGCTCGCGGGGGGGATACTCAACGCTTCCGTTGAGGAAGCGTTGGATGTGGAGAGGCTTCCGGGTGAGCGGCTGCTCGCGGCGAAGATTGCCAAATGCCGTTTGAGGATACGATAGAAATGTGGAGAGGCTTCCGGGTGAGCGGCTGCTCGCGGTTCGGGTATTGAGCCGATTTCCCCTATAGGGGAAATGTGGAGAGGCTTCCGGGTGAGCGGCTGCTCGCGGACGCGCAACTCGCCAGTTTGATTGATGTCATCGAGCGGAACTCTACGCCGTGTAGAAGAGAGGGAAGAAGTGAGCGACGAGAATGTGACCAAGCCGACCATCGAGACCATCCTCGAGCGCATAGACGCTCTCGGCGTTCGGATGGATCATAGGTTCTCAGCTCTCGAACAGGTAATAGCAGGCTTCGATGTGCGGCTTGAACGCGTCGAGTCGGTAGTTAACGCCACGCGCTCGGAGATGCTCACCCTGCGCGCCGACTTCAAAGAGTTCTCGCGCTCGCACAAAGAGCCGGCGTGAGGCGTGACAGGGTGTGACCATTCACGTGACGAGAGGTGTCATGCCTCTACGTTCTCAGCAATATTATGACCGAGCCTACTTGCCCTTACTGCTCAAACCCTAACTATCTAGCGGGCTTTACCAAAGGCCGCGCGAAAAAAGTCCAAGTGGCGATTCCTTCCCGAAGGAGGCAGGAGCGGTTTTGGGCCGATGATATCCCGAAAGGTCAACATTACTTTGTTCATGTAGAGACCGAACAACGGGGCGAATATCTGCGGATAATCCTTGAAGCGGAAAACTTCACACAGCGCTGGCATGATTTTACGGTTGAGGTCTTCGGGGTTGAGTCCGTTGACGAGCCTATTCTAGCGAGGGATTCAGAGAGGGTGATTGCTGATCCGCCAGCGCCTTTCTTCTTTCTTACTGCAACCTTTCGGGGGGACGGCAAGGGTTTTAATTACCAACAGTTTTTCATATGTCGTGTCACACATAAACTCAGCAACGTGGAGTTAATAGTGCACTGGTGGCCCACCCACGGGCGTTTATTTAACATGCAAGGTTCGCTCAGCCCTGAAGAAACTAATGAGGACCTTGCCGTTGCGGCCGAAGTAATGGAGTTTTTTAGAGTCGAAGCACGTGGGGAGCCTAAAGTCACTGAAGAGGGTGTGGCAAGGGCCATTCAAAGCCTTGAGGATAATGCAACGCAGGCATCTGTCGCAGGTGAATTAGGAGTAACCGCCCGGACCCTTCGGCGTTGGGCAGATCGAAATGGCTTCCAAGATTGGGAAGACGTAAAGCAGCGTTATCAATTCCCCGAAGTTGGGGGACGATAACGTTTGCTTTCCGTCCGGTGACGATTTATAATGGTCTTATTGAAAATCAATGAGCGCGCCGTCCGTGGAAAGACAAAAATGCGCGCTCAGTGATTTTGATTGCCGCTTGTGGCGGCTGACTTCTGCATATTAAGCCAGCCTGTATTCCCAAGCAAGCATAAAAATCACGCGAGCTGATCGTGCGACCAGCATAAGTTTTCTCATGGTGAGCCGCCGCGCCATCGTGGGATCGTGAGGCCCTTAGCGTACTCGAGTCGCACCGAACGCTAAGGGCCTTGCTGTTTTGAAAACGTGAAGACCGCCGAGCGATGAACTCAAGCGGTCTTCGTTAGTTCCAATGTTGACGAGATTGGAGACGACCTAACGATGCAAGATTACATCATTTACACCTCCGATGGCAAGATGGCCGTCAAGCGCCGCCTCAGCGAGACGTGGCGCAAGCCCGGCGATCTCATACCTCAGGGCGCGAAGCCGGACCCCCACGAGGCTCTACTCCGCAACGCTCTCGCACATGAACAGTGGCAACGGGAAGAGCAGCGGAAGCGCGTTGCAGAGAGGCGGGCGGCATGAAAAAAGATTACCCGCCGCTCGTCCGCACCTCCCGCAAACGCCCGTGCTCAGTCTGCGGCAAGCATGGGTGGTGCTCGCTCAGCTGTGACGGAGAGATCGCCTTCTGCATGCACGCCGCGGCCGGAAGTTTCAAGACCGCGCGCAACGGCGCCCACTTGCACCGCCTCGTCGAAGCGTCGCCGGCGTCGAACGGGCCGAAGCAAAAGCCGCCGGCGCGGATCATCGAAGCCGCGCCGGCGGCCAGCGTCGAGCACCGAGACGGCATCTACTCGGCGCTTTTGCGTTCGCATCTCGTCCTATCCGAGCAGCACAGAGCGGCGCTCACGGCGCGCGGCCTCGATGCAGAAGCCATCGAGCAGGCCGGTTATCGCAGCACGCCGGCAGCGATCTACGCGAAGTTCGTTGCGCGTGCCCTCTCACGATACGACTTGCGCGGCGTTCCCGGCTTCTACAAGACGGGCGGCGAGTGGAGTCTCGTTGACTACGGGGCGGGCTATTACGTTCCGGTCAGAGACCATCACGCGCGCATCGTGGCGCTTCAGATCAGGCGTGATGAAGCCGACCCGAAATTCATCTGGTGCTCGTCGGCGGAAAGACCCGAAGGCGTATCGAGCGGATCGCCCTGTCACCACGCGAAGCCTCATCTTCTGCACGATGCGCGCGAAGTGACGCTGACCGAAGGCGCGTTGAAAGCAGACGTTGCAGCTTGCTTCCTTGACCGGCCTGTGATCGGCAACGCCCCTTCATGCTTCGGCGCGGACTTCGCCGAGAATCTCAAAGCAAGCTTCCCACAGCTCCGGACAATTTACGTCGCCTTTGATATGGACTTCCGGCGCAACGAGCATGTGCGTGGCGCGCTCTTCCGCCTGACCGCGCAGCTTGAGCGGGCGCGATTCGAGGTGCGCGTCCGGACGTGGCCACCGCAGTGGAAGGGAATTGACGATTATCTGTTGTCAGTCTCGGAAGGGAGGGCGGCAGCGTAATGAGTAGAAATATCGCCTACTTCCGTGATGTCCGCCCCTCTCATCTGCAACGCCAGACACGGCAAGCAGCCGTCGAGCCGCGCGCCGATTCGATCATCTCCGACATGGCGGACGGCAACCTGGCGACAGAATTTATCTACTCTTTCGCCGGGTTCGATTATGCCGAGAGCCACCTGACCTTGACCCTGATCGGCATCATCGGCGACGGCCAAAACTCCGTCGAGCTTTACGATGAAGAAATTGCGAAACTCGCGCGATGTGACACGCGCACCGTTCGACGCTGGCGCAAAGCCTATCTGGAAAAGGCGAAGTTTCTGAACTTCTGGCCGCTGCAAATCGCCGAGGGCGAATACGATCAAACAAAGCAGCGGTACTTGCCGACTTCCTACCGCGTCACCTTTGCCGAAACGCTTGAGCAGATCGTGGCGACGGCGCGCGCGTGCGCTGACTATCGGACCGACAGGCTCAAGGCCATCGAGCGGGCGGCGAATCTTTACTACGAAGATATTGAGCAGGCCCCGCCGAAGATGCGGAAGCGCAAGCCGAGGCCAGCGGCGCAGACACCTTTAGCCCACCTCGCCGGCGCGTCAAAGAAACTCGAAAAGGCGCAAACCTCGCTGCGAGAGATGCCGGAACGCCAGCGCAATGCGTTCATCAACGGGCAGGGTGAGGAGCTACGCGCGGCACTCGATCTGATGCGCGATCAGATGGCGGAAATAGAAGCTGTTTTGTCCGGTATCCCCGCAAGTGTTGAAAATAATGAACTTGAGTATATACCGGACAAAATGTCCGGTATCCCCCCCCCGGACGAAGACGACGCCGGTTATGTCCGCGAAAGAACTAAAGAAGAAGCGCGGACACAAGCGAAGCCGGAGCGCGAGCACACGCCCGAAGACGTTGCTGCCTTCGATTCGATCTGCGCCCGCATACGCAAGCCGCCGGTGACGAGCGCTGTGGTCCAGGTCGAGAGTCGCGCACGAGCGGCACCTCTGCCGGAGCTGCTCGACCCTGACGAGATCGCCGAAGCCGAGGCCATCCGCGCGGAGGCGTGCAATGGGGAGGTGAGCCTATGAATCAAAAGGCCACAGCAGTGGCGCTCAAGCTCTGGCACGAATTCCAGAAGCCTGAAGCCAGGGTGACGGAAAAGCATGACCAGCAAGCGCGCGGATTCTTCTTCGCGACGTGCCCGCATTGTCGGATCATTTTCTCGATGCAGGATAGCGGCGCGCAAAAAGCGATGGAGAGGTGGGGCTGCTCAATTTGTCGTAAACCATCTTAAACTTGCCGCTAGATTCCGTAAGCGGCACCGGGCCGGGGCGTCGTCCATCATTTTCAGCCAGTGGCGCCGCCCCGCGCCCTCGCACATACACAACGTAAGGATAATTCCCCAAGATGCAATGTTGCGTCTTGGGAAAACAAAGGGAGAATAAAAGAAATGACTTACAGAGTTTTTGATGACCCCTCGATCCCGCGCGGGATGGAAGGGGTTTACGCCTACGTCGCCGTGCGTCAAGCCGAGCTGCGAGCGGAGGCCGAACGAGCGGAAGTGGAGGCACGGGAACAGTACAAACGCGAAGGCGAGAAAATGATCGCAGCGGCGCTTCAGAGGCAAGCCGCGCGCCGGGCAGCGGAGGAAGAGAGCCAACGCGCAGCACAAGCGCGCGGCATCCAAGCGGCGATCCGCGCTCAGTTCTTCGGCGCGAACCCGACGGCGTTGGAGTCCGACTTCGAGCGCCTGTGGCCGGGCCTTCGCGACCAGCATTTCCGTGCGGAGATGGAGCGTGTGGCGCGCGACCACGGGACGACGGAAGCAAAGATGCGCGCGAGCGGCGACTACAATATGTGATGGACAAGCGCGACGTTTTCCACAAGAGAGCGCGCGTGAAACATCCACAGTCTGCACAAGGTTTGTGCAAAGGGCGTTTTCATTGAGGCCGCGCGTCTGATAAGCACCATTACGTTTTTTATGGCTCAAAATGCCAGGAAACTAAAGCCATGACAGGGTATGTCCATAGAGGTGGCGCGACGTGTCGCATGTAGGGAATTGTAGCCCATTGCAACCTTCTGACGAAAAACTAACGCCCAAGCAAGAGCGCGCGCTACTGGCGCTCTTGGATTGCGGCGAGATCAAAGAGGCCAGCGTGGTCTGCGGCGTGTCAGACGTAACGCTCTGGCGCTGGCTGCAACTGCCCGCGTTTCAGTCGCGCTACCGCGCCGCGCGCAGGCTCGTAGTCGAGACGGCCATCGCGCAGTTGCAGTCTGATTGCACGAAAGCGGCGCGCGTGCTCAGGGAGATCGCCGAAGACAGGTCGGCACCGGCGTCATCGCGCGTCGCTGCGGCGAAGACGATTCTTGATCAGAGCGTGAGCGCGGTCGAACTCATGGACTTGCAGGAGCGCATCGAACGTCTTGAGCAGACGCTTGACGCTCAAGAGAAAGGAAAGGTGAAGAGATGGGGTTAGAGCAGCGGGTAAATAAGATGGAGCAGGCAGTAAATGGCGGCGACGATGAAACGTGCGGGTGTAGGATGCGCGTCGACGTTCGCAGGTATCCTGGCGAGGACTCTGAAGGTGATGCCGGGAGCGATACGACGCCGGCGCAAAGGTGCGCCTTTTGCGGTAAACCAAAGTTGATCCTCAAGGTCGTTTACACGCGGCATTGGCGCCGCGAAGACGAGGCGGCATAGAGCGAGGGCTGGCATATGAGTTTACAATCAAGAGTCGAACGAATCGAGCGTGAGAGAAGCGAAGGCTTAGGGCTCTGCGCGCACGGTTGGGAGTTGCGCGATTCGACCGGGGCTGCGGCGGCGGAAGAGAAGATCAAAAGCTTCACAGAGGAAGCGCGAATGTGCGACCTCTGCGGATTGCCAAAACGCATCTATGAGCTTGTGGACGCCGAAGACACGACCGATGAGTCCATCTCGGAAGATTTACGGCGGAGGGAGTGATGAGTTTAGAGAAGCGGCTTGACCAGTTAGAGCAGCGATTCGGCGGCACAGCGACCCAGTGCACGCACATAACCAGCATTACGAACGATTCGCAACCCGTGCCGAAGTCGCGTTGCGAATGCGGTGGCTGGCATCCGGTGATCGTAGTGGTGAGGCCGAAAGGCGAGCGGCTGGCTGGTGACGTGGTAAACCATTCTTAGACAAAGCGAAGCACCCGCCAGCTATTTAAGCTCACGGGTGCTTCTGTGTTCACGTGATGCCGGGGCGCCCTCGCCTCTTAGCCCCTGTTAGCTTTGCGCCGTGAAACTAGAAAACCACACCCATTGGCCATATTTACTGCCTTAGCGCCAGCCTCTGGAAGGGAGATTGGCGTTAGGGACTGCTCGGGCGCCCGCACGCGCGCGGGTGGTCCCGCTCCCTGGCCTGATGGCCAGCAGGTGCTTGTACGCCAACCGGGGCAGCAAATCAATGGTCATGCCGCCGCCTCACAGTTTCTTCACGTAAGCATCCAAGTGGCTACGCTTCACCCGCCGCCATCTGACCGGGTGTCGCACCGCGAGGCCGGAAAAGATAGAACTTCTTCCAACACGCCGAGCACCTATACGGAAAGACAGAGAACCATGATAAGAGGCGTTCCCACAAGTTGCTCCGGTGCTCACGCTGTATCTGGCTGCTGCCGCAAGAAGGGCATTGCCGGGGAGAATACCGCACCGCCCTCTTCCGGGGTAAAGAACTGCTCCTCACAACCTTTTAATGTAAGCGTCCAAGTCTGAGCGCTTCACCCTCCACCCGCGACCGATGATCCGGGCCTTCAACTTCCCTGCCCAGATGGCTTCCCGGAGGGTCGACGTGGAGGAGATGGATCCGGAGCGAGCGAAAGGCGCGAAAGGCACACGGTCGTAAAGACGATTGACAGTTCAGGACGGACTAGATCGCGACTTAATTGCAAAAGGGTTTGGCTTGCTTAGGCCGACCCCTTGGGAGTGTCAGAAATTTTGTGTAAATCGGCTTTTGGCCCGGCCCAGCGGCGGGCCGTTGCCGAAGAGCTAAAACTTTGACCCGCCTTATGTTACCTTCTGCGTTGCGGCAGCCGAGCGGAGCGACGGCTGCGGTCGTTTACACAAATCACCTGACACCCTCGACCCCTTTTGCAATTTAATAGGCAATATCTAATTCATGCTCCCACGTGGCGACGGCACAGAATGCCCGACCGGTATCACGTCTACCTAATATCAGGTCTATCACGAGGTGGTCTCGCCCGGATCTGACCGGGCTCGTTATCTTCCGCCCGCTGACTCGCCTGTCGAGCCATATTCTGCCCACTCTCATACAGGGATTGGGTGATCTGCGCACCAACGTCTCGGCCGCCTAACCCGAGCGCCAGGCCCACGGCCAGGGCGATCGATGCGACCAGCCCAATGAACAGCGTGTTCACCACTACGGCAGCGATGCCGATCTGATTAGCGGCGGCTATCACGGCGAAGCCGATGATCGCGTACTGCGTAAGCGTCGCAAGCAGGTTCGGATTCCCGACGCCCATTTCGGACACCGAGGCGCGCACCGCCCCGGAGAGGAATCGGGCGATCAGCGAGCCGATGACGATGATCACTACCGCCACCACCAGATTCGGGATGAAGAGGACGATGCTGTTGATGATCGTGGTCAGTTGCGGCATCCGCAGAATGTTCGCGGCGGCCTGGATGAAGATCAGTCGGATGAACCACTTGATCAATTCGGCGATCAACTGTGAGGTCGTCCACTTGGTGCCCGAGCGTCGGATGAAGTCAGCGATGCCGGAGCTTTGCACCGCCCGCTCGAAGCCGACCATGTTGAGTGCCTTGACGATCAGCCTGGCGAGGAAGCCGGAGATGATCCAGCCGATGATCAGAATGATGAGCGCGCCGAGCAGTGCAGGCAGAAAGCTCATAAAGCTGCTGAGAGCGTTGGTGAACGAGTACCAGATGGCGTCGCCGGTATCTCGAAGGCTCGCACCCCTGTCCTGTAACATGGCAACTC
>MWVY01000309.1_pt1 | contig 11773 bp, 14 predicted proteins | sample 1047251 | NCBI WGS metagenome assembly MWVY01 (sample SAMN06349983, study PRJNA376086) | soil metagenome | isolation source: MS7-5 sample Antarctic (ecotone) soil | place: Antarctica | collected 2015-01-13
GCGAGGAGGAACGTAACTCGGCGAGACAGTTACATCGTAAATCACTTTAAAGAAACCGCCGTACACGCAAGTACATACGGTGGTGTGAGAGGGCGGCAAAGATTAATACCTTTGCCCCCTACTCAATCTCTAAAATTTTCTTTTACCGGACAGTAGTGGTTACAAACTCAGGACAGCTTCGGTGCACCTCATCTCCTAAAAAAAGTTTACAGTATAGTTAGTTAATCCTGCAATAAGTTTACAGTTCACCGCCGCCCTTGTACTTCTTTATCAGCGTATCAATATCAATAGAGTCAATGACAGCACTAACAGTCCGAACCGGATGGTTGTCAGCAATCAACTAAACTCGGCGTAATCAGAAAAGCCTGTGTTTGTAGGTAAGGCTTGAATAGGGGTCTTGCTATAGTGATAATTACAACAGACAAATTACTCAACCACTACTTCTAATGCAAGAAGATTTTATACAGCACAATTGTGCATAAAACCACCCGAAAAAAGAAAAAATAAAATAAAAGAGCTGCCTACTTTTGAGACCGCCCCCTTTAATTTTTTAGCGGTGATTTGCTAATTCCTGACAAAAAGAAGACATCTTGCTGAAACCTGGAAACTATAACAGCTTCAAGTTCATCAGTATCTGCTACAACGGGTGATGTTTCAAAAGTTCTGCGAAGTAATTCATTAAAAAGCTTAGTCTGCTTCATATAATTTCGGCAGCCTGAACACATGGATACATGCATCTGTAACTGAATTTATTTCATCAGACTCAGGGGACAAGTTCTCTTAACCCCATAAGTTGTGTTGCTTTTACACAAGACAACATCATGGCATTCATTAGCTTTTCAAACATCGTTTTGATTTTTAAGCAGTGATTGTTTCCGGGTAATATATTTTTTTAAATGAATAAACAGCAATCACTCCAAACATCAAATGTGAAAATATACTTACCCAGTTTCTTGCCATTGCGAACCAGGGAAAAATGGCTGTAAAACCATAGAAGTTAACAAAGTACAAGACCAAACCAAATACAGCACCCAATAAAATGGATGTGCCCATGCTCATACTCTTACAAATCCATCCAATGATCACGGCATAAACAATAGATAAGATAAAATGTAGCATCATGGCTGCCATTAAAACACCAAAATCAAAGGTGACCGGCTGTCCTGGCATAGGCAAAACATCTTTCCCTAAAATAATAGCAGCAATCATACGCGGCGGAGCCCAGGGGCTGCCGTTCATAAAAACGGGTACTAATATCATTTCCAACATCATGAAAACTACTCCGGCTATCAATCCGGATAAAATGGCTGCTTTTAAAAAATGCTTATTCATAATAAATGGTTTTAGTGATTTCAAGTTTTGAGCAAATTCCATCTGCATTATATTCTTAAAGATATTTCATTTGCACTGTTGATGGCCATTTTTTCAGGCAACTTTGGCTTCGCCGACGAGTATCCCGCTACTGTTTTTCTTTCATCCCGGGTTTTGCCGGGAACTCGCCGGCGAAATGAAAATAAATAGATGGTGACACCCCCCTGTCAGCCTACTTTCGCTTATTCCATAAATCTAAATATATGTTACCAGGTGAACTAACAGGTGATTTGAAGAAAAGGTTCTCTACCGTAAAAGGGCAAATTGAAGCAATTGTAAAGATGCTGGATGAAGAAACAGATCCTGATAAAATACTAATTCAGGTGAAAGCTGCTGACCAGGGATTACAAAAAGCCCACTATTTATTGATGGATGAAGTATTTAGAAAAAGTCTTGCTTTAAAACTTGTGCAGGTAATGAATGCTTGTCCCGGTAATTGTCAGGATGCCGAAAAAATAGAGTACATGAAAAAAGAGTTTCCGATGCTTGAATTTGAACAGCTTACAAGTAATATGAAAGAGATTAATGCTATAGATAAACGTTTGGAAAAGCACAATAAAAATAATTTGAATAAAGATTTGGAAGACACCCCACCTGCGGGTTGATCTTTGGCATTCATAAATAAAATTAAATGTCATGGAAACTTTAAACAAAAGAAAAATTGAATTATTTACTGCCGGTTGTACTGTTTGTGAACCTGTTGTTGAAATGGTAAAAGGAATGGCTTGCAGTGATTGTGATGTGGTTATTTATAATTTATCTAACCCTTGTGAAACAAAGGAATGTATTGAAAAGGTAAAAACGTACGGGATTAAAGCATTGCCTGCAATTGCTGTAAATGGTAAGCTATTGTCTTGCTGTCAGAATAAAGGTATTTCTGCTGAAGAACTTCGGAATGCCGGGTTAGGACAACCTGTGCTGAATTAAGCTGGTTTGGTTCTCTTATTTATCATTGATTTTATACAAATGTTATGGCTTTAGAAAGTGTTCAAATGAAGGTGTCTGGTTTAATGTGTTCCTTCTGTACAATGAGTGTTGAAAAGGCTTTGAAAAGGTATCCTGCTATCAACAGTGTGATGGTAAACCTTGTTCATGGAATTGTTTTGGTAGAAGCTGATACCGCTAAAATGAACCGTGAGCAATTGGCAGAAGCAGTTGAAAAATTGGGCTATAGTGTATCTGCCACTGAAGTGCAGCAATATAAAACAGATGAAGAACTTTTTGGACTGATTAAACAACGTGGTACGATTGGAATGGTTGCTTCAGTAATTGATTTGTTGGTTGACCCTTTAAATCTCTTCGGCATTCCTCAACCTTATCGCACTTATTTCAGTCTTGCTGTTGCTGCCTTTGTTTTGTTTTGGGTAGGATACCCAATACTTCGCAAAACGATTATGGCTGTAAGGCAAAGGGTAATTAATGCCAATGTCTTATTATCTGCCGGTGCATGGGGTTCTTTTATTGTTGGTATTTTTTCTTTATTCAATCCGGCACTTCCAAACTTTTTACCTGTTGCTGCCTGGCTAATGTCTTTACATTTATTCTTTGGTTATTTTAAATTAGATACCCGCAAAAAGGCATCTGATGCAGTACGTAAACTGATTAACCTGCAACCTGCAAAAGCAAGGGTGTTGAGAGGTGAACAATTTGCTGATGTATTAACCAAAGATGTTTTAGTAAATGAAGTGGTTGAGGTTCGCCCCGGTGAACGTATTCCTTTAGATGGCATTGTCTTAAATGGTAATGGCAGCGTTGACGAAGCAAGTTTTACAGGTGAAAGTACTCCTGCAAACAAAGAGGTTGGTGCTACTGTGATTGGTGGCACTTTAAATCTTGATGGTGCTTTACAAATTAAGGTTACTAAAGTTGGGCAAGAGAGTTTCCTAAGTCAGATTGTAAGTTTAATGAGCCGTATTGCTGAAAAGAAACCACCTGTGGAATTGTTGGCAGATAAGCTAATGAACTATTACGGACCTGTTGTATTTATTGTTGCTGCTATTGCTTTTGTTGTATGGGGATTGGCAACAGGTAATTATATACAAGCAATACTTGTATTGCTCACCACTGTTATTATGGGTTATCCCTGTGCTTTAGGTATTACTACTCCAATGCTTGCTGCTATTGCCGGTGGCAAAGGAATATCAATTGGTTTATTAGTAAAAGCAAGTGAAGTGTTTTATGGATTGTCAAGAGTTGACACCATTGTATTTGATAAAACAGGTACACTAACTTATGGTAAACCTACTGTTACTGATGTTCATGCCCTCAATGGAAACAGTAATGAATTACTATCTGTTGCTGAAGCATTAGAAAGTAAATCTGAACACCCGATAGGACAAGCCATTACTTTCTTTGCACAAAAAGAAAGTGCCCCTAAGTTGTCTGTGAATAATTTTAAAGCTGTACCCGGAAAAGGTGTTACAGGAATTATTAATGGCGATGCTGTATTAGCCGGTAAGCCTTCTTTTATTGAACAAAGTAATGTTGTTGTTTCTGAAAGTATTAAGCGTTCTATCAATGCTTTTGGTGATGAGGGTAAAACTGCTGTTGTTATTTGTAAGGGTGGACAAGTGATTGGTGTGATTGCTTTACAAGATACTCCACGCCCTACAGGTAAACAGGTGATTGATAAGATGAAGCAAAGAGGCATTAGGACTGTAATGCTTACCGGTGATGCTAAACAGGTGGCAGAGCCTATTGCAAAAAACCTTGGCATTGATGAAGTGCAGGCTGAACTTTTACCAAGTGAAAAAGCCACTGCTATTGAAGCATTGCAGAAGAAAGGTTATAAGGTTGCTATGGTGGGTGATGGTATAAATGATGCACCTGCATTAGCACAAAGTGATGTAGGAATTGCTATAGGTGCAGGTACTGATGTTGCGATAGAAGCTGCCGGTGTTATACTAATTGGTGACAGGTTAATTGATGTATTGAATGCTGTTATCTTAGGAAAGGCAAGCTATAAAACAATGACAGGAAATGTGATTGTTGCGGTGCTTTTTAATATTGTTGGGATGCTGCTTGCAACACTTGGTTTTATAACTCCTATGCTTGCTATTGTGGTAATGATAATAAGTATTTTTGCTATCTTAATCAATACGCTTCGCATAAGAACATTACGACTTGAAACAACTAAAGAGGAAACAACAACTGCACTTACAGCGGCAAGTTTTAAAGTAACAAATATGGTTTGTGAAGGGTGTGCAGAAAAGATAACTACTGCACTTACGGCATTGCCCGGTGTGAAAGATGTTAAGCCTAAAGTGATTTCAAAACAGGTACAGGTAAATTATTATCCTGACCAGGTGAAACATGATGAACTAAAAAAGGTGTTAGAGAAAGAAGGGTTTAATGCTGTTGAAGTATAGAACAAGTTTATAGTAATCTTTAAATAATTATCAAATCTCAATTATGAAATTGCTTGTTATGAAATTATCCATTTCAATGTGTTTAGTAGTTGCACTTGCCCTTACTGCCTGTGCTCAGGAAACAAAGAAAACTGAACCGCCTACACCAAAAGAACAAACAAAAACTGTAGTAATGCAAAAAGTGAAAATGCCTGTTGATGGCATGGTTTGCAATGCCTGCCAATCGAACGTTAAGAAAACAATCAAATCAATAGACGGTGTATCAGATGTTGAAGTAAATCTTGAAAAGAAGTTTGCTTTATTTACTTATGATCCACAAAAGGTAAATGTTGAGCAGGTACAAAAAGCCGTTAATGATAAAGGTTTTACCGCAGGTAAACCACAAGAGGTTAAGCAATGAGTTTAGATCAATTTGTACAACAATTTAGTCAGGCACTTGCCAATGGTTCTGGTTATAGTTTACTGATTGCTGCCGGTGCAGGAATGATAACTACAGGTGTATGCCCCTGTACTTTACCTGTAGGACTTGGAATAGCCGGACTTGTTAGCAGCAATTCAGAAAGTAAATCAAACAGAGGGTTTATGATCGCTCTTGGCTTCTTCGTTGGCATTGTAGTTTGTCTTTCGCTGTTAGGTGCTTTGGCTGGAAGGTTAGGTGTTTTTCTTACTGAAACATTTGGTCAATATTGGGCTTTGTCAATGGCTGTAATATCTGCTGTTGCCGCCGCACTTGCCTTTTATGGTCCCCGTCTTACTGTCACTAAATTAGCAACCTTACGCCGTCCCGGTATTGGTGGCTCTTTTGTTTATGGATTAGTATTTAGTTTAGGTACTTCTGCTGCTCCTTTATTATTACTTCTTTCTGTGGCTGCAGCTACAGCAAATCCAATTTATGGTTTTATACTTGCTTTATCGTTTGGTATTGGAAGGGGCTTACCTTTCTTAATTGTCAGTGCATTTGCCGGTGCTGTTACGAAGTTTGCTCAACTTACCTGGCTAAGAAGAAGTATTCAAATTGTTAGTGGTCTTGCCCTGTTGTTTGTCTGCTATTACTATGTGAAGGTGTTTATTGATTTGCAGTAGTGAACTGTAAAAAAGCTCGAAGGCATTGACTTCGCATTTTTAATCTGTTCTTTAAGCGCTTTTTCATTTAATCCATTATCAAAAAACTTTAGATCTCCATTTTCAATCTTGCCGGTTGTGTCGTAATCTCCAGCATTTCGCCATGCGGTACAATCGTTATCTGATCGTAATCTTTTAATAGCATTTTATATGCATCCGCCAGCATAGCTAAACGTTAGTCAGAATCCTGTAAAAAATTATTCCGGATGGTTAGATGGGTATTGTTGCTTCCACTGCTTATACTCATCGGGAGACATATTGACTAATTTGTTTTTTAGAAAAGCAACTATATTCCAGATATCTTCATCAGAATGGGTTGGTCCGAAAGCAGGCATAGCTGTAAATTTAATTCCGTTTTTTACAACCCAAAAAGCTTCGTTTGGTTCAAGTTCTTTAGCATGTTCAAAAAGCCTGGGTGGTTTAGGCGTTAAACCTTGGGTAAGTTCGCCCATTTCTTCACCGGGCGCTCCGTGGCACTTCATGCACATTGCACTATAATTCTTAAAACCGGAAACCACCATAGCACTATCGTTAAGAGGAGGGACTTTGATATCTTCTATCCGGGAATGAATCGACCTGTCTTTTGTTTTGTTTATCATCCATCTTACCAAACTATTATGAGGAGATAACTGGCTTACATTGTAAATGCCTGAAAAGATAAACAGCAGAAAGATTACATTCATGATTACTACAGTAAGCGCTATGATCAGAATTTTTTTTTTCATGGTATTCATTTTACAATATTTGAAATAACTTAATAAATAAGGAAAATAGCCTCCAGTTGTGCTTTGAATTTTTCTGCATAGCCGCCTGTTGACTACTGTGATGCAATACTGAAGATGAAAAAAGAATTAAAGCAAAGGAAGCCCAATTGACCAGTTTCCTTTGCTTAATTTGATTTAAGCTGCTGCTCCTGCCATTTTTCTACATTCGTCAGCACAACGACGACAAGCCTCTGCACATTTTTTGCAATGCTCGTGTTTATGGCTCTCACATTCCGCTGCACACGCATCGCAAATGTCGGCGCAAATAGCACATAATTCTTTTACAGACTGCCCGCCCATGCTCATGACCTGAGCAGAAGCATAACAGATTGCTGCACATTCCATGTCTAACTGAATGCACTTTGCCATCATTTTTACATCGTCTTCCTGCAGGCAGGCAGAAGCACAATTATTACAAATTGCTGCACAACGTAAACAAGCGTCTATGCAAACTTGATGTTGGTGGTATCCTGTCATAATATATATATTTTCGGTTTAAAAAAAATGATAAAGTAAATTTCTATCGTTAACTATTTTCCATTGGAATCGCTTTGAAGCCAGCTTCCTTCACAATTTGAGTGAGCTTGTCAGCAGATAAACCGTCAGTATCAATCGTAAGAATTTTATCGGCGTTTTGTGTATCCACTTCCCAATGTTTAATTTCAGAATTTGCATTTAGATGCGGCGTTACTTTGGCAATGCAACTGCCACACATGATGTTTGTTTTAAACTGGTATTTCATTTTTATTGTTTTAATGTTTTACAATTTTTTTACTCACAACAACTTTTACCATCAGTTTGCACTGGCGGACAAACCACTGAACCATAGCTGCAAAACACGCAGCAATCGCCCGGCTTTGGCTTTAGCACTGTCTCACACCCTGTACATTGGTAAAAGAACATGCAGGCATCTACGGGCATGGTTTCTTCTTTTTGCAAACCGCATACCGGACAAGTAATCACTGATTGTAGTTGTGATTTCATTCACTGCAAATTTCCGTTTGTCTTGTTTTTTATCGTTACACCATTTTGGGAAAAAGTTATACTTAATTGTTTTTTGATGTTCCGGTTCAGCAATTGAATAATGAAGAGTTTACATGTTCATACCTTCCATGGAGCTGCTGCCATTTCGCAACAGGTACTCACTGTTTAATAAATATGCTCCTGATATTACTACTGCAGCGTTGGGTTTTAATCCCTGCTTTATTTCAATTTCATTGCCGTTTTCAGCACCCGTTATTACCGTTTGCATGCTGAATTTATTATTGCCCGTTTTCACCCATACATAAGCAGTTTTATTTGTCCGCATTACTGCGTTTGCGGGTAGGACTATCGCATTGTTTTGAACTGCACTATTTACATATATGTAAGCGGGCATCCCCGGCTTTAATTCATTGCCGGGGTTGAGCAGGCTTACCCGCAACAAATTAATCCGTGTTTGCTGATTGATTTCCGGCGAGGCAAATTCTATTTTTCCTTCCATTTTTTTATTGCCAAGCTGCGGAACCTGAACCGTAACGGTAGCATTCCGGTTGATGCCGGCAAGCTGCGAAGTATATGCCTGTGTTTCCACCCACACGGAGGATGTATTGGCAAGCCGCATGATAGCCCCACCTTCCATAACATAGGCACCTTCTGTGCTGTTAAGCTGTGTAATGTATCCACCTGCCGGGCTATAAAATGTTGTTATATATGCAGATCTACTACCCGCATTTAGTGCATTTACCTGCGCTGCCGTCATGCCCCAGAGTTGCAGCTTATGCCTGGCTGCTGACAGTAACTGGTTGTAATTGATGACGCTGGTTCCAATTGATTTGCGTTGCTGCAGCAGTAAAATATATTCCTGCTTCGCACTGTTCAATTCTTCGCTGTACAGCTCGTAAATTTTACCGCCTTTCGGCACAAAATCCCCCACGTTTTGGTAATACAACCTTTCTATGCGTCCACGCACCCGGGCACTCACGGTCTCTATATTTTTTTCATTGAAAGCTATTGTGCCGGTGAGTACTACGGAACTGCCAAAACCAGTTTTGCCGATGGTGTCTACCCTAATATTTCCCAACCTGATTTGCTGTTCTGTCAATTCAAGTTCGTCAGCCATGTTCATTTCACCATCCTGCATTGAACTGTCCATTTCCATGGTATCATCACTATGCATTGCAGCGCTGTCGGTATGTACCGCCTGAACCGGTATTAAATCCATGTGGCAGATGGGGCACTTGCCCGGTTCATCTTTCATTACCTGCGGGTGCATGGAGCAGGTGTATTTTGTGCCGGTTTCCACCGCCGTTTTCCGCTTGGTATCACAGGCGGTGAGCAGTAACAAAACGGTTAATATGGATAAGTAGATTTTCATGATTATTGTTTTACCTGGATGAAGCTTTCATTATCGGTTAAGTATTGCGCATTGGCAGCCACAGTATCTTTTGCTGTTAAGCCCGACAGCACCTGTATCTTATCATCTTGCCGCATACCTGTTGTTATTTTATATGCCCTGAAGAGCTGCCCTTCTTTTTTAAAAACAATATCATTCAACCCTAAAGACAGCACAGCGCCTGCCGGTAGCCAGTCAGCCGTTTTTTGCTTTGGATAAATGGTTGCCTGCACCTGGCTGCCAACAGGAATTTTTGCCCCGGCATTGTTGATGTAAGCCCTTGCCATCAGGGTCCTTGTTTCGCCGGAAAAAGAAGGTTCAATAAAGGCAATGGCAGACCGGATTTTACCAGCAGAAGTTTCGGGATTGATGACCACCGGGTCACCAAGTTTAATAAGATTTTGCCCCGCGGGCATAATGCTCAGGGCAACAATAACGGTGTTGGTATTAATGACGTTGAAAATGGTTTGCCCGGCATCCACATAAGCGCCTTCCTTTATAGAAAGTTCTTCAGTGGTTTGCTGAAAATTATTGTTGCCTGACATACCGTTGCCGGCAAGTGTATTGGACGACATGGCCTGCGAAGCAATATCTGTAACATAACCACTGTACTTGCTGAAAACAGTTACGCTGTATAGCGGCTGTCCCGATTTTGCCACCTGCGACAGTTGCCCACCGGTCATTCCCAACAGCAACAGGCGTTGCCTGGCTGCATTAATCAATGAAGTATTCTGCCGATCATTTTGCAGCAGGTATATATAATTTTGCTGCGATGTTACCAATTCAGGGCTGTAAATCTTCAACACTTTTTGCCCTTTACTTACGAACTGGTAACGGTAGCGTACATACAATTTTTCAATCCGCCCGGCAATGTTGGCAGCCACCGTTCCTGCCTGGCGGTAATCGTACTGCACGGTGCCCAGTGCAGGCACTTCCATTGCTTCGGTGCTCGTTTGTATAGTGGTAACCGGCACCGATGTAATCACAAATTCATTGGTGGGTTTCAGCAGCGCATCCAACGGAATATCGGCAGCCTGGCTGTCCTGTTCCGGGTAATGTTCCGGCATACGGCTGCCCGTTGCTGTAACAGTTTCCTTTTCCTTTTTGCTATTGCATGAAAGCAAAAGTGTTGCCCCCAGGAAAATAATTATCAGTATATAATTTATGCGTTTCATCATTCTTTTATTTCAAGTATGCGTTCCAATTGTGCCTGCAGCATTAGCAACTGCTGCAACTGGTCAAGGTATTCCAACTGTATTTTATTAAACTGCTCCCAGGCATCATACAACACAAACAACTTTTCGGTATTTTGTTCGTACGCCAGTTGCGTGGTTTGATAGTTTCTTCGCAGTGCCGGTATGATTTCATATTCGTAAAGTTTGAGCAGTTTTTTTCTTTCAGCCATTTCTGATTTTACGGCATAGGCTTCACCCAGTGCTTCGTTTATCACGGCTTCCCGCTGCTTTTCCTGCGCCACAGATTTCCACTTCAGGCTTTCAACATTTGCCTTTATTCCTTTTGAAGACCATCGGGCAAATGGAATTTTCACCATCGCCATCAGGGTGTACTGGGATGGCATGCTGCCAATGCCCATCATGTGGTCGAACCGGACGCCGAACTCCGGGTTCAGCTTTTGCCGCTCCACTTCCTGCTGCAGCGAGGTGAGGGTGATTGCGTTGGTTACAGCGGCAATATCGCTACGTGCCTGCACCAGTGAAAGGCTGTCAATTTCAACAGCCGAAAAATCTTTTACCTGGTAGGTGGTATCAATGTCAAAATGGTACAACCGGTCACGGTGCATCAGCGTGTTCAGCGCAATTCTCTTTTGAACGATTTCATTTTGTAACTGTACTTCCTGCGTATGAATATTGCCCAGTGCGGCTTTCGCTTTGTAGTAAGCGGTAATATCGCCTGTATTGTTTTTATATTTTATTTCTGCAGTTTTAATCATGAACTCCACCAGCTTTTCATTTTCATCCAGCACCACCAGTTTCTTTTTTAATACCATCCATTGGTAAAAGTTCTTTTTGGCTTCGCCGAATAAATCATTTTGCATGGCGTCCCTTTGCTCCTGCGATACATCTGCCATTGCATTCATGTATTCAAATTCTGCCTGTTGTTTTTTTCTGTTGGGAAACATTTGCTGTCCCGAAATCATGTATTGCCCCATGCCGCCCATGCCGTTTGCACCCTTAAAATATTTGGGGTTATACGGCGTCATCCAAAGCCCCGCTGCCACCTGCGGCGGCTCCCAGCTATACGCCCCTTTGGCGGCTTCTTTTTCTGATTGTATTTCGGCATCAAACATTTGCAGGTGTTCGCTGTGCTGGTTGATGTGCATAATGATGTTATGCAGGCTTAAGGTATCCTGTGCTTTTGCTCCGGCAAACAACAAGAGCATACTAAAAAGGAAAATTGTTTTTTTCATAATTAATGTTTTGCTTCCAGTACTTCTATTTTTCCAAACTTACGCAGCTCGTATTCTTTGGTCATTAAAAAAATCAGCGGCGTTACCAGCAGTATGTGAATGGCTGAAGTGAACACGCCGCCCACCATGGGTAGTACGATGGGTTTCATCACATCGCTGCCCACGCCTGTGCTCCATAAGATGGGTGTGAGGGCAAACAAGGCTACAGATACCGTCATTATTTTAGGTCGCAACCGTTTTGCTGCACCGGCTATCACATACTCCCGTAAATCTCCGTTTGTAATTGTTGCCTTCGAATTTCCTTTGGCGGCTACCAGTTGTTGCATGGCATCGTTCAAATAAATTA
>MWVY01000310.1_pt1 | contig 11753 bp, 15 predicted proteins | sample 1047251 | NCBI WGS metagenome assembly MWVY01 (sample SAMN06349983, study PRJNA376086) | soil metagenome | isolation source: MS7-5 sample Antarctic (ecotone) soil | place: Antarctica | collected 2015-01-13
TAACCGAACTTCTCAAGTATTTGTTTCTGCCTGATGAAAGAATTGCCATCGAAGTAAATAAACAAGTCGTTCGCAAAAAAGATTGGGAAAATATCAAAATCAACGATGCGTATAAAATCGAGATTATTCATTTCGTCGGCGGCGGATATGATTTCAGATTTCAGACTCCAGATTCCAAGATGCGGATTGAAAGCGTTTTCAGTCCGCATTTCTTTTGTGCGATTTTTTGATAAGATTGAAGAATACACAATTTTGAAACTTATAGTCCGAAATTTGAAATCTGGAATCTGAAATTAGGAATTATTTATGACTGATATATTTAACTTAGCAGGAAAAACTTTCAATTCACGGCTGATTATCGGCACAGGCAAATATCGCTCACATCAGGAAATGCAAGCCGCACACATGGCTTCGGGCGCGGAAATGGTTACGGTTGCGGTCAACCGCGTTCCTTTGGACAAAAAAACTGAATCCTTTCTCGATTTTCTCAATCCCGAAATGCAGATTTTGCCGAATACGGCTGGATGTTATGATGCCGAACATGCGATTCGCACGGCACGACTTGCCCGCGAAGCACTCGAAACTGACTGGATAAAGCTCGAAGTCATCGGCGATAAAATTACGCTTCTGCCGGACAACGAACAAACGCTCGAAGCCGCGCGAGTTCTTGTCAAAGAAGGCTTTATTGTTCTGCCGTATTTCTCCGACGATTTGATTATGGCGAAAAAATTATTGGACATCGGTTGCCCCGCCGTGATGCCGCTTGCCGCGCCGATTGGTTCGGGAATGGGCGTGCAAAATCCTTCAAATTTGCGAATTATGCGCGAACAACTGTCCGACGCGACGATAATTGTTGACGCGGGTGTTGGCGTTCCGTCGGATGCGGCAATCGCTATGGAACTCGGCGCGGACGCGATTTTGATGAACACGGCTATTGCCGAAGCACAAAACGCAGCGCAAATGGCAACCGCCATGAAACTTGCCGTTCAAGCGGGAAGGTTTGCATATCTTTCGGGCAGAATGCCAAAACGTCTTTACGCAAGTGCGTCAAGTCCGATTGAGGGAGCGATTAAGTGAGTCCAAAGTCCAAAGTCCGATGGCTAAAGTCTAAAACCGAAAATCGAAGATTAAAGGCTAAAGTCGGTGTAGTTTGTTTGTTCGCTGCATTTTTGGTTACGGCATGTGTGCAAACTCAATCGAAACGCAACGAATTTAACGTCGCCGAAAGCAAAAGTTATGAAGCCTCACTTTACCGCCAAAACTGCGCGATTTGCCATGGACAAGAAGCCAACGGCAAAGAAATTGACGGCAAATTGATTCCTTCTCTGCGTTACGGTGAAGCGGCGACAAAATCCGAAGAAGAAATTTATCGGCAAATCAAAGAAGGCAAACTTCCGATGCCCGCATTCAAAAATCAATTGACCGAAGACGAAATTAGAAAAATGGTGCGGTTTGTTCGGCGCGATTTGCAGGGAAAGAGGGAAATTCAAAAGTAAAAAGTAAAAATAAGCAACTACCCGGTGTTTTTGCGTTAAAATCTTTTTATGAAAATTCTTGTAACAGGCGCAAGTGGTTTGGTTGGAAGCGAATTAGTTCCGACATTAAAAGCCAAAGGACACGAAGTTTATAAACTTTCGCGGAAAGCGGCAAAAAACGCGGACGAGATTCAATGGGACGCGGAAAAGGGCTTTTCGGAAAGCGAGCAGGCGAAACTGGAAAACTTCGATGCGGTTATTCATCTCGCGAGCGAAACGGTTGGCGAGGGAAGCTGGACGGAGGAAAAGAAAAGAAAAATAAAAGAAAGCCGCGTTGTTGGAACAAGAACTTTGGTTGATGCGCTGAAAAAGACACAAAATCCGCCGAAGATATTTGTGTCCGCTTCGGCAATCGGTTTTTACGGAACGCGCGGCAACGAAGTTTTAATCGAAGACAGCAAGCAAGGCGAAGGTTTTCTTGCCGATGTTTGCGCGGCGTGGGAAGCCGAATCAAACAGAGCGGAAGGTTTCGGCGCGCGAGTCGTGCTGCCGCGAATTGGTATTGTTTTGGCAAAAGACGGCGGCGCACTCAAAGAAATGCTGATGCCTTTCAAACTCGGTGTCGGCGGCACAATCGGAAGCGGCGAGCAGTATATGAGTTGGATTGCGCTTGATGATTTGATTAAAAGTATTCACTTTGCGCTTGAAAATAAAAACTTAAAAGGAGCGGTCAACGCCACCGCGCCGAATCCCGTAACCAACGAAGAATTTACAAATACTTTGGGTAAAGTTCTGCATCGCCCGACAATCATTCCGATTCCCGAATTCGGCATCAAACTTTTATTCGGTGAAAAAGGCGAAACGCTTTTGCTCGAAGGTGCGCGGGTTTTGCCGAAACGATTGCAAGACGCAGGTTTTGAGTTTCAATTTACTGACTTAACAGACGCGATGAGGAAAGTTCTAAACTAAATTTTACCGCAGAGACGCGGAGACGCAGAGAAAATTAAAAAAAACTCTGTGTCTCTGCGGTAAAAGATTTGTTATGAAAATCTGGCTTTCAAAAAACTCCGAAATTCCCGTCCGCGAGCAGCTCATCACGCAAATCACGCTCGGTATTATCAGCGGCGATTTGCCCGTCGGCGAAAAACTTTCCAGCACCCGCGAACTTGCCCGGCGATTTAAGCTCCACGCTAATACGGTTAGTTCCGCCTATCAAAAACTTACCGAACAAGGCTTGATTAGGTTTAAAAAGGGAAGCGGTTTTTATGTCTGCGAAACAAAACAAAAAAAATCAGACGACGAAACCGAACTCGATGCGCTCATCGCCAACTTTTTTCAAACCGCGCAATCTCAAGGCTATTCCAAAAACGAAATCCAAAATCGTCTGCAAAAATGGTTTACTGACAAACCGCCCGAACAATTTTTGGTTATCGAATCCGACAGAAACTTGCGCGAGATTCTGATTGAAGAAATCAGTCAAACAACAAATTTTCGGGTTGTCGGCACGAGTTTTGAGAATTTTGCAAAAAAACAACACAACAACACGGTTTTCACGGCGATGATTAACGAAAAGCAGGAAATCGAAAGCGTTTTGCCTGCCGATAAAATCTGTTTTTTTATCAAGCCGCGCTCCGTTTCGGATTCGATGACGGATGAAAATCGTCCTGAACAAAACGACTTAATTGCGGTTGTATCGGGTTGGGAGAAATTTCTTTCGTGGTCAAAGACAATTTTAATTGCAGCAAACGTCGAATCTGACTCGATTGTTTTGCGCTCAACCGCCGAAAAAGATTGGAAAAAAGGTTTAAAAAACGCTTCTCTGATAATTTGCGACGCGCTGGCGGCGAAAGAATTTCCAAATGATAAAAGAATCAGAGTATTTCGGCTTATTGCGGATGTCTCACTGAGCGAGTTAAAAAATATTTCAGCTAATAAAACTGTGCCTTAATTTAATACATCCGTTTGAGGTTAATTCTATTATTTTTCACAAGACAATGATTAACTGCTTTAATATGAATAATTTCTCGTATTTGAAATTGCATAGGCACGATTTTTGCAAATACGTCCGACGAGAAGCGAGTCTGTAAGGGAGTGTTAAGGAGATTTACAATATTCAATCTCAAAGTTAAGTTTGTAAATCCCATTTTAACACACTCCTTTACGCATTCGCTTTTCTTTTAACTTTTATAATATTTTTATAATATAAGGAGATTTTGTTATGCAAGACGTGCAAAACATACCGCCGCCGGATACGAATTCAACTGAAAGAGATGATGATTTCGGCAGTCATTCGGCTGTCGAACAAGATTTGGATAACGACGATATTGAGCAGCCGGATGAAGAAATTCCTGTTCCGCCTGACCAGCAACCCGCCGCGCCGGTTCAAGAGCCGCCGAATGTGAATAAACCGCCGGTTGGCGAAGATAAAGATGAACCTAGACGAATCGTCTAAAGACTTTAAGCGAAAAATCCAGATTTATTATCTTTAATTCGCTTCTTTATTTTATGACAGAAGTTATCGGTTGGATTAGTTCGCTGATTTTGGTTGCAACAATTGCTAGACAGGTTCACAAACAATGGAGCGAAGGGACGAGCGAAGGCGTTTCGATTTGGCTTTATGCCGGACAAATTGCGGCTTCGCTCGGCTTTGTAATTTATAGTATTTTAGTGTCGAATTGGGTGTTTATTTTTACAAATTCATTAATGGTTTTAAATGGAATCGCCGGGTTAGTTATCAGCATTTATCACAAACAAAAAGAATAAAGTTTATTTCATATATTTATCAAGAAAATCGGCGACGAGCGGATAAAGTTCGAGCCGGTTTTTTAGTTTTGCAATGCCGTGTCCTTCATCGTCAAAGAGTTTGTATTCGACGGTTGCGCCGCGTTTTCTTAAAACTTTGACAATTTGTTCGGCTTCCGTGTAAGGCACGCGCGGGTCGTTTTTGCCGTGAATGACAAACAGCGGCGTTTTGATTTTATCAACTTTCGCAATCGGCGAAATCCGGCGCAAGAAATCAATATCTTTGTCGAGCATTCCGTATTCGACCTCGCGTTGTCGGCGACGATAACCCGAAGTGTTTTTCAAAAATGTTTCCCAATTGACAATTCCAACGGTGTTGACTGCCGCCGCGAAAAGTTCCGGGTAAAGCGTAATCGCCGCCATTGTCATATAACCGCCGTAGCTTCCGCCCATCACGGCAATTCGTTTCGGGTCTGCGCCGCCTTGCGTTTTCAGCCATTGAACCGCCGCCGCCAAATCTCTGACCGAATCTTCGCGCTTTTCCACATCGTCAAGATGCGAAAAAGTTTTGCCGTAACCTGTCGAGCCGCGCACATTTGTTGCAAGAATGGCGTAACCGCGTGAAAGATAATATTGGTAAAGCGGATTAAATCCCGGACGTTCTTGTCCTTCAGGTCCGCCGTGAACGCTGACGATAACCGGACGAGTGCTTGGCTCGACACCTAAAGGCGGCTTTTCATTCGGTTTCGGAGGAGGATTAGTTAAAAAACCCTTTGGGTCGGGACGGTAATACCAAGCCGGAATCTCGCGCCCGTCGAAAGTTTTATATTTTATCAATTGCGGCTCGACAAACGAACTTTGCGGAATGCCGAGTGTTGAGCTTTTTGTAACCTGAGTGATTTTTTTCGTCTTTAAATCATAAATCCAAATATCCGCATTGTATTTCGCGCCGGAAAATGTAAAAGCCAGCTTGCTTCCGTCATTGGAAAATTCAATCCCGCCAACCACGCCTGATGCGGGAAGTTTGATTATCTCAAATTGCGGCAAAGATTCCTGAGATATTAGATTTGCGCGTTTTTCGCGTTTTGTTAAATCATTTACATACAATTGGCTGAATCCTTCTTTGTTAATCGTCCAAGCGGCTGCGTTACCGTTTCTTGAAATTTCGGCTGCGTCCAAATCCCAATTTGCATTATTGAGCGTTTCAATTTTTTTTGTCTGCAAATCCATTCGGGAAAGTGCCATAAATTCACCGTTTTGATTTGTGCCGAAAAGTATCGAATTTCCGTCGGGCAAAAAATGCACGTCGCCGTATTGTGTCGCTTTGTCGTGCGGCGTGAGATGTGTTGCCTTTTTGGTTTTAGCGTCAATCAAATACAAATCATTATCCAAACTAAATCTCACGGAAGAGCGCGAAACAATAACTTTGCTTCCGTCGTCGGAAACTGCCACAACAAAGTTTGAACTGTTGTCTTGATAAAGCAATTCTTCCTTTCCTTCGACAAGATTCATCGAATAAACGTCAAACCAATTTCTATCGCGTTTGTTCGACGTATAAAAAATTCTTGTGCCGTCTTTGGACAAATCGCCGAAATTGTGGCGCACGTTTGGATTATTCGTTAATTCTTTGATTTCCGCGCCGTCATTTGAAAGAAGAAAAAATTGCGTGTTCTCGTTGCCGCCGACGGCTTTGCCAAAGATTAAACCTTTGCCGTCCGGCAGCCATTTGACAAAACTTACATTGTCCTGATACGCCGTGATTTGTTCGGGATAACCGCCACCCGCGTCCATTGTCCAGACCTGCGAAGTTCCCGTGATATTCGTCAGAAAAGCGATGCGCTTGCCGTCGGGCGAAAACGACGGCGAACCCGCCGAGCGAATGTTCAGATAACGCTCAATATCATATTTCTGCGCGAGAACGGGCAAGCAAAAAGCAAATAAAGCTAACAAAAAAAAGATTTTTTTCACATTAATCTCCAAAGAATTTTAAAAACAACGGACAGCGAATTACAAAAGCATTATCCGCTATCCATCGTCAACTGTTCAACCAAAATTTTACAGGTTAATTTTTTCATTCTCGCCGCCGTCGGCACGTTCGCCTGTAACTAACGCTTTCAAAAATCCGGCAGCCTGAACGAACGTGCTTGAGGTCGAATCCCAATATTCGGCTTGTTCAGCCGTAACTTTCAACAAAACGATACTTGGGTCGTCCAAACCTTTCGGAAACCACGCCTTCAAAATCGGATTCCAAAGTTCTTCCATCCTGGCTTTATCTTTGATGATTTCCGCCGTCCCCGAAACCGAAACATAGATGTTAACACTCGGCGCGGCATACGAAACATTCACGCGGTTGTCCTTTTCGATTTCGTCCGTTTTATGTGTTTGCGAACTCGTAAAAAACCATAAATTGCCGTCAAATTCGGTTTCCTGCGTCGCCATCGGGCGCGAGCGCAAAACGCCGCCGTCAATTGTCGTCAGCATTGCAGTCTGCACGTCTTTGATTAAGTCCCTCAGTTTTTCAATTGATTCTTGTCTATTTTCTGCCATAGTTTCTTTCCCTTTATCGTTAAAAATTTTAACAATAACTAAATCATACAATCCAGAATCTAAAATCTAAAATCCAAAATCAAGATGTATGATCGTGGACAATTTTCCAGCCGTCTTTGAATTTTTTAAAAATCAGCGTAAATTTGCCGTGCGGATTATCGCTCGCTCTCTGCAAAGACCAACTGCCCAAGACAACCGCCGCGTCTTTCGACAAAACATCAATCTGCAAATCGGAAAACGTCAGAACGCCCATTTTTGCTTTTGAATCGTAACTCTTTTTGTAGCGGTTGAGCGTCGGCTGCCAACCTCGCGTTACATTTTCGCCCGAAACAAATTTTAATTCCGGCGAATTCCAATAGCCCTGCATAAAACCTTCGATGTTACCGCGATTCCACGCCTCGACTTGTTTATTCATCTCGCTGCGAATGTTGTCGGCGATTTTAATTTTCTGTTTTTCCGATTGCGAAAATGCGAAACTTGAACCGAGCAAAACAAGTAGAAAAATCATTAAAATTTGTTTCATAATATGAATAAAATAACATAAAATGTTTGCAAAAGGACATAAAAGGGAAAGGGAAAATCCAATATGCGAAAAGTAGTTCTTGGTTTGGGCGTTAGTTTAGACAACTACATCGCCCGCAAAAACGGCGCGGTTGATTGGCTTTCGATGGATTGGGATTACGATTGGACGGCGTTTTTCGCGAGCATTGACGTGGTTTTGATGGGGCGAAAATCTTGGGATGCTGCCCTTGCGATGAGTCCGAAAAAGAAATCAAAATCAAATCCATACGGCGGAATGGAAACTTATGTTTTCTCGAAAACTTTGAAGACAAGCGGCGTTAAAGATGTGAAAATTGTTTCGGGCAATCTAAAGGAATTTATCGAAAATCTCAAAAAGAAAGACGGCAAAAATATCTGGCTTTCGGGCGGCGGCAAATTAGCGAAAAGTTTTTTGGACGCAGGTTTGGTTGACGAAATTTATCTCGGAGTTACGCCGATTTTGCTTGGTTCGGGTATTCCATTATTTCCTGAACTAATTCGGGAAGTTCCGCTTCGGTTTGTTTCCTGTAATATCTGCAAACACAAAAAGGAAGACAACGCGATGCTCGAATTGGTTTATGAAGTGAAAAAATGAAATGCCTTCGGCTAATTAGCCGAAGGCATTTCATTTTTATTCGGAAATTATCCGAAAGACTTTACCAGCGTGAACCGCCGCCACCGCCGTAACCGCCACCGCCGCCACCGCCGCGGCTTCCGCCACGACCGCCACCACCGCCGCCGTAGCCGCCGCGACCGCCTCCGCCTCCGCTACGATTTTCGCGCGGTTTGGCTTCGTTGACTTTCAATTCACGACCATCAACTTCTTTGCCGTTAAATTGTTCAATGGCTTGAGCTGCTTCTTCTTTGGAAGACATTTCGACAAAGCCGAAACCGCGTGAACGTCCGGTGTCGCGGTCTTCAACAACCGTAGCTGATTCAACCGTACCGAGTTCACCAAAAATTTCTTCCAAATCTTGACTGGAAGTATCGAAGGAAAGATTTCCCACATAAAGTTTTGTTGACATAAAAATATAACCTCGTCCCAAAAAATCGGAACATCAAAAGAAGCGTCGAATCGAATTTATCTTCGGAGAAACGGTCTGACTACGAAGGGTCGGTTTCGGATGCTCGAAAAACTGCGAGCGACTTCTACAACTATAAACAACCTAATCTCGAACTATCCAAAACGCCTTTGTTGAAACGGGCGCATCACCGTTGACACGCGAGAGAAGGATTAACAATTTTCTATTAATGCACGATTCAGGAGTTTATGGCAAGCGAAAGTTTCATTTATTGAGAAAAATTTGGAAATAACTTTTCAGGTTAAACCGAAAAATGAGGAAACCTGCTTTGATATTTGGAAGCGCACCATAGATAATTTACCTCATTAATTCGATAAAACAATGAGTCTATCCGTTAAACCGAAACAGTCGTTTATTAAGAGAGTTTTAATCGTTGTCGGCATTATTACTTTTGTAATTGTGTTCGCCTTGCTTTTCGTCAATGCGATAACCGCTTTCCTACTGGCGTTTACCGCCATTTTGTTTGCGGTCTTCCTGCGTGGTTTAAGCGATTGGTTAAGCGAATATACAGGAATTCCGAGCGGCTGGTCGCTGGTGATTGTTTCGATTTTACTGATTTCAATAATCGGTGCGGCGGTTTGGTGGCAGGCACCGGTTGTTATCGAGCAGGTGCGCGATTTGCGCTCTTCACTTCCCGCGGCGTACGAAAATCTAAAGGAGCAAGTTGCTCAATACAGTTGGGGACTGGCACTTTTAGAACAAATACCAGATTTGGACGCGATTTTTACACCGTCCGGGCAAATCAGCTCGATTTCAAGCAGATTTTTTACTTCGACACTCTCGATATTAGGAAATCTTCTAGCAGTCGGTTTGTTGGGAATTTATCTGGCTGTCGAGCCGAAAATTTACGCCAGAGGTGTGGCGCATCTGTTTCCCGATTCAAAACGCGAAAGAATCAGCGAAGTTTTAGTAAAAATCAGTCAAAGTTTGCGTTGGTGGCTGGTCGGCAGAGTTTTTGCGATGTTTATCATCGGCATTTTTTCGACCGTCGGTTTGATGTATCTGGGCGTTCCGCTGGCGGTGGCACTTGGACTTATCGCGGCAGTTCTAAATTTTATCCCGAATTTCGGTCCGATTATCGCGCTCATTCCCGCCTCGCTGCTGGCACTGACAATCAGCCCGATGACCGTCGTCTACGTTATCGCGCTTTTTACCGTCGTCCAAATTTTGGAAAGCTATCTGATTACGCCGATGATTGACCGAAAAACAGTTTCTATGCCGCCTGCAATAACTATTTTTTCACAGATTTTTATGGGATATTTGCTCGGTATTTTAGGACTTGTTTTAGCGACTCCGATGGTTTTGGTTTCAATTATTTTGATTCAAAATCTGTATGTTGAAGATGTTTTGGGCGGTAAAACCGACAACGAATTTTCGACCAAATCAATGGATGAAAAAGCAGATAAGACGGTTGAAGAAATTAAAGTGTAAAATTAGATTTATTTAGAATAGACAATATTGGAAATAAAGGAATTTTTATCGGATTTAGCATTATTAAGTGAAATTGAATGAAAAATAGTGAATAATTTTTCACGTCCGGCTTATTTCCGATAATGTCTAATAAAATAATGGGAGAAATAAATAAATTCAATCATTTTGTTAAACGCCTTTTGATAATCTGCGCGGTAATAACGCTGATAATTCTTGGTGTTTTTTTTATCAGTTACATTGTTGATGTATTGATGTTGGCGTTTGCAGCAGTTCTGCTGGCAATTTTTTTACGCGGCTTGGCTGATTTGCTTAATCGTTACGTCAAAATATCCGAAGGCAAGGCTGTCTTATTGGTTTCACTATTGCTGGTAATAATTCTGGCGGTAAGTATTGCTTTACTTGCGCCGAGCGTTGCCGAACAAGTAAGACATTTGCGCGATGAACTGCCGAAATCCGCCCAAACTCTCAGTGCAAATCTTTCACAATACGATTGGGGCAGAGCAATCATCGAAAATCTGCCAAGTACCGACGATGTTCTGACGCGAATCAGCACGGCGAATTGGTTATCGAGTGTCGGCGGATTTTTTTCGTCCACTGTCGGAATGATTGCTAACTTTTTTATCGCAATTTTAGTGGCGATTTATTTGGCAAGCGAGCCGCAAACTTATATTCACGGTTTTACGAAACTTTTTCCGTTAGGCAGACGCGCACGGGTGCGCGAGGTTCTGGCGGAAATCGGCGAAACGCTGCAATGGTGGCTCGTCGGCAAATCCGGTTCGATGCTGGTTATCGGCATTTTAACGTGGATAGGTTTATCAATTATCGGCGTTCCGCTCGCGCTGACGCTCGGTTTAATCGCCGGACTGTTATCATTTATTCCGAATTTCGGTCCGATTTTGTCGGCAATTCCGGCAATTTTGCTGGCGTTTATCGAAAGCCCCGTCAGTGCGCTGTATGTTATCGGTCTATACGTCGGCATTCAGCTTTTCGAATCAAATCTGGTAACGCCTTGGATTGAACGCCAGACGGTTGAACTGCCGCCCGCCTTGACGATTCTCTCGCAATTGACTTTGGCTGTTTTAATCGGCGGATTAGGTCTGGTTTTAGCAACTCCGGTTTTGGCGGTAATTATGGTTTTGGTGCAGATGCTTTATATTCAGGATGTTTTAGGCGACAAAGAAACCGAAATTAACAAAGAAAATAAATTGGAAATTCAGCTTGAAGATTTAGAAATGCAAAACGGCGGAAATATGAAGGAATTTACAATTGAAGCAAATGAACCAGAGCAAAAATTATAAAGTAGTTTTGCTCAACTATAATTTTTTCTTTGTTCTAAGGCTTTCGCTCGCTGTTTAATGCCTCTCGCATTAAAATTACTGATTTATGATAGAACGCTACACTTTGCCCGAAATGGGCGCACTTTGGTCAGACCAAAATAGATTTCAGAAATGGCTCGATGTCGAAATTGCCGTCTGCGAAGTTCACGCGGAAATGGGAACTATTCCTAAAGACGCGGTTGAAGAAATCAAAGCAAAGGCTGCTTTTACGGTCGAGCACATCAATGAAATCGAAAAAACAACCGACCACGACGTTATCGCTTTTACGACGAATCTGGCGGAAAACATCGGCGAAGCGGCACGTTTTGTGCATTACGGTTTGACTTCGAGCGATGTTGTTGATACGGCAAACGCACTTTTATTAAAAGATTCGTGCGAGATTCTTTTATCGAAAATTGATGCGCTGTTGGAAGTTTTGAAACGTCGTGCTTTTGAATTCAAAGATACGCCGCAAATTGGCAGAACACACGGCATTCACGCCGAACCGACAAGTTTTGGAATGACTTTCGCGTTGTGGTTTGCAGAAATGCGAAGAAATAAAGAACGTTTGCAAAAAGGCTAAAGAAATTATCTCTGTCGGTAAAATAAGCGGTGCGGTT
>MWVY01000311.1_pt1 | contig 11741 bp, 17 predicted proteins | sample 1047251 | NCBI WGS metagenome assembly MWVY01 (sample SAMN06349983, study PRJNA376086) | soil metagenome | isolation source: MS7-5 sample Antarctic (ecotone) soil | place: Antarctica | collected 2015-01-13
CTCGACCTCATCTCGCGGAATGCGATAACCCGTTGTGCGGCTAATCAGCGTTCCCAGCATTTGCCCAGACCGGAGCCAGCGCCTCACGGTTTGCGGGTGCACCCCGATCCGCTCGGCGGCTGAATCAACCGTCATGTACTCCCGATTCACTTGCGGGTGGTCCATTTCCTGCACCTCCTTCGTGCTATTCCCTATTCTATGATGTGAATCAATGTATTGCAATGTTCTAAAGAACACGCTATAATGCGCTATAGAGACAAGGAACGCGTCTCACCGTTACCAGCGCCGGATCCCCGTTTACAGACGGTCCGGCAAGCCCAGGAGGGCACCATGATCACCACCACCGAGATCCGCATCACCGAAACCATCGATGAAGCGCGCGTTCGCCTCGCCCAGCAAGCCCGGGAATCCGGGGTCCGGGTCCGCATTGGCTCGGACGGCCGGTTCTTCGTCAGTTCGGCCAGCCGGTTCGGCCACGAGCATTTCGTGACCGGTTGGTCGTGTGACTGCGATGGCTTTGCCCGGCATGGCCGCTGTATGCATCACTCGGCCGTCCTGGCCTGCATCGGATGGCTGCCAGAGGATGACGACGCACCCGATGCGGCCTGAATCGACCACCGTGTCCGATTTGCCAGTAACAGGTATTCGTTTGAATACTCGTTACGCTCAATTTCCCGCCAACACCTATGGAAAAATTTCCATAGGTTCCCCTCCTAGGAGACGAATCACTGTGAACACGTTCCCACCACTGACCCCACCAATCACCTACTTTGGCGGCCTCTTCACCGGGCGCGTTGAGGTCTCCGGCGCCAGGATCCATGTGCACCGCGATCTTTGGTTCGATCGCGACATTGATGGCTCGTGGACGATCGTGGCAATGCTGCCTGAGGATGCGACCGCCAAAGGGGGCTACCCGAACGATGCGCCGTCCGGCGGGATCCTCGTTACCGATCCGGTCATCCAGGCATTCATCGATCGTCTTGGGCAAATGGTGGCCGACCCGGAAGCGTTCGGAGAGAACGAGACAATTGGCCCAAAACAGACGCCCAGAGCACTCGACGCCGCCTGAGACGCGCCACAATCGCCCAGGACGAACGCGGAAGAGCCCCGGGCGTTCAGGCCCGGGGCTCTTGGTGTCCCTTCAGGATGCGATCAGCCCGACGACCGGGGATCGAGTTCCCTGAAGGCCCTTACCCGAAGATGTTAGAGTCGCGCAGAACCTTGATGCACTGGCCCTTGTTGGTCGTTTCGGTGAACTCCTGGACGATCTCAGCACCGCATATGGCGGCAATGAAGTTGTTGGCGTTCGCACTCGCCGGGCCCGTGACGAGATTCACACACTCACCCCGAGTGACTCCAAAGAACTCGAGCACGCCTTCCTCATCGAGCATCCGGCAGAGCTCCGCAGCCTCATTCGCCGGGACATCTTGGGCCATTGTGGGGGTCGCGAAGGCCACACTCGAGATCAGGACGGTCAGCAGGCCGAAGAGGGTCAGCAGTCGTTTCACGGTCATGTTATTGGACTCCCTGGATAGTGCTGCACACGCAGCACGCGATGAACGTAGAGGTGTTGGAGCGTTGTCGTGAGCAATCCTTTCAGTACATTGCTACGGCCTAACGAACGGTTATGCCCCCCTCAGGATCCTCATTCAGCTCACCGCTGAGTGCCGTGTATCGAATGGTTCCTGATGGGTCCAGTATTCGCCCAGCACTCCACCTACGCATCTATCGAAGGTCGTATTTTGCCCGCCGACTTTTTCAGCGGGATATACGACTAAAGTCATAGACACCTATCTCCGAAGACCAGTGGACAATGATTGTCGTTGGCAATGAGGTGGAGCTGAGGGCGACGCACGACCCGCCACGATCGCCCAGGACGAACGAAACCAGCGGAGACGGCTCATACCATTGGTGTGGGCCGTTTCGGCGCGGTATCGGTTTGGCAAGGGGTGGAAGCGCGAATCACTTTCGCAAAGCGAAAGTGATAACTCATCAGAGAGAACCTACACCGACCGCTGGGGCAACGCCCGCACGATGAACACCCGCTGGGTTAGGCGCTTCGGTGGCGATCCAACCCTACACGCTCGCCTGGACCGGATGCGCGCCAAGGTGCGGGGCGAACTCAACCCGGCCCTTGGGGCTGTCGGTAGGCCTGCTCTTAATGGTTATAATATAACCTTAGTCCCAACCACAGAACGCGGCACGCAATCCACCTATACCCTGCGCCGGCTCAAGCCCGCGCCGCCGCCATCGCCCAACAGAACGTCCTGACGTTTCCCGGTGGGGATCGATCATCACCCACCGAGCAAGGTAGTGTTACTACCTTGACTCCAGATGCGGAGCGCGGCGCCAACTACCTCCTCGCCCGTGTCCGCCGGGATGCGCCGGAGGTCTTCGTCCTGGCCTCACTACGTCATGTGACGTAGTGACATTGCGGGAATACACCACGAAGCACGGCACGCCAGCGTCAACGCGGTGATGCGGGAGTCACTTGGAAAATTCCAAGTGAGTGACGTCCGCACCTACACCACGAAGCACGGACGCGCCATATCCCTTGAGCCTTGCCTGTGAAACCCTGCACAAGCCGTGTCCGTGGCCCCTGCCATCACCTTCGGCGATATGTCGCTCCAACCTCGGGTATGCGATCATCGCCGCCATGAACAACGCGACATCGACAGGCAGCCCGGAGATCCCCGACAGGCAGCGACAGGTAACGACTGTCAGCGTGGCCGAGGCAGCCCACGCCCTGGGCATCAGCCATGACGCCCTACGGTCTCGCCTGCGCCGGGGCACGCTCGAGGGCTTTAAGGATGGTGACGAGTGGCGCGTCGTGCTCCCGGTCGACAGGCAGCCGACAGGCGACATGCCACCCCAACAGGCAGCGACAGGTAACGCGACAGGCAGCCCGACAGGCAATGACCTGTCGCCCCTGGTCGACCTCGTGGAGCGCCAGGCGGCCGAACTCCAGCGCCTCGCCGCGTCGAACGCGATGTGGCAGACCCGGGCGGCCCACCTCGAGAACCAGCTCCTGCAGCTGACGGCTGGCAATGTGGCGCCGGACAACACGCCGGAGGCCGATACCGTCGACGCTGACGGGCCTCAGCTGCCCCAGGAAAGCGAGCCGGCGCCCACAGGTGTCCTGGCATGGTTGAAGCGAATGTGGGGCGGCTAGGGCCATGCGCTTGCGTGAGTGACACAGACACGGCCTCGACGTGATGTCGAGGCCGTGTCTGGTGCGATTCCTGATGGTCGAGTGGTCACCGCCGCGACGTCAGCGGCGCACCCGGGCAGCCATCAGTCCTGGTTGAAGGTGCCACCGTAGTAAATTTCGACCCTGTCGGCACCGGCGCCGCCGTTGAAGATGCCATCGTACATCACGACAACGGAATTGGGGCCGTCATTGCCGTTGAACGTACCACCAAAGAGTTCAGAGACATAATCGCTTTCGGTACCAGCGCCGGCGTTAAAGACGCCGCCATTCACGGCGCTCACATGCTCTCTGCCGGCACCGCCGTTGAACGTGCCGCCATTCATGGTGCTCACTTGATCCGACCCATCACCGCCGTTGAACGTCCCACCATGCATAGTGGGGCTCACTTGATCCGACCCATCACCGCCATTGAAGGTGCCGTACAGATCCCTGACGACGTCGTTGCCGGCGCCGCCGAGGAAGACGTCGTCCGCACTGAGAGTGTCGACGACGTCCGTTCCGCCGAAGCCGCAGATCAGGTCCGGCCCGGCGGTGGGCGTCAAGGCCTCGACATCCCCCTCAGTGCCCGTGATGATAGTGAAGGCACTGGGATCAAAGCCGGCCGCGGCAGCCTCCTGCTTGCAGCGCGTCACCGCCGGGTCTTCGGTCACCACGGGCACCAGCGTGTTTCCTTTAGCCGCGTACTTGACACATTGGCCTTCATTCTTGAACGCATTCCCATTGGCGTCCGTGTAGTTGCGATAGCCACCATTCTCACAGGCCGCCGAGCCCCCCGCATTGCCACCAGGTGCCGCCATGGCGGGCACCGCGAGCACGCCGAGGAGCATCAGGCTTGCACAAACAATGGCAATGAGCCGCGTAGTGAATCGAGCCATGAATGGATCCCCCTGCCCGTATGGTCACCGGGCCAGGTATGCAAAATCGGTCGACTGGGTCGGTTAATGGAAATTCTTCTCGCAGCATATCGGTTGCAGACGGTTTGGACAAGCGAGACAGACCCTATTGTTTGTCATGGTTTGCGGACAATCACCATTATCCGCAATGCACCCGGCACCGATATGATCATCGCGAGGTTGAACACACCGACGGCGTTGTGATCGTAGGGGATCCACGATCACGGCGCCTTCGATACTGAACCGGGGAATCCGTCACTTTGGGGGATTTCGCGATCTGATGAATCGAAGGTGTCACGCGCGCCCACCCGGCCCGTGCCGAAATCAGCCGACCGTCTACGACGCAAAAGAGCCGGCTTAGCAGCACGGTGCGGGTGGGCGCGCGTCGCTCAGAACGTCCGCACCAGGCTGTCGATCAGGTCCGGCTGGCGTCGTCGGCCCTCAATCACCTGTTCGAGGCTGTGACGCGTGCCCTGGTTGCGCCACGCCCGATCCTCACCATGCCGGTCCCGGTCCTCGTGCCAGGACGCCTCGGTGATGAGCCCGTCGATCGCGGCCGGGGTTTGGGCATGATCCGTGTACCAGTCCCGGGACACGAGGATCGCGAAGTCAACCAGGTCGAGACGCTGCTGGCGCCGGATTGCGTCGTACTGGGCGATTGCCGCGTTGACGTGCTCGACGTCATCAAGGATGTCGGCAGCGGACTTCCCGCCAAACCCGGACTGGGCACGATGAAGATCGCCGGCGAAGAAGGAGTGCGTCGCGGGTCCATCGGTGGCGCGGCCCGCAAGTACGGTCTCGAGGTCGCGGATGCGCTGGGTTGGTGTCGTCATGAGATCCTCCGAATCGGGGTCGGGGTGGTGCCGTCGGACAGGGCGCGCTCCAGGTCATCCAGGCGACGATGGAGATCAGCATCCTTGCCGAAGTCACCCGGGAACCGGCGCTCCAAAAGCCAACCCGCGGCCCGCCAATCGTCCGTGGCCGCGCGGTTAATCAGGCCGGCGAGACGGAAAGCCGATTCACCTCGGGCGCGCGTGAGAGCGTCCAAAAACTCCACTTTCAACGCCTTGTCGGCGCCGCGGGGAAAGTCGCCACACTGCCAGTTGTAGAAGGTCGACGTGCCAATACCGGCGGCTTCGGCGGCGAGCTCGTAGGGCAGGCCATTGCGGATCCCCGCGATCAACATGTCGATCGTCTGTCGGGTGAACTTCGACGGCGCGGCCATCAGGCCGCCTCGTCGTCGTCGGGCAGGTCGCGCCACTTCCGGAGCAGGTCACTGGCGGTCGTCTCCGGGTTGCGAACCACCCTGGTCCGGCCCGACTGAGCGCCCTGGTCCCAAGCCTCGCGAGCCTGGCACAGCGCGACGGACACGTCGGCCGTGGTGGCGCCATCGCCAACAATGAGGCGCTCACGCCGGGAGAGGCTTCGGATCAAGTCGGACAGGTTGGGTTTGGGTTTCTGGTCACTCATGACTGGGCCTCCCCGTTGAGAAACTTCTGCCGCCGTTCGCGGTTGCGCACGATCACCGCGTCCTGAATCACGAGGCTGTGGTGGTCGAGGATCGCGCCAATGTCGTGACCAAAATTGAAGACTGGGGCAGTCGCGTCGCGGCCCGACCGACCAAGATACCCACGCTGTTCTGAGAGCGCCGCATCCACCCCCCAGACGTCGCTCGTCGCTGTTACCCAGCGGCGATAGCACGTGAAGACATCTCCGTCACCGGTGGTCACGGCAGTCTCCAGCGCCGTCCTGGCCGCAGTCTGGGCGTCGAGGGCGGAGGCGCGGAGCGCCGCGTGCTCCTGCTCCAGCACGGCGAGGAAGCGGACATTCGCCGCCTCGCGCTCCCGATCGGCTTCCGCTTTGGCGGCCGCGGCCCGCTGGGCCGCCGCGATCGCTTTCTGTTGCGCCTTGGCCGCTTCGGCCGCGGCCGCCTCGCTTTCGTGAACAATCGAGGCCAAGTTGATCGTGGTCGTGGGCATGGTCATGTTCCTTTCGAGCGCCAGTCCCAGGAGTGGGCTGGTGCGGTGCTGTGTGCGCCGTGGTCGCGTTTGGGGGCCGGGAGGGGCTGGTGATCCTTCACCGGGCCATCGCGGTCCCAGTGGCGGGGCAGCGGCGCCGGCGGCTGGGCCTGGACGATGTCGAGCCGGCGGGCGAGGACGAAGATGTTATCCAAGGGATACGTCGTATTCAGTTCGATCATGACGCCTCCTCCTGCATCATGCGCCAATCCGATTCGGTGAGCGGTGAGTACCGGACGCGGCATTCGCCATCGACCACATCGAACATCCAGTCCTCGATGAAGAAGTCGGACAGCGCCGCCTCGGTCGGGGTAATCAGCGCGTCGAGCGTCTCGATCGCATAATCCAGCCCGTCGAGGGTGTCCCGGAATCCAACCGGGTCGAACGGAGGAGCAAGCAACGCATTGTGCGCGGTCACCAGAACGTTGCGGGTGGCGATCGCCTGGTGCAGGTCCTCGTGGGTTCGCACCCCGTGATGCGCGCGAAACTCGGCGACGTTGGCGGCGTTGAGCAGGGGCAGGCTGGACGGGTCGACCGGCGGAACGTAGGCATGGGTGGCAGGTGAGCTGGTCATCGGATACCTCCTGAATTGCGCATTTGTGCATTGTGCGAACGGGCCTGGTTAGCGCGTGTATTGGTCATCGCCGGCCTCCCCTTCACCGCTAACACCCCTAACACTTTTGTGTTTCGTGCGTGGATTCGCCCCGTTTTCACCCTCATCACCCCTAACACTGCCCCTAACACCCCTAACGCTTAGGGACATGTCGCTCTGGGTGTTAGGGGTGTTAGGGGTGTTGTTAGTGTTAGATTCATTAGGGGTGTTAGTGAATGTAAAGGGGAGGCGATAGGCACCACCGATACCGACGACCTCGCCATCCTTGACCATGCGGTGCAAGAGGTATCTGGTGTTGTTGGGCTTCGTGCCAAGCGCGTCGGCGATGGCCTTGGGGCTCATGGGCTCCGGCGCGTCACGCAGGAGGTCGATGATTGCCTTTCGACCTTCAGATGTGCGGTACTCGGTGGCGTCACCGAGTAGCGTCCAGATGCAGGTGGCAGGATCAAAGCTCAGGGCGTGGTCGGCTTCGGGGACATCGCGACCGCGCAGGTAGAGCGTGGCATCGTGCCGCCCAACCTCCCGCTTCAATACACAGATGGTATCGACCGCGCCGGCGAGGCCATTCGTCCCGGACACCATGTCCAGCGGGTCGGCTGCCTCCGCCTTGCGGGTGTGGTGCACGAGCACCACCGCCACGCCGTACTGGTCCGCGACGCGCTTGATCTCACCCGCGGCGCTGTAGTCGCCCGCGTACAGGTTCTGGTTCGTGCCGACCGGGCCGCGTATCTTCTGGAATGTGTCGATGATCACGAGTCGGGCGCCGGGATGGGATGCGAGCCACGCCCGCAGGTGGGCCATACCGCCATCGGCGAGCGTGGGCCAGGCTGTCGTGATGTGCAGGGACGAAGGGGCAGCGTGGCCCTGCAGTGTTGTCTCCAGCCGCTCCTGCAAGCGGCGCTCGGTATCTTCCAGGGCGAGGTACAACACGTCGCCCTGGTCGACCGGTATCTTCCCGACGGCCCGACCACCGAGCGCGATCGCGACGGCGACGTTCAAGCCCAGCCAGCTCTTACCGAGTTTGGGGGATCCAACCAGGAGGGTCATGCCTTCGGGAAAGATGCCCGGCACCGCCCACCGAGGTTCAGGAAATTCCTTCCGCATCAGGTCGGCCGCGGTGATGATCACCGGCCCCGGCGACGTATCGCTGTGTGGGTCGCCATCAAACGGCTCATCCATTGGCGGCCCGTCATCAGGATGCGGAGTGTGATCGTGCTGTCCGTTGGCTGACTCGCCTTTCAGGATGCGGATCAGCCGCGCGGGATCGGTTGCGGCGTGGGGACGGGCGCTCATCGTGTCGCCTCCATTGCCGCGAGCCTGGTCAGGAATCTCACCGCATCCCGAAAGCCGGCCTCGCCGGGCATGAACGATCGCACCAGGCCGATCGCGTCGGTCTTCAGTCCACACCGCCGGCACCACACTTTATCCCGGCGAATAAGGAGACGATCATCACCTTCACCGCATTGTGGGCATCCACCATGCATCTCCCGGCCAACGGTCCGCGGTGGGTAGCCGATCAAGAGCAGCACCTCGGCACAGTCGACGCGTTCGCGCACCTCGCGGGCCAGCTGCGCCCACGTCTCGCGGTCCTGGCTGTACTGCTTGGCTTGGGAGTTGGGCAACGAGAAGATGCGCACGCGACGGTCGAGCTCGGCCTCCGCGGCGCGGTGTCGCTCGGTGGCAAGCTCCCGGCCGACCGGTCCCGGCCAGACGGGGTCCAGGTCCTCGATATCGAGCAAGAGCACTTCGAGCCAGGCCAGCAGTTCGTCGGTGCTCATCGCCCGGGCTGTGACTTGGGCGTCGATGAAGATGTCGTCAAGGGGGGTAGCGGTCGGGGGGTGGTTGTGCGATACTGACGTTGCATTCATGAACACCATCTCTCTGGAGAACGCCTGGGATTCGCCTCCCAGGCGCCTCACTTTGTGTCACGCGGCTTCTAGCTGCTGTGACTGGCTAGCGCGTCGGTTTGCGATGATCTGTCGGAGGTGCTCAACGTCCTCGGCGCTGTAGAAGCGGCGATCAAATCCGGAGAGACGACGTGCCGGCTGGGTGACGCCGAGCGATTCCAACTTGCGCAGGAAACTCACACTCACCTCGAGCCGTCGTGCGGCCTCACCGGAACTCATCAACTCAGGTATTTCCGTGCCCTCCCTGTGCGTGATTACGTTCACTTGAGAGTAGTCTACCCCAACGTTCTACCCCATGTCTACCCCAACGATTTACCTATCATCCTGGGGAGTGGACTCTTCATTGCTCACGAGGAACGGGTACGTGAATCCGGATTCATCAGCATTCACGAGGCGCACATCAACCCGGACAATCTGGCCGCCACGAATGCGTTCGTGAATGCGTGCTAGCGTTCGGAGCCGGCTCTCGATTTCATCGGCAAGCGGGAAAAGCTCCCGCCTGGCAAGACGTCGATCGTGATCACGTTGTTGACGAGGTGTTTTTTCGGGCTTCGGCAGAAACCGGTGGTAGACATCACCGCGCAGAAGCGGACCGATATCGCGCAACGTGTAGTCGTGGTCCTGAAGACTCTTAAGCAGGTGGATGGTGGGGATGGCCCATTGCGGGTAAACCCCTCGCACCTTTCCGCGGTATCGCCGTTTCTGGGGGTACGGGATGACTCCCAAGCTTTGCCAGCGGGTAAGTTCGCGCGGGGTGACTTCAGCACCCTTGTTCTTCAACTCGGTAATCAGCTCGTCACGGGTAAGGAGCGGTTCGGCCTCGAGCAATGCCTCTTCTCGCACTTCGTCTGGGATCCAGTCGAGCCAGGTCTCGCGCCTGGTAGCTTCGGGTGGGTCGGTGGGCATGGCGGGGTCTGCCTTTGGTCGTGCGGTGGCGATCATGCGGCTATCGCCTGTCGCTTCTTCTCCAGCTCCTCGCGAAGGCTTTGTAGGGCCTCCTCCATGAGATCGGCCAACTCGGTGCACCATCTGTCGATCGCTTCAAGGGCATCGATGAACTGCTGGAGATCGTTGGGCAATTCGACGTCCGGGTGGATGAGATCGAGGGCCGCCACGATCGCGTCCTTCCATCCTCGGAGTTGTGACGCTGTTGGGGAGGTGGCGGTGAGCGCCGCTCGTGCCGCATCGAATGCGGCGTCAATCACGATCCCGATGACCCGGCCCCTGTTACGCATGGCCAGGATATGCACCCGGTGTGTCTCGGCCGAATCGATGCCGAGGGCCTCCATCCGCCTGGCGGTCGTCTCCAGCGTGTCGCAGATACGGCGAAGGTCGGCGAGTGACTCCATGCGCTCGATGTCACCCCGGATCGCCGCGAGCCACGCGTTGTGCTGGGCCATGGCGTCCTCGAAGGGTGCGGGGGTGGGCGCCTCGCCGGGCAGGCAGGATGCAGGATCGGTAAGGGTGATGACGTCAGCGTCGTCGCCATAAAGGGACTCTATCGCCTTCAGCGCCTGCTTTTCTTGCCGCGCATTGGCGCTGAAGGCGCTCTTTTTAGCCCGGGGCCGCAACGTTCGAGGTCTCTCCTGCCCCCGTTCGTTCGTCACCGTTTCTGACTTTCGGGTTTGAAAGTCAGAATGCGTTGTGACGTAGGAGTGCGCTGTGCCCAAACCAATCCCGAGAGTGGCGGCAATTCGCTCGTACCCCCAGTCGTTCTCATCCCACAACGTAAATGCGAGATCCTTCAGCGCCTGTCTGTCAAGGTGGCGCCGATTGAGATTAAGCCGCAGCGCATGTTCGACTTTTTCATCGTCGGACCGGAAGATGCGCACAATCCGCGGATAGTCCGCAAGGTGCACACCACTCGCCCGAAGTTCAGACCAGATTCTGACGCGGTGGTGGCCGTCCAGGGTGGTCCCGTGCTCGTCCACCTCCACTGGCACCAACACGCCGTTGGTGCGGATGTCCGCCTTCAGTGCCTCGTACTCGTCTGGCGCAAGCTCTGGCAGGAACTGGAAGCGGTCGGTGTGTGTCGTGATCATGCGGCGCGTCTCCCTATAATGGCAATCGCACCCTCCGGCTGTAACCGGTGGGACGCGTTCGGCTAGCGGCCTGGTTCAGTCAGGCCGCTAGTTTTCCCTCTCGTAATCCCTCCTCGAGCACCCTCTCGACCTCATCTCGCGGAATGCGATAACCCGTTGTGCGGCTAATCAGCGTTCCCAGCATTTGCCCAGACCGGAGCCAGCGCCTCACGGTTTGCGGGTGCACCCCGATCCGCTCGGCGGCTGAATCAACCGTCATGTACTCCCGATTCACTTGCGGGTGGTCCATTTCCTGCACCTCCTTCGTGCTATTCCCTATTCTATGATGTGAATCAATGTATTGCAATGTTCTAAAGAACACGCTATAATGCGCTATAGAGACAAGGAACGCGTCTCACCGTTACCAGCGCCGGATCCCCGTTTACAGACGGTCCGGCAAGCCCAGGAGGGCACCATGATCACCACCACCGAGATCCGCATCACCGAAACCATCGATGAAGCGCGCGTTCGCCTCGCCCAGCAAGCCCGGGAATCCGGGGTCCGGGTCCGCATTGGCTCGGACGGCCGGTTCTTCGTCAGTTCGGCCAGCCGGTTCGGCCACGAGCATTTCGTGACCGGTTGGTCGTGTGACTGCGATGGCTTTGCCCGGCATGGCCGCTGTATGCATCACTCGGCCGTCCTGGCCTGCATCGGATGGCTGCCAGAGGATGACGACGCACCCGATGCGGCCTGAATCGACCACCGTGTCCGATTTGCCAGTAACAGGTATTCGTTTGAATACTCGTTACGCTCAATTTCCCGCCAACACCTATGGAAAAATTTCCATAGGTTCCCCTCCTAGGAGACGAATCACTGTGAACACGTTCCCACCACTGACCCCACCAATCACCTACTTTGGCGGCCTCTTCACCGGGCGCGTTGAGGTCTCCGGCGCCAGGATCCATGTGCACCGCGATCTTTGGTTCGATCGCGACATTGATGGCTCGTGGACGATCGTGGCAATGCTGCCTGAGGATGCGACCGCCAAAGGGGGCTACCCGAACGATGCGCCGTCCGG
>MWVY01000312.1_pt1 | contig 11739 bp, 17 predicted proteins | sample 1047251 | NCBI WGS metagenome assembly MWVY01 (sample SAMN06349983, study PRJNA376086) | soil metagenome | isolation source: MS7-5 sample Antarctic (ecotone) soil | place: Antarctica | collected 2015-01-13
GCCTTTGACTCCGCCGATTACTAAAATCATAGGATATACCTTTGCTATATTACGGATATACTTTTGCTGGACAGTTTATATTAGCAGTTCAATATTTCCAATCCAAACGAGATGCTTTTTCAGCGTGATATTTTTAATAGAGCTTTTAATGGCTCAAACGGCTGTAACTTGCTGAAAAGTAATACAGTTACAGGAAAAAAATTTTTTTCGGGTCGCCGGAATACGATTGTTAGTCGATTAAGGGGTCTGATAATCTAGGGTAAGCGTTATCTATATGAAGTGCTTTTTGCAACAAAATTCTAGTCTGAATTTCGCCACAAAGTTGTCCGGTCAATTCCTGTTAATTCTGCGATTTGCTGCAACTTGAAAGCTGTTTTTAATGCTATATAGTATTCGTCAATGTTGCGCTCGTCCTGCATTAACGGTTCTTCGCTCGTCTGCGGTAAATCAAGCTGGTAACGCCGTGAAAATTCGCCTGCCTTGTAATGATTGATTGAACGCATTATGCCGCGCTCTTTTAATTCATTCTGAAATTCCTCAAACGTCCGCTTGCTGGCGATTTCTTCCGTCCAAATTCTGTGCGAAATAAAAATCCAATCGTGATGCTTTCGCGGTCGGCAGAAGCTCGTTAGTTTGAAAAACTGCTTTTGTCTGACCGCATCTTTCGGAAAGAGCTTCGCGCCGAAAATTAAATCGTCTTTGGTAACTTCTCCGTGTAGATTATGCGTCGAGTCCGGGAGCGTTCGCGGCATCGCCCAAATATATGCCGCTTGTCGGTCAATCTCTCTATCCGTCTCGCGCCAATTCTGCGATTTTGCGGCTTTTGAAAATCCGTTGTGTTTCTGCCGAATCCAGCTTTTAACAAAACTCGCTGCCGCGTCCTCGAAATAATTCTGTCGCCAAAAGTCCAGCAGTAAAATAAACTGCGCTTCGTGGCGCGTTCCCTGAGCCTGTAAGCCGTTTTCGTAGATTTCCCTTGCCTTACCTCGCATCGTCCAATTTCGGGGGTTGTCCGTCGCGCTTTCGGGCTGTTCAAACAATTTCGGCTGGCGGGGCAAACTTTCAATCGCGGTCGCGTCTATCTTCATCATCAACGCCATTTCTTCCTGCCAACTCAAATAACTCATTCGCACATCGTCCTTCAGCACGTCCGCGCCGAAGCCGCACGGCAAACGGTCTTTCCGGTTCGTCTGCGGGTAAATCTCGCACAAATCGCCGAAACAATTCTGTAAAACAGTATGGCTGAGTTTGTGCGTCGGCGTCTTGTCTTTGTATTCGAGCTTCAGATAAATGCGGTGATTTCGGGTTTCGTTGTAACTCGGCGTGGTCATTACGAGCATCTGACTTCTTCCGATTCCGAATCGGTCAAAGCGATTATAAATTTTTTCGACTGTCTGCTTTGTCGGCTGGTCAATATCGAGCGAACAAAAAATCGGATACCAGGCGGCGGGCAGGGCAATCGCTAGTTTCTGCTGTAAATGGGCTTTTATTAACTTGTCGTTGGTTGGTTTGTGGACGGTCTGCCACTCGCGGCGCGGTCGCTGCACGGCGTATGGCGAGCGATGGACGGCGATAAACTTGGCTTTGTATTGCTGCTCGTCTGCGGTTAGCGGTTGGTAATTTTTCATAGTTCAAGCCTGCGTGTAGCAGATTCGGCTTGAACTAAAAGAAGTTTTTAATGTATTCTTTTTGTAGAACCCGAACCGGCGGAATCGGTTTCGTAGGTTTAGAAAACGTCAAGTGTTTGCTGCACTTGGCGTTTTCGCTTTTCAAAGATAAATCAAGTTACGATATTTTTTTAGATTTTGCAAGAGTAGTTTTACAAGGCAAAATTCTTGTAACTTATTTATGTTAGATAGGTTAGATTGGTTAGATTGGTTAAAATTGTTAGACAGATTAGATAAGTTAGATTGGTTAGATTGGTTAGATTGGTTAGATAAATTATTAAGATTTATAAGATTTATAAGATTAAAAAGATTTATAAGATTTATAAGATTAGAAAGGTTAAAAAGATTTATAAGATTTATAAGATTTATAAGATAAGAAATCTTGTAAAGATAAAATTCGACATATTTACTGCTCCTTTGTTGAAACAATTTTAGACATCTTCTGTCTTATTCTATTTCCTGATATGTCTCTAGCCTCTGCGGAATGTAATTCCTCATCGGCTTGCCGTATTTCGGCGAGTTCACCAATTCGGGTATCTTCAGTTTCGGTATTTTCAATACTGATTCCGAATTGACTGGCGATTTTTTCTTGCCCGTTGTTTCCTCAAGCGGTGAAATTTGATGTTTAAAGCCTCTCTGAGACGTTTTTCTTTTCATTTCCTTTATCCATTGCCTGCAACTTCCTGTGCTTCTTTAATAACACTCAAAATTCGAGATAAATTCCTCTCCCACTCAATTAAAGAATACTCGCCAGCCTTATCAAACAAGTTCGGGTTTTCGGCAACCAGTAGATTAAGTTTATGCAAATTTACCGAAAACTTGGCTTTAGCTACTTGAATTTCCATTCGCTTTATTTCTTCGCGTATTGCGGCATTTGTTTCTTTTGTCATTCTGAGATTAATCCTTTGTTTGAGACGCGCTTTCCGCTTGAAGCTGTTTCAAACGGCTCAACAACTGTTTGAGTTTCTCCTTGCGCGGCAAATTCTTCAATTCGGGAAACTGCTTCTCGTATCTTGCTATCATCAGCTCGCCCGTTAAATTCTCCCAAATTTTTCCTGTTGAGCGCGAGTTCGATAATTTTTTTGACATAACTTGTTTAATTTTCTCCTTTGCTAATCTATTTCATACAGCACATTTTTTCTGCTGCCGTTCCCGTTTTGTTTGCGGCTCATCTGAAAAACCGCGCTGAGAGCTTCGCCCAAACCGCGCTGCACGGCTGGCGGTGCAGGGTTGTTAAAATATCCCTTCTTTGCTCGAAGCGGCGGCTTGTTGCCCGAAATTATCAAAACTTCAGTTTCTCCGATGGTGGTCACTTCGCTTGGTGTCAATAACGCACGGCGCGTTTCTTCAGGCGAACTATTGATTGAAACTCCCATTCCGAAATTTACTCCGAGTCTGGTGTGCGTTTCGGTTTTGTCGCCCATACTCCGCGAGATGTATTCTGCGGTTTCAATATCCAAGCCGTGCAGAGCTACTTTCGTCATACAATTACTAATAATAGTCCGTCCGTGTTCCTCTCCGTAAATGGCTTTGATTTGAGAAAGTGATTGGACTCCGAGCCAAAGTCCTACCCCGCGTCCACGCGCTAAAGTGATTGTGGTTTCAAAGGCGGGAAATTTGCCGATGTTCGCAAATTCGTCCAGTGTCATAATCACCGGCACATTTGCGCCCTCGTCACCTTCCGTCGCTCCAAGTTGCTCCAGCATTACCGTAAAGAATAAACTTGTTAATGGTTTTAATCTTACAATGTCCGTTTCTCGCAAACAGTAATAAACCGACTGCGGAAATTTTTTTAATACGCTGAAATCAGGGGCGAAAAGCTGCGAACTCGTAAATCTCGCCGTCGCGTCATCTCTCAAAAACTGCATCTTGGCGGCAATTGCCGGGACGATTGAACCTTTTATTCTCTCGTCTGTTTGCTCAAATACAATTGCCTGCTCCTGCGCGGCTTCCGATTCGCTATTTAAAAGTTGTTCCAGCACGCTGCGCGGCGATTGTCTGGTGAAAAATCTGTAAGCCGATAATGGCGTTGGCTTGTCGAGTGTTGAAACGTGCGCGAAAACCGCGCTCAAAAACGCCGTTTCCGCGTCAATCCAAAACTGTTCGGTTTTACCCGTATTTCCTGATTCAATCAAGGCGCGGGCGCAAAGCTCCGCCATTCTCGCCGATTTGCACAACGGTATCCAGTTAAAACCCGCCGATTGGTCGGGGTCGGTCGGCGCGTATCGTACCGCCCTTTCCCTAAAGCCGCTCGTTAAATTCCAGAGTTCCGATTTCGGGTCGGTTACGACAAGGCTCGTGTTTTTGACGCTCGCGCAGTTATAAAGAAAAAATCCTCTCGATTTGCCCGTTCCCGTTCCGCCGAAAATAAGCCCGTGCTTGGCGGTTTCCTGCCACGCGAGCGCAATTGCTTCATTTTTTCTGTAAGGCGCGAGAAAAAACGCTCCGGGCGGAAGGTGCGGGTTCGCGCCGTCGGGCATCGAGGTGGAAATAAAAGTTGTTTTGATTTCATCGTCGTTAATAAATCGGGCTGAACCGTGCCTCTTTTCGCGCTCGCTTTCCGCCTCTCTCGCTGATTTCGCGCCGCTCGCAACCGTCATCGCGGCGGCTATAATCACGCTCACGAAGCCGGTTATAATGCCGTAGAAAGCTGCGAGCGTATATGTTGAAAAAACCGCGCAGAACACTACCCAAGCGATACCTGCGCCGATGGCGAGCCAGCGATTTCGTTTTCCATTGGTGAGCCTAATCAAGCCGGTGTTTGCCCAAATATTTCCAATCACGAATATCAATAACGATAGGTATATTGGGGTTATTACCACAGCTGCGCCGTAAACAGTTTGATAACTAAAAAAGTCCGAAGGGTTCGTGCCGTTAATAATTTTATTAAGAAAAAGAACTGATATTACGACTACGACACTGCCAAGCATCAGTTGCACGCCGCGCCAAATTCCGCCCTTCTGCTCTCTGAATGCGAAATATATTAGCAGAATCCAAATTCCGATTTGAAAAACCGCGAAACTCGCCGCTTTGGTCAATATCGCTCTGGTATTCTCCTGTCGAATCCGTTCCTGCTCGTTGCTCTCAGCTTGAAGCTGCGCCTGTTGTTTTTGCAGTAAAGCAGCCTGCTGCTGCCTGAAAATCTCATCAGCTTTTTTTTGCAGCTCAATTTGTTTCTGCTGCTCTATTTGTTGTTTTTTTTGTACGAGGTCGGCTTGACGTTTTAATTCGCGTAACTGCTCGTCGTCGTAATAGGGTTGTTGCTGCTGCGGTTGAAATTCGTAGTAGGGCTGCTGTTGTTGCATCGGCGGGGGAGCGTAGTAAGGCGGCGGTTGCATACGCTGTAAGTTCCGCTCAACGCTCTCCGTTAGTTTTTGCGTTTCTTCTTCCGAGCGTTTCATCTGCTCGTTCATTTGACGCTTTAAGTCCTCACTGCTATTGCTAGATTGAGTATTAGATTGAGTGTTGTTGTTTTGAGTATTGTTATTTTGAGCGAAACTGACGCTCGCGCCCAAAAATATCATCGCCGAGCAGATTAAACCTGTGCGAAAAACATTTGATTTTTTCATCTCGCCTCTCCTCGCCGGTTTTTACCGACTAAAACTTTTCGATGGTGCGGCTTTAAGCTGCGCCGGTGGCAATTTCTTTGCCGCTCTCAGCGCGGCTAGTTCTGTATTTACGATTTGCAGTTGCAGAGGTTTTGAGGAAAAATTTGCAACCTGTTGTTGCTGCGCCTGTCTCACCGGCTGCGGCTGCGGAATCGCCTGATATGGTGGTACAAGTCGAGGCGGGGCTAGCTTCGACCTTCGATATTCGTTATAGATTGCCATTCCCATTCCGATTGCGTTTGTAATTCTTCCCATTTTTTTGCTCCTTTCTGTTTCTCTATCTTCTCAGATTTTCGTCCTCGTTTTCCATAATTATTTCTACTAACTTGCTCGCCAGTTCCGCCGCTTGCTCTTTTTTCTCTTGAATTTCCTCAAGTTCAAATCCGGCTATAAACTGGTCTATCAAATATCCGCTCTGTATCATCTGCGTTTGAAGCAGCATCAATGCTTCGATTGACAGGTAAGATAGTGAGATTGCCTCTGCTGCGTTCTGCCTTGTTATCAGCAGGTTTCGTTCAAGTTTGCTTATCCGTGCTTCTAATGCCTCTAATTCTTGGCTCATCTTTTCTACTCCTTATCTGCTCAAATATCGTCGTGGTCGGTCTTTGACGGTTTCCCGCTCCGGCTGATGTTCTTTGTAATGCTCCTCGAATTTTTTAATTGTTTCGTTCAATTGCTCCGGCGTTCTATTCATTACTAAATACGCCGTCGCTTCAAGATTCGTTTTGAAATTCGGTGCTTCGACTCCTAGCTTCTCCGCCACTTCCCTTATGCTATCCATCTGCTTTTCGCTCGGTTCACGTTTTGCAGCCTCGACGAAAGCATTTTCAAGAGTTTTTTGGAAATCTTCCGGCAAGCTGCGGTTTTCAGTTTGTATTCTCGCTTCATTTAGTTTTCCGACAAGAAATGACGCTGTTTCGGTAGCGTGCGACGGATTATCCGTCAATAGTGATTTTGTATTTGCCGCCTCAACCGCTCTAAAATCTCTTTCTGGCTCGTAACTCAAACCTTGCTTTTGCAGTCCGTTCCACGAATAATCTTTGCCCAAACTGCTGCCCTTGAAAATTACGCCGTCCGTCTCAAACGAAATTCCCGAAATTCTGCCCGTCTTTTGCAAATTAAATCTCGCGTTCGTGCCGCTTTCTTTCAGATGTGCTAAAAATTCCGTCGTCGTTTTCGATTTCTCTAACGCTGCTTTTATTGTTTCCTGCGACTTCATTTTTGCGCTCGGCTCGCCCGTCCGCGCTGTCATTTGCAGCTCGTTAAATTTTGGCGGCTTCTCGTTTTTCGATTGCGATTCCGGTCTTTCGACTTCGCGTAAATTATTCTCGCGCTCAAGCTGCTGGCTCAAATCTTTGTCTTTCGTTCTCGCTAAAAAAATGCCGCGCCCGTCCGTCTCGGTCGTCGCCGCGATAATGTGCAAATGTTTGTTGTCCGTGTCTTCGTGCTTGATGACGACATAAACCGCTTTTTCCGAATAGCCTTTTTTCTCCATGTAGCTTCCGGCTATCTCGTTCATTCTGCCGTCCGTCAAATGCGCTTCGTCTTCCGGTGAAAATGCCAGAATGTGATGCGCCATCGGCTTCATCTTATCCGGCTTCAAATCCTTTACCGTTTGAAAGTCATTCATCAACTCGCGTCTCGTCGTTCCACTCACCGTCCCGCCGATAACCTCGCCGCGTGCAATCTTCTTGCCGTTTTCGTCGCGCTGAACGTTCTCCTTTTTGCCGTAAAAGGCATAGTCAATCGTTCCGCCAAAACCTTTACCTGTTATTGTCTTTGCAAACATTTATTTATTCTGTTTTTTTTCGCTGCACCTTTTCCGTTATAAGTTCCTGCCTTAAACCCTGCACTTCCTCGCGTATCATCTCCAAAAACTGCGGATTGATGTTTTGCACAATTCCGCTATTTGCTGACTTCGCTATTTGATTCAATAAGCCAACAAGTCTTGCTAACTCGCTCCACTTCTCCAAATTTATCTTTGGCACTCGCGTTTCGAGTTCCCGCCCTTCTAATCCTATGCGCCTCAAATACGTCGTCGGCTGCACTCCCGCCGCTCGCGCTGATTCTAGGATTTGCTCGGCTTCTTTTGTCGTGCAATATACCGAATATCTAAACTTTCTTTTTTCCGCTAGGCTTCTTCGTTTCATTCTCTTGATTTCCGCGCTTTGTTTTCTTCCGCTTTCGCCATTATACAACACGAAATTAACGAAATGAGCGAAGCGAATGTAGTTTGAAATCGGAGATTTTTACTCTGCTAGCTCTTTTTCGATAATCAAGTCAACTCGAATATATGCTCAAATTTCAATATACGCAACCTTTTATTTACTCGCATCTCAATTTTTATCTCAAAACGCGAAAATAATTGCTCAAATATGAGCAAAAAGTTAAAGAAAAAAGAGATTTATGAATAAAAATCAGAGAAAAAAACGAGCAAATATAATTGCATCAGCCTAAAAGAAATATGTGCATTAAATTGAATTTACAATCGGAATCGAGTAAATTTTATTGACAGTTTCAATTTCGAGGTATAGGATTCTTTTTGTGAAAACTCAATTAAACGAAAAAATAAAAGCTAAATTAGCCGATAGTAAACAAGTCAAGATTAGCTTTTCCGCATCTACTAATTTGCAAAATCTAATCAAAAAATACCTTGAATTTTATCAGCAAACCGAGAACGAAAAACTGACTCAGGATGTTTTAATTTCAAGCCTTGTTGAATCCGCTTTGCTGGCTCAAAAACCGTTCAAAACTTGGCTCAAAAAACCGGGTGAATTTGTTGAAGAATGAATTTTAAGGAGTAAAAAAATGAAAAATCTAGTGTTTATGTTTCTCGCGTTTTTCAGTTTCTCAACTGTTGTTTTTGCTCAAGAGGAATACTCGCCGCAATCGCGCTGTGTTGCCAAAAACTCTATCTGTTTGGGTATGACGTTTGACGAAATAAATAAATCTGTGCCGAAAGCGGATAGGTTTTCAACATTGAGTTCTTTGAAAACTGAAAAGATGCGGGGTTTCGATGTCGGATTAAAATCTTACTTTTTTTTTGACGACTCGGCTTCAAAGAGTTCTGTTAGTCTCGGACTCCTTGACGGTGTTGTGTTCAAAATCATTGTTTTTAATGATGAAAACAAAGAAGTTTTAAACTTAACCGATGAAGAAATTCACCGTGATTTGGAAGCTCGCGCGGCACAATCTCTCATCGAACGGTAAAAACGCGGACTCGATTCCGCAGAAATGCGCCATCGAACGGTAAAAATACCGACTCGATGCGGTAAAAATACCGGGTCGGGCGTGATACCCTGCCTTTATTGCTGATAATAAAGGACTTGTGAAAATATGCGGTAATGCTTAAGGAATTGGTGAGTTGCAATAAAATCAAGAGAATGGCACGAAGCAAAGCGGAAGCGAAAGAAAAATTGACCGGCAGTGAATTTATAACCCTAGCTTTAATTGATAAAGGTTTTAATTACGGGCTGGACATTGTTGATAAAAGTCACGGGCTGGTTAATCGCGGCACGGTTTACAATACGTTACAACGGTTTTGCGGATTAGGTTTTTTGGATTCTACGAAAAAAGTGGAAAGAAAAATTGTTGATAAAGCCAACCGTGAAAAAATGCAATTCGTCGCAACCTATAAGTTAACCGAAGAAGGAAAGCGGGTGTTGAAAAATAATCATATATGGCTTGAGTTAACGCAAACCCTTTTCATAACTGAAAATGATAACCGCAAAAAGCCAAAAAATGACGAATAATTACATATTGGCTATTATCGGGCGCGAAATGCTTAAGATTCAGAGACTTACAATGATTTTTTCAGCCAAACCACAACATCTTGTATTCGAGCAACTTCAATAACTACTCTTTTTCACTCGTTTTCCGGCACTTTTATTAAACACAATATCTTGTGTAACAATTTCAATTCAATTGAACTGTAATAATTAAGTTGTAGAATTTAGAATTAATTTGTAAAAAAGTTCTAAAGTTGTAAAATTTGGTTTCAAAACTCGTTTGTGGAAGGATTCGATAATGATAACAGCACAGGAAATTATAAATACTGTTCAGAGGTTGCCGCTCAGCGAGCAGGAAAAGGTTTTAGAGGTTTTGCAGAGCGAAATCAATTTGCCGAAATCGCCGATTAGCGAAGAAGAAGTGCAGCGCATCTTGTTCGAGCGCGGCGTAATCGGCAACATTCCGAACGCCGCCGACTACACGGACGCAGACGACGATTTCGAGCCGATTGAGATAAAGGGCAAACCGCTTTCGGAAACTGTGATTGAGGAGCGTCGCTAAAATGGACGCTTTTTTCTTTGACACGAGCGGTTTGGTCAAACGGTTCAGCCGCGAGACCGGAACGGCTTGGACAATTGACTTGCTCAAACCTTCGAGCGGAAATACGATTTACATCGCTCGCATCACGGCAGTTGAAGTCGTTTCCGCATTAACAAGGCGCACACGCGGCGGAAGTTTGACGGCAAGCCAGTCCACTAAAGCGATTCAGAGGTTTGAGCGCAGTCTTTTCGGTCGTCACGCTATTGTTGAAATCCGTCCAACGCTCGTCAATCGCGCGATGCTTCTCGCTAAAATTCACGGCTTGCGCGGTTATGATGCCGTTCAACTCGCCGCTGCTTTGACCGCCAATGATGAACGCCTTTCCGTTAGCGCACCCGCCCTGACTTTGATTTCAGCCGATACTGCGCTTAATGCCGCAGCTTCGCTTGAAGGATTGGCAGTTGATAATCCTAATCACCACCCGTAACTTCTTTCTAACAAATTTTACAACTTTATTATTTCAGGACATCAATTAAAAAAATATTTTCAATTTTTATAAGGCTTTTTGTATTGCGAATAACCAAAAGAATTTTTCCGATTAATTTCCAGCTTATACTGCTCGAAATAATTGAAATCCTGATACATCAGAGTTAAGGGAATACACACGCATTTAATCCGACTGTCGTAGAAAATGCCGTTTGTTCTCTGCCCTGTTAATTCTCGTAACGGAATCATTCTTAAACTGTTCTCTACTACGTCTCTGCCGTTTCTTTCAAAAATAGCGAATACAACCGGCTCGCCGGTAAGTTTTACCATTTCTTCGTGTCTTTTAATGTGGCTGTATGCGATAGCGTAGCACTCGGTTGCAGAGTATTTCAGTTTTGTGAAGCATTTAACCTCTATTTCTAAGTTTCTTAGATTACGAACAAGATAATCACCTCGTTTAACCCCAAGATTTTCCAACTCCTCATAACTTTTTCTGTCTTGAGTTATTTTCTCTAAGATATATCCTCTTGACCTAGAAAGCTGCTCAAAATGTTTCTCGGCTCTCTCTCCGGCGAGAAAGTGAGGTTTGAATATCCAAAGATACCAAAATTGGATTTTTTGTAGTGGGTTCATATCTTAGTTTTATGGGTAGTTGTTATCAACTTTATTTTTGTCTCTCAAGTTTTTCCAAGATTGCTTCTAAAATCCAGGTGTTGCGCGGCGTTTTAAGCGGTCGAGCGGTCAAATCCGTATCCACTCGGTCGAGCAGTCCGTTAGGAATCCGAATCAAAATCTTTTGATTTCCGGCTTTGTCCTGCTTGGCTATGCTCCCGCCTTTTGAAATTACGGCATTTATTTGGCTCTCGCTGGTTTCTTCGTCCTGTATCGGCTTTTTTGCGATTGGCATAATATTTCTAAAGTATAGCAATAGTATATCTATTGTCTATCGAAAATATATTTATACAAGGCTTCGATTTCTTCCGTCGCCTTTTCGTCCTTTGGCTTTAGTTCAATTACGCCCGCGCCCGCGCTGGTCGCGTTTCCGAACGCTTTCCGGGTAATGAGCGGACAATCTATAAAATTTATATTTGAAACGCTCTTTAAGATTTCTTCCGCTTCTTGGTTATCCTGCCCGCGCGGGTCGGCGCGGTTGATAAATGCGTATGCGGTCAAATTCTGGTTGACGGCTTGGACTTCCTCAATCACTTTTGAAACTTTATCGAGCGTCCAGATGTCGAGTGAGCGCGGCACGAACGGAACGAGCAAGACGTTGGCAATCGTCAAAGCTGCGCGCTGGCTGGTCGTGTCGCGTCCGCCCGTATCAATGATGATGTCTTGGTATTTGTCTTTCAATCTTTGCGTTTCGGTTCTGACGTTCGCGCCGGTCAATTTTATGCAAGTGTAGCCTGCGCCGGTGTCGTGCGATTTGTTTCTAAGGGCTGTAAAATCGCTCGCGCTTTCTTGGTCGTCGGCGTCAATAAGCAGCACATCTAAGCCTGCTCTCGCTCTCATTACGGCTAAATTTATGGCGACGGTCGTTTTTCCCGAACCGCCTTTGACTCCGCCGATTACTAAAATCATACGATATACCTTTGCTATATTACGGATATACTTTTGCTGGACAGTTTATATTAGCAGTTCAATATTTCCAATCCAAACGAGATGCTTTTTCAGCGTGATATTTTTAATAGAGCTTTTAATGGCTCAAA
>MWVY01000313.1_pt1 | contig 11728 bp, 13 predicted proteins | sample 1047251 | NCBI WGS metagenome assembly MWVY01 (sample SAMN06349983, study PRJNA376086) | soil metagenome | isolation source: MS7-5 sample Antarctic (ecotone) soil | place: Antarctica | collected 2015-01-13
GGTCAGCCGTCATTTGCGAAAGCAAATTCAACGAACTTTGCACCTGCGTTCCGTCCACAACTTTGTCGTAAAAACTAAGTGAACCTGTGAGCGTGAAAATCAAAAACATCGCCATCAAAACGCCCCAATCGCCGATGCGGTTCATCACAAACGCTTTCTTCGCCGCGCGTCTCGCCTCGTTGCGTTTGATGTAATAGCCGATGAGCAAATACGAACACAAACCGACGCCTTCCCAACCGACAAACATAAGCAGAAAATTATCCGCCAGAACGAGCGTCAGCATCGAGAACATAAACAAATTCAAATACGCGAAAAAGCGATAAAAACCTTTGTCGCCGTGCATATATCCGGTCGCAAAAATGTGAATCAGCAAACCGACAAACGTAACAAAGAGCGCGTAAATGCCCGAAAGCCTGTCCATTCCCAAACCGAAATCCGCGCGGAAATTTCCAACCTGAATCCACGTCCAAAGCTGGTCGAGAACCGGCTTTCCTTCCGGCGCGAATAACGCTCCGACGTGCGGCGTGCCGATGCCGAAGGCAATCATAAACGCGACGACGGTTGAAACGCCAATCATCGAACACGCGACCGCGCCGCTAAATAATTCGCTGTTCATTTTCTTGCCGAACAGCCAATTAATGACCGCGCCGAAAAGCGGGGCGAAAATTATTAGACTTAAAAAATTGTTTTCAGTCATTATTTTTGAATGAAATATGTAATTTTTCTATATTCCACTTGGAAAGGCGCAAATTTTAACTGTCCGTTTTCCGTAATTAATTTTTTAATAGTTCTCTTTATCCAATTACCTTGTGAATCAAAGTTGTATTCATCGAAGATAAAAATGGAATCTTCGTAGGCTTTCATATGAGTTGGAAAAATTACTTTGGTTGCATCTCCGTTTTCGTCAAAAACACATTTCATATTGAGTTTTCCGTCTGCTGAATATCTATTCCATTCAGTCTGATTTCCCTTGTCATTATAATTTATAGTATTGTGAAGAAACAGAACATCACCATTTAGAAAAATCTTTTCTTCAATTCTTCTTCCGTTATCGTCATATTCAAATTTATGAGTATATTTTTTAGCTTGCTTTGAATCCTCATTCGCTAATTGGACAGCAAAAGGCGGAAAATTTTCATTTTCAGGAAATTTAATTTCTCTGCTAATTCTTTCTTCATCAAAATAACCAAAGATTGTCCTTATATATAAAATACCTTTGTAAAAAACATCACTTTTCAGCAAATTGCCTTCTATATCATAAGTAACTATTGAATTTGGAAATCTTTCAGACTCAATCACTGTCTCGTTTTCAAAAACAATTTTTGCTGTTTCTTGAACAACCTTTTTCACATCACCGCTTAATCTGTTAACATCTCGGTCGGTTTGTTTTTGAGCAAAGACTGAAAATGTTGTTAACAAAACGAAAACTAATAATGTAAAAAATAATTTCATCTTGGGTGTCCTCTAAAAAATTAAATCTTCGTCTTCATCCTCAAACTGAAAATCCTGACGCTCAATCTCAGCCCAAGTTTCCAAAACCGCTTCACCGACGTTTTTCGCCTGCAAAGTTTCCGAAACTTTTTCTTTCAATTCAGGAAACCGCAAAAGCAACATCGCCAAATCGCGCCAATCCGTTCCCGCTTTCGGTTTGCCGCGCCGCGAATGATACGAAACAACTTTGCTCGCAATCAGTTCGGCGGGTGATAAAACCAAAATATTTTCAATTGTTTGCGTTTGCGGCAATTCGTCAATCTGGCGCAAATCAACTAAATGCCGATTGCCTTCACTTCTGACTTGATAAATCCGAAAACCCTTTTCCTTAATTTCTCGAACTCTGACGGCGATATGAAATTTTTCGCTCAAAGCCCGGCGCAATTCCTCTGCCAAATCTTTCGCCCGAACAGAGAGCAAATCAATATCTTGCGTCATTCGCGGTTCGCTGACGTAAGCGTTAACGGCTTGTGCGCCGAACAGAACAACATCATCGCGTCCCTGCAAAAATTCAAGCACGACGGCATGAATCTGCGATAACGGCAACGGTTCGTGCATCACAAACTCCTGAAATGTCAGAACATCTGCATTTAACATTAAAATATTCAAGTGTTTTGAGTTCGCGCTTCAGCGTACTAAAAGCTAAAGAAAAGCAAAGTGCGTTCTGCGTTTGAACTCAAATCTAATTCTTCAAAATACTCGCGTCGTCCACATCAATTGATTCCCGATTGCGGAAAAACGCGATGATAATGCCAAGCCCGACCGCCGCTTCCGCCGCCGCGACGCTCATTACCATAAACACGAAAAGCTGTCCCGTAACGTCTGCGTAATAACGCGAAAAGGCAACAAAAGTTAAATTTACGGCGTTGAGCATCAACTCGATGCACATAAACATTCCAAGCGCGTTACGTTTGAAAATCACGCCGACTGTGCCGATGGTAAATAAAATTCCTGAAAGTGCTAAATAGGTTGCTAAACTCGGTTCCATATACAAGTCCAAAGCCCAAAGCCTAAAGTCCAAAGTCCAAAAACTGAGAACGAATGACAAAGGACAAAATTCAAATCATAGCCTTATCGTTTTCGTTACGTTTCTCCATTTCGTTATCAACGACGAGTTCGAGTTTCGGTTGTTGGAAGCGACGCGCTAAAATTACGCTGCCGACAATCGCCATTAAAAGCAAAATCCCGACAATTTCAACGGGCAAAAGATATTCCGTGAACATCGCCGTCCCGATGCTCAAAGTTCTCCCGACGGTTTCATCAACATTTACGGCTTGTTTCGGCGCACGCATTACGGCGTAATAGATAAAAAACGTCTGCGCTAAAAGTATTATGCCTAAAACTCCGCCGACAACGTATAAATATCTTAGGCGATTAAGCGGTTTGTCCTCGTCCAGATTCAAAAGCATAATGACGAAAACGACCAGCACCATAATCGCGCCCGCGTAAATCAAAATCTGCACGGCGGCGATAAACGGCGCGGCAAGCATAACGTAAATACAGGCAAGCGAAATCAAAACGCCGACTAAGGAAATTGCGCTGTAAAGCGGATTTTTGTGATAGACGAGCGAAATCGCCGAAGCAATTGCAAGTCCGGCGAATAGGAAAAATATTGCAGTTGAAATCATTTTAGTAAGTGATAAGTGATAGGTGATAATTTTTTTACTTATCACCTATCACTTATTATCCGTTCAAAAAATAAACAATAACAATCGTTAAAATCACATTTGCCAACGCGACTGGCAAAAGAAATTTCCAACCGAAGTTCATCAATTGGTCAAAGCGGAAACGCGGCAATGTTCCGCGCACCCAAATATAGAAAAACAAAAAGAAACAAATTTTTGCCAGAAAACCAAAAATGCTGAAAACAGCGTAACCGACTGAACCAACCGCAAAAATATGACTCAAGCCCGGAACATACCAACCGCCCAAAAAGAGCGTAACAATCATTACGGAAACCGTGAACATATTGACATATTCCGCCATAAAAAAGAGCGCGAATTTCAACGCCGAATATTCGGTGTGAAAACCGGCGACGAGTTCGGTTTCGGCTTCGGGCAAATCAAACGGAATACGGTTTGTTTCGGCAAACGCGGCAATCAAAAAAACGATAAAACCGATAAACTGCGGAATGATAAACCATCTAAACGGCGAAGTAATCTGTGCAAACACAATTCCATTTAAATCAAGCGTTCCTGCCAGCATCACAACACCGATTACTGACGCGCCCATCGCAAGTTCGTAGGAAATCATCTGCGCCGAAGAGCGAAGTCCGCCCATCAGAGAATATTTATTATTTGACGACCAACCGGCAAGCGCAATCCCGTAGACACCAACCGAAGTAATGCCCAAAACAAACAAAACACCGACATCAATCTGTGCAATCGTCAACGGAATTTGCCTGATGCCTTCGCCTAAACCAAACGGGAGAAAACTCAAATCCGCCGTTATCGCCGGTCCGAACGGATAAACAACCATCGGTATCAGAGCGCAGGTTACGGCAACAATCGGCGCGAGATAATAGACAAATTTCGTGGATTTGTCGGGAACAATATCTTCTTTAAAAATGAATTTGAGCAGGTCGGCAAACGGCTGTAAAAGTCCCCAGGGTCCGACGCGGTTTGGTCCAATGCGACCTTGAATATAGCCCAAAACCTTGCGTTCCGCCAGCACGGTGTAGGCGACGATTATCATCACGACCCCAAACGCAACGGTCGCCGCGCCGAAAAGTACGATAATCGGGAAAATTGTTTTTAACGTAGCTTCCATTTTCAAATTTTAATTGTCAATTTTAAGATTAACTCTATCAATAACGCCGACAGAAGCCACTTCCGCTATTTCTTTAACCCGCGGCGTACCGTCCAAATTAAACTGCACGAGCGGCGAAACAAGCAGATTTTCCGGTTTCGGATTGCCGTGCGCGAGCAGATGAAACTGCGGCGTTTTGCTCGTCATTGTTGTCAGGCGAAACAATTTGTGTCCGACTTTCGGCGTAACATTTATTTTTTTGGCTTCGTCGGGAAGTTTTTCGACGTTCGCTTTTAAAGCGTCAATTTCTCGTGATAAATCTTTTTTGCCTGCAATCGCGTGTTTGACTTGAACCGGACGCGATTCATCTTTCAGGTGTGGGTAACGCAAGCCTTCGTAAGCCGAAATTTCATCGGCGAGTGCTTTGAAAACAGCCGTTACCGCAAAGTTGTAATTAAAATCCACACCCAGTTCTTTGGCAATCATCGAAGTTATTATCCAATCGGCTTTTGCCTGATTGACAGGTTCGATAGTTTGACGAACTCTTTGGACAAATCCCGTGTTGTTCGTAAAAGTTCCGTCCGTCTCGGCAAACGAAGCGGCGGGCAGAACGACATCGGCAAAATCAGTTGTTGCGGTTTCAAATAATTCTTGGACAACCACGAAATTTTTATTCGCTAGAAGTTTTGCGTTGTCTTCCGAAAGGCTTCCGCCGATAAGCAACGCTTTTGAATTTTTCAACACATCGGCAAGCGGTTTTTTGCCCGCCATCATATCGTTTGCGCCGACCGAATTATTATAAAGCGGCAATGGATGAAGCAGAATGCGCCGATTTTCCGAAGCGAAATTTCCTGCCGCGTTTGCCAAAACTGCCTGCGCTTCCGCCGACAAATCTCTGCCGAACATTATAATAAAATCGCCTTCGGTTTCGCCGATGGTTTTTAGCAAATCGTCAATTTCCGTCTGCGAAACGCCGAGTTTTTTCGCCAGATTTTCGTTTGCGGAATCGGCAAAAGTGAGCGCAAAAGCGTCCAGCGAATTTGGGTTGACATGAATAAACTGGGTTGCTTGCCGCGCAAGACGAATCGGCGTGTCGTGAACAATAATCAATTTTGCGCCGCCATTACGAACGGCTTGACGCATTTGTTTCGCCGTAAAAGTTTGTTCTTCTTCGGGTTCGCCGCCGATGAGCAAAATTGTTTTGGCGTGGCGGATTTCCTTGTGTGTGCAAAGCGGAACGCTCAAATTATCGAAAAACGGCGATAAATCTTCAGCATCGGAAACTGCATAATTGTCGGAACCTGCAACTTCCGTCGCAAAGCGTTTCAAAGTGAAAATCGCTTCATTCGTCAGTCTTGCCGAAGCGACAACGCCGACATTGTTTTCGCTTTCTTTAAATTTCCCGGCAACAAAATGAATTGCTGCATCCCAAGTTACGGGAATCAATTTTCCGCCCGTTTTATAACGAATCAGAGGCGTTTTGATGCGGTCTTCATGATTGATAAAACCGTGTCCGAAACGTGCTTTGACATCGAGAAATTCGCCGTTCAAACCGTTGACGTATCTATCACGCGCCACAATCCGATGAACTAAACCGCCGCGTGAACCGATGCTGATTTGCATTCCGTCCGAAGAATAAACGTCCGTGCTGATGGTTTGGTCGAGTTCCCAAGGTCTTGTTTCGTGGCGATAAGTTCCGTCGAGAAGCGTTCCCGTCGGGCAAACTTCGATACAGTTGCCGCATTCCGAACAATCGAGCCAACCGCCATAAGTTCCGATAACCGTGTCAACGCCGCGATTTCCCGCTTCGATAGCGTCCTCGCCCATCCATTCATCGCACACGCGCGTGCATCGCTTGCACAAAATACAGCGTTGCGGGTCGTTGGCGACAATCGGCGAGAGGAATTTTTCCGGCGCAACGTTTTTGCGTTCGATAAATCGTTCTTCGACATCGCCCCAATCGAAAATCACTTCCTGCAGTTCGCACTCGCCGCCTCTATCGCACACGGGACAATCAAGCGGATGATTTGCCAGCAGAAATTCGCCCATTGCACGCTGCGCTTTTTCGATTTCGTCGCTCTGCGTCGTAATAATCATTCCGTCCGTGCAGGTTATCGTGCAGGAAGTTTGTAGTTTCGGCATCTTTTCGATGCGAACCAGACACATCCGGCAAGATGCCTGCAAAGCTAGGTCTTTATAATAACAAAATGCCGGAATACCGAAGCCTTTTTCGCGGCAAACGTCAATCAAACGCGCCCCTTTTTCAACTTCAAATTCCTGTTCGTTTATCGTAACTTTGATAAGTTCTGTTGACATTTAATCTTAAGTATTAACCGCTATATTATTTATTATCTTGATTTTTTGATTTATTATTTTTCTTCTTCGGACGAGTTTTGCCGTAGCTTCCGACGAAAATTTTTCCGCGTCTTGATTTTTTATCACCTTTTCCCATAATTTTATACCTCAATTAAATTAATGATTACTGTTTCCATTCGACAGTAAATACTTTTTGAAATCTTCGGGAAAACGCTTGACCGCGCCCTGAATCGCCCACGCCGCCGCGTCGCCCAGAGCGCAGAAGGATTTTCCTTCGATGTTGTCGCACAAATCCAAAATAAGCTGCGCGTCTTCCGGTCGCCCGCCGCCACTCGCTATGCGCGTGAAAATCTTTGTCAACCAATCCGTTCCTTCGCGGCACGGCGTACACCAGCCGCACGATTCGTGTTTGTAAAATTCGGTTAAATTTTTAGTCGAATCAACCATATCAACCGTTTCGTCCATCACGATAAAACCGCCCGAACCGACCAGAGAACCGGCTTCAACTAAACCTTCATAATCCATTCTCACATTTTTGCCGATAATTTGATCTGCCCGCATTGCATAAACCGACGAGCCGCCCGGAATCACGGCTTTCAACTTTTTATCGTCGCGCAGCATTCCGCCGCAATCTTCCATTATGAACTTTTCCATATCGTAGCCCATCGGAAGTTCATAAACGCCGGGTTTTTTAACGTGACCGGAAACTGACCAAAGTTTTGTTCCGCCTGATTTTTCCGTGCCTAAATCGCGCCAAACTTCGCCGCCCATTTCGAGAATTTGCGGAACTGCCGTTAAAGTTTCGACATTGTTGACAACCGTCGGGCAGGCGTAAAGTCCTTCGACTGCCGGAAACGGCGGCTTCATTCTCGGATGTCCGCGAAAGCCTTCCAGAGAACTCAAAAGTGCGGTTTCTTCGCCGCAGATATACGCGCCCGCACCCGTGTGCGTGTAAAAATTACAGGTAAAATCGCTGCCCAAAATCTTTTCGCCGACGAGATTTGCCGCCTTCGCTTCCTCGATGGCTTTATCCATTATGTCAATCAGATATTTGTATTCGCCGCGATAATAGATGTAGCAAGTTTCCACGCCAAGCGCGAACGCGCCAATTAGCATTCCTTCAATCAGCGCGTGCGGGTCAAGTTCCAACAAATAACGGTCTTTAAACGTGCCGGGTTCGCTCTCGTCGGCGTTGCAGACAATGTATTTCGGCTTCGGCGAATCACGCGGCACAAAACCCCATTTCATTCCCGTCGGAAAACCCGCGCCGCCGCGTCCGCGCAGAGCCGACGTTTTGACTTCGTTAATAATATCGTCCGGCGACATATTCATCGCCTTTTTGAGCGATTCATAACCGCCGTTGTCTTGATAAACCTTGAGTGTGCGTGAGTTTTCCAAATGCACACGCTTGAGTTGTAACGGCTCACAACCAATTGCTTTGATTTCCATAAGTTAGAAAATTACAATAAAATTATTTTAAGGTATCCAACAATTCATCTACTTTTTCAATCGTCAAATCTTCGTGATAATCAAACCCGATTTGCAGCATCGGCGCAGTTCCGCAACTTCCCAGACATTCGACGCGCGACACGGTAAATTTTCCGTCGGCGGTCGTTTCGCCCGGCTCAATGCCCAAACGATTGCAGATATGCTCGGTGATTTCCGGCTCGCCCATAATGCGGCACGACAGCGTTTTGCAAACCTGTATGTGATATTTGCCGACCGCGTGCATATTGAGCATCGAATAAAACGTCGCCGTTTCCCATACGTCCGTAACTTCGATGTCAAGTTTTTTCGCCAAAAAATTTACGCCCGCATTATCAATATATCCGCGTTCACGCTGAACAACTAAAAGAAGCAGCGGAATCAGCGCGGAACGCTTTCGGTCAGGCGGATACTTTGCGATATGCGCATCAATTTCTGCCAGAACTTCGGGTGAAAATTCTGCTGCTTCGTCGGTAACTTCAACTTGATTTGTATAATGTGTCGGAACTGCTGATGCCATATTCTATGCCGCTAATTTTGCCTCTAATCTCTCAACTCTCAAAGTTAAATTATCAATTTTATCTTCCGCTTCTATGTATTGAAAGCTCAAACGCGAAACTTTTTTATCAGTTTTTTCAAGCTGTTTTTGCAATTGATTAATCTCTGCGCGAATCGCTCTGACATCGGATTCGAGATTCGAGAGAATTTCTTCAAAAAAACCAAACCGGCTTTCCAAGCTAATCAACCTTTCGTCAATTGAGATGACTTTCAAACCGATTTCAGAAATTTGAGCGGAAAGCGTATCAAACTTTTGGTCAAGCCTGTCAAATCTTTTGTCATGCGCGTCAGCTTTTTGTCCAAGCTGGTCAAATCTTTTGTCGTGTGCATCAACTTTTTGTTCAAGTCTATCAAATCTTTTATCGTGTGCGTCAACTTTTTGTTCGAGTCTGTCAAATCTTTTATCAACCGAGTCGAACCTTTTATCATGTGCGCCAACCTTTTCGATCAAAGATGACAGCATCCGCATAACTTCACTTTTAAAGCGTTTATCTGGAATTTCTTCTTCAGCCATGTTTTTTACCTGTCAATTTCGCCGAGAACAATATCAAGCGAGCCAATAATTGCTACAACATCGGCAATCATCTCGCCTTCACACATGACGGGCAACGCCGAAAGATTAACAAAACTAGGACCTCTAAAGTGAACTCTGTCGGGTTTGGGTCCGCCGTTGGATTTCATATAAACGCCGAGTTCGCCTTTCGAGGCTTCAATCGGTATATAAACTTCGCCTTCGGGAACATCGAAACCTTCGGCGACAATCAAGAAATGGTGAATCAGCGAATCCATATGTTTTCGCATATCGTCGCGGTCGGGCAGAACGACTTTCGGCGCGTCGGCTTTAATCGGACCCGGTTTCAGACGCTCAAGCGTTTGGTGGACAATCTTATAAGACTCATACAATTCGCGCATTCGCACACGAAAACGCGCCCAAACATCGCCATCCGGTTCGACAGGAATATCAAAATCGTAAGCTTCATAACCCGAATAAGGATTATCGCGGCGCAAATCCAAATCAACACCGCTTCCGCGCAGACAAGGTCCAGTCAAACCCCAATCAATCGCTTCTTCTGCCGTAATTATGCCGATGCCTTTTGTTCTGCTTTGCCAAATCGTATTACCCGAAACAAGCGTTTCAAGCATTTCCATTGCGGCAGGAAAATCGTCAAGAAATTGTTTGACGCGGCGTTCAAATCCCGCCGGTAAATCCATCATTAAACCACCAATGCGGTAATAAGAAGGTGTCATTCGTCCGCCCGAACACGCTTCAATCAAGTTCAAAATCTTTTCGCGTTGACGAAAGCAATAGAAAAATACGCTCATTGCGCCAATGTCGAGCGCGTGTGTACCGAGCCAAACCATATGCGATGCGATGCGCTGCAACTCGCAAGTCATCACACGGATGACTTGCGCTCTTTCGGGAATTTCCAAATCAAGAAGTTTTTCAGCCGCCATTACATACGCCAAATTATTGCCGAGTGGATTGAGATAATCCATTCGGTCAGTAATAACAATGCCTTGCTGGTATTTTTTATATTCAAACAGCTTTTCCATTCCCGTGTGCAAATAACCGATATCGGGAACGGTTTTGATGACCATTTCGCCGTCAAGCTGCAATTCGAGACGCAAAACGCCGTGCGTCGAAGGATGTTGCGGTCCCATCGAAAGCGTCATCTGCGATTCGAGAGACTGGTCTAAAACTTCAAATTGGCTTGGTATATTTTCTATTGCAACGCTCATAAAATCAGTTATCAATTATCAGTTATCAGTTATCAGTTTTTTGTTGACTGCTAACTGATAACTGTTGACTGTTCAAGTTAAACTATATGGTTCATAACCGCGCAGCGGATAATCTTTGCGAAGAGCGTGTCCGTCAAAATCGGATGGCAATAAAATTCTTCGCAAATCAGGATGCCCGTCAAAAATTACGCCGAACAAATCGAAAGTTTCGCGCTCGTGCCAGTTGGCGGTTTTCCAGACGGTTACGACTGTCGGCACATTTGGCTCGTCTTCCGACAATAAAACTTTCAATCGTAGGCGATTATAATGTTTGGTCGAAAACAAATGATAATTGACTTCAAAACGCGGATCTTCTTCGGGACCAAGGTCTGCTCCGCACAAATCGGCGAGCATGTCAAAACCGTATTTTGTTTTCAAAATCCAACAAACATCAACAATTGATTGACGCGGAACGGTGATGGTAACTTCACCTCGCGCATCTTTGAAATCATTTACCCAAGCGGAATCTTCTGCTTTTAGTTTTTCGACAAATTCGAGCAAAACTGTTGTATCAGCCATATTTTATAAAGAAAAAAAACGACAAGCATTTTGAACAACTTGACCGCCAAAAGTTTTATGATGACTTGCGTTTCTCGTGCCGCGAAGGAACTGTATAAGGGCGCGAAGTTTCTTTGTTCGCTACTTCAATCTCGGTTTCTCTTTCCAATGCCGTTCCTTCCGTTACAGGCAGAGTTCCGGGAACAAACGATTGGCGCGATTCGGCTTCAAACGTATCGCGACGGTCTTTAACCGATTCGTTCATCACCTTTTCCTGCAACATCATAATTGCGTGAATCAGCATTTCAGGACGCGGTGGACATCCCGGAATGTACACGTCAACGGGAACGATTTTGTCAACGCCCTGCACGATCGCGTAATTATCGAAAACTCCGCCCGAAGTTGCACACGCACCCATCGAAATAACCCATTTCGGTTCGGGCATCTGGTCATAGATGCGGCGCAGAACCGGAGCCATTTTGCGCGAAACACGCCCCGAAACAATCATCACGTCGGCTTGGCGCGGCGAAGCGCGGAAGGTTTCCGCCCCAAAGCGCGAAAGGTCATTACGCGAACTAACCGTATTCATCATCTCAATCGCACAGCAAGCTAACCCGAACGTCGCAGGCCACAATGATGATTTTCTTGCCCAATTGACGACCGCGTCAAGTTTGACTGTAATGACATCAGGTAATGATTCAAATATTGTATTTTCTAAACCCATTTTTTATTTTTACTTTTTACTTTTGAATTTCCCTCTTTCCCTGCAAATCGCGCCGAACAAACCGCACCATTTTTCTAATTTCGTCTTCGGTCAATTGATTTTTGAATGCGGGCATCGGAAGTTTGCCTT
>MWVY01000314.1_pt1 | contig 11703 bp, 12 predicted proteins | sample 1047251 | NCBI WGS metagenome assembly MWVY01 (sample SAMN06349983, study PRJNA376086) | soil metagenome | isolation source: MS7-5 sample Antarctic (ecotone) soil | place: Antarctica | collected 2015-01-13
CGAATGGCGGCACGGGCAGCGCGACGAAGAACTTTGTTGATTTGACGACGGCGCAGATGGTGGCGGGCGATAAAACGTTTAGCGGCGCGACGACCTTTTTCAGCGGCAATGTTCGCACGAACGGCTTACTGCGCGTCGGCAACGAAACCGGAGTTTTCAATTTGCCGCGCATTCACTTTGACCCAGCTCAATATGTCGGTTTGGTTATTCGCCGCATCAACGGTGTCGGCAGAGATGCCGGAGGAATGATAGCGCAGACCGACTTTTTGAGACTGGAGCGGGACGGCACGAACGGCGGCTGGCAAATAACGAATAGAGCGTTGAACGTCGGCTATGAAACGGTGCAATCGGTTAACTGCCTGGCAACGAACAGCGCGGGCGCGGTTGTTCCCGCTCGAATCCAGTTAAGCGGCAACGCGGCGGGAACGACTCAGCTTTACACCGACTCGCAAAATATCGAATACATGCAATGCTCGTTCGGCAGTCCTTTTGGTCAAGGACATCTGACGCAAATCGTGCTTCAGCGCGCTCCGGGCACTGCCAGTTGGGTCGGCACGGTAACTTCGACGTTTAATCAATAAGGCGGACGGCGTGCGCGGCGAGTTAGTCGCGCGGCGGAATCACCTGAGTTGCGACGACGTGGCTTTTTCGCTGAGCCGTCGCCGGTTGCGGTTATTTTCTATTCGTCTTGCGTTGCGCCGGAACAAAGGCAGCGGATGCTGACGGCTGAAAACGCCGCGGTGATTTTCAAAGTCAGATGACGAGCGGTTTACCGTCTCGTCGAACAAGGCGCGGCGCACTTTGTCGAGAACGCAACCAGCGAAGTGCTGTTGTATTCGGCATCGCTCGCCGCATTAAGAGAAAAATAAAATCAAGTAAAAGTAAGGAGCAAATATATGAAACGATTATCTTTTTTAATTCACCGAATCGCATTGGCAATTTTTATCGCCGCCACTTTATGTACAGTTTCCGCTTCGGCGCAGACATATACGCCGATTCTCGAATGCATCGAGCCTGCCCCGGAAGGTCGCCATTTTATTTATTACGGGTATTACGGGAATAACAATGCCAATTACAGGCAGATTATATTGCCCGGCACGTCAAGAAACTATTTTAGTCCCCTCCCAGTCGACAGAGGTCAGCCATCGGAATTTTATCGGGGCGAGAATCGCGGGGCTTTTAAAGTTTCGCATAATTTCAACTACAATCCCACGCTGACGTATAACCTCGACGGAAATTCCGTCACCGCCACCGTCAATTCGCCGCGCTGTCACACCGGCACGATTACTTATCAAGGGCGTTTGCCTGCGGGCGGCGGTCCCGCTACGCGAAATTATGATTTGCAGTTTCAGCTTTTCGACGCCGCGACGGGCGGCAGCGCTGAGAGTTCGCTCGTTTCAATTCCAAATGTCGCGGTGACGAACGGCGTTTTTACCGTGCCGCTCGATTTCGGCTTGTCCGCCATCACTACGCCCGCCCAGCGATTTGTCGAAACCGGCTTCAGACGGGCGGGAAGCAGCGACGCATTCACAACCGTTGAGCAGCGACAATCTTTGTCTGCCGCGCCGTATGCCGCTTTTGCAGGCAACGCGTTCAACGCCAGCTTTGCGAAAGAAGCCTACTTCGCCTACGACGCCAACCGGCTCGGAGGTTTTTACGCTCACGATTTCCTCCGCAACACGACCGAGCCGCAGCCGAACACAAACATCAACATTGGCGGCAACGGCACAATCGGCGGCATTTTGACCGCCAACACCTTCAGCGCCAGCAGCGCTGGCAGAGACGTTATCACGGCACAAAGCTCGTCGAACATTGGCACGTGGCTCAATCTGAATAACACTTCAACCGGCGGCGGCAGTTGGAGTTTGATTTCGGCGGGCAGCGGCAACGGCGAAGGCGCGGGCAATCTACTGTTTTACAAAGGCGGCACGCGGATGATTCTTTCGCCGTCAGGTTTGCAGGTATTAGGCTCTTTGACGGCATACACGAAAAACTTTCAGATTGACCATCCGCTCGACCCGGCGAACAAAGTCTTAAACTATACGTCAGTCGAATCGCCCGATATGAAGAACATCTACGACGGCAACGCGACGACTGACAACAAAGGCGAAGCAATTGTTACAATGCCAAACTATTTTGAAGCGTTGAACAAAGATTTCCGTTATCAATTAACGGTTATCGGACAATTTGCCCAAGCCATCGTCGCCGAAGAAATTACGGGAAACACATTCAAAATCCGAACCGACAAACCGAACGTCAAAGTCTCCTGGCAAGTAACCGGAATCAGACACGACAAATTCGCCGAAGACAAACGCGCGCCGGTCGAACAGAATAAATCGGCAACCGAGAAAGGAAAATGCTTATACGCGCCGGCTTGCAGCAGTAAGGAGCGATGAAACGCGAGCAATATAATCGGGCGGGCAAACTCTTTTTACTGGCGTTTCGATATGCCCGACGACGGCACAGGTGGCGAGCAATCCGCATTACTTCCTGGTCGGTAAATAGCATCTCGCTATAGTTACTCAACCGCCGAAAACAGGTCTCGGAATAGGCATCGTAGATTTGACTGACAGACAAACAGGTTAATTTGAATCAGTTGATTTTCCATAAGCCGGAAAATTCTACCAATTCAATGGTTTATCTATCTTTCATCTGCTGATTCGCATAAAAGATTAAGGCTCTAGAGTAGCAAACTTAACTTAGAGCGGGTTCTTTTCAAGTAATTTTATCAACAACTGAAATAAGTTTTTCTTCCGATTGTTGAATCTATATTCGCACTCTTTTAAGTGTAAATAAAAAGTGTGCGAAGGTAAGCCGTTGAACTTTTGCAGGCGACGTTTAGCACTTGACCAAAAGCTCTCAATGCCGTTGACGTGATTCGTCCCGTCGGCAAACTGATTTTGACTCTGAAATGCTTCGAGTAACCGACATCAACCAATCCGTCATAGCCGCGCCAGCCGTCCGAATGAATGACCGTCTCGACCGCGCCGCGCCCGCGAATAATGGCTTGCAGCGTTTTCTTGCGGCAGTCCGGGACAATTTCAGTGTAAACCGACGCCGTTACGCTTGAAGATGCCGAAGACAATCGTTTTGCCGGATGCGCCCCGACCGCGCCGACCGCGAACCCGTCGCGCGCCAAAGTAGCTTTCGTCTACTTCAACGACTCCGCCAAACGGCGAAGCGCGTTCACATTCTTCGGCAAGACGAACACGAATTTTCAAATAAATTTGGTTGACCGACTTTCTGGTCAAACCAACCAGTTCCGCCGTTTTCGCGGCAGTCAAATCGAGCGCAAAACAGCGAATGATTTGCCGTGTTTTTCGTTCACTAATTTTGGAACAATGGTAATAACGGTTTAGTTGTTCCATTTCAGTAGCTTATCACTTCTATTCAAGTGCTTTGCTACTCTAGAGCCTATCCAAATAATGAAAATGTATCGTTTTACGCTGACCGATTCGGACACGGCATACCTCAGTTTTGACGGTCAGGTAAAGGGGAAGAATTGCCAAGTAGCAATCCTCGTGGTAGGAGGCGTGCCGTCAGTTGTTATTAGGCATAACGGGGCGGTAGTTTTTAACGATATTGTGAAAAGCGTTGATGACTTGAAAATATTTCTTGAAGAGCGTCTTTATAAATATCTGGAAGCGTAATTTTTGTTGCAGGCATAAACAGATTTCTTTACCGAATCATCTGCCTTTTAAAGTCTTAAAAATCGCACTATAAACCGCTGTTATCCCCCCGCCTCCGCCGAGCAAACCAATCCCTTCCTTAAATTTCCCCTGATAAATACAGAGAAGAGCAATTGAAAATATACCTAACGAGCCGATAACCAAGAGCCACATTCTTAAAGTTACTACTCGCGACCAGGTTTCAACCTGCTTTTTCTCAAGTCGGTGTCGATGTGCCTGTTCTTTCTGCATCATTGTAAAGAGGCGTCTCTCAGCGCCCGGCATAAAACTTTGATATTTTTCTACTTATTCCGGCTCAACCAATACGTCTTTGAAGCCCGAAAACGTCTTTAACTGAAAAGTTGTGTCTTTATTTATTTCGGCTGTATTTTTCATCAGGCACCTCGCGCCAATCAATCTTTTTTAGTTATCGTAATTCTTTTTTGATCGGGTTATTTTTGAACCATTACCCCGGCTCTTCGGCGGCATAGAGGACTTCATAATTCTTCTAAAAAATTTAATTTTGGAAGGGTCAATTAGTGACTCTTATTAATAGCGTAAAGATTTTTTAAGAAGCGGTGCGGAAACAAAAATTGCAGGTTGGAAAAGATGCTTGATGAATTCGGCAACAGTATCAGAGTAGGTTTTTGGATAGGTAAGACAAATTATGGATAAGACAAATTATTGATTATTCCAATACTTCGCCAAAAGTCTTTTTGAGCGAGGCGATTTTAGCTTATGATGAAGAAATGAAACCAAATTTCCTGCCTCTTTTTATCATCACCGTATTTTTCACTGTTGGTAAATCCTTTGCACAGGGCAATGCGGCTGATGCTGCCAAAGACGTGAAATTTCAGATTTCATTCGCCGGCGAAAAAACAGTTTACCGGATTGGCGAGCCAGTCAAGCTGATTTTATCTTATACCTCAACCGAGGCGGGCTATGCGGTGGAGAGATATTATTCACCGCGCTTTGATGACGTGATCATATCGCCGACCGACGGCGTTTACGATTGGTTATACAGACTAAATCGTTTGTATAGCTATGACGATGTAATTATGCGGGAGAAACTATCTCAAATTCCTGCCAACATCGACATAATCATCAACGATCTCGTGCGTTTCGATAAACCCGGTAAATATAAGATAAAAGTTCTTTCAAGAAGGGTTTTCGGTTCCAAAGAAGAACCTTCTTGGCGGTCACAACCGATTTCTCTTTTATCAAATGAAATAGAACTTGAAGTAAAAGAGATGAGCGAAGCCGAAGAGAAGGCTGAAGTTAAACGAATCACGGCTTTAATGGATTCGGCGACAAACTTGAACCAGCATCAGGTTTATAAGCGCGATTTGGATTATCTGACCGGCGATGTCTCGACCGTTGAAAAAGTCAATCGCTTTCTTCATCCGCCGGTGTTCGGCGGCGTTACATGGCTCGATTCAGGCAAAGGCTTGGACATCGCCCAGAATAAGAAATTGGCGATTAAACTTCTTGAGGCGGCTCTGCGCGACCTGAATCGCGAGCCGAGCCGCGATTTAATAAGCAAACTTGTCACGCTTCGCATTCTGCTCGAAGATGAGCGGCAGCCAAGTCGAGCAGCAAACTCCGAGCAATTATGGCAGGAACGCGAGGCGCGCTCGTCGGAGATGAGCCGAGCATATTACGCCGAACTGCTCGACAGCTTGCCAAAACGCGTCGGGAAAAGCCAAATCGCAACAGCTTACACGATATTTACTTCTCTGCCGAAAGACGATACATCAAGCGCTGCCTACAACACGACGAGAACATTTCTTCTGGAGAATTTCGACGAGATGACCCCATACGGACAAGTGGACCTGCTCGACCGCTACTGGGAAAAGATAAAAAATCCATCTTTAGTTCCTTCACTGGAGAAAATGCTTTCGGGTAAAGAACCCGTGTCTGCCTGGAGCGTGAGAGACAACGCTTTCAAGCGCTTGATAGAAATTGACCAGAAGCGCGCCCGCCCGTTTGTGATCAATGAAATCCGCGATCCGAATTCATTTATTAATCCCGACATTCTGGTGAAACTCGAAGATAAATTTCTGCCCGAGACGGACGACGCACTGCTCGAACAAATTAAAAATCTGGCGTCAACCGACGACAACCGTATGCGGCTGAACCTGCAATTTAAGCTGACGCTGGCGGCGCGCTACGCCACCGCTAAAATCTATGGGGAAATGCTGGAAATTTATAAAAAATACGGCGCAGGTTGGTCAATCGAACGGAGCGGTCCACTGCTTTCGTATTTAGCCCGGCATAACGACGAGGAAACGCTGCCTTTAATCGAGGAGCAGCTAAACAAATCCGGCGACCGAACCGGCTCTAATTTCTTTTACACGGTAACAAAAACTGGTTTCACCAATGGAATGGAAAAGCTGCTGCAAAAGCGTCTTGCAGATGACGATGAGCAGATTGCCGGCACAGCCGCTTACTATTTATCGAAAAACGGCGGCAGGGAAAATAAGTCGCTGATTGAAAAACGCTACAATCGCTGGCTTTCCAAATGGAGCGGACGCAGGGCGGAACTGGAAAATCCCAATGCGAGCGCCGAAGTAAAAGGCGAGGCAATGTTTCAGATAAATTTACTGGAAGCATTAACCGGAGCCGATAACTGGAAACTAACGGGCGAGGAAATTTCACGGCTTAAACTGACCTGTCTGACTGATGATTGCCGGCGCAGCTTTAAAGCGGCGCCATAATCGTTACCAATTTTCCACAGATCTTTCGTTAGCTCTTTCGTTAAAATACATAGTTCTGAACTTGATGAGGGGTTTTGTAAGTTGTTGATGGTAAGAAGCCAAAAGACTTTAAGCGGTGCCTAACCTTTTATCCCTTTATTTAACCAAATAAGATTTATCCTTTGCTTACATTATCGGACGCGACGAGAACATAGGTAAAATCTTAAGGGAAATAATAGAAATATAATACGGCTCCGATTCAGCAATTGCTTATTCACGCAATAACCGTAACAGCATCATTAGCTTGGTTTTTCTGTTTGAGCAAGCCGTCAGAAAATTTTCTTGATTTGCTCACCGTCAATCGAAATCTCGGATATATCCTTGCAGGAGAATTGGTTTCAGCAGCCACGCAGAATGATTTCCGCGTGGCTGCTCCAGCGAGAACCAATTTCAACAATCCGCGTTATAACAGTCTGAACTGCGGCTATCTTTGAAGCGCGAGTGGTGCCGAGACCTATTTTCATACAAAAATTATCTACCGTTTATATTAAAACTGTCGAATAACCTCTTTATTTATGAGTCGTTTCTCTCTGCCCGTTTTGCAACTTGAACTCAAACACGTCAGGTCGATGATAATGACCGGAAACGTCGAGCGTCATAAGTTCTTTGTCAATCAGTGATAAATCAATTTCGGCACTGACGATTGCTTCTTGATTGAAAACAGGTTCGACAACTAAGCTGCCGTCCGGCGCAATTATGCAGCTTCCGCCCCTTAAGACAAGCGAATTTGGATTATTCGCTTCCGCGCATCTCTCAAGCTCGACAGGCAAATCTTCAGCTCGCATAATGAGACCAGCGGCAAGCACGAAGCTGCGAGCCTCGAAAGCATAATGACGCGAAGCTATCAGGTGCATCTCATGAACTGTCGGATAAACGGAGATGTGAATCTGTTCGCCCGAAACGTGCATAGCCTGACGCGTGAGCGGCATCCAGTGTTCCCAGCAAACAAGACTGCCCACTCGCCCCATCTCAGTATCAACCGCCTTTAATCCAGCACTGTCGCCCTGCCCCCAGACAAGGCGTTCTGTAAAGGTCGGAACGAGTTTACGATGATGGTTTAAGAGTTCTCCATTCGAGCCGAAAGTCAGCAGGCTGTTGTAAAGCGTTCCATTGCCAGCGCCTTTTATCACGCGTTCGTTGATGCCGATAACGAGGACGATGTTATTGTCACGTGCAGCCTGACTTAAAATTACAGTTTCTTTGCTTGGAACGACAACGCTGTTTTGCCGCAATCTGGCAAACACTTCCTTGGTCGGCTGGTGATTCCACAGTGCCGCGTCCGGGCAATAATCGAGCCACGCCGGATAACCCGGCAGCCATGTTTCGCCAAAGGTAACAAGCTGAACTCCGCTGCGAGCCGCTTCTTCAACGAGGCTGACGGCTTTAGCAAGACTCGCTTCCAAATTCATAAAAACCGGGCTTGCCTGAACAATTCCGACTGTAACTTTTTGTGACAAATCGCCTCCATATGAAAATTAACTCTTTAACCTAAACTGCTCTTCAATAAGTTTACCTTCCTGCCGCGCTTGCGCCCAGTTCCATGGCAGCATCTTTATTTCTCCGCTTCTCTCAGTCGTAGCTAGAAAATTCAAGGCATCTAGAATTATGCGGCGCTGCAATTCTTTATGAAACGGTACGCCGAAGTGATGTCCCATCATAAACGGCACGAAAACTGCGCGCGGAGGTTTGATGTGTTCGGTTACGTCGAGCGCGACGGTAATTGAAACTGTCGGGATCCCTCTTTTTTCGATTGCGCGCTGCACGAGCGCGATGCTCTGGTGGCAAATCGGTCAGGCGGGCGCGAGCAGCGCAACGTCTGAGCCTTCAGCCTCAACTGCCTCGGCAAGGTCCTCTGCCAGAGTTCGCTCAAGCATTTCCGCATCCATATTGTATCCGATAAACGAGAAAAAGTTCGGCGCAAGTTCTCCGATTAGCCCTACTGCTTGCAATTCCTGCAGCCGCTCAATCGGAAAGATAACGTTTATATCTCGTTCCGCCCCGGAAGTTGGATATTTAAGCTGGTGAATTTCTAAATCAGAGGGCTTTGAATCTGACGGAACGCAGCGGAAAGTATAATCGCCGATTGGATGCACTGTATCGAACGGCAAACTCCCTTTCGGTTGAACTCCGGCGGTGCTGACAAAAGTCAAGCGCGATTCGCTCAAAGGCTTTTTCGATTTCGCCAATGCTACAAAATCGCTTTTCGTAATCATCGAACCCGGATAGCGTTCGTTGACCGTCGCCCACAAACCCGTACGCAATTGCTGCTTATCGTTTTCCACATTTTTAGACTCTGCCGTCATGAATCCATTCTCCCGAACGCTCGACGAAATAAAAATGCAGATGAAAGAAAAGATGCGCCAATGTCGCCGCGTCCTTTTCGGCTAAAGTTTCGAGGATAAATTCGCGGTCTGTTTTCGGCACGTCGAGCAGCAACTTCAACGCTTCAATCCACGCCTTATCAATTTCTTTCGCGCCTGCCGCTTCGTTTCCGTCGCCGAAATGCAGGCGCACGTAACGAATCAAACTCTCGTTGTCGCCTTCGGCAACCGCTTCTTTTAGATACTGAAGAGACATAACAATTCCGCAACAGAGCTCTTAAGCTATTTTTGAACGTTTTGTCAGCCGCGCTTTTTCCCGTTGCCTGCGAGCGCACGCACGCCTAAGAACAACAAAGCCGCCCCGCCGACGGTTAATCCGATCTTCGCCGCGACCGGAAGCGGAGTTGCTCTAAGCGCAATCGGCGCCAGCAACGGACGTATCTGATAACCGAGAAACGGACCGCTCGCCATTCCAGGTCCCGATAATTCCAGCTCGATGGCGCTTTGCGGAAATCCGCGCCGAAGCCCGTGCCAGCCGTCGGCGATTGTCGAAAGCAGGTGCGGCATACGGTCGGTTCCGCCTTTTACTATGCCACGCCCGCCCTGAGCGAATAATTCTTCAATCGCTTCGTGCAGCGTCGGCGCGTGCGTCCACATATTATAGAAAGAAACGCGCCCGTCAGCGTCAAGCAGATAAGTCGGGTCTGCCCGCCCGCCGTAAACCTGGTGGACTGTTCCGATTAAATCATCAACCAGCACCGGATACGGAATGTCTTCATCTTCCTTAAACCTGCACCCGTCATCCATCTTAAGTTCGAAACTGCGATATGGCTCAACGGTAGGTCCCGGATGCGCCTGACGGATTAAGACATCAACGAAATGAACTTGCTGATTCCAGTTATTGTAGAGTTTTTTGAGCGGCTCGACCGAGCCGGCAGTTATCGGTCAACTGTATGAACCGAAATGGAGAATCGTTGGCTTGCCGCGCAATTCGCTTAAGCGAAGCGTCCCGCCGCCAACCTGCGGCAATTCAAAATCGGGAGCCGTTTCGCCCGGTTTTATGCCGCGCGCTTCAATGGTTCGCCGCCCGTCTTCTATAAGAACTTTAGTTTTGAAATGCTCGTAATTGTATTCCTCGAAACTTTTACGGTTGTCTTCGTCTAAAGACTGAAAACGCCTTGTAATTTCACTACCCTGCATCATAAACCTCCTTGATTGTTTTTATACTATCATTGTGTATAGCAATAGGATAATCATTTTGGGCATTTACTTCCTTTCGCTATGATGAAAGCCGCTTAAAACATGATAACGGTAGCGAATCCGGCGATGTTATACCCGGTTTTCTGTCTTCGGGAGTTACCCAGCAAAGAGCCTCGAACAGTCTCAAACCTTCCCGGTCTCGGAAACCTTACCTAAGCGGTGCGTTTATTCTAGAAATTTGTGTTACTTTTTTTAAATAGTAAGTTTATAATGAGTTCGTTTAACGAAACCACTGTTCGCATATGCTCAAACAGGAAATTGAAAAGGTAAAAGACGTTTTAAGCAGCGAAGAAGGCTGATTACTTTATCGTTTGTAAAAACTAATGGGCAGGATTATTTTCTGTCCCTTTTTACGGCAGGCAAATATTGACCGAACGGGAGATGTTATGAAATTAAATAATGACAAGGTAAAAAGTGACGGAAAAAATATTGCCACCTATCTTCCGAAGAAAGAAACCGCAACTTCATTTCCGGTTGAGCGCACGGCTCTGCTGGTCATCGATCCGGTCAACGATTTTCTCTCCGAAGGCGGCGCGGATTGGGAAATGACCAAAACAACGGTCGAGATGAATGACGTGATCGGCAACTTAAAACGCGCTATTGAAGTAGCGCGTGGACGGAATATTCCCGTTTTGTTTGGTCCGATGGCTTTTACCGAAGAAGATTACCGAAACGAACAATTGCATCGGAGGAGCGGAGTCAACCGCTATATGTTCGAGAAAAAGATGTTTCTGGCGGGCAGTTGGGGCGCGGATTTTCATCCCGACTTGCAGCCGCACCAAGGCGATATAGTGCTTCTGCCGCATAAAAGCATTGACGTTTTTGAAACCGACCTTCCCGAACATTTGGAACGGATGGGAATCACTCATCTGGTCATCGCCGGAATGATGGCTAATTTATGCTGCGAATCTACAAGACGGCATGCCATGGAAAAGGGATTTGACGTGACGTTTCTCTCTGATGCAATCGGAGCTGATACGATTGTCGCCTATGAAGCATCAACCCGCATCAATTTCCCTTTGATTGCTAATGCCGTGATGACGGTTGACGAGTTTTTAGTTGCTCTCGAACCCTCCGTTACGAATGATATTCAAGTGCAGCCAGGTGATACCGTCCGCGGTTCTGACGACGGCGAAATCGGTACGGGCGAAAAAGTGGTTGAAGCTACAGAAGAGACTGAGGGTTATCTGCTTGTTCCGCGTGGGTTGATTTTCCAGACCGATACTTACATTCCGCTCGACGCAGTAGTTAAGCGCAGCGGCACTGATGTTTTCATCAATATACCCAAATTGTTTGTCGGAAAATTGCCGTGGAGCGAGCCTCCTTCGCGGATTGAAGCGCAGGCAAAGTTCGGTCTTCCGTCAGACGGCGTGGACAAAATGTACGGTTCGCGTTCTCCTTCGGTTTATGAAGAAACATCTTAAGGCAAGGACAAGCGAAATGGCGCACCTGTAAATCTTGCTCGACAATTTATTTTATGATAATAAGGTGTTGAGCTATACAGGTCGGAACCGGCTGCTGCTGCAATCGGTTCTGATTTTAAAAATCAACGATTGAAACTGCATCACGCGTTTCAATATCCAAGGCAAAGGCGATGCGCCGTCCGTCGCGTGAAAAAGCGAAACTGCCGACCTCGCCTTTGCCTAAATTCCTTATTGTTTTTCCCACGCCGCCGTCGGTTGGCAAAAGTAGAAGATT
>MWVY01000315.1_pt1 | contig 11692 bp, 17 predicted proteins | sample 1047251 | NCBI WGS metagenome assembly MWVY01 (sample SAMN06349983, study PRJNA376086) | soil metagenome | isolation source: MS7-5 sample Antarctic (ecotone) soil | place: Antarctica | collected 2015-01-13
GAGGACGTGGCCATCGAGTGATCGGTCCAGCTACCGACTTCTTCGGCTGTGAAGCGCACCACCTCGCCCAAAAACGTCCCGTCGGCGCTGTACCCGCCTACCTCCACCTTGACCTTGTTCTCTTCGTGTTCGTTCATTCTTCTCCTCTCGGTAATTCCTTCTCTTAAAACAGTGTCAGGTATTCGCCCGAGTCTATGTGCTCTTGGAAGTTCGCCCGCACCTCCTCGAAGCCCTCCGAGTTCGCGGCAAAGTCGCCTATGTTCCAAAAAGCGATCTCTTGCCCGTCGAGCGTGAAGGCATGGCAGCCGTGGGTGCCGAACCACACGAGCACGTTGTCGTTTGCGGGGTCGAAGCGGACGAACCGCGCCCCGTCGAGTTGTTCGCCTAGGTTCACTAATCTCTCTCCTTGTCTCCTCGATTGTCTCCAATTGGAGACGTTTCCGGTCGCCTAGAATACCCGCGCTGGTGGTCCCCTCGCTCTCGTGGTAGGCATGGGATATCAGCCGGCCAAGACGAAGACGAGGAAGTATGACGGGGCCGCGAAGAGTAGCCCCGCCAGTATCGCCCGGATCACAGTGACGCCACCAGAGGCGTGAGGCTTGCGCGTGAGGCCCTCGCCGTCGTCCGGGCGGCCTGTTCCCTCCGAGCAGCCGCCCGAGCCTTAGCGCGGTGGACGGTGGCGATGGCGATGTGGTAGCACGGCTTCGTAGCGGGACACGGACAGGACTCCTCACCGCCGCCGATGGCCAGGTCTACCTCATAGAAACTGTCGCTACCTTCGACGCGGTACCGACCGTGTCTAACTAACTATCTCAAAAGGGACAGCCGATGCTGGCGACGATACCAAAGCAGTATACAAGACAGCTTGACAAGCCCCAGGTAGTTCGCCGCCTTCTTATCGTAGCGCACCAGAATCGCCCGGCACTTCGAGAGCCACCCCAGCGTGCGCTCCACCACCCAACGCCTCGCCGGGTATCTCTTCTCGCCTCCCTCGTCGAGCTTCTCTTCGCCGATCCGTCGGATGTGGGCGACGTAGTTGCGCTCTTTGACTAACTCCCTCGTCGGCCGGTTGTCGTAGCCCTTGTCCAGGCAAAGGTGTTGAGGTACCTCCTCGGTGGGCTCGGGGCGCTCGACCACGATGGCGTCGAGGGTGGCGGCAAGCAGCTTGAAGTCGGGCACATTCGCCCCGGCCACGACTATCGCCAGCGGCCCGCCGTCGGCCTCGACCAGAATGCTCCGTTTCACGCCGTTCTTAGCCCTATCGGTGGGGTTGGGACCGACGAGATCCCCCCAAAACGCGCCTTGCCCATCGCTCCGTCGGCGGCCTGCCACTCCCAGTGGACCCCGCCCAACTCCTCGCACTCCCCCACCAGGGCCGCCCATACGCGGTCGAGTACCCCGAGTTCGATCCACCGCTGGAAGGCGCGATGCACGGTGGAGTCGTCGGGGAACTCCCTCGGGAGGCGGTTCCACTGACAGCCGGTGCGAAGGCGGAAGATGACGGCGTCGAGGACCGCCCGTCCGTCGGCCCTGGGGCGGCCGGTCTTCTTCGGCGGGTCGTGCTCTTCGAGGATCGGCCCGATCCTTTCCCACAGCTCGTCCGGCACACGCCAGATGGTAGGCATGGGCTTCCCTTCGGAGGGATGTTGTTCGCTCACCGGAGCCTCCTTTCACGGGGATCGCCGACGATCATACCCGACTAAAGGGTTTTGAGATAGTTAGTAAGCGGCTCAACGATGCGCTCGGGGTAGAGCCGGAGTGCTTTCTGGGCGATGGTCTCGCGGGTGGTTGGTGGTGCTGTATCCTTCGTGGTGGCCATGAAGTCCCCCTTCGTGGTCCGGGCCTCGGGGTGTCTCACCACCTGCGGGGCCTTTTCTTTCGACACCTGTATTCTCTCATAATTCTGTCCGCAATTCAATACATCTATGATTTTTTACAGAAAATAATATTGACTTTAGGTTATCCAAAGTCTAAAATAACCAATGTAGGCTAGTGGATGGAGGTTGTGTGTGGAGATAGGCGATAGGGTGCGAGCAATTCGGCGCCGCAAGGCCCTTACTCAAAGGCAGCTCGCAGAAACGGCGGGCCGAAACACGGCAACAATCTCTTTAATCGAGTCTAACCACAACATCCCGCATCCGGACACCATTCAAAAGATAGCGGACGCGCTTGACGTTCCACCGGAGGCATTAACTGATCCATCCTGGACCGCCACGGCCCCCCAAGAGCCGCCGCCGTCGCCGGTGCCGCCGTCGGTGGACTGGGCCCTAGTAGCACCAAATAAGGAGTTTAAAGGCTGGATTAAGACGGCGGATGCGATGGACCTTCATAAGTTTTTTGTGAAGGCGAGTTCTTATTCACAAGAGATCTCTGATAAGGAAGTCAGGTCTCATTTGCTCTGGCGCGCCCAACTAGGGATAAATGAATTCTTCAAGCGCTTCCCGGTCAAAGAAATCATAGATCAGAGACCACGCGCGTCGGGCGAGAGGCAAGGCAAGAGCGCATGAAGGCAATAAGAAAGGCCGAGCCCACCAGCCCGGCCAAACCAGAAACCCCTCTTCCCAAAGGAGTTACTAGGATGATACCAAAGGGCGAGCAAGCTAGCACCGAGGAGCATCTACCGCGCCGGAGCGCAATCGAGGCCGTCAAGGAAGCCGTCAGGATCGAGCAGGTCGCCACGGAGTACGGCCAGTTCAAGTTCCAGGGTAGCGGGAGGCTTCTGGGCCGCTGCGTGTCGGAGGCCCACGAGGACCGGACGCCGAGCCTGACTATTTTCACCGAAACACAGACCTTTAAGTGCTTTGGGTGTCAGCTCCGGGGTGACGTAATAGACCTCGAGGAGCTGGGCGGACGGCATGCCGATACCTGGACGGCGTTGGTCGCTCTGAGCGTACGATACGGCATCGAGCTACCGCGTCGTCCAGGGCGGTGGCACGAGTGGCAAGACGAGAAGTCCAAGCGCCGCCAGATGATCCGAGACGCCCTGGCCGATAGCTATCAAAGGCGATGGTTCAGGATCTACGGCGAGCACCTGCGAGATATTGAGGACCCCGACGAGTACGAGCACGAGGCCGGTTTGTTCTTTGCGAGGTTGCGAACCGTCGCCGTCGGCGCCGCCACACTCAGGATGCAGCGATGAGCCGCGCCTGGCGGAGGCTAGACTCCGAGGTGCTGAACATCCACCGCAACCAGGCTGCCGACGATCAGCCGCCACCGGCCACCAACGGCCAGGGCGCGCACCATCCGACCGAACGGTTCAACCTTACTGACATGGGCAACGCCGAGCGGTTCGTCTCCCGCCATGGCCGTGACGTGCGCTACTGCTACCCGTGGGCGAAGTGGTTGATCTGGACTGGGGCGAGGTGGGAACGTGACGAGGCCGGGAGGGTACATCGGATGGCCAAGGAGACCGTACGAAACATCTACCGGGAGGCCTCGGTGGCCGAAGACGAGGGCGTCCGGAAGGCCATAGCACAGCACGCTACACGCTCCGAGTCCGAGGCCAGGATCAAGGCCATGCTCGAGCTCGCAAAGTCCGAGGTCCCGGTCTCGCCCGACGAGCTCGACGCCGCTCCCTGGCTCCTCAACGCCCCGAACGGCACCATAGACCTCCGAACCGGAGAGCTGGGACCACATCGGCGCGAGGACCTGCTAACGAAAGTAGCCGGCGCGGAGTACCGGCCGGACGCGCCGGCGCCGGCGTGGGAGACATTCCTGGGGCGCGTGCTACCAGGCGAGGAGCTGCGCCGGTTCGTGCAGCGCGCGGCCGGCTACAGCGCAACCGGCGACACGTCCGAGCAGTGTTTGTTTATCAACCACGGCGCCGGCGCCAACGGTAAGAGCACCTATCAGGAGGCTCTAGCCGCGGCTCTTGGCGATTATGCGATGAGGACCCCGACGGAGACACTCCTCGCCAAGCGCGCCGGCGGCATTCCCAACGACGTCGCCCGCCTCAAGGGAGCTCGGTTTGTGGCCGCCTCAGAGACCGAGGAGGGCCGTCGCCTGGCGGAGGGGCTAGTTAAGGACCTCACCGGGCAGGACACCATCAGCGCACGGTTCATGCGAGCGGAGTGGTTTGATTTCAGGCCCACACATAAGCTCTGGCTTTCGACCAACCACAAGCCAGAGATCCGTGGCACCGACAATGCTATATGGCGCCGCATACGGCTGATACCGTGGTCGGTGACGATCCCGCCGGCGGAGCGGGACCAGAAGCTGCCCGAGAAACTCCAAGATGAACTCTCCGGCGTCCTGGCGTGGGTGGTACGAGGCTGCATCGAATGGCGCCGCGAAGGACTCGGAGAGCCCGAAGAGGTGAGGGCCGCCACCGCAGGCTATCGAGCGGAGATGGACACCCTCGCCGCCTTTATAGATGAATGTTGTGTAGTCGCGCAGAACGCCAGGACGCAGGCCACACACCTCTACACCGCTTACAAGGGGTGGTGTGAGGAGAGTGGGGAACGCCACGATACACAGAAAAAGTTCGGTATGCGCCTCACCGAACGGGGTTTTGAGCGGGAGAAAGCGGGAGTGTACTACTGGCTTGGAATAGGGCTGCGCCACGACGGAGGCGACGATCCTGGACCATCTGGACCATCTGGACCGAAAAACGACATAAACACTAAGAAACCTCTTCACGAGGCTGTTATGTGTAATCAAGGTCCAAAAGGTCCAGATGGTCCAGACGACGATACCGAAGCCTCTTCAGCTTCCCGCTCAACGCGAAGGCTTACGACAGCCGAAGCGCAGCGGGTCCAGCAGCTTATAAGCGAGGGCATGGCGCCGGCGTTTGCGAGGGCCGCGGTACTTGGTGAGGAGGTCGGGATATGACCCCTCGCACACAGACACGCCCGCTTGAGTCGCACGACTGCGCCGCGACACCCATACCGCTCGTTTTCACGGCTACTAGTAGTGAAACCACTCTTGAGCCTCGCGGGCAGTGCTTTGTAAAGATGCTGAACCTCGATGCAATACTTGAAGAGAGCGGTCTTCATACTCAGGCTTCTAGGGGCCACGCGAAGAACATAGAGCCCAATGATGAGCTTCGCCTCAAGATCCAGCTCTTCAAGAAGGTCCAGGCTGGCCGAGAGGCTGCCCTCGACGCCCTCGGTGAGGACCCAGAATCGAGCAAGACGGATGTGCCGATTCGGCTCGTTTTAGGCGGATTACAAGTTTTCACGGCTGACCGTGAAAACACCCATAAGCGTCCGAAGGGGTACGCGCCCTGGCGTCCGCAGAAGAAGACCGTTAAGCTAATCATGCAAGTCAAGAGTGTGCTTGAGGAGTACCGCGCACACTTGCCCATGACGGGGCGTCAGATCTTCTACAGGCTCGTGGGCGCTTACGGTTACCCGAAGACCGAGAAAGCATACGGATCGTTGAGTGAGTCTCTGGTTCGGGCTCGACGTGCGGGGATGATACCGTTCGACCAAATCCGCGACGATGGTATCTCGGTCAGGTCCCACGCGCACTATGCAGACGAAAACGCCTTCCACAAGCGCGTCCACGACATGGGCGATGCCTACAAGCGCGATAAGCTCGCCAATCAGAAGATGGATGTGCGCGTGTATTGCGAAGCGGCGGGCATGATCCCGCAGCTCGCTAGGGTTTGTGAGCCGTACAGCATCCCGGTCTACAGCTGTAGCGGGTTTGACAGCCTCACGGGGAAGTACGAACTCAAGGAGTCATGCAAGGCTTCCTTCACTTACCAAGGACGCAAAACGGTGATTCTTCACCTCGGCGACTATGACCCGAGTGGTGAGAGCATCTTCAACGATGGCCTCGTCGAGGACATCCACGCGTTTCTAGCGAAGGACGTGACATCGAAAGAGCCGCACGAGGTGGCTATATTCGAGCGAGTAGCCTTGAGGGGAGAGCACATCGAACGCTTCACTCTTCCCACAGACCCGCCGAAAGCTACCGACAGCCGTACCAAGAACTGGCAAGGCGAAGAGTCCTGTCAGCTGGAGGCCCTGCCGCCAGACGTACTTGCCTCTCTCCTTGACGCCACCATAAAGACGTATTTCAACCTGGCTGTCTATGAGCAAGACCTGAAGGCGGAAGAGGAGGAGCGTCGCCGCATCACAAAAGCGCTGCCAGCTCCACAAGGCGCGGCATGAGTACGGGAGCCCGGACAAAGTCCCTCGGGAGAGTTTTGTCTTTTGTCTCACCGCTTTCACTCAACAATAACGAGAGGAGTTCTTAACGTGGACACGGAAGCTATGGAGCGCGCGGAAGCCGAGCTGGACCGGTTCATCTCGAGACGTGTCCGTGAGGCCGGGGATGCGCAGCGCGCGCAGCGCGTTGAGGAGGAGTGGGCTGAAAGCGTCCGCCTCCACTACTCCCGCCGGCGGGAGAGTCTCCGGGAGGCCTGGCGGGCGTACCACCTCGAGCAGGCCGCCCGGTTAGAGGCGACGGCTGCGGAGCTTGCCGCGGGGCATCGCGCTAGAGCCGAGGCTCTGTTAAGCGGCGGCGAGCGCGGCGGAGCCAGCGAGGGGGTAGCCATGCCGTAGACGATGCGGGACCCCAGAAACAGCACACACGAACGAAAGGAGCCACAAGTGGCCAAGAAACAGCGGAAGAAGAGCGAGACGCAGAAAATGAACGACGACCTCCGCGCGAAGGCCGGTGTATCGGCTGACGACCAGGAACTAGAAGAGCTCTACCTCCAAGGCCTGGAGGATATCAACGAGTTCGTTGATTTCGTGATAGCCGACGCGGAGGAAAAAGCCGCTCAAGCCGCGGCGAACGACAACCCCGAGGCGCTCAAGAATGCCGACGAGGGGGAAACCCAGGTAGGCGAGATGGGCTTGGCGTTTCTCGATATCTACGAAGCCCTGGGCGTGGCCCTGGGTATCGAGGTTGAAGACGACGAAGACGGCGGAGCCCCCGAGGCGGAGGAAGGATAAGCATGGCTAGTACCGATGCACTGATCCGAGAGAATAAGCGTAGATACGAGGGCGCGGTTGAGGAGATCAATTCCAACCTCGACTATTCCGACGCCGCGAAGCAGAGGATGGTCTCCGAGGTCTACTCTAAGGCCCGCACCGAGCACGCCGCGCTCGCTCAGAAGGTACAGGACGAGGCCCGCCAGACTATGGAGAGAGCGAGGCTCAAGGCATTCGCTCCGCCGAACATCCAGGGCGCTGATCCTGCTTTGGTGGCCATGAGTTACCGGGAGGCCATCGTCCGCACCAAGGAGACCCTCGAGGTCAGAGACCTTGAGGAGATCCTAGAGGGGGCTACGCTCGTTGGTGATGAGGTTCTCGCCAAGGCGGTCTTGCTGCGCGGTTACGACCTCCGTAACGAAAGGCTCGTATCGGCCTACCTGAAGGGTCGCCCGCAAGAGCAGAAGCTGTGGGATAGCTTCTCTGAGCGAGCCGCGGAATACAACGAGGTCGAGCGGATGACCCGTCTATTCGGGACACTCGGCCCCCGCACTCCCGCGGAGATGGGAGCCTGACCCCTGTGGGTGGGAGAGCAGCATCCGTAAGGCCTGCGCGGGGGTCTGCACTGCCCCCCGCCTCCATCTCCCACCCCTCTTCTTTGGAGGCTAGAGGTGCCTAGGACGTGCACGGCTTGTAGTCACCCGGAGAGGGGAGACATAGATGCCGCCCTCGTCGCCGGCGAGACATTGCGCGACATCGCGCGACGGTTCCGCGTCGGCAAGGATGTCGTGGCCCGCCACAAGGAAGCGCACCTTCCCGGGCTCCTAGTCAAGGCACGCGAGATTGAGGAGGTTGCTGATGCGGACACGCTTCTCTCCCGCCTGCGGGACCTCAACCGCGAGACGTCCGCCATCCTCAAGGAGGCCCGGACAAAAGGCTCCAAGGATAACGATCTCGCCCTGAAGGCCATAGCTCGCGTTGAGAAGCAGATTGAGCTGGAAGCCCGACTGCTGGACATCTTGAATGATCGCCCGATCATGAACATCTTGATAAGCCAAGAGTGGCTGCAGCTTCGTACAGTATTGGTAAGCGCTCTGGAGCCTTATCCTGATGCTCACCAGGACGTGCTTAAGGCATTAGATCTGGACACAAATGCTTGAGCTAAAGCATGATCTAACCCTAGCACTTGACCGAGTAGCCTTCGCCCGGGAGATCGGTATAGAACCGGACCCCTGGCAGGCAGAACTGCTCCGCACCAGCTCGAGACAGGTGCTACTCAACTGCTCGAGGCAAAGCGGCAAGAGTCAGATGGCGGCTATCCTCGCCCTCCATCAAGCGCTCTACCATCCCGACTCGTTGGTTCTCGTTATGGCCCCGGCGTTGCGCCAGTCTCAAGAGCTGTTCGCTAAAGTAACTGCTTGTTATAGAACTCTTGGCCGTCCCGTCCCGGCGCCCGGCGATAGGAAGCTCGCACTAGAGCTTGAGAACGGTAGCCGCATCATCACGCTACCCGGTAGCGAGCGGACTGTCCGCGGCTTCTCGGGCGCTTCTCTGCTCCTTCTTGACGAGGCCTCCCGGATAGAAGACGGGCTTTATCACGCGGTACGGCCGATGTTAGCCGTCTCGGGGGGGCGGCTGATAATGCTCTCGACACCCTACGGCAAGCGCGGCGTGTTCCATTCTTCATGGACCGGTGGTGACAGCGGCGGGCCTAATGGCTGGGCTTGGAAGCGCTTCGAGGTACCAGCCGCTCAGGTGCCGCGGATAAGCCCGGAGTTCCTGGCAGAAGAGCGCGCCGCCCTGCCGGACTTCGTTTTTCGCCAGGAATACGAGTGTTCGTTCGAGGAGACGGAGGACCAGGTCTTCAGTACCGACATTGTCGACCGGGCGATAACCACGGAAGTTAAACCCCTGTTTGGAGATGACGGCTGGTGATAAGAGATACGAAGTTCTGCATCGGGCTGGACCTCGGCCAGGCGGCTGATTACACGGCGCTATGTGTCGCGGAGAGAATGCTAGAGCCCACTAGCGATCCCTACACCGCATCGGTACCGGCTAATGACGCCTGGGGTAACTCCAGGTTGGAGGCCCGCCGGGATGTCGAGCAGCACTACCACATCCGCCATCTAGCGCGTGCGCCGCTTAGGACTAGCTATCACGCGATCGCGGAGCGGGTCGTGGAAACGGTTGTAAGCCTGCGAGATGAGCAGGAATCCCGCGCCGATTACGTCGGCGCCGATGTCAATATCGTACTTGCGATAGATGCGACCGGCGTGGGCGTGGGCGTTACGGAGATCATCGCGCGTGCGCTAAAAGAGGACCTCCCGCCCGGTGATCCGCGCGTCACCCTAGTACCGATCACCTTAACTGGTGGCGAGCGTGTGAACCGCTCCGGAGCCTTCTACCGCGTTCCCAAGCGCGACATCGTCCACACCACGATAGCGGCGTTTCAAAGCGGCAGGCTGCGTATAGCAAGCTCTCTGCGGGAGGCTAAAACCCTCCGCGAGGAGCTTCTAAACTTTAAGATGAAAATCAACCCGGAGACCGCGCACGATAGCTATAGCCACTGGCGCGAAGGCCAGCACGACGACCTGGTTCTAGCCACGGCGATGGCTGTGTGGGTATGGGAGCGCGCCGTTCACAGGACCAAGCACGTCCCGATGCCGGAGACCGTAGCGGAGGAAGAAGTGTACGACTACTAGTGCGCGATAAGCTGACCAGCGTGTTCGTAAGTTGTGTCCTCGTCGTGGCCGTGGTCGAAACGGTCCTGGTGCTCTTGCTCGCCGTGTTGCTGGCCAGCTCTGCGTAGACGATCTCGCGGGCGAGGTTGCCGCAGCTCCGATACGGCTTGTGAGGGTACGGTTAGGGGTATCGTACCCCCGTGGACGCGGACTCTACAAGTAATCGCCAACGTCTAACCGTGCGTGAAGCGGCAGAGGTCCTGCAGATATCTCAGCATGCTATCCGCCAGCGTATCCGGCGTAACACGCTCGCATCGGAGAAAACCGCCGCTGGCCGGGTATATGTTCTCCTTGACCGGGACGCCCTGGTATCCGGCGAGCCATCCGAGGATACATCCGGAGAGGCGTCCGGCGTTGATCCCGTGCAGATGCTACGCGAGCATAACCAGATGCTACGCGAGCAGCTCGCGGAGGCACACGCGGCGAACCGCGAGAACCGCCGCATCATCGCCGGGTTGATACAGCGCGTACCCGAGATAGCACCAGGGAACCCGCGAGACGAGCCACACGGTCCCCAGACAGCCCCCGAGGAGCCGGAGGGTACAGAGGCGCCATCCGACCGGGAGCAAGCGGAGACGGGCGTACAGCGCCGTTCATGGTGGCGGCGATTCTTTGGGTTCGAGTAACAAGAGGAGGTCCTTCGGGCACGAGTGATCAATCCTTTAATATGTCGGCAGGACAGTTCTAGAAAAGGGGTTCGCTTTTGCCGCGCTGGTTAAAAATTGGGCTGATTGGTTGTGGGGGACTGGCTGTGCTGGGCGTGGTGCTTCTCGTTGCTGTATTCGCAGGCGTAATCATCGGCAGCGAAGGGAGTAAGAAAGGCTCGGGGGCACCTGGCTCTACCAGCGCAGAGAGCGCCGAGAATGCAAAGAAAACTGCACCTAAGAGCGAACAAGACCCCGAGAATATCGAGGCTGCCGTAGGAGAAAACGCCGAACTGCGAGACCGAACCCTAGTTGTCAACGAGGTTGAGCGAAACTTTACCCCACCCGGTCGAATTTCCGGGCTTGAACCCGGAAACGAGTTTGTCCGCGTATCTGTCACCTTAACGAACACAGGAGATGAAAGCTTCAATTACAACGTACTGAACTTTAAAGTCCAGGACTCAGCTGGAGTACAGAGCGGCCACGATTCCCGGGGTGAGTCGGATATTCCATATCGCGTCGGTTATGGAGGGCTTGCCCCTGACGGAGAGTTGTTGGGCAACATGGTGTTCCAAGTTCCGCAAGGCGATAGCGGGCTAAAGCTGATATACAGCGGGACAACTGTTAGATCGGAACGGACCATAACCGTCACTTTGTAACGGCGCACTATGCTTAGAGGGGTTTCCGATTCGCGCAGACTTCTCGGAATCCGAACATTTGTTACAGCCTTTTTGCTACACCCGCCGTGGTTTGATGCTGTGTCCGCGTACACAAAGAAGCGGACACAGCCCGTTGTTACGTGGTGTGTCCATGACAAAACGTCTGACTGATCAGACCTCGCAACCAACCCGGGCGGCCACAACCCGTTGTTACCTTAACAATACGGACCGGTCCGTATTGTTAAGATGCTTCTCGCAACCAACCCGGGCGGCCGTACCTCGTTGCAACCGCGCCCCCGAGAAGCCTTTACCTACGCTCTGGCGGGGACGGTATGCGCGGACCTCATTGGACCGGTCGGATAAGGGGTAAGGGTTCGACCGGTTGGGTAGGGCGTTCGGAAAGTATTATGTAGCGTGGGGTGTTGAGAAAGCCGGAGCCCCTATAAGGAGCCCCGGCCCGGATGAAGCGTGCTAATCCATCATTTCTGTTTCTTGCCGCCAATCTTCTTCGTCCGCGGCATATCTGTATGGATCTTCTACGCGGCCTCCCTCCCGGCGTGGTTTGTCTATGTCTCTGACGTTTGGCATCCCTAGCGCCGCGAAGAGATGCGGCCAGGCCTGGCGAGCCGCATCTTCCGTGTACGAGCCGTAGGAGAGGGCTCCGCCAGGGCCGTACGTGACGTCGTCCTCGTCCTCGTCCACCGGCGCGAGCAAAGCCTCGGACTCCTCTCCTTGCCAGCGGGTCCAGGCGACCTCATGCA
>MWVY01000316.1_pt1 | contig 11667 bp, 18 predicted proteins | sample 1047251 | NCBI WGS metagenome assembly MWVY01 (sample SAMN06349983, study PRJNA376086) | soil metagenome | isolation source: MS7-5 sample Antarctic (ecotone) soil | place: Antarctica | collected 2015-01-13
GGATACGGGCCTACACCGCGTAGGGCTTGTAACAGCCACGCGGCTATTAGCTTGTAATCCCGTGAGTCAACGTCAACGTTAAGCAGCTCGGCAAGCTCGGCTAGGTCGCCTCCCTGTACCGGCGTCGGTAAGCTCAGCATCCCGCGCGGGCGTCTAAAGCGCACCGGCGCGGCGTCGGCGTCTACTACTTGCCAGCCGTGAGGCGTTACCCGGACAAGCTGCCATTGCTCGTTGGCTAGGTCTAAATAAATTGCGCCGTCAGCTTCAGCAAGCCGCGTAAAGGTCGGGTGCTCTTTGCCCTCAAATACGGCTTTCGCCTCGAGCGTCGCTAGGGCATCCTGCACACCTTGCGCGTGTGCGGCGCTTTCATACTCTTGATAGTAAAGGTGTCCGAGAAGGCGGCGCACTGCCTTAGTCTTTAGCGGGTGATGCTCAGCATGTCCGTTGGTCTTTAAGGTTGCCCACGGGTTGCCTTCTGGGTCGCGCCACAGTTCTAAACCGCTAGCTAGTGCGAGTTTGACAAGCTTGGTCCCTACCGAAGGCTCTTGTTCGGCGTCGTACCCGTTGGCCTTTAAGAAGGTTGCAAAGTCCCGTTTCAGCGCGCCTATGTTCGCGCCGCTCGCCTCCTTCAGCGCCGCGAATACCTGGTCAAGCTCTACCTCGTTTAAGGACAGCTCCACTATGGCGGGCTGTATTCTCTGCGTTACCTCGCTCACGGTCTCAGGCGTCGCAGTGCGGGCTAGCTCGAGCATGTCCGTAAAACTATTAAGCTCCACGGGCTGGCCCCCTCATTCGGGCGTAGACGCGGGCGCGGTAACTCTTAGGTTTGGGCGCTTTCGGCTTGCCTGATAAAAGGGTGATGCGCCCTCCGGTGTCCCGTTCCTCAAACTCGAGCGGCTTATCAGCGCCCGCTTTGAGTCCCCACCGGATAGCATCCTGCGCTTCACCGTCGGGCAGCTCGCACACCTTGGCGGCGGCTGTGAGGATATCCAGGGCGTCGGCGTACTCGAGCACACCCCCGGCGATATAGCCCCCTAGCGCCCGTGCAGAGTTTCGCAGAGTTAAGTGCCGCGCTCCGTCCCCTGCGGTTGCCACGGCGTCGTGATGCCCTTGTAGCAGCGCCTTGGCGCGGTTGCTTGTGTCGGTTGTGGGGTTCGCTTTACGCTCGGCAGCTCGGGCTAGGACCGCCGCTCGCTTTAACTCTCGCTCGGCAGCTTCTACGCGCGCACGCTCCAGGCGCTCGGCTAGGTTAGGGCACGCGCTCAGCACCTCAGCGCGGCTGTAGGGTGCGCGGTCGTGCGCCTCTAGGAGTTCTACCCGTACCGGCTCACCTTTGCAGTGCAGGTAGCCGGGTAGGCGCATGACGCGGGGTAGGTCGTTTACCGACGGGTCTGTACCGTGAAGGTCGGCTAGGGCTTTTTGCAGCGGTGCAAACTCGGCAAGCTCAAGCCCGTAAACAAGCCAGTAGACGTGCCAACGCCCTGGACTACTTTGCACGACGATGTGAGGCGCTAAGGGCAGCGGGTCGGGGTAGGGTGCGCCGTCGGTATCGACAAACAACGAGCGGATGCGCGTGACGTTTACAGCGCTGCGCCCTTTGCCGTCGCCCTCGTTGACCATGACGTAGACGCCAGCGCCCCGCGCGTTCAGCGCCTCGAGCGCCTTGTGATGCTGCGCCAGGGTCCCGTGCGGCTTTCGCGCCAGCGGGTCGGGGCGCGGCGCGTTGCGGTCGGTATAGGTTTGAAACGTGACCGGGCCGTCGCCAGCTAGGGCGCGCAAGTAGGCGCGCGCTTGGGTAAGGTCGGGGGCACTCACGCCTCTACCCCGCGCTCGAGCCCGGTAAGGCAACCCATATTCTCTAGGTTGCGTTCTATCGTCTCCAAGAGCTGCCTGCGCTTACGCTTACCGGCGCGCTCCAGGCGTTGACCGCAAGGGCGGCATAAGAAGTAACGGATTCGGCGCGATAGCGTCTTGTCGAGGTAGTCGGCTGCCCCGTGCGGCTCGTCAAGCGGCTCACAGCAGCCTGGGCAGTGACTAGCAACTACGCGGACACCTTTGTGACCCATGCCGGGGTAGGTGGTAGCGCTCATGCCCTCACCCCGCGCGGTAACCGCTCGAGCCGTCCCGTCGGGCTGTGTAGCAGCGCTGTGTAGCGCCCGTGGGCGTCGGTAAGCCCGTGTACAGCGTGGGCGCGGCGTGGTAGACTAACCGTAGAGCTACCCGGCTCCCTTTTGTCCTCACTCTCGCTCGAGTGGGGCATTATTTTTTACCCTCTAAAAACTTAACCAGCGCCTCGTGCGGGATCAGCACCCTCCGCCCGGTTTTACGGTGCGGTAGCTCTCCACTCGCTATCAAGGCGTTTACGTGCGACCGCGAAACGCCTAGCTGTTTGGCGGTGCCGTCGATTGAATACGCCAGCGGAGGCGCTTCGTCGTGTTTTACCTGTTGCACTTGGGTCCCCCTTTCGTGGGTCCCCGTCCGGATCAAGCCTGCCTTGTATGTCCGTGCTCGTGTGCGCCCGTGTATAAGCGCACATATAGACGCCGCGCGTGACAAGCCGCTGCGTTTTTGCTACAGTGGAGCTCGTAACGCTTGCGCGTTGCTTTTTGAGTCGGTACATAAAAGTTGGTCCTTGTCCCGTTGTCGCGGGGTGAGAAGTTTAAGGGGAAGCCTCAAGCGTTGATAGTTTGGCGACATTCACGCTCGAGGCTTTGTTTTTTGTCCCTTCCTTCGCAGGAGTCTGTGCTTGTCCGTTAGTGAACTCGCAACAGCACGGGGCGATTCTAGCACGTATTCAGCGGTTGTGCAAAACCTAAACGTACTTAAGAATACACCGTTGCACGCGCATACCTTGTTAATAGCTTAAAGCCGCCCAAGTTCCTAATCAACTTGACTACTTGTCCTCAATCTTTGCTTGGACCTGATTTAAACTTTCTTCTACTGCGCTTAGGGCTAGATGCGCCTCTTGTTCACCGTCGTCGTTTCTGTCTTCGTTTATACGCTCCCTCAGAAGCCCCACCGCTAGACGTAGCCCGAATTCTTGGCGCTCTAAAGTGGCTTGTACCCGCCTCGCCTGGTCCAGCTCGAGGTCAAAGTCGTCATGAGCGAGGGCTTGGACGAATACTGCGCCCTCACGGGTCAAGTTAACGTGCGAGGTTTGCATACGCTCGCCTCTGTCTTTAAGCAACGTCATCCTTATTACCTTGCCAGCTTTAGAAATGACGCTGTACCGATTTAACAAGCCGCGCTCGTCAAGACGTTTTAAGGCGTTTGATAATGTAGCAGTTTTGCTAGGCGTCGGTTTTTCGCCTAGAAACTCACTAGGACGCCAAGGCACAAAACCATCAACGATGTTATTAAGCATGATTCCGGCAAGGGTCGTTATGTAGGTCTGCGGTGCCGACTCGGGGCGTTCGTAGTTATAAACCCATAACAAAACCTGTTTCATCTGCTCACTGAGACGGGCAGTTGGTCCGGTTTTACCGCGTTTTTTAGTCATCACTCACGCTCGAGTAGATCGCACACGCTCACACGCTGCCCGGTAAGCTGCTCGAGTGCCTCTATAACCTTATCGAGCACCACCAGACTCACCCGCTCGTGGTCGCCTCTCGCCAGGGCATAGATAGTAGTGGGGGACGTGTCGGCTTCCTTTGCCAGCGCATAAGCGCTCACGTTGTGCCGGTCTAGGTATTCGCGTAACTTCCAAGTAACCATGCCTTCATACTATCACATAACACGCTGCTTTACTCTTGCACTACTTACAGCTATCTGTTAGTATAGAGACAGCTAAGGGCGCGTCCGCGAAAACTCACCCTTAGCTAGAACCGGAGTTCCACAATGACTGTACAGCAGACTGTCCCCACCCGCAACGCGACCCGCGTCCCTACGCGCTGCAAGCAGCTTAAGGACCTGCACACCGCCGCTCGCGAGCTCGGTCTCGAGACTAGGGTCGGCCATGACCGCACCCAGTATGAAATGGTGCTCACCGCTTTAATCGGTAAGCGGAGCACCCGCCAAGCGTCGCGCGCCGAGCGTGAAACGGTCTTGTCCGCTTTTGCCGAGATGCTAGCCGAGCGCAGCAAGCCCCGCCCTTACAGCGCTGCCGAGCTTCACGCTATCGTCAACGCCTCGTCCGTTGAAGATTTGCTGGGCCTCTAAGGTGGCCGCGACGCAGCTTTATGTAGGCGCGTCTACGCCCTTCGGAGTCGTGGCCTGGGTAAGCAACGATGTCTACAACGCCCAGGCGCTCGTCAGAGCTAAGGACGGGACCATGAACGCGTACCAGCTGCCCTTCTTGCTCGCGCTAGGCGTGACGCTTTCCGAAAGGATGAAAGCATGAGTGGGCACCGCACTGTTAGCGGCACCCCGCCCCAGCCCTTCGAGCACCGCACCGGTCGCGGTGAGACATGCGAGGGCTGCAATAGCTCCTACACCCGCGAGTCCTACATCCCAGGGCTCTACCGCTGCCCCAAGTGCGAGGCGTACATGGAGGTTTACGACCGCCTACACCAGTCCTACGCGGTGATGCTCGAACAGTGGCGCGTTAAGCTCGGCCTTAGCCGTGAGGGTGCGCTACAGCACGCCCGCGAGTTCGACGGGCTCTTTGACGATATTCAAAACCTGTTAATGGACGGGTACTCGCTGCGGGACCACGAGGCGATACGAGACGCTGAAGATGCCGAACAGCCGGCCGAATAAGTAGAGTGCGTAGAGATGGATGACAACCGTATCTCCGCCGCACTAAGAGGGCGCACTTTCAAGGACAACTTCGAGCTACTAGCCATTGCCCGGGAGCTATTCCCGGGCATCCTAAGAGATGCTGAGGGCTTTGTCCCTTGCGACTTGGACCCGGAGTCTTACTTAGCGGATAACCTTCTTTTTCTCGAGCGGGTCATGGCAGCCCACAAAGAAGGTAGATATGCCTCCTATGTCCAGTACCATGATGACGCATATAAACCGTATGCGCTGCTGGAAGCGTCCTCAGAATGGGCGTTCTCGGGTGTCGAGTTTTGGCGGGTTCTCAAGGATATTTGGATGATGGCCCACTCAACGGGGTACGCCTTGGACACATGGCGGAAACTATTCCAGCCCTACATTGAGCCCGGAATCCGCTCCGTCCTGGATCGTGACGAGTTGGCGGTATTCGCCAATCTACCAGAGACGGTCACAGCCTACAGGGGCGCGCAGGAAACAGCTAAACGGGGCCTGTCATGGTCGTTGAATATAACAACAGCTGAGTTTTTCGCTAAGCGCACAAGCGGGCAGGTGTGGCGGGCATTGGTGCCGCGCTCCGCTGTCCTGGCTTACTTCGCGGGCCGGGATGAATCCGAGTTGGTTATAGACCTACCCGAACATGTGATTGTTGAGCCTTACGCAAGATCTCTGAATTAATCACGATGCGCCCCCGGTTGATCGCCGGGGGCTTTTCGTATGTTTCGTATACTTAAACCGTGCGATAACAGGTATTGTCGCTCGCTCGTCAGCCCTTCCGATAAACCCAACGGTACAACCGCCGCACTGCCCCGAGCGGTCCCGGTCGCTTACCTTGCTCGAGCTGGGGGCGCGTCAGCTCGGCTAGCAGCTCGTTTTGTTTCTCTACCTGTTCGCGTAAGAGCCGCACCTCGTCTAGTAGCGGCTGCGTTGCGGCTCTGTTTGTCTCTGTAAGCGCCTCTAAGCGCTGCACATGCTCGAGCACAGCTAGCAATAGAGGGTCTTTCGATACCTCTTTCGATGACAACACCATAGCCTCGTGCGAAGCTTCAGGGCCGCCCTTGAGCATCATAAGAGCTGCCTTGATACTTCGGGCGCGGTCGGCTTTCACGAGCGCTCTCGCGGCCTCCAGGCGTTCTACAGCCTCGAGCGTCCATAGTCTGCGGTTGTTGTAATGGGTATCACGCTGAAGCGGTTCATAAACCACGCCGTAGATATCAGCGAGCCGACGTAAACCCGCGGGAGTAATACCGAGGCGCTGGGCTACCTCTTCGTTAGACCCCATGTAAACCGCTGCCCCGCTGCTATCCATTTGAACACCATAGCCTCATCGAAAGACATAGCGAAAGACGCTCGAGCGATAGATAGACTATCGAAAGCCCTATCAATAGAGAGTGTTTTGATGAGCGCAGCGAGGTGTGTCTTACGTCACGCCTGCACATGGGTATGCACTAGAGCGCACGTGTCCACAAACTTAGGCGGTGGGGAGTTTACCGCACACAGATAACTAGACAGCTTTCTAGACACCTCCAGGCACAATAAACGCGATAGGGCGTCCAGAATCAAAACTGTCTAGAATACGGTGGTTTGATGGACACTGTATATTACGCTTGCGGGGGTAGGCTTTGCCGTCTTTGCCCTCGAGCTTGTCCAGGTTCGCAAATTGCGAACCTGATTCAAGCTCGTCTCGTTTACCGCTGACAGTGTGCTCGCTAACTCCCAAATCCTCAGCCAGCCAGTTATCCGACCGCTCGCCATAGATTCAGGTATTACCCTATTCAAAACGGTCATAGCGGCGGTGTGTGGGCTGCAACAAAGGTTTGCAAAACTTTGCAAAGGTTTCTGCCCCGGCTGCAACGAAAGTAGCAGGGGCTATGACCGTTGCGCCCCTTCTATCTGTCCAATTCACACAGATGAGGGCGTTTGGGTACAATTGTACCCATTTCTCGCAACGGTCAGAGCCCCTGCATGTTCGTTGCAACCCTTATTTGGGCGCTCTCAGAGCCCGTTCAAGACGCCTCCAACTCGTCTAAGGCGTCTCATGTGCCTCGGCAAAAGAAAGCCCTCGGAGGCTTCTAAGCACTCCGAGGGTATCAGCCGGGCGGGTCTAGTTTACCACACAGCTCAGTACCTCGCACCTGAGAACGAGAACGAGGGCGGCGCTGGGTCGAAGGGCGGCTTGTACTTCTCGCCATACCAACAAGCCAAGGCCACAGCCAGCACGAGATCATCGTGCGGGTTCTCGCGCCACGGCCCTACGTCGTTCCCGTAGCTGTCGTGACCTTTGAGGCTAATGCTGACTTTAAAGGCTAGCAGCTCGCTCGTGAGGGTTTGGGCTTCCGGTAGGGCGCGGGCAATCTTTAACCGCTCCGATTGTAGGAGCACCTGCACGACGCTCACGAGGTCGCGCTTGGGTACTCGGTAGTCCAGACCGTCACGGCTCACCGCGTCGCCCCCGGTGATGGTGACGGCTACGGGCTTGAGCTCAGCAGCGCGCAGCATATCGACTACAGGGCGGCCTACGCCCGTTTGGTCTACCACCAAGAGCGGCGCGCCCCCGGTGTCATCTTTCAGGCGGTCGTGAAGCGCCTTTACCCTTTCTACTTGGGCCGGGTAGGGTGTGCCCGTCGGTAGACGCTCGAGGTAGCTCGCTGCGTAGTGGTTCTCGTAAACAGGGCTCGTGTCCCTCTGGAAGTGCGGCTTTGACCCGACCCGCTCACCGAAGCGGTAGGAGACGCTTATGGGCCTATGTGTCACAGTGACTTTGCCAGTGTCTACAGCTGTTCGCTCGAGCACCGTCAACGCGGTGTAATCCTGCGCCTGGCCTAAGTCGACGCCGAGAATGTATAGCGGTTTCAAAACTCACCTCCGAACAAGGGCTGCACATCGTCAGAGAGTGCGCCCATAACCGCGTCGTGACTAAACACGGCGTCAGTGCTTTCCTTGAATTGACACAAGTATTCCTGTTCAAACCACCATGAGCCCATGCTCGAGCGCTCTTCGGCTAGAAACTCAGGACTAATACGCGGCACGGCGGTAGCAGGGACTTCTACCCGCTGCCAGCTCGAGCCCTCGCTCCATTCCTTCCAGTAGTGGCCTCTTTTACCGAACGGTGTGCTCATTAAAATTAAGCGCCCGCCCTTCACCGCCAACATCGGCCGGATGCTGAAGTACAGCGCATCGTCAACCCGGCTTGCTTCATCTTCGACAATGAGGGTTGCGCCTGAGAAGCCCCTAATAGTCGCTTCAGAGCCAGGTAGTGACAAAACGCGCCCACCTCCCCGGACGGTCAGGGAGAGCTTGTTATCTTCGGAGAGTTCGGGCTGTGTGGGTAGCAACTCGCGTAGCTCTGTGAGCTTCCTGAACAGCTCGCTGCTTTGCCGCTGTGAAGGACTCACCAGGATGGTAAGCGAGCCGGGCCTGTATAGCGCCTCGTGCAGCCCTAGCACGGCGGCTGTGGTGCTCTTACCCGCCTGCCGTGAGCAGTTCAAGAGGTCGCGTTTGCCCGTCGAAGAGATAACCTCACGTTGCCAGTCGTCTAGCTCGAGCCCTAGCACCTCGGCGGCAAAGGCTACCGGGTCTAGGGCGTGTTTGAGGTCCTGGGCTAAGGTCACGCCTCACCCGCTGCTAGTGCCCGCGTAACGGCTTGTGCGGCGTCTGGGTAGGGCAGTAGGGCACTTATGACGGCAGCCCGTAGGGTCAGCCATTCGGCGTTCACCACAAGGTTGATCGTGCCCTCTTGTTGCAGCTCGCCTATGAGTTTTGCCTCGAGCTCGAGCTGCTTTTCAAGCCTTGCAATAGCGAGAAGGGCGACAGCCCGGTTTCCCTCGGCTCGGCACTCAGCTAAGATCGCGCGTGTTTCGGCGTTAAGGAACTTCAGGCGTTCTAGCAGCGTCCCGGCCTCTACCGCTTCGTTCACCTCGTGAGCTTTCACAAGAAACGTGGGTAGGTGTTTCTTGTGCCGATGTAGCGCCGTCGGACTTGTTCCGAAACGGGACGCAATAGTGCGAAACGGCTCGCCCGCCAAGAGCGCGGCGTCTATCTCACCGCGCTTCTCGTGGGTACAGATGGTGCAGACTCTAGGCATTAGCGGAGGTGTGGCTTTAGTGGCAAGTAGACACCGGCGTAGCGCCAGGCGTTTTGTCTCGCGTCCGTCTCGGCAAGCACCTTCCAGAGTAGGTCGGCGTGCTCAGGACTGGGCAGCGGCCTTGTCTCGCTGTCGATCCCGCTGTACCACCCGGTGGCGCTGTTTAGCACGTGCGAAAGGTTTACGCCCATCGCCTCGAGCTCGCTTGCCAGCGCCACCGCCTCGGCTCGTTGCTTGTTGCCTGGGACGCTGTTCCCGAAGGGTGTTTTGCTGTCAAACTCGGGTACCAGTTCACGCCCTAGCAGGGCAAACGCTGTGCGCTCTTCGCGTAGCCGGTCAAACGACGCCGCTATCGTCGCCAGGGCCGCGCCAAGAGCCTTAGAGCCTTCGTGTACAGCCGTTTCAAGCTCCCGCCCGTGCTTTGTAGCGCACCGTGCGTGTTCGGCCATTTTTGCGAGTGTCACCTCACGGCCTACCAGGGACTCTAGGCGCGCCACCTCCGCGCGGGCGGTCTGGATGTCCGCTTGATGTTGCTCGAGCATCTCTCTAGCCACGTTGACCCGCCCTCGCGCCTGGGCTTGCGCGTCGAGGGAGGCGCGTTCGCTCTTGAGGCGCTGGGCGTCCTGTTCGTTGTCGGTTAGTAGGGTGTGAAAGTTAGGCAGCTCGGCTTGCAACGCCTGAAGTTCGTCCTTAGCGGTTTTTAGATCGTTCTCTAGCGTGGTTGCTTTCATACTCAAAGCATAAAGAAAGGGACGCGCAGGGCGTCCCTAACGGCATAAGCGGCAGTTTAGGCAGCCTCGGCAAGCTCGGCGCGTAGCTGCTCGGGACAGGGACAGATCCGCTCTAGGGTCGCGACCGGGATCAGGTACTTGCTAGCGTAACCGTTCGGCTGATACGCACCCTCGAGCCGGCGCTTGGCGCACATGTCGCGCACGGTGCGTTCGGATAGCCCTAGCCATAAGGCAGCCTTGGCGGTGCCTATAACGTCGCTCACGGTCTAGCCTCCACACCGCAGCGAGTACAGCGCAGCCGGACGGGTTGCAGCCGGACTTCTACCCAGCCCGCGCAGATAGGGCAGTAGATAGCGTCGACGCGGCGGCGGGTGGCTTTTGTAGGAATACCCTTGTTTAACAAGGGTGCTTCAAACAGCAGGGCTTCGGCGATGCGGCGGGTAGTCATGCTGCTACCCGATCAGGTATCAGCAGCTCGCCCGTCACGAGGTCGTGTAAGCCCTCAAGGGCGCTCTCAGGCGGGGCTCCCCAGGTTAGGAGTAAGTACAGGTCAGCCCGGTAGACAACACCCCATGGGTACGTGCCTAGGGCCTCCGTCACGTGCTCAGGGCGGGCGTTACAGGTTAAACCGTTAGGGCGTAGGATGCACAGCTTGTGATCGCGGTTGATCCACACCATGAGATTGCGGACGAGCGTAGGCGGTAGGTGCAAATGGTGCACGCGTGCATCATTTGAGCGTCCGCACGAGTCGGTAGCTAGGTGCTCTAGTAGGGCGTCTTTATGGGTTTTGACGAGCTCGAGAGTTTCAGGTGAGGGCTTAGCGCCCTCTAACTTGAGTTTCAATTCGGCGGTGCAACCTTCAGCCTCAAGCCTTGTTAGTAGGTCGCGCGGCGTCATGGCTCCCTCCAGCTTTCGTCCGAAGTGCCCGGTTCGGTTTTAGGTGTTTGTTTTTCGCCCGTGTCAGAAGAGGTAGGTTTTGAAGCGTCCGGAGCGTCCGAAGCGTCCGGTTTGCGTCCTGCACGGCTTTTTTCTTCGGACGCTTGATGGACGCTTCGGACGCTTGAAGCGTCCGGGGCCGTCGAAGCGTCCGGGTAAGCGTCCGAAGCGTCCGCGCCGTCCTGCACGGGGTTTTGTGTTTCTTCGGTACGCTTCGGACGCTTCGGACGCTTGTTTTCCCCGCTTCTTCTAAGATGCCACTTTTTAGAACGTTTGGCGTCGGTCTCGCGGTCCTGTGTTACCTCTAAACCTTGCTCTAAGAGGGCCGGGGCGATCCGTTTTAGTGCGCCGCTTAGAATGTGCGCCGCTCCGGGCCAGCCTTTCGGCGGTCGCTTGCCTTCTGGGTAGGCGTGCGTCGTGAGGTCGTCTAGCAACTTGGTGGCAGTACCTTCCCATTCAAATTTGGGGAGTCCCGGTTGTTTTTCAGCGTCCGAAGCGTCCGAAGTGTTCGTGAAAGCTAGCAGCGCAACAGCTACCGGCTCAGCTTCTAGCGCGTCTTTAATAAGGTCGCCTTGGGCATCGGCGTAGGCAGCGACAAAGCCCCCAGGCTGCCAGCCTAGCGGGTGCTCGCACGCGGTCGCCCATAGCGCAAAGTCGGCAAGCCTTGGTAACTCGGCTAGGGTCGTACCCGGCAAGCGCTGCAAGCCTACGCTCACAGTGTCTAAGAGCGCGCCTAAGATGCGCGGCTGGGCATCGTCAAACGCTGCCCATAACTCTTTTTCGGGCTTGCGCTCGCTCTTGGGTATGGCGGGTAGCCTTACCTGTACGGCGCGGTCAACGAGGTCTTGTTTGTCTACAAAGTCAGTAATCCCGTTTAGCACAACGGGCCGCATGGCGTCTAAGAGTGTTTCGTCGGCGTCGCTGTAGAGTTCCCGGACGCTTAAGCCGCCCCCGGTTGAGAGTTTGCAAAGGCTGTCGCTTATCCACTGCGAAAGTCCCGAGATGTTGTCAAAGGCTAGCGCCCAACCGTTTTGGGCAGCTATAAACAGGTCCCGCTCATCACGAGAAAGCGAGCGCAGCGGGCTTACGTTCGGGTCTAATACACCGCGTAGCATCTTGGCGGCGGTGCTCTTGCCGCTGCCCTGCCCTCCAGTCAACACGAGCACGGGATACGGGCCTACACCGCGTAGGGCTTGTAACAGC
>MWVY01000317.1_pt1 | contig 11636 bp, 11 predicted proteins | sample 1047251 | NCBI WGS metagenome assembly MWVY01 (sample SAMN06349983, study PRJNA376086) | soil metagenome | isolation source: MS7-5 sample Antarctic (ecotone) soil | place: Antarctica | collected 2015-01-13
GTGCCGCCGGAGACTCTTCTCGAAGTCCTCCAAGTGATCCATCTCGCGCGCTAGCTCGAAGTAACTCAAGCGTTGATCGGGCGTCGCTTCAAGAATCTGCTCGAACGTAGCGCCGCCATCATTACCGATACCTCCGGTAATGAGAACGTCGGGATTGTCGATACCCAGGCCGGCCGCCAGCTTCTCCAGCGTCGCCCGTTTTGGCCGCGTGCGCCCCGTTTCAAGTTTAGAGATGGAGTGCTGAGAGACGCCCGAGCGGTCGGCCAACTCCACCTGAGTGACGCCTTTACGCTGTCGGATGAGCCGTATGTTGTTCATGCGTTAAGCTTACCCTAGACTTCATAAGCCGTCTACGATTTTGCGGAAAAAGTTTTAAAACAGCCGTAAAGTCGTAGCGCGGAGGTTCATAGAGGAGTAGAATACCCCTACAGACAGAAAAGCCCCGGCGGTGTTGAAGCACCCCGGAGCCCGGCCCAAAGGGAAAGGACCCAATGGACAGCACGAACTCTACCGCAACCGCGCCACCATCCGCCCCGGAATGCTTCGCGTGTTTCGAAGGTGTCGTGTACATCGGCTATCTCGTGGAAGACGAGTCCGGCGAGACCGAGGAAATCTTCGAGCCGGTCGCCTGCCGTCGCTGCGAAGCCCGCTAGAAGAGGAGAGAGTAGTTGACTGAGATCGAGAAGAATCTGGAGGCGTTGGCCGAACGGATCAACGCCGAGCATCGGGCGTGCGAGGTTGCCGTGAACTCCGCCCTGGCGCACGCCATGACCGCCGGGGAGATGCTCTCCGCCGCCAAGATCCAGCTGCCTCACGGCGCGTTCGGGCCGTGGCTCGCGGAGAACTTCGCCGGGTCGGATAGAACCGCGCGGGCTTATATGCGTGTCTCTTCACGCCGCGAAGAGCTGGAGGCAAAACGGCAGAGCTCTGCCACTATGAGCCTTGACGGCGCTCTGAAGGCGCTAGCCGCGCCGAGTGGCCCGACTAAGTTGGCGTTGCTGGAGGCCGGGCTCGCAAAGTCGCTGTCGGGGTCGCGGGCCTCGTCGCTCGCGGTGGCGCAAAACCTAGACGAAACCCGGCGCGGGCGCTTCTACGAGGCCCGTGGGCACGCCACGCTCGCCGAGTACGTCGAGAGGGATCTAGCGGAGGTTTTTCCGTTCCCGCTGCCCTACGAGGCCATAACCGGCGAGGACGGCGAACTGCTACCCGTGTTCGAGTTGGCCGAAGTCCTCCACTCGTGGAACATGGCGCGGGTGGTGGATCCCCTACTCCGGGAAGATGTCTAGCGCCAGAACGCCCGCCACAGGCGCGACGATTGATCCTCAGGGCCTCCGGCATCTTCCGGGGGCTCTTCCTCTTGCACCTGGGCGGCTTCGGAGGTGGAAGATCTAACCCCACGCCCACGTGGCGAGGGCCCATCCGGGGTGTTGGACGCGGTGTTGCAAGATGACTGGCGCGGATGTACGGTTTCCGGTAACGCTTATTCCCGACCGCGATTCCCAAGCATGGTGGCGTGTTGCAACCGTGGGTTGCGGAGGCGGTTCCCCGCCGTGTTCCGCGCGGAACGGAGGCCGCCGCCCGGCCGATAGCATCCAGCGCCCTCACAGCGGCCTAGCGGGGATGATGTGGCGTATGTTCATGATTTGTCGCGACAAAGCGAGTTCGCCCGCCCTCGTGTAGAACGCCTCCGCCTCGGAATCGTGGCGGAGGTGTCCGTATCCAGCCTCCAGCTCCCGCCGATACCAGTCTTCCGCCGAAGTTTGGTGGGGGGTCGTGACGCGCCGCCGGTCGTAACTACAGACAACGCCCCCGCCGGCCTCTATGACGAACGGCGGGATCCGTCCGTCGCGCCTGGCCCTGGCGTTCGCAGCCTCCGCGCCCTGGCGGATGTCGCGTAGGCGTTCCTCGCGTTCGCCCGTCGTCTCGTCCACGCCGCCGCCCGCGAGTACCTCCAGTCGCGCTAGACGCCGCCCTATGTCCATCGTTCGCCTCCTTGCGGCGCGTGGTCCAGACGCTCCAGCCACTCTAGTTTCCTCGCCACGGCGGCCAGCTCGTCGTCCGGCGCGACGCTCGCCGCAACGTCCACTTCAGGCGAGGGCGCGGCCCCTACCTCGCCGCGCTCCAGGCGTCCAATTTCCGCCTCTAAGCGGCGAATCTCGGCCCCGGTGACGCTACCGGGCCGGGGCCACGTCGCCTTTGGCGTGGGCGATTCTCGCGCCTCCAGTTGCTCCAACCGCTTCTTCAAGCGTTCCATCGTCTGCCTCCCTTCGCGTCTTCGTCAATCTCCCGCGCCAGCTGCTCGATGCGGGTCTCCAAATCATCCGTTTCCCTCACGCGGCGCTCGTATTCGAGTAGCTTTATCTGCGTGTTTATTAGCTGGGCTGACACGGCCCCGCGTGAAGTCTCTAGCTCCCCGCTTATGACCCAGTCGGTTAGTTGCCGCAGCTGGAGGCGGAGAGCCCTCACGTCGCCGCCCACGCGACCCCGGCCACCCTTCGCGGCCGCCCTCTTGCGCGTCTCGGCCCGTTCGGGTGCGTGGTGCCAGCAGTAAGCGTTCGGCGGCTCTACGGTGAGCGTGCATTGCCCTCCATTGGGCTTGAATCCGCGGCATTGGGTCATCTAACGCTCACCCCCCCCCCCTCACGCGCGTTTTTACCGAGGGTGGGAGGAAAGGGGGCGTATGGCTGGACGCCCACGCGGGCCTTGCGGATGCGCGACTCCCACCGTGGTTTCATGCTTGCGCGGCCGCCTGGAAGCCGCGCAGTTCGCTCGGCTCTTCGATGTTGGGGATCCCGGAGTCGAATTGCTCGCCCAAGCCCGAGCCCGTCATCTCCGAATGCGCGTCCGACCATTCCAGCCAGTCCTTGCGGGCCTGTTCGTCGGTTGCGAGGTAGTCGCTCACCACGCGATCCGCTCCGAGTTCATTGCCGCGAATCGCGGCCGCGCGGGCGAGGGTCCGGTCTCCGGTGCTGGTGGCCCGCTCCAGCTTGCGAGCGAGTTCGGCGGTGTCGGTTATCTTTTCCACGCTATCCAAAGCGCTGCGGTAGTTCATCTGTGTCAACGCCGGATCCGAGCCGCGCAAGGCGGGCGCGGCGAAGGCCTTGCGCTCGGCGGCGCTGGTCTTCGTCGCCAGCTCGTCGCGCCGCGCCTGACGCAGCCGGGCCTCTTCGGCTTTGGCCTCCTGGTAGAGGGGTGCGATATGGCGGGCTTTGCCTTCGAGTGAGAGGTCGTTATCGCTGCGTACATCTTCGAGCTTCCTGCCGAAACGCTCGCGGTTGGCCCTCAACTTCTCGTTTACGTTCATGCTGATTCCCTTCCTTCGATTTCGCTTGATAGTTGCCGCGCCTTGCCCTCGTGGTGCTCCACGAGGGCCGCCATGACGCGCCGGAGACGCGTCGCCTGGTCGGCGTGGTAGCTCGCCCACTCGGCCCGACGCTCGGCCTCCCGGCTGGCGTTATAGGCCCTCACACTCGCCTTCCACAACTCCTCTTGCGCGTCGGGATCCGTCTCCTTTCGAGCCCGCTTCTCGATCATGCGGACGAGTTCCGCCTCGACCGTCTCGCCGTGCGCTATATCCAACACCGCTCCCTTCGCCTGTTCTCTGTTTACAAACGCTTGTTTGCAAACTGTAGTTTGCAGTGGCGGGGCGTTCACGAGCCCAACCATCCGTCGTAGTCCCCGAGGATTTGCGCCCGCGCGGCGTTTTCCGACGTCCCCTGCCGTACCTGTTCCGCTATCCGCCGCCGCTGTTCCCCGGTCGGCTCGTCGGGGTGTGCAATGGGGTGTGCGGTGTGCAGTGCGTCGGAGCCGTTTTCCACGCCGTCGGTAGGGGTGTGCAGGTGTGCATTCTTTTTACCCCCCCTACCCCACGAGGCGTTTTCAGCGCTTGTGTCATTACTACCATTCGAACTATTCGGCGTATCTACGGCGTTTTCGTTTTCGTCTGCATGACTCGTATTCTTATTTGGGGGGGGTGTGCAAATGCACACCTTTTGGTCTGCACACCCCTCTTCGGCGCACCCCTGTGTCTCCCCCCCAACGTCGTTGCACACCCGCACACCCTCGTATTCGGCTTCTAAATCCTCCCTGGTAGGGAGCACCACTACGTCCGCGGGCATAGGTTCTCCGATACGCCAGCGCGCCGCCTTGCCTTTCTTGTCTTCGTCGTTTTGGAGGTAGCCCTCGTCGGCGGCGGTCTTCACCCGGCGTTGCGCCGTGGAGCGGTCGAGTTGCAGCTTGTCGGCTATCTTTTTGATGCCGACGGTCTCGTCCGCGTCCTTACCGCTTAGGAGGCTACCTACGGCCCGGACGGTCTCCTTGGTGGTGTCCCGGACCGTCCCGCCGACGCCTTCCGATACGAGATCGGCGATCAGATCCCGCACTACGGCGTAATCGTCCAGCGTGGCGACGAGGCGATTCTTGCCGTCCGTTTCCCGTTGCGCCCGGTGTAGCAGGGTGTGGGACTTGATAAGCCGGAGCACGGCTCCGAAATCCCTTCTAAGCCTCGTGGCGAGCGGCGGGACCATCTCGGCCAGGACCTTGCCGAACGGGACGCTTACGACCGTCCGGCCGCCCTCTATCCAGGTCTGGAGCGTCTTCCACTCCTCAAGGCTTACCTCTTCGCGGTCCTCCTCGGCGAGTGCCCGGAATATGGCTTTTGTCTGTACGCGGGTGTCCGTAACATAGAGCGAGAGTAGACGGGTTTCATTCTCCGGATGCATCCTGTTGCGCGTGGTGGTGACCATAAGCCCCGTGGGGCCCTCCATCTCAAGGAGGCGCGGCACAACGCCCTTACTCGTGCTCTCCGCCGTCTGATACCGGATGCGGTTCTCCGACAACAAGGACCGGATCAGGTAGGTTTGCATATCGCCCTCCATCCCGGACGCTTCGTAGATCACGAGGAAACGATGCCGCATATCCTCGTCGAGATAGATTAGGGCTTTCTCCGACATGGAGGTCAGCTCGTAGACGGCGCTTTCGGGGAACCCGGCGACAACCCGCTCGACGAGGTGAGATTTGCCCCCGGAAGACGGTCCCTTTACCGCGACGCTAACCGGTTTGTCCAGGTGGCGGCTGTTGAGGCTCAAGTATAAAAGTTGAACCTGCTTGCGCTCCCCGGCCACGCCCGAGCGTTTCAGGGTGTCGGCGAACACGGCGGTTAGGTTCGGCGTCTTCGCGAGATCGGCGCAATCCTCCCAAGCCTCTTTCGCCCGCTCCTCTTTGCGGGCGGTCTCCTCTTCGTCCGAGAGTTTCGTGTCGTCGCCGTTGGCGGAACCAGAGACGGGCGCGGAGTCGGGCTCCCTGCTCCACCCCCACCATCGGGAGAGAATCTCCGGCACGCCGGGGGCTAGCTGGTCCAACGTCGGGCCGCCCGTTACCTGCCGCCCCGCCCGGAGGCCTTCGAGCGTGTCCCGCGCCGCCCGGCTCCTGTCGCGCCACTCCTCGTCACCGGCGACACCGGCGGCGGCTTCGATAACCGCCTCCACGCGCTCCGGCGCCAGCCTCCGGCCCAGGTATCCAGCAGCGGCCAGGGTGATGTCGTGACGCCCTTTACTCGGCCAATGCCGGGCCAGTAGCGCCGCCGTCGCGACTTCCCGCACCCGCTCCACAAGCTCCGGGCCGGAGATCGTCGCCGTCTCGCCCTCGCCCCAGGCGTATTTGTCGCCGTCGGGGTGCGCGCTCGGGGCTACCACCGTTTGTTTGCCGGTGCTCCGCAGCTCCACGAACATCTCCGCGCCCGCTCCCGTTCCGCGGGGAACCTGAAACTTCGCGGTCTCGGGCACCGGCTCGCACCGGTACCAGTAGTGCGAGTTCGGGCTGCTCTCCCGGCCACTGCATAGGGTGGCGGGGAGCAGATAGCGGCCAGCCGCCACGGCCTCCGGCGTGTCGAGATCGATGTCAATCAGGCCGCCGCTTGGTTCTCCGAGCAGAAGGCCGATGTTTTGGCCGTTGTTGAAAAACTTCGGCACGTCTTCGAGTTGCATTCTGAGGTGCTGCCAATTGGAGAGGTTCGGAGCCTTGCGACCGGCGGGTATCGGGATCACCGCGTAGCCGTGATTGATGTACCGCACGGCGGCGCTTGCGCTAGTCACGTCGCATCCCCGTGCGAACAAACGCCCGCGTAGACGTGGAGAATGCGCGTATTTTCGTCCAAAACTTCGACGAACGCGGCGGCTCCGAAGGCTCGGCGGTATCCGGCCAAAGCTTGAGCCTGCGCCGCATCATCGACGCGAAACACCAAAACCAGTCCCTCGTGTTCGGCGGAATTATCGGGTAGAATCATTTCAGTCCTTTCAAGCGGATGGTTGTTTTGGCCGGGTTTGCGCCCCCGGCCTCTTTTTTCGCCCTACGTTTCATCTTCGCCTCCCGTGTATTGCCCCCCTTCTCGCAAGCCCATTACGTAACCAAAACAGACCGCGGCCTCTAGCTTCGAGCCGAGGTACTCCGGGTAATCCTTGAAGCGCGCGTGGTTCTGCGCGTAGTGCCGCCGGAGACTCTTCTCGAAGTCCTCCAAGTGATCCATCTCGCGCGCTAGCTCGAAGTAACTCAAGCGTTGATCGGGCGTCGCTTCAAGAATCTGCTCGAACGTAGCGCCGCCATCATTACCGATACCTCCGGTAATGAGAACGTCGGGATTGTCGATACCCAGGCCGGCCGCCAGCTTCTCCAGCGTCGCCCGTTTTGGCCGCGTGCGCCCCGTTTCAAGTTTAGAGATGGAGTGCTGAGAGACGCCCGAGCGGTCGGCCAACTCCACCTGAGTGACGCCTTTACGCTGTCGGATGAGCCGTATGTTGTTCATGCGTTAAGCTTACCCTAGACTTCATAAGCCGTCTACGATTTTGCGGAAAAAGTTTTAAAACAGCCGTAAAGTCGTAGCGCGGAGGTTCATAGAGGAGTAGAATACCCCTACAGACAGAAAAGCCCCGGCGGTGTTGAAGCACCCCGGAGCCCGGCCCAAAGGGAAAGGACCCAATGGACAGCACGAACTCTACCGCAACCGCGCCACCATCCGCCCCGGAATGCTTCGCGTGTTTCGAAGGTGTCGTGTACATCGGCTATCTCGTGGAAGACGAGTCCGGCGAGACCGAGGAAATCTTCGAGCCGGTCGCCTGCCGTCGCTGCGAAGCCCGCTAGAAGAGGAGAGAGTAGTTGACTGAGATCGAGAAGAATCTGGAGGCGTTGGCCGAACGGATCAACGCCGAGCATCGGGCGTGCGAGGTTGCCGTGAACTCCGCCCTGGCGCACGCCATGACCGCCGGGGAGATGCTCTCCGCCGCCAAGATCCAGCTGCCTCACGGCGCGTTCGGGCCGTGGCTCGCGGAGAACTTCGCCGGGTCGGATAGAACCGCGCGGGCTTATATGCGTGTCTCTTCACGCCGCGAAGAGCTGGAGGCAAAACGGCAGAGCTCTGCCACTATGAGCCTTGACGGCGCTCTGAAGGCGCTAGCCGCGCCGAGTGGCCCGACTAAGTTGGCGTTGCTGGAGGCCGGGCTCGCAAAGTCGCTGTCGGGGTCGCGGGCCTCGTCGCTCGCGGTGGCGCAAAACCTAGACGAAACCCGGCGCGGGCGCTTCTACGAGGCCCGTGGGCACGCCACGCTCGCCGAGTACGTCGAGAGGGATCTAGCGGAGGTTTTTCCGTTCCCGCTGCCCTACGAGGCCATAACCGGCGAGGACGGCGAACTGCTACCCGTGTTCGAGTTGGCCGAAGTCCTCCACTCGTGGAACATGGCGCGGGTGGTGGATCCCCTACTCCGGGAAGATGTCTAGCGCCAGAACGCCCGCCACAGGCGCGACGATTGATCCTCAGGGCCTCCGGCATCTTCCGGGGGCTCTTCCTCTTGCACCTGGGCGGCTTCGGAGGTGGAAGATCTAACCCCACGCCCACGTGGCGAGGGCCCATCCGGGGTGTTGGACGCGGTGTTGCAAGATGACTGGCGCGGATGTACGGTTTCCGGTAACGCTTATTCCCGACCGCGATTCCCAAGCATGGTGGCGTGTTGCAACCGTGGGTTGCGGAGGCGGTTCCCCGCCGTGTTCCGCGCGGAACGGAGGCCGCCGCCCGGCCGATAGCATCCAGCGCCCTCACAGCGGCCTAGCGGGGATGATGTGGCGTATGTTCATGATTTGTCGCGACAAAGCGAGTTCGCCCGCCCTCGTGTAGAACGCCTCCGCCTCGGAATCGTGGCGGAGGTGTCCGTATCCAGCCTCCAGCTCCCGCCGATACCAGTCTTCCGCCGAAGTTTGGTGGGGGGTCGTGACGCGCCGCCGGTCGTAACTACAGACAACGCCCCCGCCGGCCTCTATGACGAACGGCGGGATCCGTCCGTCGCGCCTGGCCCTGGCGTTCGCAGCCTCCGCGCCCTGGCGGATGTCGCGTAGGCGTTCCTCGCGTTCGCCCGTCGTCTCGTCCACGCCGCCGCCCGCGAGTACCTCCAGTCGCGCTAGACGCCGCCCTATGTCCATCGTTCGCCTCCTTGCGGCGCGTGGTCCAGACGCTCCAGCCACTCTAGTTTCCTCGCCACGGCGGCCAGCTCGTCGTCCGGCGCGACGCTCGCCGCAACGTCCACTTCAGGCGAGGGCGCGGCCCCTACCTCGCCGCGCTCCAGGCGTCCAATTTCCGCCTCTAAGCGGCGAATCTCGGCCCCGGTGACGCTACCGGGCCGGGGCCACGTCGCCTTTGGCGTGGGCGATTCTCGCGCCTCCAGTTGCTCCAACCGCTTCTTCAAGCGTTCCATCGTCTGCCTCCCTTCGCGTCTTCGTCAATCTCCCGCGCCAGCTGCTCGATGCGGGTCTCCAAATCATCCGTTTCCCTCACGCGGCGCTCGTATTCGAGTAGCTTTATCTGCGTGTTTATTAGCTGGGCTGACACGGCCCCGCGTGAAGTCTCTAGCTCCCCGCTTATGACCCAGTCGGTTAGTTGCCGCAGCTGGAGGCGGAGAGCCCTCACGTCGCCGCCCACGCGACCCCGGCCACCCTTCGCGGCCGCCCTCTTGCGCGTCTCGGCCCGTTCGGGTGCGTGGTGCCAGCAGTAAGCGTTCGGCGGCTCTACGGTGAGCGTGCATTGCCCTCCATTGGGCTTGAATCCGCGGCATTGGGTCATCTAACGCTCACCCCCCCCCCCTCACGCGCGTTTTTACCGAGGGTGGGAGGAAAGGGGGCGTATGGCTGGACGCCCACGCGGGCCTTGCGGATGCGCGACTCCCACCGTGGTTTCATGCTTGCGCGGCCGCCTGGAAGCCGCGCAGTTCGCTCGGCTCTTCGATGTTGGGGATCCCGGAGTCGAATTGCTCGCCCAAGCCCGAGCCCGTCATCTCCGAATGCGCGTCCGACCATTCCAGCCAGTCCTTGCGGGCCTGTTCGTCGGTTGCGAGGTAGTCGCTCACCACGCGATCCGCTCCGAGTTCATTGCCGCGAATCGCGGCCGCGCGGGCGAGGGTCCGGTCTCCGGTGCTGGTGGCCCGCTCCAGCTTGCGAGCGAGTTCGGCGGTGTCGGTTATCTTTTCCACGCTATCCAAAGCGCTGCGGTAGTTCATCTGTGTCAACGCCGGATCCGAGCCGCGCAAGGCGGGCGCGGCGAAGGCCTTGCGCTCGGCGGCGCTGGTCTTCGTCGCCAGCTCGTCGCGCCGCGCCTGACGCAGCCGGGCCTCTTCGGCTTTGGCCTCCTGGTAGAGGGGTGCGATATGGCGGGCTTTGCCTTCGAGTGAGAGGTCGTTATCGCTGCGTACATCTTCGAGCTTCCTGCCGAAACGCTCGCGGTTGGCCCTCAACTTCTCGTTTACGTTCATGCTGATTCCCTTCCTTCGATTTCGCTTGATAGTTGCCGCGCCTTGCCCTCGTGGTGCTCCACGAGGGCCGCCATGACGCGCCGGAGACGCGTCGCCTGGTCGGCGTGGTAGCTCGCCCACTCGGCCCGACGCTCGGCCTCCCGGCTGGCGTTATAGGCCCTCACACTCGCCTTCCACAACTCCTCTTGCGCGTCGGGATCCGTCTCCTTTCGAGCCCGCTTCTCGATCATGCGGACGAGTTCCGCCTCGACCGTCTCGCCGTGCGCTATATCCAACACCGCTCCCTTCGCCTGTTCTCTGTTTACAAACGCTTGTTTGCAAACTGTAGTTTGCAGTGGCGGGGCGTTCACGAGCCCAACCATCCGTCGTAGTCCCCGAGGATTTGCGCCCGCGCGGCGTTTTCCGACGTCCCCTGCCGTACCTGTTCCGCTATCCGCCGCCGCTGTTCCCCGGTCGGCTCGTCGGGGTGTGCAATGGGGTGTGCGGTGTGCAGTGCGTCGGAGCCGTTTTCCACGCCGTCGGTAGGGGTGTGCAGGTGTGCATTCTTTTTACCCCCCCTACCCCACGAGGCGTTTTCAGCGCTTGTGTCATTACTACCATTCGAACTATTCGGCGTATCTACGGCGTTTTCGTTTTCGTCTGCATGACTCGTATTCTTATTTGGGGGGGGTGTGCAAATGCACACCTTTTGGTCTGCACACCCCTCTTCGGCGCACCCCTGTGTCTCCCCCCCAACGTCGTTGCACACCCGCACACCCTCGTATTCGGCTTCTAAATCCTCCCTGGTAGGGAGCACCACTACGTCCGCGGGCATAGGTTCTCCGATACGCCAGCGCGCCGCCTTGCCTTTCTTGTCTTCGTCGTTTTGGAGGTAGCCCTCGTCGGCGGCGGTCTTCACCCGGCGTTGCGCCGTGGAGCGGTCGAGTTGCAGCTTGTCGGCTATCTTTTTGATGCCGACGGTCTCGTCCGCGTCCTTACCGCTTAGGAGGCTACCTACGGCCCGGACGGTCTCCTTGGTGGTGTCCCGGACCGTCCCGCCGACGCCTTCCGATACGAGATCGGCGATCAGATCCCGCACTACGGCGTAATCGTCCAGCGTGGCGACGAGGCGATTCTTGCCGTCCGTTTCCCGTTGCGCCCGGTGTAGCAGGGTGTGGGACTTGATAAGCCGGAGCACGGCTCCGAAATCCCTTCTAAGCCTCGTGGCGAGCGGCGGGACCATCTCGGCCAGGACCTTGCCGAACGGGACGCTTACGACCGTCCGGCCGCCCTCTATCCAGGTCTGGAGCGTCTTCCACTCCTCAAGGCTTACCTCTTCGCGGTCCTCCTCGGCGAGTGCCCGGAATATGGCTTTTGTCTGTACGCGGGTGTCCGTAACATAGAGCGAGAGTAGACGGGTTTCATTCTCCGGATGCATCCTGTTGCGCGTGGTGGTGACCATAAGCCCCGTGGGGCCCTCCATCTCAAGGAGGCGCGGCACAACGCCCTTACTCGTGCTCTCCGCCGTCTGATACCGGATGCGGTTCTCCGACAACAAGGACCGGATCAGGTAGGTTTGCATATCGCCCTCCATCCCGGACGCTTCGTAGATCACGAGGAAACGATGCCGCATATCCTCGTCGAGATAGATTAGGGCTTTCTCCGACATGGAGGTCAGCTCGTAGACGGCGCTTTCGGGGAACCCGGCGACAACCCGCTCGACGAGGTGAGATTTGCCCCCGGAAGACGGTCCCTTTACCGCGACGCTAACCGGTTTGTCCAGGTGGCGGCTGTTGAGGCTCAAGTATAAAAGTTGAACCTGCTTGCGCTCCCCGGCCACGCCCGAGCGTTTCAGGGTGTCGGCGAACACGG
>MWVY01000318.1_pt1 | contig 11625 bp, 12 predicted proteins | sample 1047251 | NCBI WGS metagenome assembly MWVY01 (sample SAMN06349983, study PRJNA376086) | soil metagenome | isolation source: MS7-5 sample Antarctic (ecotone) soil | place: Antarctica | collected 2015-01-13
TGTATTCTACTGAACTACAGTTTTCTTATACAGAATTTTTATACTCTGTTTTTTATTCGAATGTCAATAAAAACTGACTTCCACGCATTTTTAGTTTGATTTCTCTATCAGAACACAATTCCGCATAATTAATTAGGCGGAATCATTATATTAAGGAGGTATTACGAAACGCCGCGAAAAGTTTTGCGGTGAAGAGCGCATGCACCGTGCGTTCGTAAGGCTTCAAAATGAACTTTCGTGCCGTATCCGGCGTGTTTGGCAAAACCGTAGACGGGATATATTTCGCCTAATTCGCACATTAAATTATCACGATAAACTTTGGCGAGGATGGAAGCGGCGGCGATTGAAGCAGAAACTGTGTCGCCTCTGATAATGGCTTTTTGTGGAAGTGAAATTTCTTTGAGTTCGAGAGCATCAATAAGTAAAAAATCAGCTTTGAGCTGCAGATTTTCGATGGCAAGACACATCGCTTTTTTGGTTGCTTGCAGAATGTTAATGCGGTCAATTTCGTCGGCTTCGACTTGTCCGACGGCGTAAGCTAAAGTCATTTGCTTGAGTTCTTCAGCGATTTGTTCACGTTTTTTCGCCGACAGCTTTTTTGAATCGTTCAGATCTTCGGGCAAAGGTTTGGAAATATCCAAAATGCAAGCCGCCGCGACGACTGCGCCTGCCAGACAACCGCGCCCGACTTCATCAACTCCGGCGACGAAGTTATAACCGTCAGCGATTGCCTGATGTTCAAAATCAAGAGAGATTTGCGATTTTATTTTGTCCTTCGTCATTGGTCATTAGTCCTTTGTCCTTTGAGTTGTAGATGTTTAATTAACCTGCAAAGGACAAAAGACAAAGGACAAAAAGCTAAATCTACTTTGCTCTGGCAGCTTTTTCGGCTTTTTTGTGCGACCACGTATCGCGTTCTTTAATGCGGGCGGCTTTACCACGCAAATCGCGCAAGTAGTAAAGTTTGGCACGTCGGACTCTACCTCGGCGCGTAACTTCGATGTGGTCAATAACGGTGGCGTGAAGCGGGAAAATACGCTCAACGCCAACGCCGAAACTCACCTTTCGGACAGTTATGGTTTCGCGGATACCGCCGTGTTTGCGGGCGATAACCACGCCTTCATATGCTTGCAGACGCTCTTTCGCGCCTTCCTGAATCCGAACGTGGACGCGAATATTGTCGCCCGGCTGGAAATCTGGAATATTATCTCTAATTTGCAATTGTTCAATGTTGTCTAAGCGGTTCATATTAACTCCGTTTGTCCTTTGTCATTAGTCCTTTGTCCTTCGCAAATACAAAAAGCGAAGGACAAAGGACTAATGACAAAGAGCTAAATCATTTTAATAAATCTTCTCTATTTAATCTCGTCTTTTCCAATGCTTTTTCTTTACGCCATTTTTCGATTTCGGCGTGGTTTCCGTTTAATAAAACTTCCGGCACAAGCATTCCGCGAAAATCTGCCGGGCGCGTATAATGCGGACAATCAAGCAGACCGTCGGAAAAAGAATCGTTTTCGGCGGACGTTTCGCTTCCCAAAGCCTGCGGCAAAAGGCGCGTAATCGCGTCAACCAAAACAATTGCGGCAGGTTCGCCGCCTGACAAAACATAATCGCCGATGGAAATCTCATCCGTTACGAGTGCTTCATTTACTCTCTCATCAACGCCTTCATAACGTCCGCAAATCAAAACAATATGCTTTGCGTTTTCGGCAAATTCTTTCGCTGCCGATTGCTTGAAAACGCGACCTTGCGGCGAAAGCAAAATAACTTTTGTGCCGTCAGAATAATCTTCGCGCTTGCCGACTAAATTTTCAATTGCGGCAAAAATCGGCTCACACTTTAAAATCATTCCGTCGCCACCGCCAAAAGGTCTATCGTCAACTACTCGGTGTTTATCGGTTGTAAATTTGCGGATGTCGTGAATGTTTATCTCAACGATTTCCGCGAGTTTCGCCCGACGAATTATTCCAAAATCAAAGACCTCTGTGAAAAATTCGGGAAAAATTGTCAGAACATCAATCTTTAGCATTTTGTCCTTTGTCCTTTGTTCTTTGCGGTTTCTGAAGGACGCAGTACTAATGACAAAGGACTAAAATTCTAATAATCCATCAGGAACATCTACGCGAATCAGTTTATTTTCAACATCGACATCAATGCAAATCGTTTCGGCAAAAGGAATCAGATATTCTTTTTCCGTGCCTTTAACGACCAGAATTTCCGTGCCGCCGGTTCGCACCAACTCTTGAACCCTGCCGAGTTTTTCGCCTTTGACGGTTTCGACTTCGCAATTTTCGAGTTCCCAATCGAAAAACTCATCTTCTTCAAGTTCAACAGATTCGCTTTCGGGAATGCAGATGTCGCAGTTTCGCCAGTTTTCTGCCGCTTCAATCGAATCAACACCTTTGAATTTTAAGATAACGCGACCTTTTTGAAACCAAAATTTTTCGAGTTCGAGTTCAGAAGTTTTGCCGTCCGCGTCAACCGCGAAAACTCTTTCCAAATTGTCAAATCTTTCGGGAAAGTCGGTCAGCAAATCGGCGACAAGTTCGCCGCGCAAGCCGCGTGTTTTCACCGTTTTTGCAATCGTAACTAAATCTTCGTCCATAACGAAGCTAAGCGTTTTCCACTAAATCCAAAACAAAACGCTTGCCGTGTTTTTGCCCGGCGTAGAAAAGCAAACTGCGGATGGCTTTAACTGTGCGACCTTCACGTCCGATGATTCTGCCCATGTCGCCTTCGGCAACGCGCACTTGGAAAACGGCTGATTTATCGCGCACAGTTTCCGAAACTTCAACCGCTTCTTTGTCACTGACCAAAGCGGTTATAATTTTTTCGACAGCTTCTTTCATAAGTTTGGAAAAGCCGGAAAGAATTTAATGACCTGCAATTTCCGGTTCAAAAACCGATTTTAGACGCTTGCTTCCGACTCGGTTTCTTCCGATTTTGCCTCGTCAGGCGCGGTTTCTTCTGCTTTAGTTTCTTCCGCGTTTTCAGTTTCTGCCTTTTCTGCTTCAGCTTTTTCGGCTTCAATTCTTGCGGCTTCGGCTTTCTCTACCTCAGCCTTTTCAGCTTCGGTTTTTCTCGCATCGGCTTCAGCTCTCTTTGCTTCGGCTTTAGCGGTTTTCTCGGCTTCTGCCTTTGCTGCTCTTGCCTCCAACGCTTCGGCTTTTTCCTCTTCCGTTTGTGCCGGATTATGCTTAATCAAACTCGCCACGGTTTCGGTCGGCTGCGCTCCGACGCTTATCCAATAACTGACGCGCTCGTGATTTAAATCAACTTCCGCCGGATTAGTCATCGGGTTGTATGTGCCGACGTTTTCCAAATATTTTCCGTCGCGTTTGCTCCGTTTTTCCTTGACTACCACGCGATAGAAAGGTTTTTTCTTCGCGCCCATTCTCATTAAACTAATTGCTAACATAATTTTTAAATTGATAATTGATAATTGATAATGAAAAATTGAAATTATCAATTATCAATTATCAATTTATCTTTTCTTCTTGTGTCTTTTCTTTTTCTTCAGCCTTTTCGATAAGGAATCTTTTGTTCCTTCATAATTATTATCAAAATCTTCTTGTCCGCCGCCGTTCATTCCGCCGAGCAAACCGCTTAAACCGCCGCCAAGACCGTCCATCATTCCGCCGAGTCCGCCCATTGCTTTGCCCGCAAGTTTGCTGAACATTCCGCCGCGATTCATCTGCGCCATCATTTTTTTCATCTGCTCGTATTGACGAATCAATTGATTTACTTCGGCTATCGTCGAACCCGAACCTTTGGCGATGCGTGTTTTACGGCTGGCATCAATAATTTTATGATTTCTGCGCTCGCCCTTTGTCATCGAATCAATAATAGCTTCGGTGCGCTTCATCTGTCCTTCGACCTCTTCGGATTGCTCGTCGGAAATCTGCAAGCCGCCCATCATTTGTTCGGGCAGCATCTTCATTATCTTCGACATCGAGCCGAGTTTTTTAAATTGTCCGAGTTGGGCGCGAAAATCTTCGAGCGTAAATTGATTGCTCGTCATTTTTTCGAGCTGTTTTTGCGCCTCATCCTCGTCAATCTTTCCTTGAACTTCTTCGATAAGCGACAAAACATCGCCCATTCCCAAGATTCTCTGCGCTATTCTATCGGGGTAAAACGGCTCAATCGCGTCGTATTTTTCGCCGACACCGACAAATTTTACCGGCTGACCGATAACTTGTTTGATTGATAATGCCGCGCCGCCGCGAGCATCGCCGTCCATTTTTGTTAAAATTACGCCCGTAATTCCGACCCGTTTATGAAATTCTTCGGCAGAACGCACGGCATCTTGTCCGGTCATCGCGTCGGCGACAAACAAAACCTCGACCGGGCGCGTTTCGGCTTTGATTTGTTCGAGTTCGACCATTAAATCGTCGTCAATATGCAGACGACCTGCCGTGTCAATCAGCAGCGTATCAAAACCCGTTTCCTGCGCGTATTTGTATGCGCCGCGCACAAGCGTCATCGGGTCATTTGTTTCTTTGTCCTGATAAACGGCTTGCCCGACTGCGCCGCCGACAATTCTTAACTGTTCACGCGCCGCCGGACGATAAACGTCAACCGAAACCAGCAGCGGTTTGCGCTCTTGGTTTTTTGCCAGCCAATTAGAAATTTTTCCCGTCGAAGTCGTTTTACCCGAACCCTGCAAACCGACAACCATCACGACATTCGGAATCTGCTTGGTAAAAACCAACCGCGACGAAGTCCCGCCCATTAATTCGACAAGCTCATCATAAACAATTTTAACGACCTGCTCGTGCGGCTTTAAGTCTTGCCAAACTTCCTGACCTTCGGCTTTTATGCGAACATTCTCAACAAAATCTTTGGCGACTTTATAATTTACGTCGGCTTCGAGCAGAGCCATCCGAATCTCACGCAAGGCAATATCAACATGCTCAGGCGTAAGTTTGCCTTGACCACGCAGATTTTTCAGCGATTTCTTTAACTTGTCGGATAAAGACTCGAACATATAAACACACTTCCAGCAATAGAGCCGAAACTATATATACTAATGGCTGAACAAAAAAGTGTCAAATCAATTAAGAATCAAGTAGTGTCCTAAAAGGTGTGTTGCCGAAATAAATCCAGCCTGTTATATTTTCTTATGCTAACCTCTTGATTATGCCTTATTTATAGAAAGCCGTTTTTTAATTAACTTTAGAAAAATCAAATTTATAAAAGTATAAAAGGAAAATGAAAATTAAAAGCCAGACAAATCTACACTGTTTATCTTCAATGAAAACACTATTATTTATATTGACAATTTTACTAAGCTATAACTGCATTTCGGCGCAGGAAAAGAAAATTGAATTCGAGATTCCCGTTGAAATTTCATTCAAGGATTATAAAAAATTACCCGCACGCGATCATACAAAAGTCGGGGAGCTTTCCGACAAAGAAGTTGAACCCGCCCAAAACGCTGCCGCTGCTGTCATTGACGGCGAGCAGGAGGAGAAAGCGCGTTTTGCGCCTGTCGAAACCGAAAACAAACTGCGCGTTAAAGAAACAGATACAGATGCGGCAGATATAAAAGAAGTTTCCGGCGGGGAAAATCTTTCTGACACAAAAGATGAAGAAGATAAAGAAAAGTTTCACTGGAAACCTGCTTTAATTGAATCGGGAGTTTTTCTAGGTCTTCAGCACGCCTTTAGAATGACACAGGAAAAAACTACGCGGGAACTGGGCGGAAAATTCTTCCGCGATTGGGCGCGATCGGTAAAGAATCTTCGCGGTTGGGAAGACGGAGACAGTTTTTTTACAAACTATATTGCACACCCCGGACAGGGAGGAATTACGGGAAGAATTTTTATAAATAACAGCGATATGGCAAAAAAGCAGGAATTCGGCAAATCAAAAAAGTACTGGGAAAGCCGGTTTAAGGCGATGGCTTGGTCAGCCGTTTGGAGTACGCAGTTTGAGTTAGGTCCGATTAGTGAAGCCTCTCTCGGCAACGTCGGTCTGCGTGAAAAGCGCGGGCATAGCACGATGTCCTGGGCGGATTTAATTATGACTCCCGTAGGCGGCACCGGACTCGTGATTGCGGAAGACGCTGTTGACAAGTATTTTTTAAGGAACTGGCTTGAAAAGAAAACCGCCAATAAAATTACAATCAGGATATTTCGCAGTTTCTTTACTCCGACAACCAGCATTGCAAATCTCTTGCGCAGAAGACCGCCGTGGAGTCGAGATAATCGCTGACTGATATTGAAGGTTTTGGCGGTATGACTTTTTCGTAAAAATTAATAATTCAGAAATGCGAAAAGTAGGACACTGCAAAAAATTTATAAGCATTGACAACCCGCGCCGAAAAGTCAAAAAATTTTCTTGCAAAATGTTGTATTTCGTTTTTTGCTCAATTAACCAAAGACCTTCTTATTTATTAATCCGCAATACCCAATTTTTCAATCGCCGCAAAAACATTTTCGGGTTTCACGCTTAAAATACATTTCGGCTCGCCAAATTCGCCGCAAAAATAACCGTCGCACGGCTGACAAGACATTTTTTCATAAACGATTTCATTCGGCGCGTCCGTCCAAGGTCGCCAGTGGTTGATATTTGACGAGCCGAAAATCACCACGCTCGGCGTTTGCACTGCTGCCGCAATGTGCGCGATTCCCGAATCGTTGCCAATAAATATTTTTGCCTTTGATACTAAAGCTGTAATTTCGGGCAAAGTTAAGTCCTCAAAAGTTAAAACAGGAACTCTGGAAAGTTTTTTAAGATTTTCCAGAACTCCGCGCTCATTTTTGGCGGCAACGGCAATTGTATTAAAACCCTTTTCGCTCAAAAATTCCGCGACACGCGCAAAATTTTCCGTCGCCCATTGTTTTGTATCAAAGGCTGCTGTCGGATGAACCAACGCGATTTTGGATTTTGGATTTTGGATTTTGGATTTCGTAAGTTTGTCTTCAATCGAATGTCGCGCGGATTCAGTTACAACCAAACGGCTTTTCGGTCTGTCGTCAACCGGAACGCCGACAAATCCTAACAGCGCAAGCTGCTGTTCGGCGGAATGCGTATGTTCCTGCCGCCAAAAGTCCGATGCCGAAGAAAGCAGATGGTTGTAGAGAAAATTGTATTGATAATTCTGATAACCGACGCGATGACGCGCACCGCTGGCGCGAACAAAAAATGTCGCCGTCGTTCCGCCGTGCAGATTAAACGCGACATCGTATTTGTTTCGGCGCAAATTTAGAGCCGTTTCGATTCGGGATTTTTGACTTTTGCGCGAAACGCTCAGAACATTATCAATCGCATCAAAGCCTTCTAAAACCGGCGCGACCCAATCTTCGAGCAAAATATCAATCTGTGTTTCGGGCAAAAATCTTCTTAAAGTGATGAGCGAAGGCGTTGATAAAACCGTATCGCCGATTGAGCGCAGACGCACAACCAAAACGCGATTTACTTTTGTCCAATCAGTTATCATAATGGAAAATTGAAAACGGAAAGCGGAAAAATTCTGTCTTTATCTTCCATTTTCCATTATCCGTTTTTCATTTCTCCGCCGTTGCTTCTTCAACCAGCATCACGGGAATTTCATCGCGTATCGGATAAACCAACGCGCATTCGGGATTTTCGCACTTCAAACCGCTTTGGTCAGTTTTTAATTTGACCTTCGATTTACATTTTGGACATCGAAGAATTTCTAAAAGTTCGGGACTGATTGCCATAAAAATTGTTTCTCCAAGTAATTGATTGTTTAAAATTTATGATTTAGACATTGTTTTGTAAATAAGCAGCTTTAGCTAAAGAATTAAACAATGTTTCAGTTTGTATATTTTAACGGTTAGAAAGAAAATCCGAAAGTTTTGATGGCGGCTTTTTCCTTTTTGCTATTTTATCTGTATAATTCGGAAGTTTGTTAGAAGGCTGTGCCGCGGAAGGCAACCAAGACTTTATTGATTGAATCAAAGTTCGCGTATTTATCCAACTTGAAAAAGCCCGATTTTATTATAAAGTTATTATTTTTAGTTTGAAGTTTTAAGGGCAAAAATTATAATATGGCTTTTCACAGCCAAACAAATTGCGATAATAAAGGAAATCAGTTTTATGCAAAATCTTCGTGCTTTCGGATTTATCTTATTAAGTCTTATATTTTTAGTTGTGCCTGCATCTGCTAAATCCGACGAAATTGCTAAAGATAGTAAAGATACTCTGAGAGCGGAAACTGCCGCTCAACAGCAACTGGTCGAATCGGTGGACATTCAAGGTAATCGTCGTTTGAAAGATGAAGACCTGCTTTATTATATAAAAACCCGTCCGGGCGATGTTTTTAATCAGGCACAACTTGAACGCGATTTGCAGGAACTTCTTTCGCTGAACTTTTTTGACAAAGTTGAAAGCCGCGTTTCGACTTCGCCGGGCGTGCGCGGCGGTGTCGATGTTATTTTTGAAGTCAAAGAATTGCCGATTATTCGTGATTTACAGTTTGAAGGCTTAAAAGCCGTTCCCGAATCGGATGTTTTAAAGGCTTTCCGCGAACAGCGCGTCGGTATTTCCAAAGAATCGGTTTACAATCCGGTCAACGCTCAAAAGGGAATTCGCGTCATCCGCGAACTGCTTGCCTCAAAAGGTTATCCAAATGCAAAAGTTACTGTCAAAGAAGATGAGGTTTCGGCAATTTCAACGGCGATAACCTTCGATGTTGACCAAGGCAATCGTTCCCGCATTGTTGATATTGAATTTGAGGGTAACGAGGTTTTCTCGGACGGCGAACTTCGCCGTCAACTCAAACTTGTTCAAGAAACCGGACTTATCTCACGTTTTCAAGGACAAGACATTCTAGACCTGAGAAAACTTGAATACGATTTAAATAAAAATGTGCGGAGCTATATGTTCTCGAAGGGTTATTTCCAAGCGCGAATCGGCGAGCCGCAAGTTGTCGGTCTTGGTTATAAACGCACCGGAATTCCGATTCTCGGCACTTTGCCGCTTCCGCTGATTTCTTCTAAGGACGACACATTAAAAATTATTATTCCCGTTACGGAAGGGAAAATTTTCCGCGTTGGCGAACTAAAGGTTGAAGGAAATTCAATTTTTTCCGAACAACAGATTTTAAGTGGCGTAGGTTTGAAAACAGGTGATATTGCCAATGGCAAACGACTGATAGACGCGGTTAACGAAGATTTGAAAAGAGCATACGGCTCGCAGGGATTTGTGCTTTACAATGCCGAATTTGACCCAGTATTTAAGGATAATCCGAACAATCCGAAAGAAGGAATCGTTGACATCACCATTACGATTGACGAAGGCAAACAATTTCGCTTGCGCCGCCTTGAATTTACCGGCAATACGTTCACCCGCGACCGAGTTTTGCGCCGCGAATTTTTGATAAACGAAGGCGATATTTACAATCAGGCGGCACTTGAAACTTCGGTTCTGAGAATTAATCAAACGCAGTATTTTGACCCGGTGGATAAAGACCAAGACGTTGAAATCCGCACCGATGAAGAACAGGGCGATGTTGATTTAATCGTTAAAGTCAGAGAAAAAGGCAGACAGCAAATCTCTTTTAACGGCGGAATTTCTGGCATCGGCGGAACATTTTTCGGTTTGGAATACTCAACCAACAACCTTTTAGGACGCGGCGAAGTTCTTTCATTTCAATTTGGATTAGGAAACGTTCAGCAAAGTTTTCAATTTTCCTTTCAAGAGCCTTATTTCCGCGACCGACCAATCTCGGTTGGCTTTACGCTTTTCGCCAGCCGTTATAAATACTTTGGTGAAGGAACATTTCTTTCGCAGAATCAAGATTTGTTTAACGATGCCTTGAATCCAAGCGGAGCATTGATTACGGAAGACAGCAATCTCTTTACTCAAAGCACTTACGGTGCATCCGTTTTTGCCACCGCGCCGCTTTCGGAGTTTTTGCCGAAAAGAAGATTTTCCAGACTTTCGCGTATCGGTTTAACTTATCAATTTTCAGCGACATCTATTAAAGAGCCTGAGGCAAACAGTTCAAACGACCCAACTCGTTTTATTCCGGTTCTTTTTTCGCAACCGAACATTATCACCAGCCGCGTTACACCGACTTTTGTTTATGATTCGCGTGAGCCTTCGGCAAACGGCATTGACACTTTGCGCGGAAGACAAATTACCGCTTCGTTTTCTTTGGCGGGTTTGGGCGGTGATGTCAGAACTTATCAGCCGACGGTTTCTTATACGCAATTTATTCCCGTCAGACGTAAAAAATCAAACAACGCGGAGGTTTTCGGTTTTCGTCTGTTGGCAGGAACAATCGGAAGTTTTGCGACAACAGACAAAATTAGAAACGCCAATTCGTTAGCTTTCATCGGCGGAGTTCCTTATTATGAGCGTTATCGTTTGGGAAGTGAATATGACATTCGCGGTTATGACCGCCGCTCAATCGGTCCGCTTGCGCCATTGGATAGGTTTATTACCAGCCGTAATGTTGTCGTCGCCAGCAATATTAATGGCACACCGACACCAATTTCCGGCTTAAATAGCGATTTAGTTAATGAATTGGCTCAATTTGGAGCTTTTACCGGTGCGGGCGGAGCAAATCCGGCATTTATTTCAACGACTTATCAAATAATTCCCGGTGATACGCAGCTTTTAGGAAACTTCGAATATCGCATTCCGGTTTTTGGTCCGGTTTCTTTGGCAGCTTTTGCTGATGTCGGCACGGCATTCAATTTAAGAAAAACCGGTTCGGAAAACATCAATAGTAATTTCTTGTCGGACGATTTGTTAATTGGCGCAGGAACATTAAACCAGCTTTTTCTGCGAAATAATCCCAGACTTGAAGGCAGTTTCGGATTTCCCGTCTTGTTTAATGATCACGTTTTGACGACTGACGAATTTATAAGAAATTTCTGCCGCGGCAATCGGTTTGGCTGCCCGGTAAGTCTGCCGCAAGGTTTGCAGGCGTTTAATCTACGCGGCGAAGCGCAAAATAACACAGTTTTGCGGGTTAATGACAGTTTATTCGACAGCATCGGAGATTTTCGCACAAGCGTCGGGATGGAACTTCGTGTCCAAGTTCCGGTGGTGAATGTGCCGTTTCGCTTGATTTATTATTATAATCCGACGGCGAAAATAGGAGCTATCGAAGGTGCACCGGGTGTGTTTTTACCCGAAAAAAGAAGCGGTTTCCGTTTTACGGTCGGAAGAACTTTCTAAAAATTTGAGTTACAAAATATAAAAACAAGCGGTAAGTTTTCTGAAATTGACAATTACTTTGTTGGTAATTTACTATTGCTTTCTTTTTATTTTTCGTCAAAATCACAAGCAACAATTTTCAAAAATTAAGATTCTAAAAGGCATCAGTTAAAAAGCTAGACAGCCTTTATAAGTTTAAGGAGTATTACAAAAAATGAGAACATTTCGTTTAATTGCCGTCAGTTTTATCTTTGCGGCTATCTTTGCGGTATCGGCTTTTGCCCAAGCACCGGCGGCAGACGGTAAAGTCGGTTTAATTAACTCGCTCGCCTTTGATGACAAAGAAGGCATTACTAAATATATTGTGCTTTGGCATCTTCTTGTTTGAATTTTATATCACGACCCAATTTATCGAGGTCGGCAGCCTTCCTTTGAACTTCAGCGTCAGAAATGGGAATTTTAGTGCCTTTTGAAGCCATTTCCTGA
>MWVY01000319.1_pt1 | contig 11616 bp, 19 predicted proteins | sample 1047251 | NCBI WGS metagenome assembly MWVY01 (sample SAMN06349983, study PRJNA376086) | soil metagenome | isolation source: MS7-5 sample Antarctic (ecotone) soil | place: Antarctica | collected 2015-01-13
GGTGGGATCCAGGCCGCCATCGCCAGCGCTACATGCGGGTCTGGCCGGATTTCTTCCTGGACCTGCCGGATCTCGTGGATATCGGTCGTTGTGCTCATGGGGAAGGCCTCGTCGCCAGGTGCAGAAATGGCCGGGAAGCGAAGATCAGCGCCGAGAGCGGTATCCCGATCCGGGCATACGCCGCCGGCGGTATCCCGATATCGGCCAGCCAGAGATCGCCCGTTACGGACTCGGCTCCCTCCCTGCCCAGCCCCGACTTCGCCAGCGCCAGCGCCAGCGTGAGCGTCGTCGCTGCCCGTATGCACGGTGACCCGACCTCACCGGTCGTCGCGTTGAGCCCCGAGGGCAGGTCGATCGCGAGGATCGGCGTGCCGGCATTGTTGGCGGCGCTGGATTACGATCGACACCTCGCGGGTGGCACTTGCGCTGGCCCGCACCCGCCTGATGGCGGCGAAATTTCCCTACTACCTGCTGGCGGACACCCCGGAGGGCGTGAAGCGGGAAACCGAGCTGAGGGGGATCACGCCGCCGCCGTACCCGACCGAAGGCGATATCCGAAAAGGGTTCGTCTATAAGCGGGTGCCGCACGTCACGCTGAAGTCAATCGCGAACAACCCGGATATCCGCGAGGGGATGACCCGCGAAGAGATCGACGCGGCGATCGCTCGCCACGCCGAGTTTGAAACGCTTTTCGACCAACCGTACGAGGACGCGAAGCGGGTACGGGTGACGGGGCCGTTCACGGTGGAGTCGCTCTCGCCGCACCGCGTGCTGGCGACGGGCGACGATAACTTCGACGGCACGCTCTCGCCTGAGGAAGAGGCGCGACAGGGCGACTTCGCAACGACGATCATCGACAACCTGCGCAAGGCGGGTGTCCAGAACGGGTACAAGGGCGAGCGGCTCGTGTTCGACCGCCTGGAGGCGCACCCGGACCGGTGGATCAATGCCACCGGCGAGTTCACCGACGCCGAAGGAACGAGCCGACGGGTAGCGGTAACGATCGGGCCGGAGCACGGGACGGTCGACGCGACGCAGGTGAAGAACGCGGCGAAGGCGGCGGTCCAGGGCGTTGGATACGACGTGCTGGTGGTGTGCGGGTTCGCGTTCGACGGGCACGTGCCGGAGGAGGCAAAGCGGTACGGGGCGCTGACGGTGCTGCCGACGAAGATGAACCCGGACCTGTCGCTGGGCGAAGACCTGCTCAAGAAGACCGGCGCGGGCAACCTGTTCATGGTGTTCGGCGAGCCGGATGTGTCGGTCGCGCGGACCGGCGACGGCGTGGTGGTGTCGATCCATGGGGTCGATGTCTACGACCCGACGACGGGTCAGGTGCGGGAAAGCTCGACGGACGATATCGCCTGCTGGTTCATCGACACGAGCTACGACGGGGAGAGCTTCTTCGTGCGCCACGCGTACTTCACGGGGGCGCAGGAGCCGTACGACAAGCTGAAGCGGGCACTGCGGGCGGAGATTGACGAGGATGCCTGGGCGAGCCTGTATTCGACGGTGAGCCGTCCGTTCCCGGCGCCGGAGACCGGGAAGATTGCCGTGAAGGTGATCAACCACTACGGGGATGAAGTGATGAAGGTATACGAGGTGTGAGGCCCCAGTAGTGAGTGACGACGACTAAACGTGGAATGTATCTTTGACCGACCTTGGCTGGTATCAAACTTGCGTCCCGGAACTTGATGGATACGCTGTTATCCGTATCTATCGAATCGTCATTGGATCATCAGAGGATTGACTTTCCGCCCATGGACTTCGAGGCGCTGCGCTCGAACATGAAGTAGTCGCCGTGCGGGTCCATCTCGGCCAGCGTCGGATGCCCCAGCACCCTGCGGAGGTCGAGGAAGTGCTCCTGGGCGGCGGAGCGCTCTTTCAGCTCCACGCCGATCCACTTGCGCTGGAACTCGATCGGGTTCACAAAACGTTGCTCCTGATTAGGCGCCTTTAGCTCCTAAACCATTCCCGGACCTGTTTCCAAATCCTCTCACATCGAGTTCGTCTGATCGCGTCGGAGTCCTCGAGTCCTCCAACGCTGGCTGCTCATCGGCCCGGAGGGTGTTTCCGGGCCTTTGTCGCTGATTCCGTTCGTCCTGGGCGATTGTGGGGCCAACCAGGGGGGTCAGGCGGCGATGTCCGGCTCGATCGCTATGCCAATCCTTGTCTTTTGGGCATCCGTCAGGTGGCGACGGGCCAGGTTCATCTCGGCGGTCAACCGTCCGCTTTCGTGAACCTCACTTTCCGCTGTTGTCCAAAGTGCCCGATTTGGGCACCTGGCCGGTTCACCATCGAAGGCATCGTGATCGTGGATCCCCTTCGATCGTGGCGCTTTCACTGTGTTTGGCATTCGATCGATCGGCGCCGCGTGGCCGCTTACGAAATGTTCGCGTGGATAAGTGCAGTTGTCCGCATTATTCAATCAGGAGCGCTCACTGATCAGGTGGTCGATCATCGCCAGGGCCATCTCCACGGTGAATCCGGTGGCACCCAGTACCTCCCCCGTTTCCCGGTACTGGATCCTGATCTCGATCTCTTCGACGGCCTCGCCGTTCAGGCCAGTCGAGATAATTGGACGCACGCCAATCAGCATCCAGGCTGGGTTGTTGTCCTGCCAGCATAGCCCCTTACAGTCCCTAGCCGCGCCACAATCGTTTCCACCAGGCGCCTAACCCTGTCGGCGCCGGATCGTTCGCTGGGGGCGATTCTAGGGCCTCCGGTGACGTTTCCGGTGGTGTCTCGCCGGCGGTGAGGACCTTCAACTGCTCTTCCGCCTGCCTGGCCCGGATCTGCCACATGGTCGACGCCTCGGTGAGCCGCTGCACCTGATCCTCGAGCGTGGCGATGTGCGAGACCAGCGGCGCCAAGTCGCTGGTCGGTTGGTGGTCGGTCGGTCTCCTTGCCTGGTTGGTCGGTTGGTCGGTCGCGCTGGTCGATGGTCGGTCGGTGGTTGGTTGGTGGTTGGTCGCGACCATATCGACCAACCAACCCGCCTCGGTCTTGATGCCGACGAGGGTGCCCCGCTTGATGCGTTGGCGGACGGCGTTGACCGTGATGCCAAGCTCAATCGCCGCTTCTTCGAGGGTCAACGGGATGGGCGTGGTCGCCTGGTCGGTCGTTGGTCGGTCGACGCGACCAAGTGGTTGGTTGGTCGGTCGGTCGGCACCGACCACGGAATCTTGTGGTTGGTCGGTTGGTCGGTCGGTCATGCCGGGATCATAGCCGATCAGGGCCGGACGACATAGCCCACAAGGTGATCATCTGCTGGGATATGTGCCCCACCCTGACGCCTTGTGCGCACGAGAAAGGCCCCCTGAACGGCAGGAGACCTTCCCGGTGATTCCGTTCGCCCTGGGCGATTGTGGCGCGTCTCAGGCGGCCTCTTCCGCAGCTGCATCATCCTTGATCTTGGACAGGTCCGTCTCCTTAAAGCCCGAACTCCACTCCAGGCGGTACTTCAGCTGCAGCCGCTGGAGATCGTTGTGGGCCATGGCATCCGCGTGCGTCAGGCCGCGATTCCGCAGGTCGACCACCTGGCCCAGCCCCACCCGCAAGTGCTCCATCACGGCGCCGAGGGCGATCCCGTACTCCCGAGCATCACCCTCGGCGTAGGTCACGAAGCTGACGTACTCCTGGAACACATCCTCGACCGCCGCTAGGTCTTTCTGTCGCAGCGCTTGGTCCATCAGGTATTCGAACTCCGAGCGGATGTCATCGATCTGCCGTGGCGTGTCCTGGATCAGCACATCGTCGAGGATGCCCGTCGTGAGGATGCGTGCCATGTTCTGCGAGAACTCGATCGGGTCAGCCAGGAGCCGATGCGTCGCCGCCTCCCGGATCGTCTGGTTGTGCCGGGCTGCCGGACGTTCCACAAAGTTCGGGGTCGATCCAAGGTCCATATGTTCGGTCATGGGATGCTCCTTATGTTTGTTTGGGGGCCGAAATCGAAATAACGGCCCCGCGGTGATGGTGGAGTGAAATACGCGTCAGGCGGCGACCACCTCCCCGCACTCGTGGCAGGTGGTCAGGGTGGTCCACACATCACGGAATCCCAACCTGCCACCGCCAATCCACCGGCTGTGCCGCACCACCATCTCGCCCGTGTCCTGGCAGACCGGGCACCCCATCGGCGCCGGGTCGGGCTCAGGATCGTCCAGCCACCCCAGGTGAGCCAGCAGGGCCGCCTGGTGGCGGCAGCGGCCGGCCTGGGAGAATCCCCGGCAGCTGCAGGAACCTGGCTCAAGCTTGTGCAGCCAGCCCGGGTCCGACACCGACGTTGCCCACATCTCGCCGTGGGAATCGCGGAGCAACCGGACGCCGGACTCCTTCGCAACCACGAGCAGGCGCCGCAGCGCGTCCGTCCGTGATTCCGTCTTGGTGATGGTTTCCATGTGCCCTCCTGGGCTTGCCGGGCCCTTGCAACAGGGTGGTCGGCGGGTGAACTAAACGAGCGGTCTACCTAACTGCTCTACACAAATACTATCAAAACCTACAATCATTGTCAATACATATTATCAAAATCTCCATTTACTGATAGAATGAATTGGAGGTTTGGTTATGTATGGAGGGCACGCAAGTGGACCAAGAGAATCAGCCCGAGCTGATCACCCTGACAGCGGCGGCAAAATTATTGGGGATTCACCAAAACACACTGCGCAACTGGGCCGATAAGGGGCTCATTGCTCATGTTCGACTGCCAAGTGGGCATCGTCGCTTCACGTTTGCGGAAATCCGGCGCTTGCGTGAGGAAATGGCGGTCGAGCGTGGCACACCAAAAAAAGCAGCGGCCTGAATTAGCAGGCCGCTGCAGGTAGACCGCCCGCCTGGTTGCACAGGAGGGGTCAACGTCATTCTACCGAAGGGAAGCCCCATGAGTTCACCGGAACCCGAGAAGTTGGTTCCTCGGACTAGTCCGAAAAAAGCGCGCCGGCCGCAATGGCACACGCAAAAGCTCTGGGATGCCATCACCGCGATCGTCGACGAATACGATCGCCTCAGTGTGCGCCAGCTCTACTACCAACTGGTCAGCCGTGGTGTGGTCGAGAAGACCGAAGCCCAATACAAGCGGGTCTGTGACGCCAGCGCCCAGATGCGCGTCGCTGGCGTGTTGCCGTACCAGAAGATCGCCGATGGCCATCGGGTGCGACGTGGCGTCTTCTCTCACGACGGCCTTACCGACGCCCTGGAATCAGCCCACGAGCTCTACCGCCGAAACTACTGGATCGACCAGCCGCGCCACATCGAAGTCTGGTCCGAGAAAGACGCGCTGACCGGCGTCATTCACCCGGTCTGCGACGCCTACGGGATTACCTACGTGGCCACGCGCGGCTTTCCTTCGATCACGCTGATTTATGAGTCGTCGACGGCATTGAGCCAGATCGGCAAACCAACCACGATCTTCTACTTCGGCGATCACGACGCCAGCGGCCAACAGATCAGCGCCAACCTGGAGGGCGATCTTCGCGCGCACGGCGCCGATGTGACCGTGCGGCGCATGGCCCTCAATCCCGATCAGGTTCAGCTCTACACCCTACCCACGCGGCCGGGAAAACGATCGGATAGTCGGCACGCGAAATTCGAGCGGCAATTCGGTGACGCCAGTGTCGAACTGGATGCGCTGCCACCGAACGTGCTCACGCAGATGGTCAGGCAAGCCATCGTGTCGGAAATCGACGTCGGCCAGTGGAATGCCGCGATGGAAATTGAAGCGCTGGAACGCCAGACGCTGGAATCAATCGCGAGGATCCACTTCGAGCCAGGCACTGAATACACCTTCAAGGACGATGCGGCGTGACCAGTAACCCGTCATCACCGCGATCCAAGCTGCCAGTCAACATTGGCGACTGGATTGATCCTGCAGGCGCCGTCGAGGTTATTCACCACCGCTGGTATTTCTGCAAGGCGATGGAGGAAGCCGCCCAGGACGTACTGGAAGATCTTTTTTCGTTGGATGCGCTGGTCGATCAAACTTTGACACCGCCGGCCAACGAGGCGCTTTTCGGCGAAAAGTTGACCCCGGCATTGAAGGAATGGTGTGACCGTTGGCACATTCGACCGGCTTGGCTTCTGGGAGCAGCAATCAACACTTTGGTCTGGAGATATGGAGCTCGCCAGAAGATCGGGGTGCCTCTTCGCCCCATGTTCCTACCAGCACCATTTGGCCCTGAGATCCCTGCTGAACAAATGACACAGGTTTTGGAAGGGGCGAATCCGGGCTGGTCCGACATGACCTATCGCTTCGTGGTGCCCGAGTTCGCGTTCAGTTGGCATCCCACTCAACACACCAAACATGAAACACGCGCCGAAGCTCATCGATTTCTCGATCAGCACCTAGATGCTGTCTTTGCCGACGCCGAGAAACAACTCAAGCAGGGAGGCTATCGACCTGCCACCAAGGGGCAGGCAGGCACCGTCAAGCTGGAACATTATGTCTGGGCCGTGCACCACTATTTACATCAACGCAACTGGAGCGAACTCGCCCGGGAGTTCAAAGGACAGCGTGCAGTAGAGGCTTCACCGGCAAAGATTCGGCGCGCCGTCGAAAAACTCAATGAGTCCCTTCACCTCGCAGAAGGTGGCAAAAACGACTCTTGAGTATTTGCACCATGGTGCGAACAGTGCAGGCGTGTTTTTACCACTGTTACTGCTGCACTCAGGTGTTTACGCTGAGTGCATAGAGCGCGTCACCCGCCCGCAGCACACGAACCCGGAGGACCAAATGGCCGCGAACATTACGCCACTTCTCACCGAGGCGAGCATTGCCAGCCGTATGTTCCTCCGACCTCGGGAGGTTGCAGAGCTGACGGGGTTGAGCGAGTCGGAAGTCTACCGATCGATCCACGCCGGAGACCTCGCTGCACGCAAGTACCGCACACGTGGGTGGCTGATCGCCCACGCTGATCTTGATGCCTGGATCAACGCATGCAGCGCACCGAGCGCCGCTTAACGCAGAAAATGCGCCCCCTTGCCGACCAAGCTGAAGGGACGCATTTCCTCGAAAGGACACGGCTAATGTCCAACTCAGAGTACCAGAATCTCGACCAATATGATAGCCAGGTTCTCAGGGAACGGGCCATCACCCCCCACGTCGCCGCTGATCGGGGGTATCGCACCTGGAACACCCAGGAAGCCCGCGATCATGGATTCCTGGGTGTGAACGCCCGGGACGGCCTCGGTATTCCGGCGCCGAACACTCAAGGCGAAACCCCTGGCCACCAACTGCGACCGCACAAGGCAACCACGGGCGAGGATGGCCGGGACCGGAAATACCTCTGGCCCGTTGACTATCCGACCCCCATCACCGGACCTCCAGCCGCCACGGACAAAGCACTCGCCGAAGCCCATCGACTCCGCGAGGACGTCACCGTCCCCGTGGTGATCTTCGAATCGATCCTCAAGCTCGACGCGGCGATCTCTGCGGCGCCAGGAACCTTCTACGGCATCAGCACCAACGGGGTGTACGGTTGGCTCGTCAACGGCGCGCCCGACCCGAGCTTCCGCGACATCCCGCTCCGGATCAAGAAGCACGGCAAGATCATCTATCGGCGCAAAGTGATCATCGTTCCCGACAGTGACATTGGAGAGAAGCAGGGTGTTTCAGATGCCGCCTGGGAGCTCGCAGAATTCCTTGATCGTAAGAGTGCGACCGTCACGTACGTGACGGTCCCAACCGGCCCAGATGGTGAAAAGTGGGGCAACGACGATGCCCTCGCGGCCGGCGTCTCGTGGTCGTCAATGCTCGCCACAGCCCACCCCGCACCCCTGATTAAGCCGGTCATCGGCCGCCACGACGCCACGGGTGAACAGGCGACGGCCCCACCCACCCCGCTCGAGGACATGACGCGGCGCGCCGTCAAGGCCGAGGGCTTGAACCGGGAACTCATCCGCCTGATCGAGAATCCGCACATCAAGCTCTCCGCCATCCGTCTCCATCTCCGCGTGGGGCGGCAAGCGGAAACCAAACGACGCCGGATGGAGCTCGAGCCCGAAGGCGCCCGGCTTTCAGCGTCGGACATTTCCGGCGACTGGCGGCCCACGGGCCATAAAGGATCACTTAACCCCAATGGCTCCCGGCCCTTCATGCGGCGCGACGACGTGATCAGCGGCCTTCGCGATCTCCAGACCATGATCCCGGTCATCTTCGCCGAGAAGAAATCCGAGAAGAAGCACCCGGTGAAGGGCCGATCCTACGGCAATGATGTCATCATCGAACCGCCAGAGTCCCTCGCCGAATGGCTCCACCCCCTCGCCGTCTACGCGCCCGGCGTACCGTACCAGCGCAAAGAACACACCCCGGCCAAGCCGCCGCCGAAACCCTGCCCGCATTGCCACGAGGTCCATGACACGCACCGCGTCGACACGTGCACGGGCTGCACGAAGACGATCAAGGACATCATCATCCCGGCTCCCACGGTCGAGGAAATGAGCCCGGACGCAACCTCGTGGTCGGCACCGACATCGCCCCCAGATCAGGCCAAATCCGAGCACTCAACATTTTTTGTGAACAATACTAGTAGGGACCAGGGGAGGGAAGGGGAGCAGCTCACAATAAATGTTGAGTGCTCCCCAACGGCCCCGCCCCGCCCCATCACCGAGTGGCCCCGGCGTGGAACCTACGTCTTCGGGAGGCCGGATTCTCCGCCCAACGCTGGCGAAGCCGGTGATGATCGGCATACCGCATGAACCGCCCCCTCATCTCCTGGCGAGCCGACGGCTCAGCGGCCGATCTGCGGTTTCCTTTCGACGCCTTTGTCGTGGCTGAAATCAAGCGCGCGGTGCCCTCGCCGTTGCGGACGTATGACCCCGCCACCCGGACGTGGACCGTGGCCGCCCGGTACGTCGGCGACATTTACCACCTCTTGGACCAGGCGTTCGGTGGGGTCGATATCGAGGGATCTCGGACCGGCACATCCGATCATCGGCAGCGTGCCGGCGGCGATCCTTACCGGGTGCTACATCTCTTGCCTTCGGCGCCGGATGAAGTCGTGACGGTCGTCTACCGGACCCTGGCCCGGCTGACCCACCCCGATGTCGGTGGGGATCACGATGCGATGCTGGCGCTCAACCAGGCGTACGACGCGATTGGAGGCCGGCGATGAATGGCGACACGACGTATGCCTTGAATGACCTGCTCGCCCTCGCTGACCGGCTCGAGGCGAAGCGTCACGCGGCGCCGGATGCGGATGCGGATGCGTTCCGACGCGGCGACTGGCGCACCGGCAGCCGCTGCCGTGATGGTCCGGGCGACGATGTACCAGCAGTCATCCTCGATAATTCCCAGCCCGCACAGGGCCGTACAGAGCCTCCGTATTATGAACCCGAAAGGAACCCCCAGTGAGCAGAATCGCCCGCATCGACACGAATCGGATGTCCTTCACGACCGTTCCCGCCCAGCGGGTTACGGAAATCGAGGCCGCGCTATCCCAGCAGCGGGCGAACCGTCGAGCGGCGCCGTCCGGGTCGATCGATGAAGACGTTGCCCAGCGCAACATCGTCGATTTGGAGCTCGCCCTCGAACGGGCCGAGGCGAATCTCAAGGCACACGTTGACCTGACTACCCGGCTGGAGGCGACACGCAAAGCCGAGCGTGACGAGGCGGACAAGGCGGCGCTGGATGCCCAGGTCGACCAGTTGCGGACGAACTATTTGAGCCAACCGGGCACAAGTGAGGCCGACTTCGAAAAGGCATTGCCCCGGCTCCTGGAACGGCAACGTGAGGATGCCGCCCTCAATGCGCCGGCGCTCAGAGAGCAGCAGCTTGCCGAACAGCGTCTCCGCTTGGGCTCATTCTGACGATGCCGGGCGCCCGACCGACCAAGTTCACGTCGCCAACCGTTGACCGATTGATTCGTGATATGTGTGACAAGGGGTATTGAGATGACGAGCCTGCAATCGCGACCCTCACCAGGTCACTCAGTGACAGCGGCCTGACATGAGCAACGACCATCTGCGCCGCCTCGAAGCCCTGGAGACGCGTTTCGTCTACCGCGGCTGCGACGTCTGCATCACCTGGACCGGGCACCTCCTGGTCACGATCGACGGCCAGACCGACGAAGAGATCAGTCGATCTTATCCGAAGTCCTGCCCAACCTGTGGCCGCACGATCCCGACATTCCGAGAGATTCGTATCGTTACCGGGGGTACCTAGCTTATGGCAAGTCACTGCCAAGGGAAAAATCGGGACGGGGCGCCGTGCAGTGCTCATGCGTACGAGGGTGAAACCTGGTGCCGGTGGCACGATCCCGCGCGGGCGACGGAGCGGGCCGCGTGGTCCCGGAAGGGTGGCGCCGCTCGATCAAACAAGGCCCGGGCGCGCCGGCAACTCGCCGATGCCGTGCTGACGATCAACGATCTGGATGGGCTCTTGTGTCGGGCATTGGTGCAGGTGGCCGGGGCGAAGATGGAGCCCAATGTCGGGTCGGCAATGGCGACGATCGCCAAGACGGTCGTGGCGATCCGGACCGCCGGCGACCTGGAGCGGCGCCTCGAGGAACTGGAGCGAGCGGCCGGGATCGGCCCCATCAGGAGGATCGTCGGATGACCCAGGCATCAGCACTCAAGCGTCTGGCGTCGCTGGAAGCACTACGGCAAGGACCTGCTCGACATGGCACCTGGGCCAGTCTCGATTACTCGCAGGTGACGGAATCGGAACGTCAGGAGTTGGTGGCGATCAGGCGACTGGCAGACGAGGCGGGCACGCTTGCATCCCTGACTGATGAGCAAGTCGAGCGGGCAGCCGACCTGATTGAACGGTGCCAGGGCCACAGACATTCACGGCAAAGCGGGGTATGGACATGAGCCAAGACGTACGGGTGGAACAGGTCGAGCGGGCGGTCGAACACCGGCGGGCGTTCGCGACGGTCGATCGCATCCTCGGCTGGGCCGTGGCCACGGGGCAATGTGACCAGGCCAGGGCAACCGCGATTCGCGCCGACGCGGAAGCCATGGCGCCGTTCGACCAGTTCGTGCGGGGAAAGTGGACGCCGCCGCCGGAACTTGTCACAGATCCCGTGGCGGACGACGCGATGATGGCGGCGGTGGCCGCGTGGGAACGGACGGCGACACCGTGAGCGCGTCCCCATGCACCGGACCGCTAAGCCTGCCGCGTTTTGGTTGACGTGCCAAGTCGGCGGCCGGCTGCCTTCGGCACGGGCCGCCCGGGCGGGTAGGGTCAGACCTCACAATCATCAGATCGAAACCGCGTACACCACTGCGCACAGCACAAAGGCAGAACCGCCGGTGTTCATCGCTGTGAGCGGACTCGCGCTCCGCTACGACAAACATGACAAGGACGATAGTGCCGTCATCGACGTTTGATGTTGTAACAAACGTGGCCTCTCCGGACACTCATGAACGGAGGGTCGCGAATCGGAACGTTTCGCGACAGGGTTGGACGACGCCTCTGCCCCACGGGCGCGCGGCGAATGCCGCACTGACGAGAGGAGCATTCCATGTGAAGCAGCCCGGCGATCACGCGAATTGACGACATGGTTCGGTGGTGCTGTTGATGCAAACACTGGGACCGTTGATTATCCAATATGCCGGAGACCGGGAAGGAATCGACTCATGACAAAACGAACTAACCGCTTGGAGCAAGGTGCCACCGGAGCCGCG
>MWVY01000320.1_pt1 | contig 11613 bp, 11 predicted proteins | sample 1047251 | NCBI WGS metagenome assembly MWVY01 (sample SAMN06349983, study PRJNA376086) | soil metagenome | isolation source: MS7-5 sample Antarctic (ecotone) soil | place: Antarctica | collected 2015-01-13
GGTGTGGTTAGCCTTTTTGAAACAAAGTAGGAAACAATCAGGAAAATGATAAAAATAAAAACGAAAATATTAAGGATGTTGCTGAAAACCTCCACTATTAATTTGTTAAGCTCTGATTCTGATTCAAAAAATGGTATGGCAATTATCCCCAGTATATGCTGCTCCTCATTGTCCCTCAAGGCTAGATAAACTGTCTTATAATTGAGTGATCCCACTTGCTCATCCAGAATGAGGTGATTATTCTGAGCCTCAATTATTTCTGCATATGCTTTAGGGTGGATGTAATCCGTTAAAATCTTCTTTTCAAAAATATTCGGCTGATTGGTCGCCACCAGTTTTCCCGATGGGAAGTAGAGGTTGATGTCCGTATTTGTATTTCCTGCAAGCTGATACACCTCATTGGAAAATTCCTCTTGATCCATCTGTTCGTTTACCCGATCTTCCAAAAAGGTGGCAAGATTATTTCTTATAATGGTTGCCTTTTCAAAATATTGACGATGAAGGTCTTCAGTATATGAATTGCTCAGTAAACCTACGGCAATCACACTGATAATCAACATAGGAAAGAAAAAAGCAAAATTAAGGTAAAACTGAAGCTTGCTCGAATAATTAAATCGGAATTTATTTATCCCCGTAAACATCGAATAAAAAAAGATGGACAATAAAGTAAGAATAAGATACGCCACAAAAAACAAAGATACATCCGCTAAGATATAACTATTTGGATAGTCAGGGGAAGAGACTATTATAGTACTGTCCTCATTTTTCAAGCCCAAATGGTGATAATTATTTTGAAACACTCCAGAAGTAAATAAGCTCGATTGGGATAACAGATTTGTCACCTCTGGACTTCTATAATTAAAGATGCCAATGCTGAATTGTAGGGTATTTTCTTTATAAATGGCATAATCAAACCCCACATTCAAATTTTCAGCAAATTTGCTGTCAAGAAGTAATTTAGGGAAAACACTACTGGATTTTATCCTTTGTTGGACCAGCTCTATCAGAATAGCTCCTATGTAGGAACTATCATTATAAAGGTTTATGAAAGCATAAAATCTATTTCTTCCTCCCCCTTCGGTTCCTTTAATAAAAAACAGGTTCCTCACACCTGTGGCCAGATCGCTCTTCATCAATCGGAAACGATAATCATCAAGAGATTCACTGTTTTCCCTATTGAGAATATTCTCCCCGCCCTTACTAAATACTCTTATAAAAATTTCATATTGATCAAAATTATTGCTCATATAAGCTTTTCTGATTTTTTGCTCAATAGGTTCTTTGGATTGTAAGGGATCCATAATCCTCTTTTTTATAAATATATCTTCTCTGACTTTTTCCATTACATCAGAGATTAAATATTCGGCCATTACATCCTCTTCCAATAGCACCTGGTTGGCAAACTTGATTTTGGATTGTATTGCTTCTTTACGGATATCCTCATACGATGCGGCTCCGGTAATTACCGCCCCAATCAGACATCCAAAGAAAAAGGTAAGGAAAGTATTTAAACCTAGCTTAAAAAGATTGTCATACAATTTAAACGTGATGATAGATGTTAAAAGAATTAAATGAGCCAAAAAAGGGATCAAGTATATCAAATTCAAAAAAGCCAAATAAGCTGCAATCGGAAAGGAAAATATAAGTAATACTTTTAGTGCATACTTCTTCTTTAAAGGATTCTTATATAATATCATATTCAATCCTATAATGGTAAAGAGGAGGTAACCGGCTCCTGCTAAAAATATAATAAACAAACTGATCAATTTAAAATGATCGAAAGTTGGGAGAGATAAAATGTTAAGGTTCCATTGAGAGTTATTGACAATATTGGAAAAAAGAAAAAAATACAGGAACATCATACCCGTTGAAGTGAAGTAAACCAGAACAAAAAAAATCCAATTGTTGGATTTGTTTTTAAATTGTAAAAACGCGATCAAAAAACGCTTACTACCTAGCAATCCCATCATCATTCCGAAAATGACCATGAGACACATTACATTCAACATCAAATCACCCAAACTTGGATTAATTAGAGAGGAGGCATAATTAGAAGGATCAAAAAGGCCAATATCAGAAAAATTTTGAGGAAAGTTAAAAAAGACCATAATGGCCCGTATGCTTAACAGGATAAGGCTGGTATAAACTATGGCCGCTACCCTCCTGCCCTTCTTCCAAATAGTAAACACAAAGTCACCACCTATAATGATAACCAAGCCTAATAAAGAGAAAAAGAAAACCAAAATGGTTTGGTTTGAATCTTGGCCCGCAATTTCATAACCCACCCTGAACAAGATGGAAAAAAGGTATTCATCGTTTTTCCTGTTAATGGGAATATACTCCTCCTTGGGTTCCGAGGACAAAACAAACCTGTCATTTCCAAAAATTTTCGGATTAGGTCCAGCGTTTAAAAATTCATTTTGGATTTCTACATTATCATGAAGACTGAACACTTGTACCATCCAGAAACCTTGACCATCTCTACTCAATTTTCGGAGGTGGCTCAGATAAGTCCCTTTGGTGTTAACGATTAACTGGAATTTCCTGTTTTTCTGAAAATCATCAAATTTTGGAATCATCTCATTGTCCGACCAATATAACAATTCACCCTGTTCTGAAAACAAATAAAAAGGATGTTTGGTGGGTATGGTGAGAGAAAGAAAAGACACCTGTTGATTCGGCCGGTTGTTCATCAAAAGGTTGATATAATCCTCATCAAACTCTTCCACTACAGCAGAAATCCGCCTCTCTATTTGGTTCTCGTATTCCCGAATACTATCCTTACTGTCCCATAAAAAGTTAATGGACAGTACCATCCCTAACATGACAATAAAAACAATTAATATGAACCGCCTCTTCTTTAGCATTTTGCAAATAAAAGAAAAAAGCAAAGCTTTCTATTAAACTTTACTTTCAAAAATCAGAAACTCTTACTTTCCAGCGGTTAACTGCTTTTTCCTTTTTGAATGCCTGTACCACAGGATGCCTAGGGCTGCTATAAGCAAATAAGGAGTTATAAAAAGATATAAAATACCCAGATTTAACCCTGCGCCAATAGTTGTGTCGCCATTACTGACATTGTTTTCAATAGTTACCCTGCACATGGCACATTGGGCCATTACATAATTCAAGGAGAACATAAACGCAATGGCAAGCAATACTTTTTTTTTGAAAATTTTCATGATCCCTTATAATAACTGATCCACGTTTAAAATAGTTTATAATTTAGAAATTATAATAAGGGCTGATCATCAGATACACCACAACCCCTGAAACCGTAACGTATAACCAAATCGGATAGGCATAGCGGACTACTTTTCTGTGTCTTTCTATTCTGCCCGTATATCCATAATAATAGGCCAACAAAATAGGAAATAGAGCAACCGCAGCCAATATGATATGGGTAAGCAATACAAAATAATAAATGTTCCTTATTATTCCTTCTCCACCAAAAGAGGTGCTTTCAGCTGTGGCGTGGTAAATGATATAAGAAATTAAAAAGATGGCTCCCAACGCAAATGCTGTGGACATGGCGATTTTGTGGTAGGAAATGTTTTTGCATTTAATAAAGTACAAACCAAAGAGTAAGGCGACGGTAGCTGCTGAATTGATGACTGCGTTAAGATGGGGAAGGAAATATACCCAATCTTGCCCCAGTTCAATTTTTTCAGGTATAAATAAGAGGATTGCCACTAATACCGGAACAATCACCGAAACAACTACTATCCAGATATAGCTGTCTTTATTTACTGATTCCAGGGATATATTGCTGTTTTTCATACAATAATATTTTCGTTTCTAATATAAGCTTGTCCACTTCCTCCCGTTCCGTGCCGCTATAATACCCGCGAATCCTACCCCTTCCATCAATGAGGATGAATTTATCACTATGCACAAAGTCATCAGGATTCCCATTTCCATCCACCATGGGCAAAGCAAACCCGCAACGTGCCAAATCATAAGTCTCTTCTTTAGGACCATTCAGAAAAAACCATTTGCCCTTGGTAGCTCCGTGTAAAATTGCATATTCTGCCAGAACTGCGGGTGTGTCATATTCAGGATCAATGCTGATGGAGTAAATCCGAACCTCTTTTTCATTTCGGAAAGCATCCTGTACCCTTTCCAATTCATTGGACATCACCGGACAAATGCTTGGACAACTGGTGAAGAAAAAATCCACAATGGTTAATTTGTTTTCCATTTCAGCCCTTCCAATCATATCATTGTCATGGGATACAAAAGAAAATTCCGGAATATAATGCTGCTGTTCATCAGGATAATCGCAGACCCCAAATGGATCTTCTACACCTTTTTCGAAAAATACTGGAATATCATACTGATTTTGAGTAAATCCCTTTAAAAAAAGAATAATAAGTATGGGTATCATTAAGATACACACCAACACCATAAATTTAAGAAACCGCAGTTCTTTCATAATAAACATATAAACAAAAAAGTAGGTTGAAGATTCCTCCCCAACCTACTTTTAAAACTTTATTAAAATAATCTTACCATCTCATGAGAAAAATTTCACTTCCTTCTTTTAAAAGGGCGACTATCAACCAAACAAGGAATATTAATGGTAAAAAGATTGACCAAAACAACACCTTCTTTTCATCTTTTAAATGCATAAATTCCAGCATAATATAAGAAGCTTTCACTAGGGTTAGGCCTACAAATATTGCGTACAATAGCCAGCCACGTGGCATGGTAAAGGCAAAAATAAATTCAACAAGCGTCAGAAACAAGAGAATTCCTGCTACCTTCCAAATTCTTTTAATCTTTTCAGTATTACGGGGTAATACTTCTACAGTCCTGTGATCCTCATGTAGTGACATATCTTTCAGTTTTTTATTTTAAATTAAATAGAAAAAGGTAAAGACAAAAACCCATACCAAATCCACAAAGTGCCAATATAGACCGATCTTCTCGACCATTTCATAATGTCCCCTTCTCTCATAGACCCCAACAGCAGCTTCGTAAAAAGCCATAAAGAGCAAAGCTACCCCTATGGTTACATGAAAACCGTGAAACCCGGTTATAAAAAAGAACAATTGGGCAAAAGCTGCAGGACCATACTGATTAACCAAAAGGTTGGCTCCATAGACTGTTTCCGTCACCAAATCATTGATAGAATTAATAAACGTCAAACCTGTGCCTTCTTCAGTTCCGTGGATAAAGTGGGTCCATTCCCAAGCTTGGCAGCTCAAGAAAGTTATTCCACCTAAAAGGGTCCAAAGCAACCATTTCACCACATCTTTTCTGTCATTTCTATGGCCTGCCTCCACTGCTAACACCATAGTCACGGAACTCATGATCAAAATAAAGGTCATAAGCGCTACAAAGACCAAGGGTAAATGAATGCCATGGATAAATGGAAAAGCGTCAAAAATCATTTCCGGAATCGGCCAGTATTCATTGGAACTCACAAAGTCAGCACTATCCCCCTCATAAGCCGGATAACTAAAGCGTATGGCTCCATAAGTAACCAGAAATGCCGTAAAAGTAAAGATGTCGGATAATAGAAAAAACCACATCATTAGCTTTCCGTAACTTGCTTTTAGCGGTTCATTTCCTCCACCCCATATTCCTCTTTTGGTTTTGACTTCAATTGCAGTAGATGACATATTCTAGCGTTTAACTTTATTGATTCAATGATTAAATAGCAAAAACATAAATAAATACAACCATAATCCTCCGAGAAAATGCCAATAGGTGGCACACATTTCTAATTTCACCAACCTTTTGGAATGCACCTTATACTTGAAGGACGAAATTAATACAATAATTAGAAAAATCACACCACTAATTAAGTGAAGGGCATGGACTCCCGTCAATACATATAAGAATGATCCTCCTGGATTCCCCACAAAATACACGTCCATGTCCACTAAGGCAACCCAGCTAAACCACTGTCCTACCAGAAAGGCCAGTCCCAAGATAGTGGTAATACCTAAAGCTATTTTTAAATTGTCCAACTGATCTTTTTTGCCCGAAATATAGGCCCAATGCATAAAAATACTGCTCAACAGGATAATTCCCGACGTATACCAAAATATACCAGGCAGATCATATTCCAACCAGTTCCCTTCTGATTGCCGGACTATAAAAGCGCTGGTAAGCCCGGCAAAAATCATGATCACACTCACAATGAACAACCACATGGCAAACTTTTTGGGATGCATGGAGATGGGTTGTTCAACTTCTTCGCTATAGGCAAATTTATGTTCCATTATGAAATTTTATCTAATAAATAAGCAATTTGTACAATAGGTAAATAAAGAAAAGACCCAAACATAATTTTCAACGCTGACTTTCTTGATCCATCCTTCATCAAAGAAAAGGTCTGTGCCAGAAACAAGACTCCACATATAGTTGCTACAATACCGGAATTTAATCCTGTAAGCCCAAAATAGGTAGGCAACAATCCTAACGGAAGTAAAAACAAGGTATAAATCATGATTTGTATCGCTGTATTTAAGTCTTTTTTACCTCCACAGGGAAGTAGTTTAAAGCCTGCTTTTTTATAATCCTCATCACTTACCCAGGCTATGGCCCAAAAGTGGGGAAACTGCCATATAAATTGAATCCCAAAAATTATTAAAGCTTCATGGGAAATGGCTCCTGTTGCAGCAGTCCAGCCCAATAAAGGGGGCAATGCTCCCGGAATAGCTCCCACAAAAACAGCTATTGGCCCTACCCTTTTGAGCGGGGTATATACAAAGGCATATAATATCATGCTAAGCACCCCAAGCCAGGTAGTCAATGGATTGGTAAATATCCATAATAAACTGACTCCTAAAACCGCAATAATAAAAGTAAACCAATAAGCTTCTACCAACGAAATTGCATCTGTAGGAAGTGGCCTGTTTTTAGTCCTTTTCATTAATTTATCAAGATCCCTCTCCCAGATTTCGTTGGCAGCACAGGAAGCTCCGCTGATCAAAAATCCTCCAAGCATAAGGCCAAAAAAAGAATTCCAGGAAAAAGTAGTGCCAGAATCACCCAAAATGAATCCAAATACAGCTGAGAAGGTCACCACTGCAGATAGTCGAAATTTAATCAAATCATAATAAGCTTTAAGCCTTATCAATATTGACTCGCTGTAGGACCTTTCCGAAAGATTAACCGTACGCATTTTGTTAGTTATTTAAACTGATCTTCCTTTGATCATTTAATTGAAGTAATACTACAAATTGCACCCCTATGATCAAAGATCCTAAAAGAAGGTGAACTGGTTGTAAGAAAGCAGGGATACCGAAATATGACATCGCCATACCTGAAATTATTTCCAGGAAAATAATCCCGATTAACACCTGAGACCACCTGAACATACTAGTGTTCCGAAAGGAATATTTATAAATTTTATAAATAAACAAAATATGAACAGCCAATAACAGCAGGGAAAAAGACCTATGAATTAAGAAATAATTACCCAAATGTTCAACCCACTCTGACCGAAACAGGTTCCCGAACTGTGCCGCTATCAAATCAACCTGTTCCCTCACTTGGGTTCCCAACACAACTTGAATATTCATCAATATAAAGGCAAAGATCAGGATCCAATACAATCTATTAGGTTTATCAGTTTTGGGATTAATAATATGGGCCAATCTATAAGACCTATAATGTACATAAAGCAGCAGACAAACCAACAACAAAGCCAGGAACATGTGTAGCGTAATCATCCAATGAAGCAAGTTAGTTGAAACCACTATGGATCCGATCCAACCCTGAAATATTACCAGTATAATATTTAAGAAGGAGAGGGCAACAAGCACCCTATCCATTTTCAAAAGCCGGAGAGAATACAGAAAGGTACCGATGATCAGTAACCCAATTGTTGCTCCTAATAGCCTATTTACATATTCAATCCATGTCTTAACAGCATTAAACTCCTCCTCTAATAAGATGGACTTGTCATTTTTAATTTCTTCTGCCTTTTTGTCAAAGCCAAAAGCATAGAGCTTATCCACAAACCGGGAGTTTTTTTCTACCCTTTTTGCCAGATATATTTCTTGATAATCATCCGGAAGTTGGTCCACGTGGGAAGGAGGCACCCACCTTCCAAAGCACTTGGGCCAATCCGGACATCCCATACCCGATCCGGTACTACGGACAACCCCTCCGACCATTATCAAGAAATAGACAGCTATCACAGTGATTAAACTAACTTTGCGAAAGCTGCCGATATTTTTACGATCCCTTAGGTTCATCAACTATGAGTACTTCACCTTCTTCTTCCATTATTTCTCTTTCTAACCGCACCAATTCCTTCTCATGGGGAAGATTGGATTCAGGGGTAGAAGACAATGGAGTGGTCTGGGAAATAAAATCTTCTGAAGACCCTGGTTTAGAGTAATCATAAGGCCACCTGTATACCTTGGGGATTTCACCCGGCCAGTTTCCATGTCCTGGATGTATAGGAGTGGTCCATTCCAGTGTATTCGATCTCCAGGGATTTTGGTTGGCTTTTCTTCCCCTGTACATACTATAAAAGAAGTTGAACAAAAAGATAAACTGTGCTGCAAAGGTGATGATGGCCGCTACAGAAACAAACATGTTCAAATCTGTATATTTATCGGTAAAGTCAAAAGTAGTAAAACTATAGTATCTTCTGGGAAAACCGGCTATACCAATATAGTGCATAGGAAAGAACACCAAATAAACACCTACAAAAGTCAACCAAAAATGGACATAACCCAGCCTACTATCCATCATCCTTCCGAACATTTTGGGGAACCAATGGTATACACCCGCTATCATCCCAAAGAAGGAAGCTGAACCCATAACTAAATGGAAATGGGCAACTACGAAATAAGTGTCGTGAAGCTGAATATCTATCGCAGAATTACCCAAAAAGATACCAGTCAATCCTCCCGAAATAAAGAATGAAACCATTCCTATAGAGAATAGCATGGCAGGAGTAAAAATCAGGTTACCCCTCCATAAAGTGGTTAGATAGTTAAATATCTTAACCGCAGAGGGAACCGCAATGATCAGCGTAAGGAACATAAAGATGGATCCAAGAAAAGGATTCAATCCTGAGACAAACATATGATGCGCCCATACCACAAAGGAAAGGATTGTGATTCCCAACAAAGAAATAATCATCGCTTTGTAACCGAAAATTGGTTTTCTGGAATTGGTAGCTATTATTTCTGAGGTAATACCCAAAGCGGGGAGAATAACTATATATACTTCAGGATGGCCCAAAAACCAGAATAAATGTTGGTACAAAACTGCACTGCCCCCTGTTTGTGGTAGGGCTTCTCCTCCTATATATATGTCCGAAAGGAAAAAGCTGGTACCAAAACTCCTATCAAATACAAGCAGTAGTGCAGCCGAAAATAAAACCGGAAAAGCTAATAAGCCCACCACGGCCGTTAAGAATAGCGCCCAAATTGTCAATGGTAACCGTGTAAAGGACATCCCAGTGGTTCTTAAATTAATGACAGTGGTAATATAGTTGATACCCGCCATCAGTTGGGAAGCAATGAAAAATGTCATAGAAATCAACCATAGCGTCATTCCCATTCCTGAGCCAGGAATGGCCTGTTCCAAAGCCGATAAAGGCGGATACACGGTCCAACCACCACCCGCAGGTCCTCTTTCAAGAAACAGGGAAATAAACATAATCACACCTGAAATAAAGAAAAAATGATATGAAAGCATGTTCAAAAATCCCGATGCCATATCTCTGGCACCAATCTGTAATGGAATCAGAAAATTGGCGAAAGTCCCACTTAGCCCCGCTGTCAGGACAAAGAATACCATAATGGTGCCATGCATGGTTACAAGTGCCAAATAAAAATTGGAATCCAGCTGTCCGGTTTCATTGATCCATCCACCCAATAAGGGTCTGAGAAAAGACATATCCATATCCGGAAAGCCCAGCTGTAACCTAAACAAAACAGATAAAAATCCTCCTATAACTGCCCAGAACATTCCCGTTACCAAATATTGCTTAGCAATCATTTTATGATCGGTTGAAAAAATATATTTGGTGATAAAATTATCTGAATGCTCGTGGTCATGTGAATCATGAATTTCTCCACCGTGACGTGACATTTTTGCTTCTGCCATAATATTATTGATTAAAACATTTTATTTATTGCCTTCGCTGATTTTGATTGAAGCCAATTCCTTCAACTCATCAGGAAGATCAGCTATTAACTCCGGATCCTGCTCTATAAATGTAGGTTGTTCAGCCATCCATTTTTGATATTCGGCGGGTTCTAATACCGTAATGACCCTCCTCATAGAAAAATGCCCACTTCCACACAATTCAGTACACGCCAATTCAAATTCAAATTCGTCGTCACCTAATTCTGCCCTCATTTCTGCAGTGGTCTTATTGGGTACAAACCAAAATCGGGTTGGCATCCCCGGAACAGCATCCATTTTTATCCTCATATGAGGGACAAAAACAGAATGAAGTACATCACGTGCCCTAATTCTAAACAGAACAGGCTCACCTTTAGGGATGACCACAGTCTGTGAACCAAAATCATCCAAAGAATTTTTATCTGAAAAATTGACCCCTCTTGAGTTAGTAGGACTGATCAATCTGTAATCAAATTCCCCTAATTGTCGATCCTTACCAGGATATCTGATCTCCCAAGCAAATTGGTATCCCAGAATTTCTATCGAATGGGCATTTTCAGGAGCTGGGGATGTAATATCCGACCATGCTTTCCAACCAGTCACCACCAATACTGTAAGCACCAAGGCCGGAACCAATGTCCAAATCACCTCCAGTTTATTGTTGTCAGGATAATAGGCCGCTCTTTTATTTTCATTGTATTGATATCGGTAACCAAACCAAAAAAGTAAAATATGGGTAATCAAAAAAACTGCCCCTGTTACAGCCATGGTAATCCAGAACAACCTGTCTGTTATGACACCGTGTTCAGAAGCAATAGGGAGTTGATAGTTATCAAATTCCTTGATGGAATACCAAAACATCAATGCGCCCATTCCAATTAAAAAAACCATCATTAGAATGGCATTTATTCTGTTACTTCCTGAGGCCACTTTTTTATCAGAACCTTTGACCACTGATACCAATGTTTGTATTCTATAGACCATCCATATGATGGATATCAATAACACAACACCTATAGCAATAAGAAATCCGTACATAATTTTATTCTTTTCGGATATATATTAAATGTGATGATGATAACTTTCTTCCAGCATAGGATGGTTTTTCGCGACCAAATTATGTTTTGAAAGTCCTGCTAAAACTACAAAACCCACGATGGCGGCATACAAAAGAAACATACCGATTTCCATAAATCCAATACCTCCGTTATGTCCTAACATACCTGGCTGAACAGTCATAAAGATATCCATCCAATGGCCGAAGATAATCAAAGAACAAACAACCTTTAAAAAAATGGAATGTCTTTTTGAATCCCGTGTCATTAGCACAAAAAACGGCAAAGCAAAGTTAAGAACCAGGTTTAAATAGAAGAATAAGCTGTAGGTTTCGGTGTGCTGTCTTTCCACGAAAACCATATTCATGACATGGGAAAATACGTTTTCGCGTTTTCCATTTTTTGGACTTATTTATGGTTTTCTCAGTATTTACTGATTTATTATGCCAAT
>MWVY01000321.1_pt1 | contig 11608 bp, 10 predicted proteins | sample 1047251 | NCBI WGS metagenome assembly MWVY01 (sample SAMN06349983, study PRJNA376086) | soil metagenome | isolation source: MS7-5 sample Antarctic (ecotone) soil | place: Antarctica | collected 2015-01-13
ATGCACAAGATCAACAGGAAATGGATAATATAATCAAAAAGGAAACCTCTCAGAATCATCAAAACTCTGAAAACAAGTGATTATTATTCCTACTGAATACTCCGATTAGAACATCTATTTTCCGTTAATGTAATTTCTTCCGGGAGTAATTAGCACATATTTAATTTACGGATCATAAATTTTTCAATGATCAAGTATCTGCTGATTTTCGCATTATTCACTTTAAGCATTCAAGTATCAGCTCAACAACCTGCAGTAATAGTCACTTCTTCAGAACGCGATTTTATTCCTGAAGGAATCGAAATAGACAATAAAACAGGCATCATTTACATCAGTAGTATCAACAGGCACAAGATAATTGCAGTCAATAAAAAAGGTAAACACAAAGACTTCATTAAACCTGGGCAGGATGGGTTTAAGGAAGGTCTTGGATTAAAAATTGATTATAACCGAAGATGGCTTTGGGTAATTTCAGTGCTTACCGAAGGAAAAGTTTTTCTGTCCAAAATTCATGCTTTCGATCTGCGAACAGGTAAAACAATGCAACAGTACAGTATCCAGGATACTTTACCACATTTGTTTAATGATTTGGTTATAGCTCCAGACGGTAATATTTTTATTACAGATACTTATTTTACTGCTGTTTACAAACTTGATCCGGTTGCTAAAAAGCTTGAACTTTTTATTCAAAGTCCATTACTACGTTATCCTAATGGATTGGCATTCGGAAATAATAAAATGTATATCGCCACTTACAGAAACGGAATAGTTTCACTGGACACAACATCGAAAGAAATAAAAAAGATAAGGGGTGTTGCTGATACAACAATTGCTTTAGGTTTGGATGGTTTAGTGTTTAGAAATAATTCATTGTTTGGGGTATTCAATACAGGTTCACCTGATTCTAAAAATTGTGTTATTCAATATTTCTTATCAGCTAACGGAGAGTCTATTGAAAGAGAGAAAATTCTTGATCAGGGTAATCCTTTATTTGCGGATCCCACTACTGCTGCATTGTACAGAAACAAACTCTATGTTATTGCAAATAGTCATTTGGATGTGTTCAACGCAAATAAAACTTCTACAAAAGGTATTGAAAACAAGTTGAGACCTGTTACTATACTTGTATATAAGTTGGATTGATATATCTATAAAAACAGGTCTTTAATCCCTTTCAAGCTGGTATTCAGGCAAGCAGACTTTTACCCTAATTTTACTGAACGATTGCACTCTATGAATTATCAACCTCAGATCAAAATTCGTATTGTAACAGCTGCATCACTTTTTGATGGTCATGACGCTGCTATAAACATCATGCGCCGCATTTTACAAAGCAAAGGTGCAGAGATCATTCATCTGGGCCACAACCGCAGTGTCCATGAAATAGTGGAATGTGCAATTGAAGAAGATGCACAGGGTATTGCCATTACCAGCTACCAGGGTGGTCACATAGAATTTTTCAAGTACATGAAAGATTTATTAGAGGAGAATGGTTGTGGACATATAAAGATATTTGGCGGTGGTGGCGGAACTATCTTACCTCAAGAGATAGACGAATTACATAATTATGGCATCAGCAGAATTTATTCTCCGGATGACGGCCGAAAGATGGGGCTGGAAGGAATGATTGAAGATGTGATCCGGCAATGTAGCCCCCTATCCCCCGATGGGGGAACTATGATCCATGATTATAGGGAGGCAGAAAAAAAATGGAATGGCGAATTGCCTTTGGGAGAGAAAAAAGATATAAGGAGAATTGCAAGAGCAATTACTTTGGCGGAAGAAGGTAAAGACTATAAACCTGTTTTAGAAAAAGAGCAAAAGGGGAAAGGTCAATCTAAAATTTTAACTTCTAATAGCGAGCTAAGTGCAAATGTCACTCCCCCTTCGGGGGAGCCGGAGGGGGCTGCTCCTGTATTGGGAATTACCGGAACAGGTGGTGCTGGTAAATCTTCAGTAACTGACGAAATTGTACGTCGGTACTTAAATAATTTTCCTGAAAAAACAGTTGCTGTTATTTCTGTTGATCCATCTAAAAAGAAAACAGGCGGTGCTTTATTGGGTGACAGGATTCGAATGAATAGTATTTCATCACCAAGAGCTTATATGCGTTCATTGGCAACAAGAGAAAGTGATAAAGCTTTAAGTGAACACGTTCAGGAAGCCATTGACATTTGTCGTACAGAACAGTTCGATTTTATTATTTTGGAAAGTGCAGGTGTTGGACAGAGTGATGCCTCCATATTAGAATATTGCGATGTCAGTTTGTACGTGATGACCCCTGAATACGGAGCAGCATCACAATTGGAAAAGATCAATATGCTTGATTATGCTGATGTAATTGCCATCAACAAATTTGATAAGGCAGGTGCTTTAGATGCTCTAGCTGATGTGCGCAAGCAATACAAACGTAATCACCAGTTGTGGACAGCAAAAGAAAATGAAATACCTGTAGTGGGCACTATTGCATCTCAATTTAATGATGCCGGTATAAATGAACTTTTTGAGAAGTTGATTGTAACTGTTGAGAAAAAGACAGGAATCAAATTAGGCGAGGTTGAATTACACGTCCATAAAAAAGATACCGTCAATAAATCACAGATTATTCCACCTGCCAGGGTCCGTTATTTAAGTGAGATTACAGACACTATAAAAGAATATGATCAATTAGTAAAAGATCAATGTGCTATTGCAAGTAAACTTTATCAAATAAATGGAACAATAGAATTACTAACCAATAATGTAGATAAAGAGAGAGATATTGTAAATACACTTCTGGAGATCAAAAAAACCCTGGAAGACCAGCTGACACCTGTCAGCCGTAAGCTAATTCAAAAATGGCCTGAAAAATTAGAAGCTTACAAGCAGGATTTTTATGAATATAATGTTCGGGACAAGGCTATTAAGCAACCTATGTTTACTATGAGCTTATCCGGAACAAGAATTCCAAAAGTTATTCTTCCGAAGTATAATGATTGGGGTGATGTACTTCGGTGGCAAGCACAGGAAAATGCTCCGGGTAGATTTCCTTTCACTGCAGGTGTGTTTCCATTAAAACGTGCTGAAGAAGATCCAACCAGGATGTTTGCCGGTGAAGGCGGACCTGAAAGAACGAACAAGCGATTTCATTATGTATCATTAGATCAACCTGCAAAGCGTTTATCAACTGCTTTTGACAGTGTAACTCTTTATGGAGAAGACCCTGCTCACCGACCAGATATTTATGGGAAAGTCGGCAACAGCGGTGTAAGCATTGCAACTGTTGATGACGCGAAGAAATTATATAGCGGCTTTGACCTATGCGATCCTAAAACATCTGTAAGTATGACCATAAATGGTCCGGCTCCAATGTTACTTGCGTTTTTCATGAATGCTGCTATTGATCAGCAGTGTGAAAAATATATTACAGAAAAGAATCTGTGGGATAATGTTTACTCAACTATTAAATCAAAATTTGGAGAGAACGATGTACCTGCTTACATGGGAAATAATAATAAAAAAGTTTCTCCTCTTGATGTGAATTTAGAAGAAGCATTACCACCTGGTCATAACGGTTTAGGGTTAAAATTACTAGGCGTTAGCGGGGACGAAGTTTTACCAGAAGATGTTTATAATGATATAAAAGCAAAAGCTTTATCTCAAGTTCGCGGTACTGTACAGGCAGATATTTTAAAAGAAGACCAGGCACAAAATACCTGCATATTCTCTACTGAATTCGCCTTGAAATTAATGGGAGATGTGCAGGAATATTTCATAGAAAAAAAAGTACGCAACTTTTATAGTGTTTCAATAAGCGGATATCATATAGCAGAAGCAGGTGCTAATCCCATAACACAGCTTGCATTCACATTATCAAATGGCTTTACTTATGTTGAGTACTACATGAGCCGTGGAATGAACATTGATGATTTTGCACCAAATCTTTCTTTCTTTTTCAGTAATGGAATGGATCCTGAATACAGTGTAATTGGTCGTGTAGCGAGACGCATTTGGGCTAAGGCAATGAAATATAAATACAAGGCTAACAAGCGTAGCCAGATGTTGAAATATCATATTCAAACATCAGGAAGAAGCTTGCATGCACAGGAGATTGATTTTAATGATATCAGGACAACATTACAAGCTTTATATGCCATTTACGATAACTGTAACTCACTGCACACAAATGCTTATGATGAAGCCATTACCACACCAACGGAAGAAAGTGTACGTCGTGCAATGGCTATTCAACTGATCATTAATCGTGAATTAGGAACTGCAAAAAATGAAAATCCAAACCAGGGTAGTTTTTTAATTGAAGAACTAACTGATCTTGTTGAAGAAGCTGTATTAACAGAGTTCAATAGGATTACTGAAAGAGGTGGTGTTCTGGGAGCTATGGAAAGAATGTACCAACGTAATAAAATCCAGGAAGAAAGTCTTCATTACGAACACTTAAAACATACCGGTGAATTACCGTTAATAGGTGTAAATACATTTTTAAACAAAAAAGGAAGTCCTACTATTTTACCGCAGGAAGTGATCCGCAGCACAACAGAAGAAAAAGAACAACAGATACAAAATCTGCAGGGCTTCTGGAGCAGGAATGAAAATAAATCGAATGAAATGCTGGATCGCCTAAAACGTGTAGCTGTTGAAAATGGTAACTTGTTTGCAGAATTAATGGATACTGTAAAGTATTGTTCTCTTGGACAAATCACTCATGCCTTGTATGATGTTGGAGGGCAGTACAGAAGAAATATGTGATGTAATGAGTAAAGCAAAAACAAATAAAAGGTTAAGCAGAAGAACAGTTATTTATACTCCAACTTCAGATACCACTATACTAATAAACTATTCTGAAGATTTATCAATATTAGAAGTTGAATTCAGAGATAGTAATAGTATATATCACTATTTAGATGTTGAATTGGATAAGTGGGAAGAGTATAAAGCATGGATCGAAGAAGAACGATCTTCCGGAGCTTTTGTAAATAAATACATTAAGCCTTTTTATAAGGCAATAGAGATAGAAAATTAAAAATTTAGACAGTAAATTGCTGAACCAAACCTTCACTTATTTCCCATAACTTTTTACGTGCTTCAACATCATATGCCTGGTGATTTGCTTTTGCTGTTTTCATTCTATTGAAGTAAGCACCGGTTATGTTTTCAGTTTCAGTTGAAAAGGCAACGTGTTCAACAACTGTTACACCATCTTCTACTGTGCTTGATGTATAGCCAAAAAAATCAAAAACCATATTTGTATTCATGAGTGTAGCTGGATGCAAACTGTTCACCGTAACACCTGAATCTTTTAGCTTTTCAGCAAGTTCGAATCCATGCATTATCTGCGCCAGTTTACTACATGCATAAGCTGTATAGGAATCGTATTTATTCTCCATCATTATGTCGTTAAAATCAATAGGTGATTGTCCTATGGAAGAAACATTTACAATCCTGGCAGGTGCAGATCTTTTAATTAAAGGCAACAAATTTTTGGCAAGCAAGAAGTGCGATAAATAATTAACTGCAAAGCGAAGTTCATGACCATCTGCACTAACTTCTCTTTTGATGTGACCCTTTGGTCCACCTCCTATAGCTGCGTTATTAATAAGCACATGAAGTTGAGAATGATTTTTTAATACCTCTGAGCTAAGATTCTTTACTTCCTGCAATGAGGATAAATCAGCATTATAGTAAACTACATCTTCATTATTTGAATCAGATTTTATTTCTTCAGTAACTCTGCTACCTTTTTCTTTATTCCTGCCATGCAGAATCAATGATGCACCATTTTTTGCTGCATTATGTGCTACTAATTTTCCAAGGCCATCAGTTGCACCGGTTATCATTACAGTTCTTCCTTTAAGAGACATCATACAAACAATTTAGCATTGTTACGTTTAGGCGTGCTGAACTTTATCTATACATATTTTACCTGGCAAACTTCGCAATAAAAAGTTCGCCTGTTTGTTTTACCTAAGTGCTTTTTTACAATGGAATTGCCGTCACGCTTACAGATCTTTTGTTTATGTGCCAGCCAATGCTTTTTAAGAACAAAAGCTTTTTTCCATACAAGAAAATCAAAACTGTAATTGCGGGCTTCTTTTATTAAGGCGTTTAACTGTTTCACAGGTAGGTTTTCTACTGTACTTTCAGGATGCACCTTTATCCTGTACAAAACTTCATTTTTAATAATGTTACCAACACCGGAGAAAATTTGTTGGTCGAGCAATGCATCGCATACAAGCATATCCGGATTTTCTTTAAGCTTCTTTTTTTGCTTTAGGTGCATTCCATTTATCACTTAATACATCTGCGCTCCAGTCATATAGTTCATCCAGTTCATCATCAATAAATTGAACTGAACATGCATAAAAATTTAATTCTCCTGTTTTGAATATCAATCCTAACCTTGGAGGTGTTTCCTTTGCTTCATTTATGCGGTAAGTTCCAAACAACATAAAATGAATGCGAACAGTAAGGTCATCAAAACATATCAGGAAATGTTTACCCCAGCTTTTAAAATCAATAATCTTCTTATTCTTTAGAATCTGAATATCCTGGTTTGAGTTACCATTTACCTTCAGCACCTTTTTACCTATAAATGCCTGCACATGTTCTTTTAAAATAACAATGGAAGGACCTTCAGGCATATAGTTAATCTATATTAAAGCTATGCAACGAATACTTTAAGAGGGAAAAATGCTTTGAATAGCTCAGTAGAATTGGAACTGCACAAGAGGCGATGCAACAGAAGTGGATAGCAGTACTTAAGCCGGAAACAAAATCAATTATATTTAAAAGGAGCGATCATTTCAAAAGCTGGAATGTTCACTTCAAATAATTGACTGGTGTCAAGGTTTTCCATTAAATAGGTGCCATGCATACGTCCCATTTCAGTGTGCAGATTACAACCACTTATGTATTGGTATTCATCACCCGGGTTAATAACCGGTTGCATTCCTACTACACCTTCTCCTTCTACTTCTCTGTGCTCACCATTGCTATCTAAAATATACCAATGCCTGCTTAGAAGCTTTACAGAAAAGCTATTATGGTTTTCAATAGTAATGCGATATGCAAACATGAACTCTGATTGCAGGGGGTTGGAGTAATCCTGCTGATAAAAAGTTTCTACACTTATTTTAACGCCTTCTGAAATTTTGCTGATCATGCTGCCCTTTTTATAAAAGTAATCAAAGTTCACACCATATTAAAATACGTAATTATTACACCAGTAGTTTCACATAAGCTACTTTTGCGGCTGTTAAAATTTAAATGTTTATGAAAATAGCTGTAGCAAGAGGTGACGGAATAGGGCCAGAAATTATGGAGGCGGTACTAAACATTTTTAAAGCTAATAAGGTAAATCTTCAATATGAGTTTGTGGATATGGGTAAATGGGTGTTTGATAAAGGTTTTTCTAATGGAATGACTCCTGAGGCACAGCAAGCAATTGAAGATTTGGGCATTTTATTTAAGGGGCCTATGGAAACTCCTAAAGGAAAAGGAGTAAAAAGTGTAAATGTAACTGCCCGTAAAACATGGAACACTTACGCGAATAAAAGAGTTTTTCAGTCATTAAATGGGGTAGATACCGTGTTTAGTAAAGCAGGTATTAACATTGACATTACAGTTGTACGGGAAAACATTGAAGATACTTACGGTGGTATTGAGCATATGCTTACCCATGATGTGGCATTAAGCCGCCGTTTCATTACCCGACCGGGCAGCTTACAGGTTATTAAGTATGCATTTGAAATGGCAAGTAAGAAAAATGCTACACGCATTACATGCGGCCATAAGGCCAATATTATGAAGCTAACTGATGGATTGTTCCTGAAGTGCTTCTATGAAGTTGCTAAAGAGTACCCCCATTTGAAAGCTGATGATGTAATTGTTGATGATTTGTGTATGAAGCTGGTAACAAGACCTGATACTTTTGATGTGGTTGTATTGACCAATTTGCAGGGTGATATAGTTTCGGATCTATGCGCAGGGCTTGTAGGTGGTTTGGGGTTTGCACCTTCAGCAAACATTGGTGATCACATTTCTATTTTTGAAGCAGTGCACGGTACAGCACCGGATATTGCCGGGAAAAATATAGCTAATCCAACCGCATTGTTGCTAAGCGGAATTTCTATGCTGCAGCACTTAGGTTTAATGGAACATGCAGCTACAATTGAAAACGCATTATTGTATACGTTAGAACAAGGAATACGAACAGGTGATTTTGGTGATAAAAGTAAAACTGCATTAAATACTACACAATTTGCAGAAGCTATCATCAGCAATTTTGGTCAGAAACCTGAGAAAGGTGCAAAACCCATGTTGCCAAATCAACCTGCAATAGCCACTGTCTTTAAGCTGGAAAATAATGCTATGATGGAATCGAAGGATGATGAGCAGGAGAAGATTGTTGGTGTAGATATGTTTATTGAATGTAATGATCAGCCGGAAGAAATTGCACAAAGATGTTTACACCATGGCGGTGTTAAATTTAAGCTACTTAGTATCAGCAACCGGGGCACACAGGTATGGCCCACAGGTTCAAAATACACCAACCTTGTGAATCAATATAACTTACGCTTTGAAAGCTTAAATGAACAATCGTTAAACCAACAGGATGTAATAGGTTTATATGTAAGCTTAAGTGCTGATTTTAAAGTTTGCTCACTGGAGCTGCTAAATATGTGGGGTAATAAAAGAGCTTACAGTTTGGCTCAGGGACAGTAGTGTTTAGTTTTGTTACCAGCATCTGAAAATCTATTAAGCTTCTGTTGGTCACACCCTTGTACTGCAACAATTCTATTCGACAGTTTAGATTTGTAGTTAAACATTGTAGAGCTGTTATTTAGTGATTAATTTTGTCTTTGCCTAATACATTATTGTATGGACACTAATTCCACCACCAATAAAAATAACTCAGCACCACTATACCAAAGAAAAATATACAAGCATCCAACCAACTTCTTCGTTGATTACCTTAACAGTAGCTATCGAAAGGCTTATCGTCCAACAAAAAATCAATTAGTTGTAATGGTATTACTTTGGGTTGTAGGAATGTTATTGTTTTTCTATAATGAGTTGTTTTTCCAAACTCCTGAAACAAGGGAATTTTTTCAATTAGGAAAATTTCTAGCTGTTATTTATACAGCAACAATAGTAAGTGTATGTATTTCTTATTTAGTAAATGCCTCTAGAGGTAAGTAGTTGCTGCTGCATGTAATATTAAATGGAATGAGATTAGTCCTACTTGTCGCAATTCTAATTATTCTTTATTCCTGCAAAGGAAGCAATAGTGAAACGGGAATGTTGGTACAAACTAGTACTTCTGGAAATACGGTTATTCAGCAAAAAACTGATCAACAAAACTATCAAGGTGAACAATTTGCAGAAGATATAATCACTGCTATAAAATTTAATGAGCTTTCAGTTGCTATTTCCCGTTTAGTTGTATTTGATGAAGATGATAAACTTCATCAACAGCAAAAGGACACAGCTTTTATTTATGCTGATATTGCAGAAACAATAGAAGGGCAGAAGATTTCTATCAAATCTGATGTACTAACAAACATAACAGTTGAGCAACGATACGAGACAAGTGTAACAGTTATGAATGAATGGCCTCATTGTGATTTGACAGAATGGAAGCATTACTATTCAGAATGGAGACCTTTACGATCATCGAGTACTAATATATTTATCGGTGATACGTATGAAACAAAAGACCGGGAGAAATTTCCTACAATAAAGATTGAGCAATTAAAAAAAGAAGTAAAGAAAGTTTGTGGTGAAGAATGGTATAAGCATGTAAAAAACATTAAATCACCAACAGACTATCCGGCAGGTGTAGGTATAAGCCGGTATTTTTAACGTGTAACGGGACAACGAAAAGACAATGGAGCAACTGTAACTAAGTTGATTATAAATGAAGTTCCGATGGGGTGCTGAATAATAATAATAAGTGATTCTTATATCTAACTCATCCAATTTACACCCGCTTCAGGGTTCCATTTTATAGTTGATTTTTTCAGTTTTGTCCAGAATCCAATTGAGCTTTTACCGGTGATGTCTCCAACACCAAATTTGCTTTCATTCCAACCGCCAAAGGAAAAAGGTTCCCTTGGCACAGGAACGCCAACATTCACGCCTATCATTCCTGCGCTTGCCCTATCCATAATATACCTTGCCACGCCGCCATTTTGAGTAAAAACAGAAGCTGCATTACCATAAGGATTACTGTTCTCAATAGCAATGGCTTCATCAACCGTTTTGGTGCGCATTATACTAATGACAGGACCAAAAATTTCTTCTTTCGCAACAGCCATTTCGGGCTTTACATGATCAATAACAGTTGGGCCAACATAGGTCCCGTTCTCGCTTCCATCAACAGTCGTATTTCTTCCGTCAACCAATATTTTTGCACCTTGCTGTTCTGCTTCGGTAATAAATTTCTCTATGCGCTCCTTTGATTCTTTATTTATAACAGCACCCAGATTTTTTCCGGGCACAAACTTTTGGGCTTCTTCTACAATCTTTTGAATGATGTGATCCACTTCGCCGACAGCAACCATTGCGGAAGCCGCCATGCAACGTTGTCCGGCACAACCACTCATTGACGCAGCAACATTTTGTGCTGTCATACCTGGAATAGCATCCGGCATAACCATTAAATGATTTTTGGCACCCCCTAATGCAATGCATCTTTTATAATTATGAGTAGCTCGTTGGTATACAATTTTTGCAACTTTTGTAGACCCTACAAATGAAACTGCTTCAATATCGGGGTGGTCACAAATAGCTTCTACAATTTCCACATCACCATGAACTACATTAAAGACACCATCCGGTAATCCGGCTTCTTTCAATAACTCAGCTATACGCCCAGCACTCAGCGGTACTTTTTCACTGGGTTTTAAGATCATACAGTTTCCAAGAGCAATAGCGTTTGGGATGGTCCAGTTAGGAACCATACTCGGAAAATTAAACGGAACTATCGAAGCAACAACTCCAATAGGAACATGCTCAGTTCTGCATTCTACGCCTTTGCTTACTTCAAGCACTTCGCCTGTAATTAATTGTGGTAAAGAACACGCAAACTCCGTCAGCTCAATGCATTTTTCTATTTCTGCAATAGCTTCATCAATGGTTTTCCCATTTTCTTCGTGAACCATATGTGCTAATTCCTGTAGATTTTTTTCAAGTAAAAACTTATAACGAAAGAACACCTGAACTCTTTCTTTAATGGGTGTTTTACTCCACTTTGGAAATGCGGCATTAGCTGCATTCACTGCATTATTAAGATCTGTTGAAGAAGACATGGGCACTTTAGAAAGTTGCTTGCCGTTTAGCGGAGAAACCACATTCAGGTATCTCGATGTCGCAGCATCAATGAACTGCCCATTGATGAAGTTTTGAAGTTGTTTGTTATCCATAAAAATTGATTAAGACAATTTACTTAATTTTCAATGATGCAAATGAATTTTCATGGTCCATAATAAAAAAACCCCTGCTGTGCAGGGGTTTAAGAAGAATTAATTATATATATCACTGCAGAATATAAGGGTATCTACTACCGTTCACGCCCTGTTGAAGTATGGCATCCGATCTTGTTTTCTGA
>MWVY01000322.1_pt1 | contig 11600 bp, 10 predicted proteins | sample 1047251 | NCBI WGS metagenome assembly MWVY01 (sample SAMN06349983, study PRJNA376086) | soil metagenome | isolation source: MS7-5 sample Antarctic (ecotone) soil | place: Antarctica | collected 2015-01-13
CTAAAATCCAATTTCTTAACTTGTGTCATGGGTCTCTGTTTTTAAAGTGATTGAATGTTTTTACTCAACCTTCAATTTACACTTTTACAGGACCCTTCTTATTATTCTCATACATGAGACCTTGTACTTCCTGTTGGCTATGCAGCTCTGATACAGCAAGCCTTATTGACTCTAAAAACTCATTAATTTGTGCTATTGTAATTGTAAGTGGTGGAAGCAATCTTATTATATTAGGTTTTGCTTCGCCGGTAAAAACCTTATACTTCTGTAATAAAACTGTTCGTAAATCTTGTAGCTCATCAGGCACATCAAAACCTATCATCAAACCCCAGCCACGAATATTTTTTAGTCCATCAACTTCTTTTAACTTATTTATCAGATATTCTCCATTCTGTTTTGCTTTACGGAGTAAATTTTCCTTCTCAATAATTTCTAATACGGCAAGAGCAGCAGCACATGCTAAATGGTTTCCTCCAAAAGTAGTTCCCAGCATAAAATGTTTAGGTTTAATATGAGGAGCTATTAAAATACCACCAACAGGAAAACCGTTACCCATCCCCTTTGCCATGGAATATATATCTGCTGATATTCCTGCAGCATCTACAGAAAAGAAATTTCCTGTTCTGCCATAACCGCATTGAACTTCATCTGCAATAAAAACTGCATTATTTTGATTGCACAACTCACGTATCAGCTTAAGGAAACTGTCTTTTGCAATATTAATTCCACCTACTCCCTGTATACCTTCAACAATAACAGAAGAGATTTCGTCTCCAAATTGTTCAAAATGCCTGGTTAAAGCTTCTTCATCATTAAAAGGCAAAAAGGTAACATTAGCAGTTTCATTTACAGGAGCTACAATAGCAGGATTATCAGTTGAAGCAACGGCAAGAGATGTTCTTCCGTGAAAAGCTTTTGAAAATGCAAGTACTTTCTTTTTACCATTATGGAACGAAGCAAGCTTCAAAGCATTCTCATTTGCTTCTGCACCGCTATTGCATAAAAAAAGCTGGTAGTCACTCTTACCACTTATTTCGCCAAGCTTCTCAGCAAGTTGTTGTTGAATGGGAATTTTAATCGAGTTAGAATAAAAAGCAATTTGATGTAACTGCTCTTCAATTCTTCTAACCCAATGTTCATGGGTATGCCCTATAGTTATAACAGCATGACCACCGTACATATCCAAATACTGCACTCCATTTTCATCCCATATATAACAATCCTGTGCCCTTATAATATTTATATCAGTTATTGGGTATACGTTAAACAGTTTCATTATTGCTTGTAAAGATTGTTGGCAATGTTTGCTGAAAGTTTAATTCCTTTTATTAGTGCAGAGCTTAATCCCTGGTGTTCCATTTCATTTAGACCTGCAATGGTGCAGCCTTTTGGAGAAGTTACTTTATCAATCTCCTGCTCCGGATGTGTTTTATTAGCGCTTAAAAGCTTTGATGCACCTAATGCTGTTTGTACTGCTATTTTCAATGCATCCTCTGCATGAAAACCAATTTCCACACCACCTTGTGATACGGCACGAATAGTTCTTAAAAAGAAAGCAATACCGCAAGCACAAAGTGCAGTGGCAGCACTCATCATATCTTCATTAATAAGAACACTTTGCCCCATGGTGTTGAAAATACCCTGCACCATTGCAATATCTTTTTCTGTTGCATTAGCATTAGCAAGGCATGTCATACTTTCTCCTACCCTCATGGCAGTATTAGGCATTGCTCTTATTATGCGAAGCTGTTCTCCTAATTTTTCCCTGAAGACCTGCGTATGAGCACCTGTTACAACAGAAACAAATAATTGGTTTTCTATATCTACAGCGGGTTTTAATTCTGACAGCACTTCATCTAATTGTTGAGGCAGAACGCATATAAAAACGACTTGAGAATCTTTAATTGCTTCGGAATTGTCAGTTGTTGTTTTAAAACCGGAATTTACCTGGTGGGTTAAAGAAGTTAAACTACGCCTTGTTATAGTGATATCTTCTTTCCTGCATATGTTAGACCGTATAAGACCATCTGCCAAAGCCATACCAATGTTACCTCCTCCAATAATTGCTGCTTTCATATTTTTAAAATGCTGTTGCTTTTAAATTAAGACCGGAACATTCATCAATTCCAAACATTAAATTCATATTCTGAACTGCCTGCCCACTGGCGCCTTTTAATAAATTGTCTATTGCAGAATGTACAACAAGGTTATTACCTATTTTCTCCAGTTGAATAACGCACTTGTTTGTATTAATTACTTGTTTCATTGAAATAACATCCTTACTTATTATTGTGAATGGATGATCCTGGTAGAACTCTTCATATAGATCAAATAATTCTATTTCATTTATTTCACAAGTAAGCTGTGAGGATATGAATATACCCCTTGTAAAATCACCTCTCCACGGTATGAACTTTACACCACCGTCATCCAAAGGATCAACAGGAAAATTTTGTTGTATCTGATGTAAAGATTGATATACCTCTTTTAAGTGCTGGTGATTCAATGCTTTGTAAGGCTGAATGTTACTTGCCCTCCATGAGAAATGCGATGTTTCTGAAAGTTTTTGTCCTGCACCGGTTGATCCTGTTATACCGGTTGAATACACATCTTTTAATACCCCTGCTTTTGCCAAAGGCAATAATCCTAATTGAATAGCTGTGGCAAAACAACCCGGATTGGCAATGTCCTGAGCATCTCTTAATCTTTCTTTGTTTAGTTCAGGTAAGCCATAAACAAAACTTCTTTCATGAATGGTTTCTCCAAGGCGAAAATCCTGGCTCAGATCTATAATTCTTATATCTGTAATAAAATTATTTTCATTAAGAAATTTGTAGGATTCACCGTGTCCAAGACATAGAAACACTACATCAATTTCATTAGCAACTTTATCTGTAAAACATAAATCTGTATCACCAATTAAATCCTGGTGTACAGATGCTATTGGTTTGCCAGAATTACTGCGACTATGAGCATATAGTAACTCTACTTCCGGATGATGAAGTAGTAAACGTATCAACTCACCTCCGGCAAAACCAGCTCCACCAATGATTCCTGCTTTAATTTTTTTCATAGATCAGAAGAATTGATCCGGTCAGTTATATTACCAGGTTGCGTACATAAAAGAAACTCCAGATCTTCAGAAGTATTATTCATTATCCTGTGCGTTACACCTGCAGGTACATGTATTCCTTCACCACTGATTAACTCAATAATATTTGAATCACTTTCAAACGTTGCAATCCCCTTTAAAATATAAAAGAACTGTTGTGTGTTGGTATGGAGATGTTTTACCTCTGCAGTGCCTGCTGGCATTCTTTCCTGTTTAATTGATAAAGTAGGATCTTCCAGTAAATTCCAGCTAACACAATCACTACCCCATTTATACTGATGTAGTGTATAGTATTTAGAAACAGTTTTATTCATTTTTAGTTTCAGCATGGTATTTAACAGAATTATAGATTATTGTTTGATTGCCAAAAATTTTACTGAATCCACGAACATCATCACCGCTCCAGCTTGAATTCATTTCACCGTATTTTCCAAATTGACTGCTCATTAAGTCGTACTTAGATTCAACTCCGGTTACTTGAAACCTATAAGGCATTAACTGTACGAACACATCACCTGTTACATTTTGCTGTGCGTTTTCAAAATAAGCTTCAATATCACGCATCACCGGATCTAAAATCTGTCCTTCATGCAACCAGTTACCATAAAATTGGGCTAGTTGATCTTTCCAAAATAATTGCCATTTTGTGAGCACATGCTTTTCCAGTGCGTGATGAGCTTTTAAAATCACCATTGGAGCTGCCGCTTCAAAACCTACCCTGCCCTTTATACCTATTATTGTGTCTCCAACATGTATATCTCTGCCAATGCCATAAGCTCCTGCAATAGTTTGTAAGTATTGAATTACTTCTACAGGGTGATCAAAATTTTGATCATCAACAGAAGTCAATTCGCCTCTGTCAAAATGTAATTTAACCTCTTCAGATTCTGTCCTGCTTACCTGAGTTGGCCATGCTACTTCCGGCAGCATACCTTTTGATAAAAGGGTTTCCTTTCCACCTACACTCGTTCCCCATAAACCTTTATTAATGGAGTAAAGAGATTTTTCAAAATTCATTTCCACTCCTTTGCTCTTTAAATATTCTATTTCAATTTCACGTGATAATTGCTGATCACGAATGGGAGTAATAATTTCTACTTCGGGAATTAGAATATGAAAGATCATATCAAAACGCACCTGGTCATTACCAGCACCTGTACTTCCATGAGCAACCGCTTCAGCATTAATTTTTTTCACATGCTCTGCAATATTTACCGCCTGGCTCAACCGTTCTGCACTTACACTTAATGGATATGTATTATTCTTCAACACATTTCCATAAACAAGGTATTTTATAATTGAATCGTAATAAGATATTACTGCATCAATGGTGGTATGAGATTTAACTCCTAATCTTTTTGCATGCTTTTCAAGCTCAATCAGTTCTTCAGCAGTAAAACCTCCTGTGTTTACCAACACACTGTGAACTTCATACCCCTTCTCTTCTGATAAATATTTAACACAGTAAGAAGTGTCTAATCCACCGCTAAATCCTAAAACAACTTTCTTTGTTTGTTCCATCATTAAAAGTTGAAAAAAGTAGATAAGATAAATTTGACTTTGGGAGATCTTTCTGCTTTTCTTTTTAACCTGCTTAAAAAATTATTTTGTTTCAACCTGATTAACCTCTCATACACCCTTGATTTCTCCTGGAAGTGTTCTTTTGTTTCTTCTGGTTCATAATGATCTTTCGGATCATACATCATGGCAGTACACAAACAGTTTTTCCTTTCCTTACTCATTAATATTTCAAAATTCACACACGACTTACAACCTGCCCAAAAAGCTTCATCCTGCGTTAATTCGCTATAGGTTACCGGTTCATATCCAAGGTCGCTGTTTATCTTCATTACAGCAAGCCCGGTGGTTAAACCAAATATTTTAGCGTTCGGATACTTTTCTCTGCTAAGTGCAAAAGTCTTTTGCTTAATAGCTTTGGCTACACCGCTTTTTCTGTATTCAGGAGAAACAATCAAACCTGAGTTGGCAACATATTCGCCTTCCCATGTTTCTATATAACAAAACCCGACCCATGCTCCTTCTGTTGTAACAGCAATAACAGCCTTTCCTTCATCAATTTTCTGTGATAGATATTCAGGAGTGCGTTTTGCAATACCAGTTCCACGAGCTTGTGCAGAAGTACCCATTTCTTCTGTAATTGTGGTAGCGTATATTTTATCTTCAGGAGTTGCTACTCTGATTATGATATTATTGTTGACCACTTTAATAAACTAAGATTTTGAAGGATTGGGTAACCAAACCAAATGTATCACGTCCGGAGAAAATTCACTGATAGGGGCTGTGGTTAGTTGCTCGTCCTATCAGAAGCTACGTCTGGAGAGGTAACGGAATATATCAAAACAAACTGCATATACGCCGCTGGTAAGTTGCGGGTAAAAATTAAAATGCTTTGTATGCGTTGTTGTTTTCAATTTATAGAATGATTAGACTTATAAAATTATTGCATTTGTAACTAGTATTTTACTGATATTTAAATTTTATAATATTCTTCTGAAAAGCACTAAACTTCAAAACCGAATAAAACAGACAATCTCTCATTAATTAACTAATCATGGACGAGAAACAAACCGCACTAATAACTAACGATGCAGTTGTACTTGGATTGCTACTTACTGTCCTGGCGTTGATCTTTTACACTGCAAGTTCAAAGAAGCCATTCTGGACTAAATTCTACAGAATTGTACCAACTCTTTTATTATGCTATTTTATCCCTGCTCTATTAAATACATTCGGACTGATTTCAGGAGAAAATTCACAGTTATATACAGTTGCCTCAAGGTATTTTTTACCTGCCAGTTTAATCTTGCTAACTATAAGTGTTGATATTCCTTCGCTACGGCGACTTGGCGGCAAATCGCTTATAATGTTCTTTGCCGGAACATTAGGTGTAATGATTGGTGGTCCTCTGGTATTATTAATTTTTGGAACAGCCAATCCTGATTCTCTGATGTATGGTAATGAAGAAGTATGGCGAGGGCTATCAACCATTTCCGGAAGCTGGATTGGTGGTGGCGCTAATCAAGCTGCAATGCTGGAAGTATTTGGATCAAGTAAAAATTTGTTTGCGCAAATGATTGCAGTAGACGTGTTAGTCGCCAGTTTATGGATGGGAGTTTTACTATATGGTGCGCAACACCGTGAGCGGATTGACCGTTGGTTGAAAGCTGACAGTTCAGCAATTGTAGCTCTTGAGAAAAAAATGGAGACTATTGAGGTAACATCAGAGAAAAAAAAGACAGGTACAAGAGAATGGATTATAATGCTGGGAATTGCGTTTGGTCTTACAGGTTTGGCTCACTTTGCAGCAGATATTCTAGCGCCATTTTTTGCTACAAATTTTCCAGGATCAGCAAGGTATTCACTTACCAGCACTTTTTTCTGGATAGTAGTATTTGCCACAACTTTTGGATTAGCTCTTTCGTTTACACGAGCAAGAAAAATTGAAGCTTATGGAGCCTCTGATGTAGGAACAGTATTTTTATTCTTCCTCGTTGCTACTATTGGTATGCAAATGGATCTGAAAGCATTGCTTGATAATCCCCGACTGTTCTTAATGGGATTACTATGGATATTAACACATGTGACGATACTGTTGATCGTTGCCAGGATAATTAGAGCTCCGTTCTTCTTTGTAGCTGTAGGAAGCCAGGCAAATATTGGTGGTGCAGCATCTGCTCCTATAGTTGCGGCTGCATTTAATAAATACCTGGCACCCGTAGGTGTTTTATTGGCAGTTTTAGGATATGCAGTTGGTACGTATGGCGCCTACATATGTGGATTGACGATGCAGTATATTACAGATATGTTGCGATGAAAATAATTGTACGATAATGCTTATTATCTAATTCTATGTTCTGCAGATAAAGTTTATATGCCTGTTGCGCTTTAATTTGGACAGGTGTTTATCATGTTTTATACGTACTTTACAGAAACCTAATCACATAATAATATGCGTAAATTTCTACTCCTCCTTTGCGGTATTGTAATCGTTTTACAAATTAATGCACAAAATGCTCCAAAACGTGAGTTACGCGGTGCATGGCTTACAACACATTTTAGTTTAGATTGGCCAAACCGTTTTCAAACACCACAACAACAAAGAGATGCACTTATTGCTTTCCTTGATCACCAAAAGCAAACAGGGATCAATGCATTTTATTTACAGGTGCGTAGCCAGTGCGATGCCATGTATGCAAGCTCTTATGAGCCTTGGTCTTATTACTTAACAAATAAACAGGGTCAAGCCCCCAGCCCTTTATGGGATCCCATGGAATTTGCTATAGCTGAATCCCGAAAAAGAGGAATGGAGTTTCATGCCTGGTTTAATCCATACAGGGCTGTAGCTAATACTGCTAATTTAAGCAGTACCACCTTGATTTCTGATCAACATATTGCCAGGACTCATCCCGAATGGATGCTGACAGTTGGTACAGTTCAAATTCTGAATCCAGGGTTACCTGAAGTACGTGATTATCTATCCAATGTTATCATGGATGTGGTAACACGCTATGATATAGATGGAATTCATTTTGATGATTATTTTTATCCTAATGGCACCATTCCGGATTCAGAGACTTTTGCCAATCATTCCCGCGGCTTTACCAATATTGCAGATTGGAGAAGAGATAATGTGAACCTGCTTATTGAAAGAGTTTCAAAATCAATTAAAGAAGTCAAGCCCTGGGTAAAATTTGGTGTATCACCAACAGGTATTTATCGTAACAGTACCAATCCTGCAATAGGATCGGCTACATCCGGTTTACAACATTATGTTAGTCTATATGCCGATTCCCGTAAATGGTTGCAGGAAGGTTGGGTAGATTACCTGATGCCACAATTGTATTGGTATATCGGGCAGCCGGGTGCCGATTATGGAATACTGGCTCCATGGTGGAATAACATTGCTTACGGCAGGCATATCTATATAGGCATAGCTGCTTATAAAGTAGGTGGAACGTTTGCAAATAGTGCAGAACAAGCAGCATGGGCTAATCGTTCGCAGGTTCCCAACCAGGTGCGGTTGAACAGAAGCTACTCCAATATTTATGGTGAGGTTTATTTCAGATCAGCGCATTTAAGAAGTAATCCGCTTGGTTTTCGGGATTCTTTGAGACTGGATTTATACAAGCATCCTTCTTTATTACCTGCTATGAGTTGGATAGATAATATACCGCCGGCAGCTCCGGCTTCGCTTACAGCTGACCGTTATTCTGATGATTCTGTTGTTTTAAACTGGACGATACCGGCACCCGCAGTGAATGAATTGGATAAGATCAGGCAATTTGTAATTTATCGTTCAACAAATCCTGAAATAGATTTTGAAAATGGTGCCAACATCAAGGCTCTTATACCCGGTGATAGTGCTTCTTTTACAGACAAAACCGTACAACCTGGCACTACCTATTATTATGCTGTAACTGCCGTGGATCGTTTACATAATGAAAGTACACCAACTAATACAGCAAATGATCTGCCTCCGGAAATAACTTGCCCGGGTAACGAGCAAATTATATTAAATGGCAATTGCACTGCAGTTACACCGGATTACAGAAACCGTGTTTCCGTTACTTCTTCTGCTTCTGAAATGGTTGTTACACAATCTCCTGTACCTGGTTCTGCAATTACTGGCCGTGGCAATAATGTAATCACTCTTACAGCCACTGATAAAGGTGGAAATACCGGCATCTGCACACTTAATGTGTTGGCTTTTGATACGACAAGACCTGTTATTACAGGTGCTTATGCAAACCCTTCAGTTCTTTCTTTGCCGGCTAACCATAAAATGAGAAACGTTACAGTAAATTATAACGATACTGATAATTGTGGTCCGGTGACTCGTACTTTAACCGTAACAAGCAATGAACCAGAATATGGAATTGATAAAGAGGATGTGGGTCCGGATTGGGAGATAATTGATGAGCATCATGTAAAATTAAGAGCCGAACGCTCCAATGAAGGCAGCGGAAGAATCTACACCATCACCATTACAGTAACAGATGCAGAAGGAAATGCTACAATAGAAAATGTTACTGTCACTGTACCACATCATGTTACTCCACGTAAATTCACAAAAGCAGAATCCCGAAGCGATCGTGACGAGATGAATGTTGGGAATAATGATGATGTTATAGTAGCTCCAAACCCCACATCAGGACACTTTACATTGTGGTTGCAAAGCTCTGTAAAAGAATCTTTTACTGTTCGTATAATAGATAACGTAGGAAGAGTAGTAGAAATTAAAAAAGTTGCGGCAAATACTTCAATAAGTTTTGGAAGCAACTACAAACCAGGAGTTTATTATGCTGAAATATTGCAGGGTAAGACCAGAAGATTAATTAAGCTGATTAAAACCACAAATTAGCATTATCTCTACAGGCAACTTTAATTGGTTGCCTGTAGTTTGTTTAAACGAACAGATGCAAGTGCTGCATAAGTAATTTAAAAGCGGAAAATGATCATGCGTAAAAGCTTCGTTCAACAGTTTATTTTTTCTTTCCTACATTTGCCCTCTCCTACAGGAGATCAGATAATGAACAATCACCTACATATACACCATCATCATCTTACTGGACAGGTAAGCTGTGGTTTATTATGTAGATAAGAATAACATTTATAAATCAAAAAAGGCTTACCAAAAGGTGAGCCTTTTTTATTTTAAAACACAACAAAAAATGCTGAAAGTTGCAATTCAAAAGTCAGGAAGGTTGTATGAAGATTCCCTAAAACTTCTAAAGGATTGCGGAATTGAACTTACTAACGGAGTAAACAAGCTGCGTACAGAAGCAAGTAATTTTCCTTTAGAAATTCTTTTTCTCCGGGATGATGATATACCGCAATATGTTGCTGATGAAGTTGCAGATGTGGGTATTGCAGGAGAAAATGTAGTGCAGGAGAAAAACAAAGACACTACTATAGTCGAAAAGCTTGGTTTCGGTAAATGCCGTTTAAGTGTTGCTGTTCCAAAAGCAATGAACTATGAAAGTATTTCATCTCTAAACAACAAGAAGATTGCTACAAGCTATCCATACCTGTTACAAAGATTTTTAGATGACAATAATGTAAATGCAGAAATACATGAGATTAGCGGATCAGTAGAAATAGCACCTGGCATTGGCCTTGCTGATGCAGTATGCGACCTGGTAAGCTCAGGAAGCACACTTTTTCTGAATGGACTTAAAGAAGCAGATATTATTCTGAAATCTGAGGCAGTATTGATAAGCAACTCAAAGCTGATACCGGAGAAAGAAAAGCTGCTTAGGTCATTGATTTTCCGCATTCAATCAGTTAAAAAAGCGAGGCGTAATAAATATATTTTACTAAATGCACCAAATGATAAGCTGGAAGCGGTTTGCAAGATATTGCCAGGAATGAAAAGTCCGACAATAATGCCTTTGATGGATGAAGGTTGGAGCTCAGTGCATTCGGTTGTTCACGAGGATGACTTTTGGAACATCATTGAACAACTAAAAGATGCAGGAGCTCAGGGAATATTGGTTTCAAGTATTGAAAAAATGATTATTTAAAAAAGGCATATGCAAGTGTATAATTTCCCTGGCAAGGAAGAGCTTTTTGAGATACTTAAACGTCCATCTCATGACCAGTCTTCTGTATATGAAGTAGTGAAGGAGATTTTGAAGGAGGTTAAAGAAAAGGGAGATGAAGCACTACAGAAATTTACCAGGAAATTCGATGGGAACAACTTAACTAAGTTCGAAGTCACAGAAGAAGAAATAAATAATGCTCAATATTTAACTGCTGAAGAACTAAAGAAAGCAATACAGACAGCAAAAGAGAATATTGAAAAATTTCATTCATTACAAATTACTCCAGCTGAGGAAATGGAAACAATGCCGGGAGTAAAATGTTGGAGAAGATCAGTGCCAATTGAGAAAGTTGCACTATATATTCCAGGTGGCTCAGCACCTTTATTTTCCACTTTGCTTATGCTGGGAATACCGGCAAAACTCGCCGGCTGCAAAGACATCAATGTATTGACGCCAGCTGATAATAATGGGAAGGTTCATTCTGCTATTTTATATACTGCATCCATATTAGGAATAAAAAAGATTTTCAAAGTTGGTGGCGCTCAAGCTATAGCGGCTGCAGCATACGGAACAGAAGTAATCCCAAAGGCATACAAGATATTTGGCCCGGGAAACCAGTACGTAACTATAGCTAAAAGCATTGTTCAATCAGAAGGAGTTGCTATTGATATGTTGGCCGGACCATCTGAAGTAATGATAATTGCAGATGATTCAGCATATCCTGAATTCGTTGCTTCTGACCTGTTATCACAGGCCGAACATGGACCTGATTCGCAGGTAATTTTAATAACTACATCTGCAAACTTTCAGCATAATCAACTCCTGGTTTGTAGTTGCTTCCAAAACTTATTGAAGTATTTGCCGCAAGTTTTTTAATTTCTACTACTCTTCCTACGTTATCTATTATACGAACAGTAAAAGAT
>MWVY01000323.1_pt1 | contig 11543 bp, 18 predicted proteins | sample 1047251 | NCBI WGS metagenome assembly MWVY01 (sample SAMN06349983, study PRJNA376086) | soil metagenome | isolation source: MS7-5 sample Antarctic (ecotone) soil | place: Antarctica | collected 2015-01-13
CGCCCGATCCGCCCGAACTCCAGGATCGTCTCGACGGTCCGCGGTGGTGCGATCCCCAGTTGTGCCGCGAGATCGGCGTAGGCAGCCGCCATCGTCGTCAGGGTGCGCCAGATCAGGGCGCTGGTCTTCGGGTCGTGTGACGCTTCCTGGCGCTCCTGTGCCAGTGGCAACATCGCCGCCAGCATTGCGCGGTGGATCGTGTCGGTATCGACCGACCTGGTGTAGCTCAACAGTGTCGCATTCATCTAATGCTCCTCGTCGCCGTGATACTCAAACAACATGTCGTAGATTTCGGCCTTCTGCTCGTCGGTCAGTGTGCCGTCGCCGTCGATCATCTCGGGGGTGATCGGCTCGTCCCGCATGGCGTCCGGCAGTGCGAGAATCAGCTCGCCGTGTCGGGTCAAGAGGTCGGTTGTGGTCGCGGTCATCGTCGTTGTCTCCCGTTGCGGCTGGGGCAATCACCCCAGCCGCGTCCCTTGCCCCGGTGGCTACTTCAGCATCCCGATTGCGCGAGCGGCGGCGATCTTGGCCACGTCGACGGCGACGATCTGCGTCTCCGCTGCCAGCTTCTCGGCGACGGCCGTCTGGTGCTTGCAGACACCGCGGAAGTAGGTGCCATCGCAATCACACACGAGCTGGCCACGGTCGTTGCGGACCACGATGTAGGCAGTACCAACCCGGCTAGTCGATGGAACCAACCACTGGTTTCGGCTGCGCGTCACGATCGTCATCTCGTTCCGTCCTTCCTGCTACTGACTCCGAATCCGAGAGGCGACTCCCATTGCCTCTATACTTACTATTCTATACTACAACTGGCTACATGTCAAGTGTATTGTTGTCAATCGTGGTATGATGCAGCCAGTAACTGAGGCAGCCGAAAGGAGCCCATTCGTGGTTGACGAGGAATGGTTGACGGTCGAAGAGGTGGCCGAGCACCTGAAGGTGAATGAGGAAACAGTCCGGCGCTGGATTCGGAAGGGGGACATGCCGGTGCTCGCGCTCGGCACACCCAAAGCCGGCTACCGAATCAGCCGACAGGTACTCGATGACTTCATTCATTCAAGGCATGGTGTCGTGGGAAAAATCGCGGCCTAGGCAACGCACAGTCACGCTAGGCCGCTTGGAGTCGCCTCCCTGTCGGAGTCACCAGTCAGGGAGAACAGGAGCATTCTACATGGCAACCACTGGATACCATCGGATAAAAGCGCTCGTGCAGGAGCTCGGCATTACCATCCCCGATGCCCTCGCACTCGCCCGGCAGAACGATCCCTTTTTCGCCGGCGCACCAGCACAGTGCGCCAAGGCGGAATGGTTCAGCGAACTCTGGACGCGCGCCGGATACACCACGGGGGTCCACCTGCGTCGTGTCCACTATCGGCTACTCAGTGAGGAAGGACTCGTCCGGCATGATGGCATGCCGTACACCAACACGGTCGAGTCCTGGGGCTACCTCTGTGATGCAGGGAAAGCCGCTCGGTATCTCGGCCTCGTTGCCGTTGACGCCTTTGTTGACCACCGCAACCCACCACCAGTGGTCATGATGTCCCCGCCACTCGACCCATCTGAACCGACCGTCGAACTGAACACGTCGCCACGCTTTCAACTTCCGCTGATCGAAAGCGATCTCAGATGGATGATCGACCTCACGATGCCTGAACCGCGCGTATCGGGCTACACGTACGACATCGCTGACCAGCCCTATCTGCTCGAGCTCTGGATTGAAAAGTCCACGATGGACGACGTGTTACTGCCGGTGTGTCGCGGGCTGGGAATCAACCTCGTGACATCCATTGGCTTCCAGAGCATCACCAGTGTCGTATCCCTCATTCAACGCATCAGGGACCTGAGCAAGCCAACGCGCATCTTCTACATCTCGGATTTCGATCCCGCCGGCGATTCGATGCCGGTTGCCGTCGCTCGCCAGTTGGAGTACTGGCTACAAGATGCAGATCTTCCGAACCGTCACGATGTCAAACTGATGCCGCTGGCGCTGACTGGTGAGCAAGTCAGCGCCTTCGCGCTTCCGCGCATTCCAGTCAAGGAGAGCGATGGCCGCCGCGCCGGATTCGAGCTCGCCTATGGGCAAGGCGCAGTGGAACTCGACGCGCTAGAGGCACTCCATCCAGGCGAACTCGCCGCGATGGTGCGCCACGCGGCCGCGCCGTATCGCGATCGTAACCTCACGAACAAGACCATTGAGATGAGGCTTGCAGCACAGAATGCAGCCGAGCAGGAATGGCGGGCCGTCACTGTCGACGAGCGTCGCGAACTGCGCGAACTAGATGCAACCGCACGGAACATTGCCAGTCGCTACGAGGAACGGCTGGCCGCATTAGCCGACGAATTAGCCAACGACCTCGCGCCGCTGGAGGAGCGCGTAGAAGTTGTACGGCATGCCGTAGAGACTGCGGCCAATCTCTTCGAGGTGGACTTGCCTCGTGTGAACGCGAACGCCGCTGGTGATGAGAACACGCCTGGACAGGCCAACGGTTGGCTCTTCGATGCCGGGCGCGATTACCTCGATCAACTGGCTGTCTACAAACGACGACGGAGCAACGCCGCCTAGAGGCTAGACGCGCGGCACCGTGGCCGTTAGTATCTAGACAGAGAAAAGCCCGGATCAGTTTGGCGACGGACCGGGCGTGTTCTCGAAGTGATTATCGCCCCGCCTCGAGGGGAGGGCTTTGTGCTGCTTTCGATCTTAGATCAGAGACTTCCCGGCGTCAACGGCCAGGGGGTTGTCCGTACACTCATTTCGGAGTATTATGTCGTTGTCGGACTCTACCGCATGGCCTGCCGATTGGCCTTCAGTGTGGCGAGACCGAGAAGCGTACGACAATTAAATACTGCTAGCGAACGCGACATTGGCCCTGAACCGTACCAGCTGGACCGTCCAGACTGGACCGCGCAGGGACGGCGAGATGCCTCCAGTGTCACCGCCGCGAACGATGTAGCGCTGACAGTGACAAAGGGGTCTGCCAGCGCGCTGACAATGTGCCGAGAGGCCGTCAACGTCGGGCTTGGATTTTACGCGAGGGAGACGTGAAAGCGTCTGCCTCTCGCGTCGAACCTGCTCGATGTTGGCGGCTTTTTTGTAACCGGCGACTGGAGGTACAGATGGTCACAACACAACCCGATCTCATCACCATTACCCAGGCTGCGAAGGATCTCGGCGCAACGCGTGGGATGGTCCACCATCACCGACTGACCGGCAAGTTGCCGACGATCCACGTCGACGGCGTCTATCTCATCCCGCGTGCATCAGTTGAACAGTTGCGCCGCGACCGTGCGGCACGGCTCGGACAAAGTGAAACCGTCTCGCGCTAAGTGCCCTGACAAGCACGCGAGACGGTCCAGAACGGAGAATCGTTATGTCATCCCTGCTAAGAGTAGCACAACAACCCGCCGGACACGATGATACCCCGCATCTGCGTCAACGTGACGGCGCGTTACGGCTGGCACGCCTCGGCTATCACGTCGTTCCAGAACACGAGGTCAATGACGACGGACGATGCAGCTGCAGTCATGCGTCTTGCCGGAAACCGGGGAAACATCCGCGGACGCCGAACGGCTACAAGGACGCAACGCGGGACGAAGCGACGATCCGCGCCTGGTGGCAGCAATGGCCACGGGCGAACATCGGCTTCGACGCCGGCGCGAGCGGTGTAGCGATCATCGGACCAGATGCCCCGGAGTGGCTCGATGAACTCCAACGCCGTGGCCTGCCAGATACCGTCCGCGTCCAAACCGGAAGCGGACCCGGTCATGAGCACCACCACTACCGCCGACCGGAAGGCTGCCCGGTCGAGCGCGTCTGTATTCCCGGCCAGTTCGACATCATGTCAGCCGGGAACATCATCGCGCCAGGCAGTGTCACGACCGGGCCGTATATCGCACTGACTGAACTGCGGCCCGTCGCCAAGCTTCCGCCCCTGCCGGGCTGGGCCGTTGAGATGCTTGTCGCCGAAGTCGAGCGCAAGTCCGCCCAGAACGCACCAGCACCGCGACCACCGTCAACGCTCACCCTCAGCGATCACGAGATCCTCCAGAAGGCGCGGGCAGCAACGAACGGCCATCTGTTTGAGCGGCTGTATGACGGCGACGTGACCGCTCACGACGGACAAGACAAATCAGCCAGCGGTGCCGATCTCGCGCTGCTGAGCAAGCTCGCCTTCTGGTGCCGTGGAGACGAGGCACAGACCGAACGACTCTTCCAAACGTCAGAGCTCTACCGACCGGAGAAATGGCGGGGAAGCTACCGCGCTAATACGTTGCGGAAGGCCCTCAGCCGCCAGTCGTTCTATGAACCGCCACTGGCGCGACCGACCATCACCAACATCACAACCGCCCGACCGCAACCGTCGAACGGCTCCCGGGATGTGCCCCCCGTAACTGCTTTCACCCCCGAGCGACTTACCCAATCCGACCCGACCGGCTGCGTCATGGAACTGGCGCGCATCGCCGATCTCGAGCAGGCGCTCGCCGAACGCGATGAGAAGCTCACGCGGCTGCAAGAGCGCGTACGCAATCAGGATGACGAACTGCATCGCCTACGCCGGCTTTCATCCCTCCAGTCGCAGTTTCTGAAGAATCCCGACATGGCCGATGGACCGAAGCTGATGCTATTGGCACTCGCGCCGGAGATCGCCGGCATCAAGAGCGGCGCCGGCGCACCGGTCGACCCGTCGACGCCTGACCCGCGCGTCGACGGCGACGCAATCAAGATCAACTGCACGACGATGGCTGAACGGATCGGGTGTCACCCCGACGTGGCCGGGAAACGAATCAGCAAACTGGTTGAGGCCAAACTCTTCAAGAAACGCTACCGGCCCATCATCATCCGTAACGATGACACCGGCCAGATGATGAACGGCGGCAAGGAGTTGCTACTCGTCACCCAACACGGCACCGTCGAAGCCATCTTCGAAGCTGGCGCAACGGCGGCAACCCCGGGCCGCGCTAACCAAGGCGGCGCTCGCGTCAAGCGTTGCGCAGCGCACCCCGACGCGCTGCTCGTCAAGCGCACCGAGATCACGCTCGCTTGCTCCGAGTGTGGCGAAATCGTCGACAAGTCCGTAGCGAAACAGACGGTTGACCCGAACCGACAAATCATCGGTTCGGGTGACGCGCCCCCAGCCAGTGTGGATGACGTACTTATATCCGACGATTCATCGGTTCGGGTGGAATTCCACGAAGCGCGCGCCCGGCATTTCGACGTGCAAGACGAGGAGTCGGACGCCAACCTACAGCCTGTCGGTTCGGGGGCGGAAAGCTGTAGCGATTGCCATCGTCCGCTGCGTAATGCCGAGGAACGCGAGCTCGGACGGCATGCCTACAACTGTTCGGCGGCCGACGCGCCCGGCCCTCCGCAACCGGTTTGGCATGGGGCACCGAACGAACCACTGTTCGCGACGATGGGAGACGACTACTGCCGCAACCGCGACGCCGCCAATGCATCCCGCCGGTCTCGGGTGACCGGCCGATGACGGAGCAAGGAGCGGATCTTCTTGCCCGCCGCGCTGGCTACCGACTGGTTGGTGTCATGCTGGAGGACGGCACTGAGATGCCCGAACACTGGCTTGCCGCCGCTGACGGCCGGGAGGTCATCATCGTTGAGGGAGCACCGTGGTTTGCCCTCTTTGCCCCGCAGCCTGACGACGGTACTAAGCGCCTCTACGTCACGGGTGGGCGGACGAAGGGAAACGCACTCCGCGGCGGTGTGGCGCTTGTGCGGGCCCTTTCAACCCGCGTTCATTGCGAACCTGATGATGACGCACCGACTGGAGCAACGACATGACGACCAGCACCTTCGTCATGTCGTTGCCCGAAGTGCGGACATGAATACCAGCCGACTCGCGAGGCGATCATCGCTGGCGTCTGGAAGCGTGCCTGCCCGGTCTGCTCCCCGATCGCACCACGAAAGGATGAGACATGACGACCCGAACGACGGAGCGACGGCGAACCATCTTCGGCCAACATGGCGAGCCGATCGCAACCGTCAACCCGGCGCGCTCAACCTGGCTCCGTTCGCTGCTCGCCGAATGTGACGCTGGCCATTGCTACCTCGTTCCCGACGATCCGAAAGCCTGGCTGGCGACCGATGCCATCTGCCCGCGCTGCAAATTGCTGGGACTGGCCTGCGCCCTGCCTGAGCCGGAAGCGTAGGAGGAAGCCGGTGGCAGGCGGTGACAGAAAAAACGTCGATTCGGTTCTGATCGCACACCTCTCGGTGGGAGTGACGCGAGCTGGTGCCGCGAAAGCGGCGAATGTCTCGGAGTCGACGGTCTTCCGACGCTTGCAGAACGAGGCCTTCAGACGCGAACTGGCTAGCGCGAAAGAAGAACTCATCCGATCGACGGTGGCGCGGTTGAGCGCCTCGGCAACCCAGGCGGCGACGACGTTGCAACGGTTGCTCAATGCCGACAGCGAAACCGTTCAGTTGGGTGCTGCCCGAGCCATTCTTGAGCTCAGCGTGAAGTGGCGTGAGGCCGAAGAGCTCGATCAGCGGATCGCGGCGCTCGAGGTGGTGGCGGCGCAGTCAGGAAACGAGGTGCCGCGATGGCGGGCTTGAGTCAGCGGGTCGCGTGGCTCGAAGCGCGTGTCTCGCCCCGCGCGCCAGGCTGGCATCGTGAGTCAGACCGGCGCGACGTGACGGATCGTGCATCGGCATGGTTCGGCGGCTGGCACGTGTTACGCGAGACGATGGCCCCGCGTCATGTCGAACACCTTGAAGCGGCCGTACTCCCGGTGTGCTGGTCGTTCGTGTGCCGTCGGCAAGGGGAGGTCGTCTTGCCCTCCTTCGGTGTGCCGTTCGAGATCATCGACGCAGACCCGCTGGTTCGTGCCGTCAATGTGGCGATTGGGGCTGCCAGGCCGGGCGCGTACATCGCCTGGACTGGACCCTACGCGCTGCCTGAGGCGCTCGCCGATGCCTACCAGACGCGGGGCTACGTCAGTTCCAATGATGAGTGTGAGTCGTGTGGGTTTGGTACCCCGGCCGGTTGGTTTGAGCGCTGCCCGTTGTGTGGCGGAGCGATGGGGGGTCTGGGCTACTACCGAGCACACGACGCATTCGCACCCACATTCTCGATCCCCGCGGAGCTGATCGACGCATACCGGCGTGAGCTCGCGCCGCACGTCGATCGCCTGCTCGACGAATCCGACGCAATCAACCGGCGCGAACAGCGCGTGTATGGCACCTGAAAGGACGATGACCGATGACCCTGACGAGTAAGACCCCGACCCAGCTCCAAGCGATGGTCGACAGCGCGACGGCCCAGGCACAGGCGGCAACCGCTGGCCTCTACCGCGATGGCCGGCCACTGTTTGCGCCCGACGAGCACGAGCGTCGGGTGAAGACGATCGAGGCGGAACGCCGGGCGTCTGTCAATGGCGTGCTCGCTGAAACGCAGCGCCGCTCGGCCGAGATTGACGAGCAATTGCAACCGGCCGAGGCCGACCCGATGGCGCAACTCTCGACCGAGGAAGTCCAGCGCGCGGCGGCGCTCGATACGTTCGTTGCCCAAGATGTCGACCGTGTGCTCGGGGGCAACCGACCGGGCGATGTGGCCGCGTTCATCAGTGCAGCCCGCGCCGCTGCCCGTTCAAGCGACCGGGCGTCCAAGGTTGTGTTTTTGCGCCGCCTGCCAGAGATTCGGCCACGGATCGGGACGGATCGGGCGGGTGAGGTCGAAGCCCTGCTGATTGAGTTGGGCCGGCCGTTCAAGAGCGCGGGTGATAAGGCTGCGGCGCTCACAGCGACGCAGCGTGACCTACAGCGTATTCAGCATGGCGCTGTGACAACGAACTACTTGCAACGCACCTACGGCGCACGGCGCTAGAGAGGACAGACGACGATGACATACCGACTGCCAGCGGATATCCAGAAGCGGATGGACGACGTGAACGCGAAGCTCAAGGCGCGCCAGCGCGAGCTTGACGCCGAGGAGAAGAAGGGAACCGCCGAGGAGGCCGCCCGGCATGCAGCGGGGGCGGCGTACATGGCCGATTACCGGCGACGGCTTGCCGACACGAAGACAGCCGAACAGGCACAGCGCGATGCCGCACGGGAGCAGGAACTCGCGCCGGTGAAGCGCCGCGAAATGTTGCAATGGCTCGTCGACCATCCCGACCAGGGCGAGTCCGACTTCGAGCGGATCTGGCCGGCCAAACGTGAGTTGTTGAAGATCGGCGATCGTGACGAGCTCGTCCAACGCGAGATCGCAGCCCAGCGACGCCGCTACTGAGCCTGTTGTGGCTGGGGGTTTTTCGCGAAAAACCGTGCGATCTCCCCAGCTGCAACCCTCCGCGCACGAAGGTGCTGGCCGATTCGTTATGGTAACTCAGATACAAATTGTATAGCCGACCCCAATCAGGCCCACTCCCACGCGCGCGCGGACAGGAGGCCACGCGGCATATCCCAGCCGCCCGCGACGCACCAGCCATCGAGTTGCCATAATGCGACGCGCTACACGTCAGTGTAAGGAATCGAAGGTGCTGGGATACCTTGCAGTGGGCGATCGTCGCGCCTGCCCGGCACTGGGGACGCACCTGATAGCAATGCGACGTTCGTCCCACGCGCGCGCGGGCGAGGCGAACTGTCGGCCCCCGTTCGGCAAAAAATTGCCGTTCGTCCCACGCGCGCGCGGGCGAGGCGTCTGGTGAGTGTTGGCTGTGGACGGCGGGAACGTTCGTCCCACGCGCGCGCGGGCGAGGCGCCGTTTCCAGCGTCGCCCGTCGGCGTCGACGAGTTCGTCCCACGCGCGCGCGGGCGAGGCCACGCTGGTCTCTAAATGATAAATTATCATTTAGACGCACCCTCGCGCGCGGGGACAGGACCCGTCAGTATTACAATTGTAATACTGAAACCCCGACGCACCCTCGCGCGCGGGGACAGGACGTGAGAACGACCTGCACGCGCGGCACGGCTGGCGACGCACCCTCGCGCGCGGGGACAGGACTCTAAGGAGGTCCGTGCGCAAGGAGCGTCGCGCGACGCACCCTCGCGCGCGGGGACAGGACGCTTTCCGAAAAAGCAGCAAGCCGAGTAATCGCGACGCACCCTCGCGCGCGGGGACAGGACCCGTCAGCGTCGAGCGTCTGTCTCCGGCGGGCCGACGCACCCTCGCGCGCGGGGACAGGACGATCGTGGCTACGGATAACCCCTACGGATAACATTCATTAGACGTAGCCACGCTGTGTCTGACGTGGGCTAAGGCACCACTGGAAGTAGGGTTATCCCCGGATATCGACTACGTATAATGTCTACATGCCGCGTTAGACGTGGGCCTACGATGTCGTCCACATTGTCTCGTTATGACGAGTGGCGAGCAACTGCCTGGATGCGTGCATTCTCCCCAGCCGCAACGATGCTCCATATCCCAACCGCTCGAAGCGCACCGCCACCGAGTGACCAGAATCAGAGGCCGTAGGATCGCCTGTGCCGAATGCGAGGTGCTGGGATGCCTTGCAGGGGGTGATCGCGGCAGGTGACGGCCTGAGCGTTGTTGCTGGCCACATCGTTACCGTCGATGGTTCAACTGGCCCGTCGTTGGCCAGCCAACGAGTACATAGACGAGCGCGACCGCGGCAGCGATCAGCAGCGTCCACGGGTGGTGGCCTAGACGCACCAGACGATCAGCACCAACCAACAGGAAGGGACCGCTCATCGTGGCGATGTACAGCCGGACCATCAGTGCACCGAGGTGATCCTCGCTCATGTGTCACGTCGTTTCTGTAGAACGTTGCGGCTAATCGTCATTATCCGCAACGGGTTTCCGCGTCTGGCTAGGCTTTTCTCGGACCACCCACGCGCGCAGCTGAAAAGCGTGAGTCAGTGACTGACGAAACGGCCGCAATTGTCTCGTTATGACGAGCTATCGCTCGGGCATGGTGCCATTGCCCCTGACGAGAACTTATGTCACGATACCCGCTCGACATCTCCGAGGACCTGGTTATGGCCGGAAGCGGTTCTCGACCCGTTAGAACGAGTCCTCGTCCTCCGGGGTCGGAGGTGGCGTTGATCGTCGCCGACCGACGACATGCGTATCGCGGGCACGTCGATACGCATGATACGCACGTTCTGCGATCCGCCGCTCTGCATCCGCCTCGTCGACAGCTTCCCGGACAGCCGCATAGCGAGCGGTGACGGCTGGGTCCGGCTCAATTCCTGGTCGGATGTTACGACGCATGGCGCGCTTGATGACCTTGAACTCCCGCTTCAGGACGGTCTCGCGCGCACGGGTTTCGGCGAAGGCATGCCACAGGCGTTGCCCCTCTGCATCGAGGTCGTCCGGCATCTTCAAGTTGTGCGGCATGCTGACCTCGTGCTGTCTAGGATCACCGCTTCCAGAACATCCACCACGGCGCGTCTGTCGCTGCGTCTATGGCCGTCTGCGCGGCGCTGGATGGCTGTGTGGGTGATGCGGCCTGGTGCGCTTCCAACGTGCTTAGACGCACCCGTAGCGTCTCACGAACGGTCAGGAGTTCGTCCCGTTCCTCTTGCATCTGATCGAGTTTGGAGATGGCAGCCTCAGCCGACTGGCGCGCCTGGTCCCGTTCGGCCGTCACCCGCCCCAACTGCTCCTTTGTCTCACCCAACTCCTTCACGAACGGCTCGATCATCTGCTGGACGAGGTTGACGACGGCCGTCTCGCGCTCGGCGCTCAGCGCTCGATCCGGTCCTGGTTCCGGTCCGTTCCGGTCCAGCGGTACCGGTCCTGGTTCCGGTCCTTCCGGTCCGGGGTCCAGATACACCCAGTAGGTTCGGCCGTGCGGCTCGGCAGCCAGCGTCCCAGCTTGGATACGCTTTCGGACGGCCCGATCGGAGATGCCGAGTTGCTGGGCCGCCGCCGCCACGCTGTACCGGATTGGTTCCGGTCCACGTTCCGGTCCTGGGTCCGGCCCTTCCGGTCCGCTGTCATTCATGCCGTCTACGATGCCCCAGGACGGGCGCTGGTGTCAACGATGACGCTGGCACAGTGAGGCCCGCCAGTCCCACCTGGCGGGCCTCGAGGATGGAGGAGGAGATATGCAAAGGCTCGTCACTGTGGCATCGCAGAAGCAATGCCACAGTGACGATCGGATGGGCTATGTCGCCTCAGGCTTCGTCCACCGTGGCGGTGTCAAGCGTGAAGCGGCGCTCGTACAGCGCGTCGCTCGGCTGCCAGTCGCGCAGGCCTAGCTCGCGTCGGACCTGCCGAAGTGTCTTCTCTTCTTCAACCGGGAGTTCAACCTGGAACCGACCAGCCAGCATCGCCGCCTCAAACGCCGCATGCAGCGACGTCATGTGCTCCGCACTCATCCCCTCCGGCGGATCAATACCGTCAAGGGTATCGACCACATGCCGGAGTTCGGTCCAGTGGATCGCGATCACCGCGTATCCGTCGTAGAGATCCAGCAGCATCATGCCTGCACCCGCCCGATCCGCCCGAACTCCAGGATCGTCTCGACGGTCCGCGGTGGTGCGATCCCCAGTTGTGCCGCGAGATCGGCGTAGGCAGCCGCCATCGTCGTCAGGGTGCGCCAGATCAGGGCGCTGGTCT